>WNFV01001276.1_pt1 | contig 115314 bp, 111 predicted proteins | sample 5400101 | NCBI WGS metagenome assembly WNFV01 (sample SAMN13153361, study PRJNA577476) | soil metagenome | isolation source: 115 cm soil or saprolite under grassland replicate 1 | place: USA:California | collected 2016-06-15
CTAGCCACCGCCGCTCCACCGACGAGGAGCTCCGCTGGGCGGTCTTCCTCAGCAAACTCCGCAGGACCGGCATGCCGGTTCCGCGACATGTCGCGCGTGGAGACAGAGCAACCGCCGGGCCGAGATCGTGCGGGAGATGAGGGGCGCGGTGGACGCCAGACCCGTTCGGGAGGAGTAGGTGCCTGGCGTGCCGGAGCGGATGCGCGCCGCCTTCGTCACCGGGTTGGGGCCGGCGGAGGCGATCCAGGTCGGGGAGCTGCCCGTGCCCACCCTCGGGCCGACCGACGTGCTGGTGTGGGTGGAGGTCGTGGTGGTCAACCCGGTCGACACCTTCGTGCGGTCGGGCGCCTACCCGACCCCGACCCCGTTCCCCTTCGTGGTCGGCCGGGACCTGGTCGGCACCGTGGCCGTGGCCTCCCCGGGAGCGGCCGGGTTCGCCAAGGGGGGATCGGGTCTGGTGCAACAGCCTCGGCCACGGCGGGCGGCAGGAGCACGAGGAGCTGTACATATGGCAGAATCGCATCTTCGGGCCGATCTCCAGGCCACCTACGTCGGATGGGCGGTCGGCGGGCTCATCGTCGGCTCCATCGTCTGGCTCACCGACACCGACGAGGACTGGTGGGGCCTGGTCGAGACCGCCGCCTGCGACAACGCGCTCGCCGAGGCTGTCAACGGCCTGTACAAGGCCGAGCTGACCGGCCGCCAGGACCCGTGGCGAGGCGCCGAGCAGGTCGAGCTCGCCACCCTCGCCTGGGTCCAATGGTGGAACCAGCGCCGCCTGCACGGCGCGCTCGACAACATCCCACCTGCAGAACACGAAGCCATCTACTACCGTGAGCACCCACAGTCCAAGGAGGTCGTGTAAACCCAACCGTTCAGGCCTCCATCAAGCCTAGGGCAGTTCAAAGCATCGACGCGGACGAGGTTGAGGGCCAGCGCGGTCAACACATGCTGCAGGTCCTGCTCGCCTGTTGGGCCGGCGCCTGTCCTGTCGGCGTCCCACGCCACGCTGGCTCCAGCGAACCGGACGACCATCCGCACCGACCTGACAGAGTCCGATTAGTTAGTTAGCCGACGAAGATCGGGCGCTGGGACAGCGACCGCGGCGTGTTGGCGGCGCGCTGCGGTTTGCCGGCCGTCTCGGTGGAGAGTCGCTCCAGGAACGCGTCGAGCGGCATCTTCATCTGCTCGCCCAGGCGCGGTCGCACGGTGAAGTCACCTCCGGAGAGTTCTCTCTCCCCCACCACCAGCACGTAGGGGATCCACTCCCTCTCCGCGTCGCGGACCTTTTTCCCCACCTTGTGGCCGCGATCGTCCACGTCGACGCGATAGGGGATCCGTTCCGCCAGCCGCAAGGCCCCTTCGACCTGCGCATCCGAGACCGGCACCAGGCGCACCTGGATTGGGGCGAGCCAGACCGGCCAGAAGGCCTTTCCACCGCGCGCCGCGCGCATTGCCTGGTTCTCGAGGATGGCGTAGACATTGCGATCGATCGAGCCGGAGACCGAGGTGTGCATGAGGAGGGGGTGCTGCTTCGTGCCGTCCTCCGCCACGTAGTTGATGTTGAACCGTTCGGTGTTCTCCACGTCGATCTGCACGGTGGAGAGGCAGGCAGCCTTCTTGGCCGTGTCGGTGAAGTTCATCTCGAACTTGGCGACGAAGTAGAAGAAGCGCTCGTCCCATACCTCGACGAGCGCTGGTCGCCCCAGCGTCCGCATGAGCTCCTCGATGAAGCCCGGGTTGTCGTCGAGGAAGGAGCGCACGAAGCGGATGGCCGGCACGCATTCCAGCCCGATGTCCTCCAGCCAACGCAGGCAGAGCTTGACCTGGTTCACGAACTCCCGCTTGGCCATCGCCGTGTCACGTACGAGGCTGTGCATGTCCGGCATGGTGAACGCGCGCAGGCGCCGCAGCCCCGCCAGTTCGCCGCCCTGCTCGCGGCGGAAGGAGAAGTGCGTGAGCTCGTAGAGGCGTACGGGAAGGTCTCGGTGCGAGGTGACCATGTCGTGCTGGATCATGTACTGGCCGAAGCAGGCCGCGAAGCGCAGGAAGAACTCCTTGTCGTCGCTCTTCACCACGTACTGACGGGCCGGGAAGCGGTGCAGGTACTTTGCGAGCGCCGCGTGGCCGTAGTCGTATAGGATCGGCGTCTCGACTTCCATGGCGCCGTAGTCGACCACCATGCGGGTCACGTGCTGCTCGAGGAGCCGCTTGACGAGCAGGCCCTTCGGATACCAGCGCAGGTTGCCGGCGTCCGAGGCCGGCTCGTAGTCGACCAGCTCCTGCTCGCGCATGAGCTTGATGTGGGGCGGCGCGTCCTCGGCGGCGCGGCTGCCCGCCCGCTCGTAGGCGAAGAGGTCCTTCAGCCCCTGGTGCGCGTCGAAGTTGAACTCGTCCGCGAGGACGTAGGAGCCGTCCGGGTGGTAGACGCGCCACTCGGAGCGCAGGGTCCGCTCGGCGGCAAGCGCCTTCGACTCCGCGACGGCGTCCTTCCGCTCCGTCCTGTCCGCTCCGCCCCCGGGAAGGAGCGTCATCGACAGTTCCGAGAGCGGGTGCCCTTTGCAGGAGATGTCGAACGCCTTGTAGTAGCCGAAGGGGGCGCGATGGACCTTGAGGGTGGGGTCAGCTTGGAGTTGGTCGGCGACCTGGTCGACAACCTGGGCCGCGACACGCGGCTTGGCAAGGTCGCTGGACAGGTGCGCGTAGGGGTAGACCATCAGGCGGCCGGTGCCCACCTTGTCGGCGGTGGTGCGGATCTGAGTGACGGCCTGCTCCGTCACGTCCTGGACACCTGCTTCGTCCTGGTTCTCCACCGCCAGAAATGCGACGAGCACATCCTCGACCCGGGCCTGGTCCTCGCCGGGCGCGAGTTCACCCACGAATCCGGAGACGCTGGTCCGGTCGGTGACCCTGAAGGAGAACTCGTCGGCGTGGATCATCAGCAACCGCAAAGGGACCCCCGTTCCACTGTGTCGCCTGCATTACGACGCTCGTGATTCTTGCACAGACCCCGCGCCGCCACCGCCGAGATCGCGCACGAGCGCGCTCAGGCCACCCACGCTCGGAGGACCTCCCGGGACGAGTCCCGCCTACGGGAACGTTTGGAGCATCAGATCCGGAATCTGGTGCTCCAGGGACCTTCGAGGGCGTTCCATAGGCCTCTGACCAGGGCGTTGCCAGACAACGGGTCTGGCAACAACGGCCCGAACCTGCGACTAATTTGCGACCACGCGGCGCGGGACGGGCAGGGCCGGATGCCCGACTCGGGCCGGCGACCTAGCCGTTGACCAGGAGAAACGGGGACGGGACGGGTCGAGGAGGACGGGCGGGGACGAGTGATGCATGACTACGGATCTGGCGGTTGGGGGTTCGGATCAACCTACCGAACGAGCCTGGAAGCCGTCCTGGAGGCCCCAGGAGACGATCCTGCGAGGCGTGATCCAGGCTCCGATGTCTGTGACCGCTTCGTGGTGTCCGGTCGCGTAGGGGACGCGCCGTTCACCGACATCAGCAACCAGGTGTGCTTGATCTACTCGGGATGCCTGGGCTTTGGTCCAGGGACCTGCCCGCCGGGCCCACCCACGACCGGGGGGGTGGCGTCCACGACACCGCGTCGCGGCACCCTGCCGTTCACCGGCAGCGCCACATGGCCGCTGCTGCTCACGCGGCGCGTCTGGATCATCTCGCTGGGCGTCGCCTCTGAGCTGCGGGCCTGCGACTTCTTAGCCTCAGCACCCGTGTCGAGGGTAGGTACAGCGCCCACCGGGGGGACTACCGGGTCGTGTGCCGCATCGATGAGCGACGCCGGCGGGTCTACATCCTGGCCATCGACCATCGGGCGGACGTCTACCGCCGCGGCTGACGTCGGGAGGACAGTTGGATCGCGATGCCGATGATCATGTCCTCCTGGCCACCGACGTAGCCGGCTTCGCCGACGCGTTGCAGGATCTCGTGCGTGGCTACGCCGTAGCGTTCGGAGGCGCGTTCGGCGTGGAGGAGGAAGCTGCTGTACACCCCGGCGTAGCCCTGAACGATGGCGGAGCGGTCAGCGAACGGCATCCGCGGGACGATCGGCCGCAGCACGTCTTGGACCGCAGCGAGCACGCCCTGGACGTCGACGCCGGTGCTGATGCCGAGCCGGTCAAAGGTAGCGGCGAGCACCTCGGTGGGTGCGTTGCCGGCGCCCGCGCCGAGCCCGCACAGTGCGCCGTCGATCTGGCGGGCGCCGCCCTGCACGGCGAGGACGCTGTTCGCGACGCCGAGCGACAGGTTCTGATGTCCGTGGAATCCGACCTGCGCGTGCGGCCCGATCTCATCCAGCAGCGCCTGGACGCGCGCTTGCGCGTGGGACAGCACCAGCGCACCGGCGGACGACGTAGACGCATTGAGCGCCGGCGTCGACCATGATCCGCGCCTGTTCGGCCAGCTCAGCCGGTCCGGTACGGTGGCTGAGCATCAGGAACCCGACGGTTTCCATGCCGAGTTCGCGGGCGCCTCCGAAGTGCTGCACGGAGACGTCCGCTTCGGTGCAGTGGGTCGCGATGCGGGCAACGGACGCGCCGACCTCGTGGGCGTGACGCAGGTGCTCGATGGTGCCGAGCCCGGGCAGGAGCAGGACGGCGATCTTGGCGTTCTCCGCTTCCTCCACCGCGGCGGCGATGAGGTCGAACTCGCTGACGCGGGAGAAGCCGTAGTTGAGGCTGGACCCGCCGAGCCCGTCGCCGTGGGCGACCTCGATGACCTCGACGTTGCTGCGGTCCAGCGCGTGGACGACGGCGCGGACCTGCCCTTCGGTGAACTGGTGGGCCATGGCGTGCGAGCCGTCGCGCAGCGTGGAGTCGGTGAGGCGGACGTGGGTGGCTTCGACGTCAACCTGCACCGGGAGGGTCGCGTTCACGCGCTGGCTCCTTCCCGCTGCGCGGTCAGGTGTCCGGCCATGAGGTCGGCGGCCTGGGCTGCGGCGGTGATGATGTCGAGGTTTCCCGCGTAGTCGGGCAGGTAGTCGCCGCGTCCGCGAACTTCGAGGAAGACACCGACGCGCGCCCTGCCGCGCCAGCGGTCGTTGGGAGCGTCGAACTGGGGTTCGGCGCGCAGCGTGTAGCCGGGGACGTACTGGCGGACGGTGTCGACGATGGCGTGGACGTTGGCCTCGATGGCGTCGTGCTGCGGGCCGGGCTCGGCGGCTTCGGCAGGAATGGCGCAGAAGACGGTGTTGCGCATGATCATCGGCGGTTCCACCGGGTTGAGGATGATGATCGCCTTGCCCTGCTTGGCGCCGCCGACGTCTTCCAGGGCGCGGGCGGTCACATCGGTGAACTCGTCGATGTTGGCGCGGGGGACGACCGCGCGGCCCTCTCCGGGCTCGCCCACCACCTCGCCCGCACAGCGCTGCGGGTGCTCTCGGACTGCGCGCCGGGCTACACGCCGCGGGCCGTCCCGCACGCCGTTGCCCTCGCCGAGGGTGCCGACCCTGCCGCGCTGCGCGCGGCGTCCGCGGGCTAGTGGCTCCCCAGGGAGGGTTTGCCCGGTCGACGCCTCGCCACAGCGCATGTCGCCGCAGCGTGGGGGCCATGGGAGCCCGGCGCCGACCGGGCAGACCTTGTCGGGGCCGCCACTAGACGGAGAGCGCCGCCGGGAACACCGCGGGCACCCGCGCCGGATCCCCGGACGGCGCCCCAGGTGCAGCGCCGTCCGGCACGTCGTCGCGCGCCTGCGGCTGCGTCGTCGGTCGCGAAGTCGGCCCGAGCCACATGTCGATCGACCCTGGCTCGGCGGGGTCGAAGGTCCGTGGCCGCCACGCCGCGTCGTCCTCGATCCGGCGCACCCCGAAGGAGTACTCATAGGTGAAGCTCTCGGGACCGAGGAAGTAGATGAAAACGGCTGTCGACTGCGGGTGCCGGCCCGGCCCCATCTCGATCTCGACGCCGTGGTCGACGAGGAAGTGCCAGTTCCGGAAGATGTCGTCGATCGAGGCGACCTGGAAGTTCATGTGGCACAGCCCCGGCCCTTCGCCCTTGAAGACGGCGAGCTTGTGGTGCACGGGGTCGATCCGCATGAGGCATGCGGCATCGCCGATCCAGTCGGACACCTTCGCGCTGAAGGTACCGGACCAGAACGGTAGGCCTCGTGGACGTCCGGCGCGTCGAGGCACAGGTGACCGAACTCCGTGATCCCCGACGCACGCCCGAAGGCGACCGGCCGGGCGAGGCACTCCTGCTGCGTCACGAGCTCGAGCCGGTTGCCGAATGGGTCGTCGAACGCGGTCGGGACAAGGCTTCCAGTGGCCGTACTCGGTTCCAGTCGTGACTCCCGGACTCGTCGGCTGGGGCACGACGGGCAGCCGGGCCGTGCAGCACCCCGTCAGGTCAGAACGGCGGGCGTCCACGCCAACCAGTGTCCCCCGGCAGCAGAGGCAGCGGAAGGGCCACAGGACGGGGTGCTCCGCCTGTGAACCCGCAGCTCCCAGGCCACATCCAACGTTGCGGACCCCACGCGCCCCTCTCCGCTGTCGCCCCGATGGCGCGGCCGGGGGAGGACCCTGTCAGCCTCCGTAGGGTCGGGTGATGATCTCCAGGAAGTGGCCGCTCGGGTCCTCCCAGTAGACGCCGCGCCCACCATCGTTGGTGTTGAGCTCGCCCGGCCGCGTCCGCCCGGGGCCGGCCCAGTAGGGCAGACCCCGCTCGCGGATCCGCCCGAAGATCTGGTCGAACTCCGACTCGCCGACGAGGAACGCGTAGTGCTGCGGATGCACCGGGCCGTGGCGGTCGGCGAAGTCGAGGGAGACGTCGTTGTCGACCTGCACGACCAGGAACGGCCCGTACGGCGTGGGCGGGGCGACGCCGAGGATCGCGGCGAGGAAGGTCGCCGACTCCTGCTTGTCGCGGACCGAGACGATGGTGTGGTTGAGGTGGACGGGCATCAGGGCTCCTTCCCGGTCGGGCGGATCAAGGCCAGTGCGACGACGACCCCCGCCAGCACGACGGCAGCCCACGTCGTGGCGGTGGCATCGCCGTGCACGAGCGCGTGGCGTGCAGCGACCGCGTCGCAGGATGCGCTGGGCGTCCCTGCACCAGGTGTCGTGATCTGCTGCGTCATCGTCTTGCCCGCCCGCTTGGTGGATGATGCACAGGTATATCGAAGCAGACGGCTGTGTCACCGCGCTGCTGGTCCCCACGCCCTCCCGACCGGTCCGACCGCGGGCACACTGGGCTGGACCGGGAACCGTGACCAGGAGCACACCATGGCCGACGAGGACACCACTGCCGCAGACAGCAACAGCACGGGGCGCCGCATCGCCGATGGGCTCATGATGCCGCTGCTGGGCCTGGGTGTGTGGCAGGCCGCCGCGGGCGCGCAGACCAGCCGCGCCGTCGGCTGGGCGCTCCAGGCAGGCTACCGGCACATCGACACCGCCCAGGCCTACGGCAACGAGCGCAGCGTCGGGGAGGCGCTTGGCGCCTCGGGTGTGGCCCGTGAGGACGTGTTCCTGACCACGAAGTTCCGGCCAGGCAGCAGGGATCCAGAGCGCGAGCTCGGGGCCAGCCTGCGACGGCTCGGCGTCGACCAGGTCGACCTGTACCTTGTCCATTGGCCGCAGGGCGGCCCGACGCGCGCGTGGGCGGGCATGGAGCGCGCCGCCCGGCACGGCCTGGCCAAGGCCATCGGGGTGAGCAACTTCGCCGCCGACGACCTGGACGCGGTCCTGGCGGTGGCCACGATCGCCCCCGCCGTCAACCAGGTGCAGTTCAGCCCCTTCCAGTTCCGGCGCGGGCTGCTTGCCGCCTGCCAGCAGCGCGGGGTCGTCCTTGAGGCCTACAGCCCGCTCACCCACGGCCGCGACCTCGCCCATCCCACGGTCACCCGGGTCGCCTCGCGGCTGCACCGCACACCCGCGCAGGTCCTGCTGCGCTGGGCGGTCCAGCGGGCCATCCCCGTCATCCCGAAGTCGGTGCGCCGCGAGCGCATCACCGAGAACGCCCGGGTGTTCGACTTCGCGCTCGGCGATGAGGACTTGCGTGCGCTCGACGCCTTGGACCGCACCGGCGGCACCGACCGCGCCCTCGAGCGCCCCTGGTGGTAACCGGCGCGCCCGATGGGGGCAGCGGCGCCCTTGCACCTGAGTGCTCACAGAGCGCGGAGTGGCCGGCCTGGCAGCGCCAACAGGGCGCCGACGACGATTTCGCTGAGGCCCAGGGGGGCCTTGTAGGCCATGACGGCAAGGCCGAGCGGCCGCCGAAACCGCGTCCGTTCGGCTTCAGGGCGTGCCACGCTCGCCCCGTCGGGCTTCCCGGTCAGGCTGGCGGTCGCGCGCGGTGGCCGGCGTGCCGAGCAGCCGTTCCAACAACCCTGGCTCGCCTGGCCAGGCCTCGAAGAGCACCTCGCGGGGCACCCGGCGGGCCGCGTAGCGCAGGGCGAGGGCGACCACGACGACGTCGTCCAGCGGGCCGATCACGGGTAGGAACTCCGGTAGCAGGTCGATCGGGGAGACCACCCACAGCCCGGCCAGGACGACCGCGGCCTTGGCCTGCCAGGGCACCCGCGGGTCGGCGCGCAGCCGGCGGGCCAAGGTGACGCAGGCGGGCAGGAAGCCGGCCAGGTCCTTGAGGAGCCCGGCCGGGAGGCGGGCGGCGAGGACGACCAGCAGCGCCCACAGGAGGACCATGACCGCCAGCCCGACCAGGATGGGCTTGAGCCAGTCGACCATCCAGCCTCTCCCTCTGTAACAACCGATACAGAGGTGAGTGTAGCATCGGTGAGTGTAGCATCGGTGGTATGCGATGGATGGTGCTGCTGTTCCGGGTGCCGGCCGAGCCGTCCCGCCACCGGGTGGCGGTGTGGCGGGAGCTGCGCCGCATCGGGGCGGTCTCGCTCGGCCAGTCGGCCTGGCTGGCCCCGGCCGCGCCGGCGTTCGCCGAGGGTATCCGCCGCGCCGCCGAGCTGGTCCACGCCGCAGGCGGCGAGGCGGTGGTGCTGGACGCCGGCGGGCACGAGCCTGCCGACCAGGAGCGGCTCGCCGCCGTCTACACCGCTGCCCGCGAGGCGGAGTGGACCGAGTTTGTAGCCGATTGCGGCAAGTACCTGGCCGAGCTCGACAAGGAGATCGCCACCAGCAAGCTGACCCTGGCCGAGCTGGACGAGGAGGAGCAGAGCATGGAGCGCCTGCGCCGCTGGCACCGGGAGCTCCGCCTGCGAGACGTGCTCGGCGCCCCCTCGGCCGCCACCGCCGACCAGCGCCTCAGGGCTTGTGAAGCCAAGCTCGAGGACTACACCCAACGCGTCTTCCACGCCGTCGGCGGCCAAGGCCAATAGGACGAGCGGCCATCGAGGTGACGCCGGTCATCCGTAGGTCATTCCACCACGGGCCACACCGCCCGCGACCGTCCGTTCCCACCACATCCTCCTACCTGTCCGCGGTTTCCAGCTGCCCGCCGCGCGCCGCGGAGGCCGTGTCGACCTCCGCATCCGCGTGCGCTTCAGAGGAGGCAGCCGGTCGGTCGCGCAGCATGACCACGGCGAGGATGGCGAGCCCGACCGCCACGACCGTCGCGATCGCGGAGCTGAGCTGCATCCCCTGGACGAACGCTTCGCGGGCGGTCTGGAGGACCGCCGCACCGAGTTGGTCGGGCAGCTCCCCGGCGACGGCCACGGCGCTGCCGAGGGTGTCACGAGCGACCGCCGCCGCCTCGGCAGGGACGTCTGCCGGAAGGCGGTCCGCCAGCTCGCCCCGGTAGATCGCGACGCCGATGCTGCCCAGGATCGCGATGCCGAGCGCGCCGCCGAGCTCGGCGCCGGTCTCCGAGACCCCCGAGGCCGCGCCGGCCCGCTCGGGTGGGGCGGACCCGACGATCAGCTCGGTCGTCAACCCGAACACCGGAGCCAGTCCCAGCGAGATGATGAGCGAACCGGTGACGAGGGGGGCCAGGCCGCCGGATGCACCGACCTGGGTGAGCACCGCGAGGCCGACGGCCGACAACGCAAGGCCGCCACCGATCACCGATGCCGGGCGGGCCCGGTGCACGATCCGCGGACCAAGCTGGGACCCGACGATGAACCCGAAGGCCGACGGCAACGACCACAGGCCCGCCTCGAGCGGCGAAAGCCCGACCACCAGCTGCAGGTACTGCGCGACGAAGAGGAAGTAGCCGACCGCAACGAAGATGGCGAGGAAGTTCGTCGCCAGCGCCGCGTTGAACGCGGTGATCCTGAAGAGCCCAACGTCGATCATCGGATCGGTCAGCATTCGCTGGCGGCGCACGAACACCACGCCGACCGCCAGCCCGGCGAGGATGAACAGGGCGGGCATCCATCCGAAGCCGTCCTGGGCGATCTCCTTCAGACCGTAGATCACCGCCAGCACGGCGACCACCGACATGGCCGCGCTGACCAGGTCGAGCCGCCCCGCGTCGGGGTCCCGGTACTCGGGGAGCACCCGAGGACCGAGCACGAGCAGCAGGGCCATCACCGGCAATGCCAGCAGGAAGACCGAGCCCCACCAGAAGTGTTCGAGCAGCACCCCGCCGAGCACCGGGCCGATCGCGCTGCCGGCCGAGAAGCTCCCGATCCAGACCCCGATGGCGACCGAGCGCTGCCTGGGGTCCTGGAACATGTGGAAGATCAGGGACAGCGTCGATGGCGCCAGGGTCGCCCCGGCGATCCCGAGCAGCGCTCGGCTCACGATGAGCATCTCGGCGCTCGTCGAGAACGCAGCGAGCAGCGAGACGACGCCGAAGGCGGCGGCGCCGACGAGCAGGAGCTTGCGGCGGCCGATCCGGTCGCCCAGCGTGCCCATCGTGATGAGCGAGCCCGCGACGAAGAATCCGTAGATGTCGATGACCCACAGCAGCTGGGCGCTGGTCGGCTGCAGGTCGGCGCTGATGGCCGGGACGGCCAGGTGCAGCACTGTCAGGTCCATCACGTAGAGCAGGCAGGCAAGTGCCAGCACCGCGAGCCCAATCCACTCGCGCCGTTCGGCCCTGGGTGTGTTGTCAGCAGTCACGTTGTTGAGCTCCTCGTGGTCGGGTCTGCGCCTGATCCAAGTGGTCGCTATTGAGACAGCGGGTCGGCCGAAAACTCATCGGTCCATGCGGCGATGGGCCCGGCGGCTGGTGCTGCTGTCGGGCCGAGGAAGGCGCCCCGCGCGGGGGAGCAGGCGGTGCGGGGCTCCGGCGCCGACTGGACGGTCGTGCGGTCCAGCTTCCCTGTTCCAGAACCTCAGCGAGGGCGACCTGCTGGAGACGGTGCCGGCTGGCGAGGTGGCATTCCCGGCCGGGACGTGGCCGAGCCGTTCATCGACGCCGAGGACATCGCCGATGTCGCGGTCGCGGCGCCGCCAACGGCGTCTGGGACGGCTGACACCGACCGGGCTTGGGCGGCGCGGCCACCGCGCCGCCCAGTGCCCCCTGGTGAGCTGCCTGGCCGCGTCGTGCTGGACTCGGCGGTCGTCCGCCGGACACAATCGACCGGTGCACGTCGAGGCGATCAACATCGGCCCGACCGACGCGATCGCGCCGGTCGACTCCGTCAGGGCGCTCGCGGGCAAGGGCCTCGAGGGCGACCGCCACTTCTACGGGGAAGGCGCGCAGCCCGGCCAGGCGCTGACGCTGATCGACGCGGACGTGCTGGAGGACGTGGGCCTCACCGGCGCGCAGTCGCGCCGTCAGGTGGTGGTGCGCGGCGTGCGCCTGAACGACCTGGTCGGCAGGCGCTTCCGGGTCGGCGGCGTCGAGTGCCTCGGCGTCGAGCTCTGCGAGCCGTGCATGCACCTGCAGCAGCTGACGCGGCCAGGGATCATCAAGGAGCTCGTCCACCGCGGCGGGCTCAACGCCGACGTCCTGGGCGACGGCCGGATCTCCGTCGGCGACCCGGTCGTCATCGATGAACACTGAACATTCGTCTTGTCCACTGCGAACTTTTGACGAGGCTTCGCCGCAGTTACGTGCCCTGTCGCTTCAGCGAGCCGCACGGACCTGGCGGTTCTGTGGAAGCCACCTGGGAGTCGGCTGGGCGATGCGCTCGGAGCTGGGGTCCCCAGCGACCTCCCAGCACCTGCTCACCCACCCCCACGACTGACGGTCGACGCCGCAATTCCCAGCCGACTGCCAGGCAGGTCCAAGGTCGGGTCAAGGTCGCGCCGGCAGGATCGCCCTACTGGCTCGACAGGAGCCACCAACCAAGGAGGCAGCAACATGGAGAGCACCAACGAGGGCCGCGGCTGGCGGCGCTGGGGCGCCAAGGCGGGCCTGGTCGCCGGCGGGCTCATCGCGGGCGGGGTGCTGGTGGGGACGCTGACGGCCAGCGCGGCCGACACCACGACCGCCAGCGCGGCCGACCCCTACGGGGCCTACGGCGCCCCGGCCGGCCCGCGGGCCGGCGCCAAGGTCGACGAGTCCAAGAGCCAGCGACCCGACGAGGAGCTGCTCACCGGCGAAACGGCCAGCAAGGTCCGGGCGGCTGCCCTGGCCAAGTACCCGGGGGCGACCGTGCTGCGGGTGGAGACCGACTCCGACGGCATCTACGAGGCCCACCTGGAGACCACCGGCGGGCAGCGCGTCACCGTCGAGGTCGACAAGGCCTTCAAGGTGACCGGCGAGGAGTCCGGCCCCCGCCGATGACCTGGCGACGGCAGGCGGCACCGCCTGGCTGAGCGCCGCTCGATCGACCGGCCAGGGGTCGGGTCCTTCTCGGGTCCGACCCCGCCGTGCTGCCGTGGTCCGGGGCTGGCGAACCGTCAGCCACCTGCTCGTGCGGTAGGGTGCCCGCCATGTGGGCCATGATGCTCCGCCGGCAGTCGCCGATGCTCCTGAAGCCCGTCGGGCGCTGATGTTGGTCAGGGAGGCGAGGTCGGTGCGCCAGACCGGGACGGTGAGCTCGGCGGTGAAGCCAGCCGTCACGTCCCCGGCGACCTCCGCCGGTTGCTGGGGCCGTTCGAACCGTCGCCTGGGTATGGCCCGGCGGTCTCCTCCGGGATCTCCTCGCAGGTGATGAGGATGACGGAGACGGTAGCCCCATGGTTGCCGGCGGCAAGGACCGCGCGGAGGCATCCACACGGCAGGGGGGAGGCGGGTGCGGCGGTCCGTGGCGGTCGCCCTGCGGGCTGCAGGGCGACCGCGGCTGCCTGCCTCTGGCCTAGGGCCGCAGCGGCCGGCCGAGCTGGAAGGGCGGGCCGCCCAGCGCGACAGAGCACGAGCTGAGGAAGAGGTACAGGCCGAGGGCCGAAGCCCCGAACACGGCATAGCCCGCCAGCTTGTTCAGCCCCGTGGACCCGTTCAGGGTGCCGAAGACGAGCAGGACGAGCGCGAGGAGGACCAGCCCAATCAGGGCTGTGTAGATCACCGGCAGCCGGATGCTCCCCACCATGAGGAAGAGCATCACGACCGCCCATGAGATGAGGAACAGCGCAACCGAGTGGGTGACGTCCGCCGCCGGGATCTGGAACCAGTTGTGCTGCAACCCGAGCACGAGCGCAGCGTAGCTGTACCAGAAGCCGGTGAAGACGCCGAAGACGCACGCGACGAAGCTCTGGCCCAGGTACGCGCACCACACCGTCGTGATGAGCAGTCCCAGGCCGGTGGCCCCGAGGATGATCGGGAGGGCCGCGCCCACCGCTGCCGGCGGGACGTAGCCGACGGTCGCCAGCGAGAGCGCGACCGCGCCAACCACGAAGCTGGGCAACCCCAGGATGGAGGGGTCACCGGCCGGGACGACCGCCGCCACCTCGCCGGCACTTGCCTCGATCGCTGCACTGTCGGCCGCCACCATGGCCTCCTCTCTCGACCCGCCCCACCGGGACGGGTGGATCGGCCGTTCTGGATTGATTGGGAAGGCGAGCGCCGCGGCGTCCCGCGCGGACGGCACGGTGGCCCACGACACGCGAAGCAGCCGTGCGGCGACGAACGATTGCAACAACCCACGGAGCAGTCCAAGCGTGAGCGGGCGATCGCGTGCAAACCGTTCAGATCGTCACAGGATGGTAGGGCAAGCCCAGCGCGGCTGCCACGTTCGCCCGTGTCAGCGCGCTGCCGACGGGCCGACGGCGTGGAGCTGACCAGGGGACGGTCGCCCGGGGCGCCCGGGCGCTGGCTCACCGCATCCGGTTCTGGCCGGACCGGTCTCGCGGGCTGCTACGGATGATCCCTTGGGAGCGCCGTGCCGGGAGGTCCGGTCCTGGTCATCGCGTGCTCGGCCACGAGCGCCCCGCCCAGCAGCACGACGACCACGGCGAGCTGGGCCAGGGCCGAGACCGCGACCCCGAGCGGGATCGTGGCCAGCGCCAGCAGCGCGGCGGCGCCCCGGCTGTATCCGCGGCCGATGCCGAGCGAGTGGCGGAACAGCACGTCCCCGACCAGGAACAGCGCCACGCCGCCGGCCAGCGCGAACGCCGCCGTCCACAGGACGTACTGGGCGGTGCCGCCGACGAGCACCGCGGCCAGCACCAGCAGCGCGGAGGCAAGGTTGAACGGGGCCAGGCGGAAGACGGCCCTGACCGTGTGCTCCCGGGAGGCTCGGGTGAACAGCCCGGCGTGCACGCTGACCACCACGAGGTAGGCCAGCCCGAACGCCACCCCACTGCCGGAGAACGCCTGCGGGATGGCCAGCGCGATGACCAGGAACCCCGCCATGCCGCCCAGCAGCAGCAACCGCCGGGCGACGCGGTCAGGAGCGACCTCGTTGGTCAGCCAGGCGTACGCGCCGTACATCCAGAAGATCACGCCCAGCATGAGCACGACCTGGAACAGCCCGCGGGTCGTCGGGTCGTCGTTCAGCACCGCGGCGAGCTGCGTGATCGTGAAGACGAACACCAGGTCGAAGAAGAGCTCCAGCGTGGAGACTCGCCCGACCTGCTCTCGCGGCCCGCTCACGTTCAGGCTGCGGCGGTGCTGCCGACGCCGCGGGCGAGCTGGCGGAGCCGGATGCCGAGGGCCACGAGGGCGACGCCGAACACGGTCGCGTACAGCCCGATCAACCAGACGACGGCGACGGCGCCCTCGGCCGGCCGGACCGCCAGGTAGACCCCGAAGGCGATCGAGACGATGCCGCCGAGCGCGAGCAGCCACTCGCCGTGCAGCTCACGGCGGAGGGCGACGGCGACGACGACCTCGAGCAGGCCGGTGGCGACCGCCCAGACGGCGATCAGGTAGAGCAGCACCAGGGCGGTGATCCCCGGCCACAGGAACGTGAACACGCCGGCGGCGGTCCCGGCCACGCCCTCCAGGATCAGCCAGCCACGCCGGCTGCGGGCCAGGCGGCCTCCGGTGAGCGCCGCTGCCAGCGCCAGGAGCCCGTCCACCAGCGCGTAGAAGCCGAACAGCAGCACCAGCACCCGGAGGGTGATGTCCGGCCAGATCAGGGCGGCCACCCCGAAGGCCGCCGCCAGCACGCCGCGGAGGACGACCGCCCACCAGAAGCGGGCCAAGTGCTCCAACACGTCCCTCACCTCCGGACTCGTGCCCGCGTTCGCGGGCATGCGCACGGCCGCGACCGGCCGCCGACCGTTATTGCACCGTTCCAGAGGATAGACGGGAAGCGCTTCTCGTCCATGCCGCCACCAGCCGCTCCCGCGGCGCGGTACGGTACGGCGTCGAAATAGGAGAGGATGGCAGATGTGACCCTTGCAGCGCCCCGGGCGAGCCGCCCGGAGCCCGCTGAGCCGACCCGACCACGAGACCACCACGCGCATGCATCATTTTGGCCCGAACCTGTTCGGTGAGTCGCTCGAGCCAGAGCGGGTCACCCGCCTGGGCTTCGGCATCGTCGTCGACCAGCCCCTGCCCCACATCCCGCTGCTCCCGGGCAGCCTGCTGGTGGTCGCCCCGGACGCCCTGCTGCACGCCACCGTCCCTGAGCCTGCCGGCCGCGTGCTGCACGACCTGCTGACCGGCCATCCCGCCCGGGCGCCGGACGCCCTGGTGTTCCTGGTCGACCTCACCGAGGAGCTGTGGGCCTGGGACGGCTCCACCTGGACCACCATCGGCGTCGACCCGGTCGAGGTGTGCGAGGCGATCGCCCACCGCCACCTGCACGGCGACGTCGACGGACTGCGCTTCGACGACCTGGGCGCCAGCGAGCTCCTGGCGCTCCGCCAACTTCCCTTGATCACCACCCGCATGGCGCTGCGCCGGCGACTCGGGGGCCGGATCGCCACAACGCACCTGGACTGGCTGTGCGCGCCCCATTCCGCCGAGCCCACCACCATGTTCCCGTAGTGGCGACCCGACAAGATCTGCCCGGTCGACGCCGGGCTCCCATGGCCCCATGCTGCGGCGGCATTCGCTGTGGCGAGGCGTCGACCGGGCAGACCTTCCTTGGGGAGCCCTAGGGTTCTAGCCAGAGCCGGCGCCCCGTCGGAGGAGGGTTCGTGGAAGATCGGATGGACCGCCTGGTCAACCTCGACTTCAGCGGCCGCGGGATCGAGCACCTCCACCGGGCGGCTCGCGAGCGGGCCGGCAAGCCGCTGGTGCTGGCCGCGGCCGAGCTGCTGGCCGCCGTGCCCCGGGGGTCGGTGGTGGTGCTGGCGACCGGCTCGGCCTCTCGCAGCTGGATCACCACCTCGGTGTCGGAGAACGACGGGCCGGCGGGTGCGGCCGTGCTGGCCAGGGCGCTGGTGCTCGGGCTCGACGCGGTCCCGGTGCTGGTGTCCGAGGCGGCGCTGCTCGGCGCGGTCGGCGGGGTGGTCACCGCGGCCGGCATGTGCGTGGTCGCGCTGGAGGAGGCCAGGCGGGCAGGCATGCCAGGGGGGCGGCTGTCCACGGCGGTGCTCCGTGCCTACCCGACCGGCGAGGAGGAGGGCAGGGCAGCCGCGGTCGCGATCCTCGACGAGCTGCGGCCGGCAGCGGTGGTGGCCGTCGAGCGGCCCGGCCGCAACGACCGGGGCGTCTACCACAACGCGCGCGGGGTCGACTTCGGCGCCGGCCGGGCCCGGATCGACGAGCTGTTCGAGGAGGCGGCCCGGCGCGGCCTCCCGTCGGTGGCCGTGGGCGACGGCGGCAACGAGATCGGCATGGGCGCGGTCGCCGAGGCCGTCCGTGACCACGTCCCCTACGGCGACCGGTGCCGGTGTGGCTGCGGCGGCGGTATCGGCGCCGTGACCTCCGCCGACGTGCTGGTCACGGCCACCTGCTCGAACTGGGGGTGCTACGCGGTGGTGGCCTGCCTGGCCGTGCTCCTCGGCGACCTGGACCTGCTCCACACCAGCGGGCAGGAGGAACTGCTGCTCCGGCGCGGGGTGGAGCTCGGCCTGATCAACTCGCCCGGAGGACGGGTCGACCCCAACGTGGACGGCATCCCCCTCGAGTGCCACAAGGCCGTGGTCGAGCTCCTGCGCGAGCTGGCCGTCCGACGGGCCAACAGGTGACGCTCGACTGATCCATCACGCTCGCGTCGGTCGCGATCAGGCGGCGGGGCTGGCGACCGGCTCGGGCGAGGCCCGCCGGGGGCCCGGGGCTGGCGACCGGCTCGGGCGAGGCCCGCCGGGGCCCGGGCCTCGCTAGCGGCTCGGGCGAGGCCCGCCGGCGGGCTCGCCGATGGCCGCGATCCGGTCGAGGCTGGGGGGGTGGGTGCGCAGCAGGGCGTGCACCCACCGGGTCCTCGGTGCGCTCAGCTCGGCGGGCACGAAGAGCTGGAGGACCCGGGTCAGGCCGGTGCCGAAGCCGAGCTCCACCGCATGCCGGTCGGCCGCGTACTCGGCCGAGCGCGACAGCGCGGCCTGCAGGACCCTCGAGGCCCATACCGAGACCCAGAGCGGCAGCCAGAGGACGCCCAGGGCCACGATCGCGACCACGCCCACGGCGACCAGCACGCCGACGATCAGCAGCACGCCGACGATGCCGAGGGCGCCGTCGACGCCCCCGCCCGAGACCCGGCCTGCGCGGGCCCGGAGCCGGGAGAAGACCCTGGTCATCGACCGGGTGGCGCGCCGCGCGCTGCGCAGGCACCAGTTGGCCGCCATGAACGGCAGCAGGTACCACCAGCCGAGGCCGGTGGCCAGCGGGTGGAGGTCCCGGTGATGGCCGAGCTCGTGCGCCATCACCGCCTCCAGCATGTCGTCGGGAAGGGCCAGGGCGACCCGGGTCACGGCCACCACGTGGCCGCCGAGCGCGAAGGCGTTGACCAGCTCGCTGGCCTCGATGCGCAGGCGGTGGCGGGACGGGTCGGCACCGGCCCGGGAGCAGACGGCGGCCCAGATCGGGGAAAGCCGGGCCAGCTCGGCCCGGGTCGGCCGCCGGATGCGGAACAGCAGGCGGGCGACGCCCTCCTCGACCGGGCGGACGAGCATGAGCCCGGCGCTCGCGGTCCAGAGCAGCGAGGTGAGGACGAGGCCGGTCGCCATGCTCCCGAGCGCGAACCTGCCGACGGCGAGCCCGAGCGGGGCGACCAGGATGTGCGAGAAGGCCCAGATCCCCACCACGAGCGAGAACATCCCGAGCGAGGTGCGGGTGACCCCGCCGGCGCGGGCCTCCGGGCGCGCCGGGGCCGCGCGGGCGCTGGCGGCCCTGGCCGGCCTCGAGTTGGAGTTGGGCATCGGTCGGCGGTGTCCCGTCGTGGCTGGGCGGGCCGGCGCGCTGCCCCGGTCCCGCGGCTGAGGACGCCAGTCTGCCACCTGACCGGGCTCCATAGGCGCGCCGTCACCGGGCACCGCTACGCTTCGGACGCCGGCAGTGCCCGAGATGGGCCGAGAGGAGCTTTGCCGATGCCGCCGCATGGGAGTCGCTATCGAGACGGCGCTGCCGCCGCGCTGCCGCTGGCCGTGGCCGTGATCGCGTTCGGGATGTCGTTCGGGGTACTCGCTCGCTCGGCCGGCATGGGCAGGTTGTCCCCTGTGGTCATGTCGGCCACCACGTTCGCGGGCTCGGCCCAGTTCGCGGCAGCCTCCATCCTGGGTGCCGGCGGCGGGCTGGCCGCCGCGACCGTCGCCGCCGTGCTGCTGAACGTCCGCTACGGGCCGATCGGGCTGTCGGTGGCCGGCGTGCTACGGGGCGGCCCGCTCGCCCGCTTCGTGCAGGCCCAGCTCGTGGTCGACGAGTCCTGGGCGTTGGCCAACCGCGGCGGCCGGTTCGACCGCAAGCTGCTGCTCGGGGCCGGCGCCCTCCTGTACGCGAGCTGGCTCCTCGGCACCGTGGCAGGGGTGCTGGCCGGCGACCTGCTCGGCGATCCCGAGCGCCTCGGGCTCGACGCCGCCTTCCCCGCCCTGTTCCTCGCGCTGCTGGTGCCCCAGCTCCGGGCGCGCGGCAGCCGCTCGCCAGGGCAGGGATCCAGGCGTTCCGATGCGGCCGCCCCGGCGGCGGGCCCCGTCTCCTGGTTGCGTTCGCACACCGCGCTGGTCGCGGCCGTGCTCGGTGTCGCGATCGCCGTCTGCCTGGTCCCGGTCAGCCCTCCCGGGGTGCCGATCATCGCCGCCAGCCTCGCCTGCCTGGTCGGCGCATGGCGCCCGGACAGGCGAGGGGCAGGCGCGGCCCCGACGGTCCCCGGCCAGGAGGAGCGGTCGTGACGGCCGCGTGGGCCGTCGTGCTCGTCGTGGGGGTGGCGACCATCGCGCTCAAGGCGTCGGGCCCGGTGCTCCTCGGGGGGCGCGAGCTCCCGCCCCGCGTGCAGGGCGCGCTCGAGCACCTCGCCCCGGCCCTGCTGGCCGCGCTGGTCGCGGCCGGGGTGGTCGCCAGCGGGCGCCGGCTCGTGCTCGACGCGCGTGTCGTCGGTCTGCTGGCGGCGCTCGTGGCCCTCCGCCTGCGCGCCCCGACCCTGGTGGTGGTGGCGGTCGCCGCCGTGGCGACCGCGCTGGTCCGCCTCGCCTGACCAGACGGTCAGCGTGACCCCACGCTCGGAGTCCAGCGCCGCCGACTTCTGGACCGCCTCTCAGGCCTGGCGGCGGCGGACTGTGCCACCCTGTCCAGCGGCGGCCAAGGCAGATGGGCGAAGCGGCAGGTGACAGGCCCTGTGTACCGTGGGGGACCATTGCAGCCGGGGCGCTGCCGGGCCGTGGCATGAAATGGCCCGGCAGTGGGCCCGAACGCACATCGAGGCGCTGGCAACGGGGCCGGCGCGGGAGGCGATGGAGCACGGTGAAGGTCGACAGGCGCCCGGTGGGCGCGACACTCGGGATTCTTGATGAGCGCCCGGCCGGTACGGCCCCAGGCGACGAGGAGCTGCTGCGGGAGCGGACCAGCGCTTGGAACGCCGCGCTGGCCCAACTCGAGGAGGCCGCCGACGTCCTCGGTCTCGACCAGGGCATGCGCGACCTGCTGGCCACGCCGAAGCGGGTGCTCACGGTGGCGGTACCCGTCCGCAGGGAGGACGGTCGGCTCGAGGTGTTCGAGGGCTACCGGGTCCACCACAACGTGACCCGGGGCCCGGCCAAAGGCGGCATCCGCTATCACCCGATGGTCTCCCTCGACGAGGTCAAGGCGCTCGCCATGTGGATGACCTGGAAGTGCGCGGTGGTGGGCATCCCGTTCGGCGGCGCCAAGGGTGGCGTGGTGGTCGACCCGGCCACCCTCTCCATGGTCGAGCTCGAGCGCCTCACCCGCCGCTTCGCCGCCGAGCTGCTGCCGATCATCGGTCCCGAGAAGGACATCCCCGCGCCCGACGTCAACACCGACGACCAGATCATGGCCTGGTTCATGGACACCTTCTCGGTGAACCAGGGCTACTCGGTGCCTGGCGTGGTGACCGGCAAGCCGCTCGCGATCGGCGGATCGGAGGGCCGCGGTGGGGCGACCAGCCTCGGCGTCATGTACAGCCTGTTCATGGCGCTCAAGGAGCGCGGCAGCCAGCCCTCGGAGGTCAGCGTCGCCATCCAGGGCTTCGGCAAGGTCGGTGCGGGCGTGGCCACGTTCCTCCACGACGCCGGCTGCAACGTGGTGGCGGTCTCCGACGTCCGGGGCGGCGTCTACAACCGGCGCGGCCTGAACCCGCAGGCGCTCGGCAAGCACCGGCGCGCCACCGGCTCGAGCACCGTCGCGACGTTCCCGGGCGGCGACCGCATCAGCAACGAGGAACTGCTCGCCCTCCACGTGGACGTGCTGATCCCCGCCGCACTGGAGGGCGTGATCCGGGCCGACAACGTCGACGCCGTCCAGGCCGACATCATCGTGGAGGGCGCCAACGGCCCCACCACCCCGGCTGCCGACAAGGTACTCGACGACCGTGGCTGCCTGGTGGTGCCCGACGTGCTCGCCAACGCGGGCGGGGTGACCGTCTCCTACTTCGAGTGGGTCCAGGACATCCAGGCCTACTTCTGGTCCGAGGACGAGGTCAACCACCGCATGCGCCAGGTCATGGAGCGCGCGTACGCGCAGGTGGCCGACCTGGCCGAGGAGCGGCGGCTCAGCATGCGCCAGGCCGCCCAGGTCATCGGCGTGGGCCGGGTGGCCGAGGCCCACCGCACCCGCGGCCTGTTCCCCTGATCCGGGCCGCCACACTGCGAGAGGCCCGCCGTGCAGGGCGGGCCTCTCGCGTGCGTCCGCCGCGATCGGGGGGGTGTGCGGCGGAGATCGGGGCGGCTACCCGCCCGGCCGGCCGTAGCCGGTGATGTTCGGCATCGAGGCCAACTGGATCCTGACGACGTCGCCGGTGTGGGTGGCCGAGATCTGCTTGCCGCCCCCGACGTACATGGAGACGTGGGAGATCGGGCTGTAGCGGAAGATGAGGTCGCCGGGCTTGAGCTGGCTGGCGGACACCCGCATGGTGACCCCGTACTGGCTGCGGCTCGAGTGGGGGAGCCCGACGCCTGCCTGGGCCCAGGCCGCCATCGTGAACCCCGAGCAGTCGAAGGCGTCCGGGCCGGCGGCGCCCCACCGGTAGGGCTTGCCGAGCTGCTTGTAGGCCCATTGCAGGACCGAGCTGACCGAGCCGCTGACCGGTGGCGGGGTCGGGCTCTGCTGCGGGCCCCGCTGCACGGGGGCGGCCCGGCGGGTGAGCGCGGCGATCCGGGCCCGGTTGGCCGCCCGCATCTGGTTGAGCAGGCGCTCCGCCCGGTCCACGGCCCGGTCCACCTCGGTCTTCTTGGCGCGCAAGCGGGCGACCTCGGCCGCCTGCTGGGCCTCGACCGACTTCAGCGCGCCGCGGCTGGCGTCGAGCGACTGCCTGGCCGCCTTGAGGGAGACGACCAGCTCGGTGCTCTGCTGGGCGAGCAGCTCCAAGGACTGCATCCGCTCGACCGCTCTGCTGGGATCACCGGTGGTCAGCACGGCGGCCAGGTCGCTGCCGGGGCCGTTGACGTAGGCGTTGGTCGCCTGGGCCGCGATCAGCGCCTGCAGGCCGTCGTAGCTCCGCTGGGCGGCCCGCGTCTGGCGCTGGATGCCGGCCAGCTTCGCGCGGGTGCGCTCCAGCGCGAGGCTGTGCTCGAGATAGTCCTCGACGAGCTGGTCGGCCTGCTGGTTCAACCGGTCGAGCTGGTCGTTGAGGTCGGCGGCGGAGGCGGGGTCGGCGTGGCCCACGCCCGAGCCTGCGACGGGGAGCACCGCCAAGGGCAGCACGATGGCCGCGAGCAGCATGACGCGTCGCCCACGGCGTGGCCCTCGGCGGTCGGGGGACCGTCGAGCGCGTAACGGCAAGCCCGGCTCCTTTCCTCAGGCCTGCGGGACGACGGCCGAGCTTCTGGGGGGAAGGGAGGCCTCGCCTCCGGTGGGGGGACCGGAGATCCGTCTGCCGCCGAGCGTGCATGGGGCTGCGGCATTTCCCGCTCCCGCGCGGCCGCGGGATTTGGCTCACTAACCGACCGTGACGAAACGTGGCTGTCAGGTAACCGATTCGTGATCAAACGCGCCGCAGGTTACCGCTCGACGGCCCGCATGCCAAATCAAGTGGTCACGGCCGTCGAGAACGACGATCCGGAGTTGCCCCACCCCACATGTGGGGTTATGGTGGCAATCCGCCACAACATCTTGATGCCGGACCCCGCATGCGCCCTGCCGGAGGCTACCGGCAGCTGCGGGCGGCTGCGGAGAACTACCGACGATTACCTAGGGAGGAGCCTGCCGCATGGCCGAGACGCCGGTACCGGCACCGGCATCCCTGCCAGAGCGCGACCGGGCCGTCCTCGCCTTCGAACGGCAGTGGTGGAAGTACGCCGGCGCCAAGGAGGAGGCCATCCGACGCGAGTTCCGCATGAGCCCGACCGCGTACTACCAGCTGCTCACCAGGCTGATCGACGACCCGGCCGCGCTGGCGGCCGACCCCATGCTGGTGAGGCGCTTGCAGCGCCAGCGCGCGGCCCGGCGCCGCCAGCGCGCAACCCGCACGCTCGACGCACAGGACCCCAGCTCCTACAGCTAGAGCCTGTCCGGAGCCGGGACTACCCTGACCAACGACAAAGGTCCGGAATACCTGACCCATGGCACAGGCGCTCTTGGGGGGCCGTAGAAGCGGTGGGATCCGCCTGACCATGGCACAGGCGCATTTGGGGGGCCGTGGGGGGAGCGAGCTCCCCCCACATGGACAAGGGAAGGTGGTCAGCTCCCGCCGCCACGAGCGAACAGAGGGCGACGACCGCCGCCAGAGCGAGCTCCCCCCACATGGACAGAGGACTACCGGTAGATAAGTTCCAGCACCAGCTAACAGACACCCTCGACTACGAAAGGCAGTCAACCTTGCGACCCGGTCCCACCGCCCGCGCGGCGGCGGCGCTCGTCGTGTTCCTCGCGCTGTTCTGGGGGATCGACCGCTTCGTGGGCAGCGGCAGCAACCAGGAGGCCGTCGGGACGAGCCGGCGGACAGCCGCCGTCGCCCCCGTGTCCACGGCCGCGCCGGCCACCACCGCAAGGCCGGCGACGACCGGCAGGCCGGCCACCACGGCGCCCACGACCACCGCGCCGGCAGCCACCGAGCCCGGCCTGCGCTCTGCCAAGGGGGTGAGCGTCCAGGTCCTCAACGGGACCTTCCGCAACGGCCAGGCCAGCAAGGTGGCCGGCCTGCTCAGGGCGGCCGGCTACGACGTGGCCGCGACCCAGACCGCCCTCGGTGACTACCCCGTGTCCCGCGTCTACTACAGCGAGGGGCACCTGGACGACGCCCTGGCCCTGCAGCAGCGCTTCCCCGCCTTCCAGGTCATCCTCCCGGCCTCGGAGTCGGGCACCGGGCTCTCGCAATCGGTCGACCTGTCCGCCGTGGTCGGGCGGAACTTCGGGTGAGCGCGGCCGGCCCTTCCGACCTCGCCGGCCGGATCGCCGGGGAGGCGGCCCGGACCGCGCTCTGCCTGGACTTCGACGGCACCCTGGCGCCGATCGTCGCCGACCCGGAGAGGGCCGTGCCCCTGCCCGGCGTGCCGGCGCTGCTGGCGCGGCTGGCCAGACGGTTCGCGGCCGTCGCGCTGATCTCGGGCCGACCCGCCGCCTACCTGGTCGAGCGCGCGGGCGTCGAGGGCGTGCGCCTCCTCGGCCTGTACGGGGTCGAGGAGGTGGTCGACGGCAACGTGCGGGTCGATCCCGAGGTGGAGGCGGCCCGGCCCGCGGTGCGGGCGGCCCTGGCCGGCCTGGGCGGGCACCCGGCGGTGACCGGGTCGGGCGCCTGGCTGGAGGACAAGGGGCTCGCGGTCGTGCTCCACCTGCGCCGGGTCGCCGACGCGGGCCGGTGGGCGGCGGCGGTGGAGTCGGCCGCGCGTGACGCGGCCGAGCAGCATGGGCTCGAGGTGCTGCCCGGGCGGCTGGTCTGGGAGCTGCGGCCGCCCACCGGCCGCGACAAGGGCAGCGCCGTCCGTCAGGTGGTGGCCGAGTCCGGCGCCCGGTTCCTGGTCGTGGTCGGCGACGACATGGGCGACCTGGCCGCCTTCCGCGCCGCCGACGCCCTGGCCGCCGAGGGCGTCCGCGCCCTCAGGGTCGCGGTGCGCTCGCCCGAGTCGCCTGCAGCGCTCCTCGACGAGGCCGACCTCACCGTCGACGGCCCCGAGGGCGTGCGTGACCTGCTCGAGACCTGGGCGGGCGGGCCAAGGGCGTAGCCGCTGCGGCTGCCGAGCAGGGCCTGGCCGGGCGCTCGGCGCTCAGGCGGGCGGGGCCTCGTCGACCGACCCGGTGGGCTCTCCGCCGCCGTGGCGCAGGCCGGACAGGTCCTTGCGCTGGCTGTTGAACCAGTCCTGGGGTGGCAGGGCGCTGGCGCCGTCGCGCAGCAGCCTGGCCCGCTCGGCCCGCTCGTCGGCGGGCATGGCCAGCGCGGTCGCCAGGGCCTCGGCCAGCTCGTGGGTGTCGAACGGGTTGACCAGCAGCGCCCCCTCGGCGAGGTCGTCGGCCGCGCCCGCGTTGCGCGACAGGATCAGCACGGCGTCGCGCTCGCTCACCGACGGGCCCTCCTTGGCGACCAGGTTCATCCCGTCCCAGACAGGGTTGACGAGCAGCACGTCGGCCAGGGCCAGGGCGGCCAGCGCCTTCGGGTAGTTGTCGCGCAGCTCGAGCACGACCGGCTCCCAGGTCCTGGTCCGGTAGCGCTCGTTGATCGCCTCGGCCGCCTGCTTCACCTCGGCCGTGTACGACTGGTACTCGGGCAGGTCCCGGCGCGACGCGTAGGCGAGCACGTAGTGGACCACCCGCTGGCGTATCCGGGGGTTGCGTTCCAGGAAGATCGAGTAGCCCTCGAGGCCGCGCAGGATGTTCTTGGACAACTCCATGCGGTCGACCCGGACGACGAGCCTGCGCCGGTTGGCCAGTTCGCGCACGAACCTGCGCTGGACCTGGGCTTCCCGGTCGGCGGCCCGCCTGCGCAGGTCGTCGCCGTCGACCCCGAGCGGGTAGGCACGCACGTGCACGTCGCGCCCGTCGCGCGAGCGCACCGTGTCCCGCTCCCGGTCGACCCGGTAGCCGACGTCCTGGCAGCAGCGCAGGAAGTTGCGGGCCCAGCGAGGCACCAGGAAGCCGAGCAGGTCGGCCCCGAGCATGCCCTCGAGCAGCTCGGTCCCGGCCGCGCTGGGCAGCATCGCGAAGTACCCGGGTTCGGCCCAGGGGCAGTGGGTGAAGTGGGCGATGCCGACGTCGCCGCGCCGCTCGCGCAGCATCGCCGGGGCGAGCGCGAGGTGGTAGTCCTGCAGGAACACGTCACCCCCATCGTCGGCCTCGTCGTCGCAGGCGGCCGCGAAGGCCCGGTTGACGTCCTGGTAGTTCGTCCAGGCGAGCCGGAAGCTGCGGTCGAAGCGGGGGTGGCGGGGCACGTCGAACAGGTAGTGCTGCAGGAACCAGATGGTCCGGTTGGAGACGCGGTTGTAGTAGGCCTGGTACACCCGCGGGTCGATCACCAGGCTGCGGAGCTGGACCGGGCCCTGGGGGAGGTCGACCCGGCGGCGGTTGCCGGTGCGTCCGGCACGTCTCGCGGCGACGCGGTCCCCCTCGCTGATGGCGGCCGCGACCCAGGTGCCGCCCTGGCCGGCGAGCGCGGGGCCGAGCGCGGCGACCATGCCGCCGGCGCCCCGTCCCGAGGAGAGGTTGCCATCCTCGTCGATCTCGAACTGGACGGGACCACGGTTGGATGCGACGACGAGTTGTGCCATGTGGCGCTGCCTTTCCGGTGGGTGGGCCGTCGGCGTTGGTGGGTATGCTGAGGTCGTCCCTGTGTGGCACCGAGCCGGGCCCTCCAGATGGTAGTGGAGCCGTCCCAGGGCCCGGCCGCCCGCCGCCGCAGGGCAAGGAGCGCAGCGATGACCCAGGGCACCGACGAGCTGCCCCGCACGCCCCTGCCGGAGCCGCCGAAGCGGACATCGGCCTACGTCCGCTTCGTCCGCTTCGGCATCGCGGCCTGGGCCGGCATCGGCATCATCCTGCTCGCATGGCTGTTGCTGCGCATGCTCGGCTACGCCAGCGTCCTCATCCCTCCGCTGTTGATCGCGCTGGTGGTGGTGTACCTCCTGAACCCGTTGGTCACCGCGCTCCAGCGCCGGGGCATGCCCAGAGTCGCCGGGGCTGCCATCGTCTACCTGCTGTTCCTGGCCCTCGTGGCCCTGCTGGTCTCGTTCCTGGTGCCGGTCATCACCCGCCAGGTGGTGGCCGTGGCCGACGACTTCCCGCAGTACACCAGGGACGCCCAGGCCCAGATCGAGCGCCTGGGCCGGCGCTTCGGCCAGCGCTGGGAGGTCAACATGGACGCCGAGCGGGTGCAGGCGTGGCTCACCCAGAGCGGCAACCAGCAGACGGTCACCAGGTACGTGACCGGGCTGGGCAGCTTCACCTCCTCGCTGCTCCACGGGCTGGTGCTGTTCATCCTCGGCCCCATCATGGCCTTCTACCTGCTGATCGACCTGCCCCGGCTGCAGCGGGGGGCGCTCGCGATGATCCCGCCCCGCCGGCGTGACGAGCTCAGCGAGCTGTTCGACCGGATGGGCAAGACGGTGGGCGGGTTCTTCCGCGGCCAGCTCCTGGTCGCGCTGTTCGTGGGGGTCGCCTCGAGCCTGGCCCTGTACCTGATCCACCTGCCGTTCTGGCTCCTGGTCGGGATCGTGGCCGGCGTGTTCAACCTGGTGCCCCTGGTCGGCCCGTTCATCGGCGGCGGCCTGGCCGTGGTGATCGCCCTGGTCAGCGGCAGGCCGCTCACGGCGCTGTGGGCCGCCATCGCGCTCACGATCGTCCAGCAGATCGACAACCACCTGATCTCGCCGAACGTGATGTCGCGCACCGTCCAGCTCCACCCGGTCGTGGTCATGCTCGGCCTGCTGCTCGGCGCCACCTTCGGCGGCCTGTTCGGCATGCTCGTGGTGGTTCCGCTGATCGCGGTGGCCAAGATCCTTTTCCTGTTCCTCTGGTCCCGGTATGTCAGCTATGGTGACGAGCTGACCAGGAACGAGAGCCCGGGGTAAGAGGTGCACGGCCGGCCGGTCGCCTTCCTAACGGTTGTCGACCAGGGTCGGGCGAAACATCGGGCTTTGACGGGCTTGCTTTCCACCGGCCGGCGCTATACACACAAAGCCGGTTCGTTTGGACCGTCGAGCCGAAGGGGGTATAGCCATGCGGCCAAGGCGCACTTCCCTGGCGGTTGTTCTATTCGTCTTGATCTCGATGGCGGGGATAACCACCGCCGCTTCCGGAGCCCCTGGCGGGAGCAGAGCCGACCGGCTCGAGATGTACAAGGCCACCGTGGACGCGACCACGCTGGAGACCCTGCAGCGTGGCGGCTACGACATCGCATCCGTGCGGCAGACGGCCGGGGGCATCGAGGTGGCCCTGGTCCTTACGGGCACGGAGCGCGACCGGCTTCGCGGCCAGGGTGTTCGTCTGGAGGTCTGGCGTGACGGGCAGGGCCGCACGCAGAGCCAGCGCGCCGAGGTCCAGGCCGACGGGGGGTTCACGGTGTGGCGGTCGTTCGACGAGCCCGAAGGCCTCCGGGACGAGATGTACCAGCTCGCCCACGACAACCCGCAGCTCCTCAAGCTCGAGGTCTTGGGGAAGACGCACCAGGGGCGGGAGTACGTCGCCCTGAAGTTGACCCAGGACGCCCGCTCGGTTGCCGACGGGACCCGTCCGGCGGTGCTGTACGCGTCCACCTACCACGCGCGCGAGTGGATCACCCCAGAGGTCAACCGCCGCCTGCTCCGCTGGTACATCGACCGGTGGCGGGCGAACGACAGAGGCATCAGGCAGCTCCTCAAGGACGTCGAGCTGTGGTTCGTCCTCGTCCACAACCCCGACGGCTACGAGCACACCTTCGACGTCGAGCGGCTGTGGCGGAAGAACCTCCGCGACAACGACGGGAACGCCATCATCAACAACAACGACGGAGTCGACCCGAACCGCAACCACGCCGAGCACTGGAACTACGACACCGAGGGGTCCTCGTCGCTGTTGCCCAGCCAGACCTACCGCGGTCCCGCCCCGGAGTCCGAGCCCGAGACGCAGGCCATGGTGAGCCTGTTCGACAAGGTGCGCTTCCGGTTCGCGATCAGCTACCACTCGTTCGGCCCGCTGCTGCTGTACCCGCAGGGGTGGCAGACGCTGACGCCCTCGGCCGACGACCCCGTCTACGTGGCCCTTACCGGCAGGGATACCGACCCGGCGGTGGCCGGGTTCAACCCCGGGGTCTCGGCCGACCTGTACACCACCAACGGCGAGTTCACCGACTGGGCGCATGGCGTTCGAGGGACCCTGGCCTGGACTCCGGAGCTCGAACAGGGTTGCCCCGGTTGCGGCTTCGTGTTCCCCGACGACGAGGCGCTGGTCCAGGCGCAGTTCGAGAAGAACCTGGACTTCGCCGTGCGCGTGGCCAAGTCCGCCCAGGACCCCGACGACCCGGTCTCCCACATCGGCCTCGACACCGCCGGCCTGTACCTGGACACCTCCAAGATCGACCCGTGGAAGACCAACTGGCCGGCCTCGGACCTGACCGTGGACGTCTCCTACGCCGGCGACTCCTCCCAGCCGGTGGAGGTGCTGGCCAAGCGGGCGGTGGGGGCCGTGACGCTCCGATACTCCATCAACGGCGGTGCGGTCCAGAGCGCCCCGACCAGCGAGTCGCCCGACGGCGAGCGGTTCGGCGGCAACAACGCCTACAACACCTACTACCACTATCTGCGGGGCGAGATCTCCGGGCTGCGGGTCGGTGACTCCGTTGCGTACTGGTTCACCGGCGGCGGCGAAGCCACCGAACACGTCTCGTTCGATGTCGTGGAGGACAGCGACGACGCCGACGTCCTGATCCTGGCCGCCGAGGACCGCACCGGCGCCTCCACATCCCCCGCATACGCGAGCACGAGCCCCTCCAGCCCCAACTACCTCTCGTTCTACGAGGACGCCCTCAGAGCGAACGGGATCGACTACGACGTCTATGACGTCGACGCCAGGGGGCGCACGGCGCCCGATCACCTCGGCGTGCTGGGCCACTACGAGGTGGTCATCTGGTACCGGGGCAACGACATCCACGTGCGGGAGCCCGGCTGGGGCGGCGGGAACGTCTCGCGTCTGGCGGTCGACGAGACCTTGGAGGTCCGCCAGTACCTGAACGAAGGCGGCAAGCTGCTGTACACGGGCCAGTGGGCCGGGGGCACGGAGAACGGCATCGGCGGGACCCAGCTCTACGACCCGGTGGCCAACCAGCAGTGCAGCGCCGGTCCGCCGGCGGTCACGGCGCGGTGCCTGGGGTGGGGGGACAAGAACGACTTCCTCCAGTACTACCTGGGGGCGTACATCTACGTCTCCGACGCTGGCATGGACGCCAAGGGCAACCCGTTCCCGATCGTGGGTGTGGACCAGCCGTTCGACGGCCCGCCCGCGTCGGGGTGGACGCTCGGGGGCGGCACCGGCGCCAAGAACCAGGCCCACAACGCCTCGTTCCTTGCCACAAGCGGAATCCTGGATCCGGCGACCTACCCGCAGTTCAAGAGCTGGGTCTCGGCGAAATGGGACCGGCCCGGCGGCCCGTTCGCCCCGCACACCGGCGACTTCTACGTCTACTCGCAGATCGCCGACATCACCTACAAGCGGCTGGCGCACACGATCAACGTGCCGGCCGGCGGGGCTACGATGTCGTTCTGGACCTCCTACGACACCGAGGCCGACTGGGACCACGTGTTCGTCGAGGCCCACACCGTCGGACAAGACAACTGGACCACCCTTCCCGACCTCAACGGGCACACCACCCAGGCCACCGGGGAGAGCTGCAAGCGGGAGAACTCGGGCGGCTGGCGGACGCTGCACCCGCATCTGGACCACTATCAGACCCAGACGGGTCCCTCCACGTGTGCCTCCTCCGGGACCACCGGCGCCTGGCACGCCGCGTCGGGGAATTCCGGCGGCTGGCAGCAGTGGCGGGTCGACCTGAGCGGCTTCGCCGGCCAGCAAGTCGAGGTCTCCACCTCCTACGCCAGCGACTGGGCGTCCCAGGGCCTGGGGACCTTCGTCGACGACATCGAGGTCTCGACCGGCGAGGGAACCACCTCGTTCGAGACGGGGATGGACGGGTGGAGCGTTCCGGGTGCCCCGCCGGGGAGCTCGCCCAACCCGAACGACTTCACCCGGACCACGGCGGCCGGCTTCCCCGAAGGACCCGTTGCCACCACCGAGGACACCATCTACTTCGGGTTCGGCTTCGAAGGGATCAAGGACAAGGCCGACCGGAACGAGGTGATGGGCCGGGCCATCGGCCACCTGCGCTCGAAGACGTAGGCGAAGGAAGCAAACGGGGCCGGCCCCCGGAGATCCGGGGGCCGGTTCCCGTCCGAGAGGCGACTCGGTGAACCCGTGGTGCGGGATGTCGTCGGCCATCGCCAGAGCCTAGAGACCTGGCGGCGGGCCGGGCTGGCCGGCGCGTCGGCGGCAGCGTGGGAGCAGGGCGCGGACCGCCTCGGCCCAGCCGTCCTGGGCCGGCGAGGGGGTGGCGATGGCCGGGGCCGGACCGGGGGCGCCCAGTCGGCCGGGCCGGGGCAGCTCGCCGGCTGCCCAGGCGCCGTTGGCGACCAGGAACATGGCGCCGGTCACGGCGGCAAGCTCCAGGTCGGCCGGGGAGTCGCCGATGGCGGCCGCCTGGTGGGCGGCGAGCCCGCGCCGGGCCAGGTAGGCGGCGGCCGTGCGCGCCTTGGTCACCCCGGCCGGCGCCAGGTGGTAGGCGTGGGTCGTGCCCGCGCCGAGGTGTGGGTAGGAGCCGCACAGGCGCCCGTTGTCGAGCAGCCTGGCCCAGCCGAAGCCGGCTCCGGCCAGGACCGCGTCCGCCTCGGCGACCTCGACCTGGCCCCGGAGCAGGGCCGTGCCCTGGCGTCCTTGGTGCCAGGGCGCGTGCGGCTCGAGCCGGCCCCGGAACGCGGCGAGCAGCCCGGCCAGGGCACCCGAGCGCGCGATGGCCTCGGCGGGGGTCGCTCCGAGCGCCCGTGGCGCCTCGCCCCACTGCAGCTCGGTGGTGCGGCCGAGCAGGAGCACGCCGCCGACCTCGCCGACCGCGTCGCGCAGGCCGAGCAGGCGGGACGCCTCGCGGAGCTGGACCGCGGTGCGGCCCGAAACCAGCACGACCTCGAGGCCGGCCTGCCCGGCCTCGACCAGGGCCTCGGCCGCGGCCAGGGTCGGGCTGCCGTCGAAGCCGGCCAGCAGCGAGCCGCCCCGCCCGACCAGGGTGCCGTCGACGTCGGAGAACAGCACCACCGGGTCGAGCCGGTCCAGGACCGGCCCTGCCTCGGCCAGGGGCACCGCTGGCATGTCAGGCGCTCGAGCCGGCGGCCAGCGCGTCGCGCCGCCGGCGGTAGCTGTCGAGGGTGGCCATGGGCGGCCGCTGCACGGTGGTGATCTCCTGCGGCTCGATGTGGTACTCGCGCAGGCGGTTGGCGAACTGGAACAAGGTGGTCGACCAGGCGTCGGACGCCACCCTGCCCTCGTCGGCGAGCCGGGCCATGGCGGCCTGGAGGATGCCGAAGCTCATGCGCGACAGCGCCTGCACGTCCTGGTTGCGGTGGACCCGGCGCTCCAGGTCGACCTGGGCGATCGCGTCGATCCCGGCGTGACGGGCCACGTCGATCAGCAGGCCCAGCTCGACCCCGTAGCCGGAGAAGACCGGGACCTGCTCGAGCACCCCCCGGCGCCCGGCGTACTCGCCCGAGAGCGGCTGCACCAGGCCGGCGAGCTGCGGCCAGAACAGGTTGAGGACCGGCCGGGCGAGCAGCTCGGTGACCCGCCCACCACCGGTGGCCCGCAGGGCGTTGCGCTCCCGGATGGGGCGTTCGTAGAACGCCTTCACGTAGACGATGCCCGGGTCGGTCAGCAAGGGCCCGAGCAGGCCGTAGACGAAGCGGGGATGGATGTTGCGGATGTCGGCGTCGATCCAGCAGATGAGGTCGCCGTGGCAGACGTGCAGGCTCTTCCAGAGCCCCTCGCCCTTGCCCGACCCGGGCCCCTCCTCGGGCAGCACCTCGGTCTCGTGGTGGACGACCGCGCCCTCGGACTCGGCGATCGCGACCGTGCCGTCGCTCGACCCGCCGTCCACCACCACGATCTCGTCGACCAGGCGCGAGCGCTCGAGCAGCGACCGTCGCAGCACCCGGACGATCTGGCCGATGGTGGCCGCCTCGTTGCGCGCTGGCAGGCAGACCGAGACGGTCGTCCCGGCCTGCTCCCGCGCCTCCCGCAGCCGGGCGATCGGCTCGAACTGGCTGTAGTGGAAGGTCCGGTTGCCGAACCACTCCCAGGTATCGAGCTGAGACATCCTCTCTCCCGGTCGCGTTGACCATCGACCGCCCGACCTGCCCTGAGAGGAGCCGGGGGCCACCGCTTCGCCCCTCGAGCCCCAGACTCCGCGCAGCCGCCGGCGTTGACGCCTCCGAGCCTGCCAGGGCAAGCTGGAATCGACAACTGAACATCGGCGACGCATCAAGAGGGGTGGAGGGACCGGCCCGACGAAGCCCCGGCAACCTCCCCGACCCGGTCACCGGGCGGGGAAGGTGCCACGTCCGACCCCGTGCACCGGCGGGGAGAGATGCGCGAGCGGTCCGGGTGACCGCGGCGCGAGGCGATCGCCTACGAGCCCATGGGAGGTCACCTGCATGGCCACAGTCCCGCACGACCGTCTCGACCCGGCCACCACCCCGCTGGTCCTGCGCTGTCGCGGTTGCGGCACGCCCTATCCGCCAGAGTTCCGCTACGCCTGTCCCAACTGTCTCGGCCCCCTCGACGTCGAGTACGACCAGGACGGGCTGGCGGCCGGGCTCGACCGGGCCGGGATCGAGGCCGGCCCGGCCTCGATCTGGCGCTACCGGGCGGCCCTCCCGTCCCGGCCAGGCGCCGGCGACCTCGCCCCCGGCCTCACCCCGCTTGTGCGAGCGCCCCGGCTGGCCGAGGCCCTCGGCATCCCGGGAGAGCTGTGGTGCAAGGACGACACCCGCAACCCGACCAACTCGTTCAAGGACCGGGTGGTCGCGGTCGCGGTGGCCAAGGCGCGCGAGTTCGGCCTGTCGACCGTTGCCTGCGCCTCCACCGGCAACCTCGCCGGGGCGACGGCCGCCGCCGCGGCCGCGCAGGGGCTGGACTGCGTGGTGGTGATCCCGGCCGACCTGGAGGCGGGCAAGATCGCCTCGGCGGCCGCCTTCGGGGCCACCGTGGTCGCGGTCGAAGGGTCCTACGACCACGCCAACCGGCTCTCCTCCCAGGCCGCCGAGGCGTTCGGCTGGGGGTTCGTCAACGTCAACCTGCGCCCCTGGTACGCCGAGGGGTCCAAGACGGTCGGCCTGGAAGTGGCCGAGCAGCTCGGCTGGTCCCTGCCCGACCACGTGGTCGTGCCGATCGCCTCGGGCGCGTTGCTGACAAAGGTCCACCAGGGGTTCGGCGTGCTGGCAACGGCCGGCCTGGTCGACGCCACCCCGGTACACGTCCACGGCGCCCAGTCGGCCGGCTGCGCGCCGGTCGCGACCGCCTTCGCCGAGGGTCGCCAGGACGTGCTGCCGGTGCGGCCCAGCGGGATCGTGAAGTCGCTCGCGATCGGCGACCCGGCCGACGGGGTGGAGGCGCTCGAGGTGGTCCGCTCCACCGGCGGGCGGGTCGAGGCGGTCACCGACGAGGAGGTCGTCGACGCCATCGAGCTGCTCGCCCGCACCACTGGCATCTTCGGCGAGACCGCCGCCGGGGTGACCGTCGCCACCCTCGCGCGGCTGGCCGCGCAGGGCGCCTTCGCCCCGGGGGAGCGGGTGGTGGCGCTCGTCACCGGGCACGGCCTGAAGACCAGGGAGGTGCTCGACGGGCGGGCCGGGGCCACCATCACGGTGCGCCCGAACATCGACGCGCTGGAGGCGGCCCTCGACCCGGTCCGGCCCGACCTGGTCACCAGCGCCTGAGCGGCTCGGCCTCCGGACGGGCCGGAAGCGGACCCTGACAGTGTCATATGACACTGTCACCATGCCGCCATGGAACCGACCGCGTCCTGGACGCTCGACGAGCTGACCCCCCGGGTCGCCGACGCCCTCTCCGTCCACTACGACGGGCAGGCCAGCGGCCGCGTGCGTCAGGTGCCCGACCAGCGGGTGATCCGCTGGTACACCACGCTCGGGCTGGTCGACCGGCCCGCCGCCATGCGCGGCCGGACGGCCCTGTACGGGCCGCGCCACCTCCGCAAGCTCGTCGCGATCAAACGGCTGCAGGCATCCCGCCTTCCTACAACGAGATCCACGTCCTTGGCCGACGTTCGAGGTCGGTGACCGGCTCTCGCCGACGCAGCTCCCCCCGGACAGGCGAGTCCTGCCTTGGCCGACGTTCGAGGTCGGTGACCGGCTCTCGCCGACGCAGCTCCCCCCGGACAGGCGAGTCCTGCTCACGCACGGAAGCCATGCAGACGTGCGCGTCGGTCCAGGGTGCACCACAGTCACCGCAGACGTGCCGACGCGGCCAGTGCCTGATCGTCCGCGGCCCCTCGAACAGCCAGGCAGGCAGGAAGGGGATCGCGAACATGACGATCAAGGCAGCCAGGCCAACCCAGGGGATGTCATGCATCAGCTTCTCCCAACTGACGAACCCGGATCAGTCCGATGCCGCTTCGAGGGCGGTGCGCACCTCCCCATGTCGCCGCTAAGTCGCGGTTTACGCCTTTGACCGCTTCCTCCTGTAGCATGCACTAGACTTGCTGCACAGCACAAGATGCAACATGCATAAAGGTCTGAACGAAGAGAACATTCCCAATCGAACTGTGCTTGAGCCTTGCAGCACGAGCGAGTAGACTGCGCCAGTTCCACAGCTCCGCATCTCGGAGGAGGTAGAGGGCGTCGTGCCTGCGCGACAGAGCCCGACGGTGCGTCGTCGACGGCTTGGGATGGAGCTGCGCCGGTTCCGGGAGGCTGCTGGCCTGACGATCGAGCAGGTCGCAGAGCGACTGGAGTGCTCGCACTCGAAGATCTCCCGGATCGAGACCGCGCACGTCAGCGCGACGCCCCGCGACGTCAGGGACATGCTGGAGATCTACGGAGTCAGCGGAGACCAGCGAGAGGCGCTGATCCAGATCGCCCGAGAGGCCCGACAGCGGGGCTGGTGGCATGCGTACGGCGACGTGATCAAGGAGTCCGCATACGTCGGCTTGGAAGTCGCGGCCGCGTCGATCCGCTCCTACGGGGTCATCCTCGTCCCCGGGCTCCTCCAGACCACGGAGTACGCGCGAGCGGTCGCCCGTGCGGTGCGCCCAGACCTACGTCCCGAGCAGATCGAGCGACAGGTCGAGCTGCGCATGGCCCGGCAGGCAATCCTTACCCAGGACGATCCACCGGCGCTCTGGGCGGTCGTCGACGAGGCGGTGCTGCGCCGTTCTGTTGGCGAACATGGAGTGATGGGGGAGCAGCTCCGCCGCCTCATCGAGGCCGCGGAGCTGCCTACCGTGACACTTCAGGTACTGCCGTCGGCCGCCGGCGAGCATGCTGGCATGGACGGTGCCTTTACCATCCTCAGCTTCCCGGAGTCCGCCGACCGTGACGTCGTGTACCTCGAGAACGCTACGAGCGACCTGTACCTCGAAAGCACCGAGGAGATTCGCCGCTACACCCTGCTGTTCGACCACCTGCGTGCCGCGGCACTGTCGCCTGACGACTCCACCGCCCTTTTGACCAAACTCGTCAAGGAGTTGTTGTAGTCTCCGGCGGTGGCAGAGAAGGCGCTGTTCCCCCACGTCTTCGTTGCCGCGCTCCCAGCGAAGAAGCGTTGTTCGCTTCTCCCTTGGGCGCTGTCCAAGGCGAGCCTTCCGCGCCATCCGCGCGAGGGCTGTCGCGGAAGACCGGATCAAGGGAGGTGGGATGGTCAACCGATCCCGCGCTGTGTGGAAGAAGAGCAGCTACAGCGGCGCGAACGGCTGCGTCGAGGTGGCATTCATCGCTGGCCAAGTCGCTGTCCGTGACTCGAAGCACCGGTCCAAGAGCCAGCGCGGGCCGGCCCTCGTCTTCACCCCCGTGGAGTGGGACGCGTTCCTCCGCGGCGTGCGTGACGGGGAGTTCGATCCCCCATCGGTAGCGTCCAGGTAATCTGCTGCATAGCCAAGGACCCTCGCAGACTCGTCAGGGTCTGCGAGGGTCCTTCGCCGAGCCTCTCGCTCTCGACAGCGGCCGTGCCTGGCCGGCTGGCGCGCACCGCGCCGGCCAGCCCAATCCGAGGCCAACGGTTTAGCACTCGCACTACATGAGTGCTAACATCCGCGGCAGCACATCCGGCCGGTCAGGCCGGACACCACACGGCAAGCCACCTAGAGGGAGGTAGCCAGCGTATGCCCAAGATCATCGCCTTCGACGAGGATGCCCGGCGGGCGCTCGAGCGGGGCATGAACCAGCTCGCGGACGCTGTACGGGTGACGCTCGGGCCGAAGGGCCGGAACGTCGTCCTCGAGAAGAAGTGGGGCGCGCCCACGATCACCAACGACGGTGTCTCCATCGCCAAGGAGATCGAGCTCGAGGACCCCTACGAGAAGATCGGGGCGGAGCTCGTCAAGGAAGTCGCCAAGAAGACCGACGACATCGCCGGTGACGGCACCACCACCGCCACTGTGCTGGCCCAGGCCCTGGTGCGCGAGGGCCTGCGCAACGTGGCCGCCGGCGCCAACCCGATGAGCCTCAAGCGCGGCATCGAGAAGGCCGTCGACTATGCCGTCGAGGCGATCAAGAACCAGGCCAAGGACGTCGAGACCCGCGACGAGATCGCCCACACGGCGACCATCTCTGCTGGCGACCCCGAGATCGGCGAGGTCATCGCCAAGGCGATGGACGTCGTCGGCAAGGAGGGCGTCATCACCGTCGAGGAGTCCAACACCTTCGGCATCGAGCTCGAGACGGTCGAGGGCATGCGGTTCGACAAGGGCTACATCTCGCCCTACTTCGTGACCGACCCCGAGCGCATGGAGGCCGTGCTCGACGACCCCTACATCCTGGTGGCCAACCAGAAGGTCTCGGCCGTCAAGGACCTGCTGCCCGTGCTCGAGAAGGTCATGCAGACCGGCAAGGCGGTCGTGATCATCTCCGAGGACGTCGACGGCGAGGCCCTGGCCACCCTGGTGGTCAACAAGATCCGTGGCACCTTCAAGAGCGTCGCGGTCAAGGCCCCCGGGTTCGGCGACCGGCGCAAGGCCATGCTGGGCGACATCGCGATCCTCACCGGCGGGCAGGTCATCAGCGGGTCGTCACCAAGGACGAGACCACCATCGTCGAGGGCCAGGGCGACGACAACGACATCAAGGGCCGGATCACCCAGATCAAGTCCGAGATCGACAAGACCGACTCCGACTACGACCGCGAGAAGCTGCAGGAGCGGCTGGCCAAGCTCGCCGGTGGCGTCGGCGTCATCAAGGTCGGCGCGGCCACCGAGGTCGAGCTGAAGGAGAAGAAGCACCGCATCGAGGACGCCGTCTCCAACGCCCGCGCTGCGGTCGAGGAGGGCATCGTCCCCGGTGGTGGCGTGGCCCTGCTCAAGGCGCAGGACGTCCTGACCAAGACCGACCTCACCGGCGACGAGGCGACCGGCGCCGCGATCGTGCGCCGCGCGCTCGAGGAGCCGCTGAAGCAGATCGCGATCAACGCCGGCCACGAGGGCGGCGTCGTGGTCGAGAAGGTCCGCGGCCTCGAGGGCGGTTACGGCCTCGACGCCTCCAGCGGCGAGTACGTCGACATGTTCAAGGCCGGCATCATCGACCCGGCCAAGGTGACCCGCTCGGCGCTGCAGAACGCCGCGTCGATCGCGGCCCTGTTCCTCACCACCGAGGCGGTCGTGGCCGACAAGCCGGAGAAGGAGAAGGCCCCGGCCATGCCGGGCGGCGGCGGCGACATGGACTTCTGAGTCCGTTCGCCGCACCCGGTCCCTGACGGGCGGGCCCGTGGGCCCGCCCGTTCGCCGTCTCCGGCCCGCGCTGGCCCCGGGTGTCGGGGCCGGAACGGTCATCCGGTGGCTCGGCGGGCCGGTCAAGGGCGTCGCGGAGCGGTCCGAGCCTTTGAGGATGACCAGAATTGGGTCCTGGAGCGGTCTGTGAGCCCGCCGTCCGTCGAGCGCGGTGACGGCGCGAGGGCGCGCATCGCCGAGCTGGTCGCTGCCGCCCGGGGTGACCGGGAGAGCGCGGCAACGGTCGAGCTGGCCGGCTTCGGGCCCGCCGCCGTGGAGGCGGTGATCCAGGCGCTCCTGTCCGAGCCGGCTCCGGGCGGGCGCCGCCAGCTCGTCGGGCTGCTCGAGGAGCTGGCACCGCCCCACCTGGACCGGCTGGAGGCGGCCATGGACGAGGCGCCCTGGTTCCTGGTGCGCAACCTGGTCGCCGTGGTCGGCCGGGTCGGCGCGGTGGAGCAACTGCCCGTGCTCGAGGGGCTGCTCGCCCACGACCACCCGGCCGTGCGCAGGGAGGCGGTCAGGGGCGTGGTCAGGCTCGGCGGGGTCCTCGCCGTGGCCTCGCTGGTCCAGGCCGGCGCCGACCCCGATCCGGGGGTGCGCCGTCTCGCCCTGCGCGCGCTCGCCGAGGTGGACTCGGCCGCGTCGGTCGCGGCCCTGGCCAGGGCCAGCCGGCCCGGCCGGCCGGCCGGGGAGCGCCAGGTGGCCCTGTCAGGGCTGGCCCGCTCGGCCCGTCCCGAGGCCGAGGCTGCCCTGCGCCGGGCCGCCGGCCGCCTGGCCGTCTCGGCCGCCTCCCGCAGGGTGCGGGCGCACGCCCGGGTCCTGCTCGCGCAGCGCCCGCGCCGAATGGTGACCTTTCGGTGATCTCCCGCGGCCGTTTCGCGCCCAACCCACCCCGTAGAATGATTGCAGGACAAGGGCTCGCCGGCCAACGACTTGGTCGTTCCAGCGCCAGCATGCCGAGGTGAGCGCACTCGACCTGGCCAGGTTATTCGGCAGCGAGCCCTACGTGGACGGGAGCGTGATGGACGAGCTGGACGGCAAGCGGGAGCTGCTCCGCAAGACGCTCGAGGCGACCGGCGGGGTGATGGTCGCCTTCTCGGGCGGTGCGGACTCGTCGTTCCTGCTCGCCGCCGCGGTCGAGGCGCTCGGCGGGCGCGCCGTGGCTGCGACAGGCGTCTCCCCGAGCCTGCCCGAGCACGAGCTGGCCGACGCCCGCGCGCTCGCCGAGGCGCTCGGGGCCAGGCACGTCGTCGTGGCCACCCACGAGCTGGACCGGCCCGGCTACGCCGCCAACGGCACCGACCGCTGCTACTTCTGCAAGTCGGAGCTGTTCGACCTGCTGGTCCCGCTGGCCCAGATCGAAGAGCTGGCCCTCGCGGTCGGCACCAACACCGACGACCTGGGCGACTGGCGCCCGGGCCAGCTCGCCGCCGCCGAGCACGGGGTGCTCACCCCCTTGGTGGAGGCCGGGTTCTCGAAGGCCGACGTGCGCGAGGCTTCGCGCCGGGTCGGGCTGCGCACCCACGACAAGCCGGCCGCCGCCTGCCTGGCCTCCAGGGTCGCCTACGGGATCGAGGTGACGCCCGCCCGGCTGTCCCGGGTCGAGCGGGCCGAGGCGGTGCTGCGCTCCTACGGGCTGGCCCAGCTCCGGGTCCGCGACCACGGCGACCTGGCCCGGGTCGAGGTGCCGGTGGAGGCGCTGCCGGCGCTGGTCGAGCCGGGTCGGCGTGCCGACCTGGTGAGCCGCCTGCGCGACCTCGGGTTCGTCTTCGTCACCCTGGACCTCGAGGGGTTCCGCTCCGGCAGCATGAACGCCAGCCTCACCGAGCCTCGATGACCGGCGGCGAGCCTGGTGGCCCGGTGCGCCGCCTCGTCCACTGCTCGCTCCCGCCAGAGCTGGTGCACGAGCCGGTCCTGCACGGCCTGGTGCGGGCCAGCCAGGCCGTGGTCAACGTGCACCGGGCCAACGTGGACGTCGAGGCGGGCCTGGCCTGGTTCATCCTCGAGCTCTCGGGCCCGGCTGAGGAGGTCGGGCGGGCACAGGCCTGGCTCGCCGACCACGGCGTCACCGTCGAGCCGATCGAGCCGGGCGGCCGGGAAGGCGCCGGCTAAGCAGCAGCTCAGAAGTCCTGCACGTGACTTGAGGCGGCGAGCTGGTGCCGGCCTGGCCGCCTGGGACCTCCGGCTCCAGCACCATCGCGCGCAGCCCCTCGGACGCCGCGTACACCGCGGCGGTGAGCCCGGCCGGCCCCGCCCCGATGATGGCGACGTCGCAGGCCCGCACGTCAGGCCGGATCCTGGCCCCGAGGGCCTCGGCCAGCTCGGCGCGCACGGGGTCGACCAGCACCCGCCCGTCGAAGAACACCACCACCGGCAGGCGCGTTCCTCCCACGGCCCCACGCGTCAGGCCAAGATCCAGTTCACGGCGGCGGCGAGGTCGCCGGCGACCGCGTCGGCGGCGGACAGGTCGAGGTCGGCGTTGAGCGCGTGGCGGACGGCGACCGTGCGCATCCCGGCCGCCCGGGCCGAGGCGATGCCGTGGGTGGCGTCCTCGACGGCGACGCAGTCGGCCGGGCGCGCCCTCAGCCGTTCGGCGGCGAGCAGGTAGATCTCCGGGTCCGGCTTGCCGTGGGCGACGTCCTCGCCCGAGACCACCGTGGCGAAGGCGTCGCGCACGCCCAGACGGTCGAGCACGTGCTCGACGTAGGCCCGGGTGCCCGAGCTGGCCACCCCGAGAGGCAGCCCGGCGCCAGCGAGCTTGCCGAGGGCGGCGTGCAGGCCGGGCATGGGCTCGAGCCCCTCGTCCAGCAGGCGCCAGAACACCGCCTCCCGGCCGGCGAACACCTCGTCGGGCGGCAGCCCGACCTCGAGCGCGAGCGCGTCGGTCAGGTCCCGGACCCGGCGCCCCATCATCTCGTCCGCCAGCCGGCCGTCGTAGGTGGCCCCCAGACTGGCCGCGTACTCGGCGTTGGCGCGCTCGTGGGTCGGCTCCGAGTCCACGATCACACCGTCCATGTCGAACACGACATGGCTGGCGACCGGCATCCGGGCGGCGCGGACGGTCAGGCCGCTGGCGGGGCCGCGGTCGGCTCCGGCCCGTTCTCGCTCGGCCGGGACACGCCCTCGGGCGCGGTGGAGGAGGCGATCACCGGCACCACCTGCCGGGCGGTGATGATCTCGTCGACCATGCCGTACTCGAGCGCCTGGTCGGCGCTCATGATGAAGTCGCGGTCGGTGTCGTGGGAGATCTTCTCCACCGTCTGGCCGGTGTGCTTGGCCATGATCTCGTCCAGCAGCCTGCGCAGGCGCAGGATCTCGCGGGCCTGGATCTCGATGTCGACCGACTGGCCCCGGGCGCCGCCCGAGGGCTGGTGGATCAGGATCGTCGAGTGGGGCAGGGCGTAGCGCTTGCCCTTGGTGCCCGCGGCCAGGATGACCGCTGACGCCGACGCGGCCATGCCCATGCAGATGGTCGAGACGTCGGGCTTGACGTACTGCATGGTGTCGTAGATCGCGAGCAGGTCGGTGATCGAGCCGCCCGGCGAGTTGATGTAGATCGAGATGTCCTTGTCCGGGTCCTCGCTCTCGAGGTGCAGCAACTGGGCCATGACGAGGTTGGCGATGGTGTCGTCGATCGGCGTGCCAAGGAAGATGATGCGGTCCTTGAGCAGCCTTGAGAAGATGTCGAAGGAGCGTTCGCCCCGGCTCGTCTGCTCGATGACGATCGGTACGAGGTTGGCTTGGGCCATGGGATCCTCCGGTGGAGCTGGGGCATGGGTCCATCCGCCGGGCCTGGCCGGCGGAGGCTCGAGGCGAAGGGTACCGCGCCTCCCGCCCATTGCGCAGGAGGATCCTGTCTAGCCCTGCGCGCTCCGGCATGGCAGGCTGGACGGTGAGACCCGGTGGGGAAGAGTGGGGTCGATCGACATCGGAAGCTTCGCCCGCGACCTGCACCCGATGGTGGTGCACTTTCCGGTCGCCCTCATGCTGACCGGCCTTGCCTTCGAGGTGGTGGCGGCCGTGCGCGGCCACGCCGGGCTGGCCAGGGTGGCTCTGCTGCTGATCGTGCTCGGGTTCGCCGCCGCCCTGGTGGCGGTCGTCACCGGGCTCACCAACCCGGAGGTGCGGGCGGTCCAGCACACCCTGTCGGTCACGCCTCCCACCGAGCCGGGCACCCGCGCGCTGTTCCTGCAGCGCCTGGACCGCATCCGGGTCCACCAGCGGCTCGCCTACGGCGTGCTGATCACCGGTGCGCTCGCCCTGCTGGTGCGGCTGTGGCGCACCAGGGGCGCGCTCTGGACGGCTGCGTCCGTGGTGTCCGGAGCGGCCCTGGCCGCCGCGGTGATCGCCACCGGCTTCGCGGGAGGCCGGCTTGCCCGCTAGGCGGTGGCGCCTGCTCGCGACCGGCCTGCTGGCCGGGGTGGCCACGGTGGCCGCCGTGGCGCTGGCCGCCGTGCCCCCGGGCAGCTCGGGCGCACCTGCCGGGGTCGGCTCCGGCCAGCCGGACCTGCGCATCGTCGGCCGCTCCCTGACCGCGGTGGGGGAGCGCTACGACCTGGCCAGGGAGCGGGTGAGCTGCGCGCTCTGCCACACCCGCCTCGCGGCCGACCCGTTCGAGCTCACCTCCTATGGCCGGGACTACCGGGAGCTCCTGTTCCGCGACAACCCGGGCGCCCGCAGCATCCTGGACGCGAGCTTCGCCGAGATCCGCACCGCCGTCGCCGCCACCTCCCGCACCGGCCTCGACTCCGACGGTGACGGCTACGACAACGATCTCGAGCTGCGGTTCGGCTCGCTGCCCGGGGACGCTGCCTCGCACCCCTCGGTACCCGTCCAGGTGCTCGAGCGCTACCGGCGCATCCTCGTCGCCCGCGAGCGTGACGGCAGCCTCGAGGAGCTGCGCCTGGCCGGTGCCGGGCGCCTTCCCGACTGCGCCGACTCCGACGGCGACGGGGTGGTGGACTGCCTTGAGACGCTGTTCGGCTTCGACCCGGCCTCGGGGTCGTCGGTGCCGGCCGCCCGTGGCGGCCGGCTCGCCCTCTACCGGGCCGCGCTGGCCAGGGCCGGCGTGGCCGCCGCGCGGTAGGATCCAGGTATGCGCGCGCTGCCCCTGCGGGACCGCCTCGGCCGTCGGGCCGTGGCCCTCACCCTGGCCGGGCTGGCCACCCTGGCCCTGGCCGGCTGCGCACTGCGCGGCCCGACCTACGGCAAGGTCACCCCCCGGCAGCAGCGCCCGGCCGGGCCCGCCTACGACGCCGGCTACCAGGGCTCGGGCTCGTTCGTCCACGCCGGGGTGGGGGAGTACGACGGCGAGCAGGTGCGCCACTCCGACCCCAGGAACATCCTGAACGCCGGCTACGACAACGCCTACTGATCCCGGTCCGGGCACGGCCGAGCGCGCTACGGCCCCAGGAGGCTCCGCAGGCGCTCCTCGGGCTCCCCCCACATGGAACGAGGACCGCGGTGTCAGCGGTCTCCGCTCAGTCCAGGGCAACCAACCCCAGGTACTCCTCGCCCCAGACGTCCAGGCTTCCCTCGGGCATGACCAGCACCCGGTCCGGCTCGAAGGTCTGCACGAACGGGGTGTCGTGGCTGACCAGGATGATGCTGCCCTTGAAGGTGGCGAGGGCGGAGCGCACCGCCTCCACCGCCTGCACGTCGAGGTTGTTGGTGGGCTCGTCGAGCAGCAGGACGTTGTGCCTGCCGACGACCAGGCGGGCCAGGGCCAGCTTGGTCTTCTCGCCCCCTGAGAGGGTGCGCGTCGGCTGGCTGGCCTGGTCCCCGCCGAGCAGGAAGTGGCCGAGCACGCCCCGCAGCACGTCGTCGGAGGTCTTCGCCACCGCCTGCATGACCTGCATCGAGGTGGCCGCCGGGTCAAGCTCCTCGTGCTCCTGGGCGTAGTAGCCGATGTCGCACCCGTGCCCGAGGAGGACCTCGCCCTCGTCGGGGGTGTCGATCCCGGCCAGGATGCGCAGCAGCGTGGTCTTGCCCGCCCCGTTGAGCCCGAGCACCAGCAGGCGCTCCCCCCGCTCGAGGTCGAACGACAGCTCCTTGAACACCGGCGGGCCCCCGTAGGACCGGCGCAGGCCGGCCGCCTCCAGCGGGAAGCGGGTGCAAGGCGGCGGGTCCGGGAACCGCACCGCGACCTTGCGGCCTGACCTGGCCACCGGCGCCAGCGCGCTCTTCATGCGCTCGACCCGGCGCTCGGTGACCATCGCCCGGCGGGCCATGGTCTGGTTGGCGTGGCGGTACTTCTCGACGAAGGCCGACAGCCGCTTGATGTCGCGCTCGGCGATCTTGCGGTGGCGCGCCTCCGAGGCGGCCCTGACCTTCCGCTCCTCGAGGACCTGGGTGTAGGTCCCCTTGTAGCCGGCGACCGAGGCGGTCGCCGGGTCGAGCGCGAGCACCCCGGTGATGTCGCGGTCGAGCAGGGGCAGGTCGTGGGAGACGACCAGGATGCCGCCGGAGAAGGTGGCCAGGAACTCCGCCAGCCAGCCCTTGGCGTCGGCGTCCAGGTGGTTGGTGGGCTCGTCGAGCAGCAGCGTCCCGGCCTGGCTGAGCAGCACCCGGGCCAGCTCGACCCGGCGCCGCTCCCCGCCGGACAGGCCGGCCAGCGGTCGTGCCAGGCCGTCGGCCGGGATCCCGAGGCCGGCCGCGATCCGCTTGGCCTCCGACTCGGCCCGGTAGCCGCCCTCCGTCTCGAAGCGCTCCTGCAACCCTGAGAACCGCTTGATGGCCCGGTCCCTGGCCCGCCCGTCGGCGCTTGCCTCAATGCGCTGCCTGGCCGTCTCGAGGTCGGCCCGCAGCGTGTCGAGGCCGCGGGCGGAGAGCAGCCGGGCCAGGCCGGTCGTGCCGGTGACCGGCGGCGACTCTTGCGGTAGCCAGGCGAGGGTGCCGACCAGGGCGACCGCGTGGTCGCGGGGGTGGGCGGCCCGCTCGGCCAGGGTGCGCAGCAAGGTGGTCTTGCCCGCACCGTTCGGCCCGACCAGCCCGACCACGTCGCCGGGCGCGACGGTGAAGGTCACCTCGGCGGCGAGGAGCCGGTGACCGGTTTCAACGGTGAGGTCGGTGACGTTCAGCATGACGGCCTCGGGTCGGACGGGCAGGCAGGACCGGCGGGCGTTGGGCCCGCCTCCTCTACGGTAACGGTACCGGTCGAGCGAAATTCCCGGTCCCGCGGCCCGCGGCGCCCGGAAACACCGGGGTCCCCGCGGTCCGCGGCGCCCGGAAACAGCGGGGCTGCTCCGGGCCGGGCAGGCACCGGGGGCCCCCGGCCGGACAAGGTACGGGGCCGCCCCGAGCAGGCAGCTCCGCCCAGTGGCGGCCCCGGCGGCGGGGAGCCGCTACCCGCTCGCGAGCTGCGGGGCGGTCGTCTCCTGCTGGATGCCGGGCTTGGCCTTGGCCAGGTTCTCGCCCGGCTCGAGCGGGTAGTGGCAGGCGGCCAGGTCGCCGGCCTCCTTGGCCTCGAGCAGCGGCTCGTCGGTCACGCAGTTGGGCTGGGCCTTGGGGCAGCGGGGGTGGAAGCGGCAGCCGGAGGGCGGGTCGATCGGCGAGGGCACGTCGCCGACCAGGATGACCCGCTCGCGCTTCTCGGCCAGGTCGGGGTCGGCCACCGGCACGGCCGACATCAGGGCGCCCGTGTAGGGATGCTTGGGGGTCTTGTAGAGGCGGCCGGCGTCGGCCAGCTCGACGACCTTGCCCAGGTACATGACGGCGACCCGGTCCGAGACGTGGCGGACGACCGAGAGGTCGTGGGCGATGAAGATGTAGGTGAGGTGGAACTCGGTCTGCAGGTCCTCGAGCAGGTTGATGACCTGGGCCTGGATGGAGACGTCCAGGGCCGACACCGGCTCGTCGCAGATGATCAGCCTGGGCCGCAGGGCGAGCGCCCGGGCCACGCCGATCCGCTGGCGCTGGCCGCCGGAGAACTCGGCCGGGAAGCGGTTGTAGTGCTCGGGGTTGAGCCCGACGACCTCCATCAGCTCCTGGACCCGCTGCTTGCGCTCCTTGCCGTCGGCGATCCCGTGGATGTCGAACGGGTCGCCGATGATCGTGCCGACCCGCTTGCGCGGGTTCAGCGAGGAGTAGGGGTCCTGGAAGATCATCTGGACCTGGCGGCGGAGCAGCCGCAGCTCGTTGCCGGCGAGGTGGGTGACGTCCTTGCCCTCGAACTCGAGCGTCCCCTCGGTGAGCGGGAGCAGCTTGCAGACGAGCCGGGCCAGGGTCGACTTGCCGCAGCCGCTCTCGCCCACGATGCCGAGCGTCTCGCCCGGGTAGACCTCCAGGTCGACCCCGTCGACCGCGTGCACCCGGCCGATCTCGCGCTGGAAGATGATCCCCTGGGTGATCGGGAAGTGCTTCTTGGCCCCGGTGAGGCGGACCAGCGGCTGCCTGGCCGTGCCGGCCTCGCCGGCGGTGGTCGCGTCGGCTTCGGTGCTCATTGGCGCTCCCCCTGCTCGCGCTCGGCTGCTGTTGCGCCCGCCGCGCTCTGGCGCTCCCCTTGCTCGCGCTCGGCTGCTGTTGCGCCCGCCGCGCTCTGGCGCTCCCCCTGCTCGCGCTCGGCTGCTGTTGCGCCCACCGTGTTCATCGGGTCGGTGCCACCTCCTGCTGCCAGATGCGCTGCTTCTCGTCGATGGACAGGTGGCACGCTGACAGGTGCGCGCCGTTGTCCCCCGCCGGCAGGAGGTACGGCTCCTCCTTCTTGCAGACGTCCATCACGTACGGGCAGCGGGGATGGAACGAGCAGCCGGTCGGCAGGTGGATGAGGCTCGGCGGCATGCCCTTGATCGGCTGCAGCTTCTCGCCGGTGTGCTCGGCGCCGACCGACGGGATCGACTGCAGCAGGCCCCAGGTGTAGGGATGGTGGGGCTGGTAGTAGACGGAGCGCCGGTCGGCGATCTCGATCGGCTTGCCCCCGTACATGACCAGGACGTCGTCGGCGATGTCGGCGACCACCCCGAGGTCGTGGGTGATCATGATGATCGCGGTGCCGAACTCGTGCTGCAGGCGCTCGATGAGGTCGAGCACCTGCGCCTGCACGGTGACGTCGAGCGCGGTGGTGGGCTCGTCGGCGATGAGCACGGCCGGGTCCAGGGCCAGCGCCATGGCGATCATGGCCCGCTGGCGCATGCCGCCCGAGAACTGGTGCGGGTAGTCGTCCACCCGCCGGTCGGGCCTTGGCACGCCGACCAGGCGGAGCAGGTCGATGGCCCGGTCGCGCGCCTCCTTCTTGGACATCTTCTCGTGGGCCAGGATCATCTCGACGATCTGCGCGCCCACCTTGTAGAAGGGGTGGAGGCTGGAGAGCGGGTCCTGGAAGATCATCGCGATCTGCTTGCCGCGCACCGCCCTGAGCTCGTCCGCGTGCATCTTGAGCAGGTCCTTGCCCTGGAACAGGGCCTGCCCGCCGACCCGCCCACCCCTGGCCAGGCCCATGATCGACAGGCAGGTCACGCTCTTGCCCGAGCCCGACTCGCCGACGATGCCGAGGGTCTGGCCCCGGTCGAGCGAGAAGTTGACGCCGTCCACCGCCTTGACGATGCCGTCGTCGGTGCGGAACTGGACCCGCAGGTCCGTGACCTCTAGCAGTGCCATCCGAAACCTCCCGCCAGGGGACCGGCCAGTAGATCAGGAGTACCGCACCCGCGGGTCGAGGGCCGCGTAGACGACGTCGACGATCAGGTTGAACATGATCACGAAGAAGGCGGCGAACAGGACCACCCCCTGGATGACGGGCAGGTCGGATTCGGCGATGGCCGAGATCGTGGTCGCGCCGACGCCGGGGAGGCCGAACACCCGCTCGGTCACGATCGCGCCGCCGAGCAGGGTGCCGATGTCGAGGCCGAGCATGGTCACGACCGGGGTGAGCGAGGAGCGCAGGATGTGCTTGCCGACGACCCGGCGCTCGGTCAGGCCCTTGGCGCGTGCGGTGCGCACGTAGTCCTCGCCCGCCACCTCCAGCATGTTGCCGCGCACCATACGGGTGTAGAGCGCGGCCGTGCCGAGCGCGATCGTGAGCCAGGCCAGGAACAGGTGGTTGGCCCACGAAAGCGGGTTCTCCCAGAACGGCACGTAGCTCGGGGCGGGCGCCCACCCGAGCTTGAAGTAGAAGATGTAGAGCAGGCCGATGCCGAGCAGGAACACCGGCATCGAGACCCCGAACAGCGCGAAGCCCATGGCGGCCCGGTCGCGCAGGCTGCGCGGCCGCAAGGCGGCCTGGATGCCGATGGGGATGCCGATGATGAGCCAGAAGAAGGCCGCACCGAGGGCGAGCGAGGCGGTCACCGGCAGCCGGTCCAGGATCGTGTCGAGCACCGGCTGCTCGTTGCGGAACGAGTAGCCAAGGTTCGGCGGCCAGTTCAGGACCCCCGAGGGCTTGTCGTTGCCGACCAGGTCCGGGCCGTGCAGGAAGTTCAGGTACTGCCTGTACACCGGCTGGTCGAGTCCCATGCGGTGGCGGACCTGGGCCAGCGTCTCCGGGGTCGCCCCCTTGGGCACCGACTGCTGCGCGGGGTCGCCCGGGAGCAGGAAGAACATCGAGAAGGTGAGGACCGAGATCGCGAACAGGAGGATCACGACCCAGATCAGCCTTCGGATGATGTACCGGACCATCGGGAGGGACCTCCTGTGGTGAGCTGCCGGGGGGCCGTCGTCGGCCCCCCGGCAGGCGCTACTGGTGCAGCTGCTTACGGGGTGTTGGGGTTGAGCCACATGGCGGCGTAGTCCGCCTCGTTCGACCAAGCCGTCCAGATCCAGTTCTTCACCCGCTTGGACCAGAAGAACTGGGTCTTGTCGTACAGGTACGGCGCCCAGGGCGCGTCCTCCATGATCTGCTTGTCGATCTCGCCCCAGAGGGTGGCGCGCTTGGCCTGGTCGGGCTCGGCCAGCGCCTGGTCGATCTTGGTGTTCACGTCGGCGTTGTCGTACAGGCCGTAGTTGCTGTTGCCGGCCGGGATGATGCTGCGGCTGTCGAGCAGCGGGACGATGAACGAGCGCGCCCCGTCACCCGGGTAGTCGGGGCACCAGCCGGCGTTGCCCATCTGGTGCTCCTTGGCCTTGGCGGGCAGGCCGAGCGAGTCGGTGTAGAGCGCGAAGCCGCTGAAGAGCTTCTGCTTCAGGGTGATCCCGACCCGCGCCAGCGAGGCCTGGGCGGCGGTGTTGACGCGCGCCCCGGCGCCAGCGTTGCCGCCGACGTAGTTGAGGGTGAGGCCGTTCGGGTAGCCGGCCTCGGTCAGCAGCTGCTTGGCCTTGGCCACGTCGCCCTTGAAGTCGGCCGAGGGGTACAGGTCGAACTTCTGGTAGCCGAGCAGGGTCGGGGTCAGGATCGTGGAGGCCGGGTCGCCGGCGAACGGGCCGCCGCGGGCCCGCTGCAGCGCGACCTTGTCGAGCGCGTAGTTGACCGCCTGGCGCACCTTCACGTCGGAGATCTTGGCCTGCGGGGTGTCGGAGGCCGAGGTGGTCCCGAACGTGAAGTAGCGGGTGCAGCCGGTGGTCTGGACCGAGAACTGCTGCTTCAACGTGGCGTCGGTCGACAGCCGCTGCAGCGCCGCGTTGGGCGGGATGGTGTCCATCGAGATGTCGGCGTCCCCGCTCTCGATGGTCTGCTGGATCGCGTCCGGCTCCAGGCCCTCGCGCACGGTGACCCGGTCCACCCAGGCCTTGCGCAGGGGGTCGGTGGCCGGGTCCCAGTTGGTGTTGCGGATGAACTCCATCGACTTGGTCGGCACGTACTCCTTGAGGGTGTAGGGGCCCGACCCGATCACGTGCTTGGAGTAGTCGGCCCCGACCTTGTACTTCTCGGCCTCCTTGGGCACCGGCGAGAAGAACGGCATCGACAGGATCGACAGGAAGTCGGCGGCCGGCTTCTTGAGGGTGATGGTCAGGGTGTCGCCGCTCGCGACCAGGCCGGAGATTTCCTTCGCCTTGCCGGCCCCGAACTCCTCAGCGCCCTGGATCAGGTTGGAGTAGGACTGGCCGCCCGAGGGGGTGGTCTTGTCGTACATCCGCTTGACCCCGCGCACGAAGTCCTCGGCGGTGACCTCGCCGGTGCCCGGCGGGGCCCACTTGACGCCCTTGCGGATCTTGAACGTGAAGGTGGTGTTGTCGCTCGAGATCTGCGCGGCACCGTCGGCCAGGTCGGGGACGGGGACGTTCAGCTCGTTGCCGGTCTTGGTCGAGTCGAACGAGTAGAGCTGGCGGCTGTAGAGGCGCTCGAGCGAGAAGCCGACCGTCGAGTAGGCGTCGGCCGTGTCGAGGTAGTCGACGTCGGCGTTGCTGATCATCCGCAGCGTGCCGCCCTTCACCCCTTGGCCCTGGGCGCCACCGCCGGCGGGGGGTGTCTCGCCACCGCCGTCGCCGCCGCAGGCGGCGAGGACCATGGCCAGGCACGCGGCGATCGCGGCAACCTTGACCACCTTGAGTCTATGCATGTTCGTGTTCCCACCCTTTCATCGCCGCCGACCGTCGGCGGCCATGTCGGTCGAGCCGGCGCCGCGCGCCATCCCACCGGACGCGGGGCGGTGGTTGGCCAGTGGCATGCACCTACCTTTCGGGGCCGGCGCCCTGGCGGGCGCCGGCCATGACGGAGGAGCTCATCGGGTCGGGACGCTACAGGCGGCCGGAGGTCTGGTTCCCGCGCGGGTCGAACGCATCCCGTAGGCCGTCACCGAGCAGGTTGAACGCCAGCGTGGTGAGGAGCAGGGCCATGCCCGGGAACACCACCATCCACCACGCCACCTGGTAGTAGTCGTTCGAGTCGGCCAGCATCTGGCCCCAGGTCGCGGTCGGCGGGGGGACGCCGAGGCCCAGGAACGACAGGTAGGCCTCGGTCAGGATGTTGGCCGGGATGACCAGGGAGGCGTAGATGATGATCGGCGCGGTCAGGTTCGGGAAGATGTCCCGGAAGATGATCCGCAGGTTGCTCGCGCCCAGCGAGCGCGACGCCTCCACGAACTCCTTCTCGCGCAGCGACAGGACCTGCCCGCGGATGATGCGGGCGATGTAGGTCCAGGTGATGAAGGAGATGACGAGGATGATGATCCACAGGCTCGGCGTGAACACCGACACCAGCGCCAGCGCCAGCAGCAGGAAGGGGATGCTCAGCAGGATGTCCATGATCCTGGAGAGCAGCGTGTCGACCCAGCCACGGTAGAACCCGGCCAGCATGCCCACGATGACCCCGATGGTGAGCGCGAGCCCGGTGGCCACGATCCCCACGATCAGCGACACCCGGGCGCCGTAGATGACCCGGCTGAACAGGTCGCGCCCGAACTGGTCGGCGCCGAACCAGAACTGGATGCTGAAGTTCGGTCCCTTGGGCGCGCCGAACTCGTTGGTGGTCTGCGCGTACATGCTGGTGTCGTTGGGCGGGTGCCCGAGCAGGCTGACGATGAGCGGGGCGAAGACGGCCACCAGGACGAGCAGGACGATGAAGATGAAGCTGGCCACCGCCACCCTGTCCTGACGCAGTCGGGCCAGGGCGAGCTGGGTCGGGGTGCGGCCCTCGATCCGCTTGACCGGCTCCGCGGGTGCGCCCGGACGGGTCGCGCCCTGACCGTCCTGGACTTCCTCGCTGACGGTGCCCTCTTTGTCCGGCAGGACCTGAGACATGTGCACCTCCCAAGCCGACGCGGGTCGGCACCGAACATCGCACCGTGGGCAGGAGGAGCGGCCTGGTGCTGCCCGCCATGACCAGCCGTGGTCCCAGCCCGCGGTTCGTGGATCGTACTGCAAACGCTTTGCGGGCGTCTGTAAGAGTTTTCTCAGGTCAAATGGGTCGTTGTCGAGTCCTGGGGTGCAATTTGGGCCGCTGACGGAGCGTTCCTGGCCAGTACCCACGCCAGCCGGAAACAACCATTGCGCTTTTCGTGCAACGGTCAGCCCTGAACTGCTTGGAGCGCCTGCGGCGCGGGCATCCCGTTCCGCCCGGCAGGTTCGCCGGGCGGCCGACGGCCAAGTTCGGCCCTGAACTGCTTGGAGCGCCTGCGGCGCGGGCATCCCGTTCCGCCCGGCAAGTTCGCCGGGCGGCCGACGGCCAAGTCCGGCCCTGGTACTGCTTGGAGCCGCCTGCGGCGGCAACTCGTCCCATTCCGACGGCCAGGTTCGGCCGTCGGGTCAGACGAGCGGCCAGGGATAGGGGCGCCCCGGGCCGGGGCGGGGCAGCGTGGCGGTCCGAGCCAGCCCTCGGGCCCGCGCCGCGAGCGCTTCCCGTTCGGCCGGATCGAGAAGCTGGCCGAGCCGGCCGGCCAGCCCGTCGCAGGCGGCCTCGGCCAGCCGCTCGAGGTCGGCCACCAGGTCCGGCCCGAGCCGCTCGCCGGCCAGGTCCCAGAGCACCGTGCGCAGCTTCGGCTCGGTGTGGAAGCAGACGCCGTGGTCGATCGCCCACACCCGGTCCTCGCCTTGCAGGCAGTGACCGGCCTTGCGGTCGGCGTTGTTGACGACGACGTCGAAGGCGGCGATCCGGGGCAGGGCCGGGTGCCCGGCGGCCAGCAGGTCGAAGGCGGTCACGTCGGGGTCGGCCTGGACGTAGAGCTGCACCGAGCCGACGCCGAACGGCCCGTCGCGGGCGACCGTGAGCGGGACCAGGCCCCAGCCCAGCTCCTCGCTCACGACGTAGGCCGCCACCTCGCGGCGGTACAGGGTGCTGGCAGGGAAGTCCCAGAGCGGGCGCTCGCCCCTGGCCGGCTTGTAGATCGCAAGGCCGGCCAGGTCGCCGTGGCGCACCTCGGCCAGCAGGGTCGCGTTGGAGGCCCAGGGGATGCGCCCGAGCACCTCCAGCTCGCCCTCGGCGAGCAGCTCACGCGCCCGCTCCTGGGAGACCGCCGCCGACTGGGCGGGCTCCGGGCCGGACGACACGACCTCACCCATTCACACGACCGTGGGCCGGTGCCCGTTCAGGGCCGGGCAGACGTGCCCGGCCGGGTCGAGGGGGTTGCCGCACAGCGGGCATGGTGGCCGTCCCCTGGCCACCGCCTGGGCGCCGTGCCTGGCCAGGACGCGGAGCTGCGGACGGGTCACCCACAGCCGGACCTCCTTGGGCTCGGGCAGCGCCTGCTCCTCCGCGGCCTCGGCCGTGACCAGCTCGGTGACGACCATGACGAAGCGGTCGCGTCCCGGGTCGTAGTCGAGCGAGAGCTGGCCGACCCGGAAGTCGGGCTCCAGCGGCTGCCGCAGCGACAGCTCGACGGCCTCGGCCGCCCTGGCCTCGCCCGGGTCCTCGGGGCGCCGCACGGCCAGCTCGGGGAGCAGGCTCTCGAGCCGCTCGGCCAAGGACCTGACCTGCTCCTTCTCGATCAGCAGGGTGACCTGGTCGGCGCCTGCGGCGGCCTGGAGGAAGAACGTGCGCTGGCCGGGCACGCCGACCGCGTCGGCGGTCAGGTGGGTGACCGGGTCGAGGTCACGGCTCGCCATCGCCCGCCTCCTCTCGGGGTGCCGCGCTCGCCCCGGCCTCCGGGCCCCCGGGCTCCTTGGGCCGCTCCAGGTCGGCGACGCTGCCGGTCTCGTTGAGCCGCAGCAGGTGCGGCAGGGGGGTGAACGCGAACGCGGTGACGCTGGCCGGCCCGATCTCGAGCCGCTGGAACAGGTCGAGATGGAGGCCGAGGTAGTGGGCGGCCACCGCCTTGATCACGTCGGCGTGGCTGCACACCGCGATCGTCTGGCCCGGATGCTCGGCCCGCAGCCGTTCCAGCGCGGCCACCGCCCGCACCTGCATCTCGTAGATCGACTCGCCGTCGGGGAAGCGGGCGCCGGACGGGTGGCGCTGCACCACCCGCCAGAGGTCCTCCTTGACCAGCTCCTTCAGCTCCCGGCCGGTCCAGCTGCCGTAGCGGACCTCGCCGAGGTCCTCGGCCGTGCCCACCTTGAGCCCGCGCGGCTCGGCCACGGAGGCCGCGGTCTCCATGCATCGCTCCAGCGGGCTCGCGTAGACGACGTCGATCGCCACCGCAGCCAGCCGTCCGGCCAGGGCCCGTGCCTGCTCGCGGCCCGTGCCGCTGAGGTGGATGCCTGACGTCCAGCCCGAGAGCCGCGTGCCCGTCTCCGCGGTGACCGCGTGGCGGAGCAGGAGAAGCAGATCCATCGGCGAGGTCACCTCGGGGCTCGGGACACGGCTCGACAGCAATTCTACGGACGGGGCCGCCGGACCGGTCCGGGGGCGGTCCGTGCTCGCCTTGCCCTCAAGTCCCAGGTCCACGCCCGCCTCCATCCTCGCCGGCCCGCCGCCGGCAATCCTCGGTCGTCTCCGCTCCGGACGCGAGCGGGCCGCTGGTAGGGTGCGGCAGACCCGACGAGCACAGCTGGAGGCCCGATGAAGGAGTTCCTGGAGAAGGTCCGCGGCCTGCTCGGCCCGGACGCGCCGAACCTCGACGAGGGCGAGATCGAAGCCGTGCTCGAGCTGGCCCGGGTGGCCGCCCACTCCTCGGAGCGGCGGGCGGCACCGGTCACCGCCTACCTGGTCGGCATGGCGGTCGCCGGCGCCGCCCCGGAGGCGCGCGAGGCGTTCGTGGACGACCTGGTGGTCAAGCTCGAAGTCCAGCGGTAGGGTCCCGGCCGGGTGCTGTACTCCTCCGGAGATCTTAGGAGATCTATCGGATGTCGCGGGCGTGGCGGCGGCCGACGCCGGGGTCGTCCAGGCCCCAGCCGATGATCCGTTCGGGGTGGATGCGGATGGCTGGCTGGGGGTCGCTGATGGCGTGGGCGCGGCCGCGGATCTCGACGCCGCGCGGTTGGAAGGGGGGGAGCGCGTCGTCGATGACGATGGCGGCGCGGCCGGTGCGGGCGACGTCGCGGAACTTCTTGGTGGCCGCGAAGTCGTGGCCGGTGACCTCCACGACCCCGCTGTCGGGGTCGACGCTCCACATGCCGACCGGGGTGATGTGGGGGGTACCGTCGGGGCCGACGGTGGCCAGGCGGGCGAGCCGGCGTTCTGCGTGCAGGTAGGTCAGCTCGGCGTTGGTGAATGCGCTCATGATCGCTCCTTGGGCTGGTGGGTTGGGTGTTGGATGGGCACGCGGCGGCGTGGCGGGAGGATGAGGATCGCGAGCGTCGCCCCGGCCAGGGCCAGCAGCCCGGCGCCGCGCAGGGCGGCGGCGTAGCCGCTGGTGAGCGCGGCCTGGAGGGCCGCAGGGCCGGATGGGCCGCCGGCGTGGCCGAGCAGGCCGTGGGTGGTGGCGGTGGCGACGCTGGTCAGCAACCCGATTGGAGTCACCGGGCCTGGGGGTTGTCCTGGAGCAGTTCTGTGCCCGCAGGAAGACCCCGTCCAGCATCGCCTCGGTCAAACGACCGGTCTGCGTGTTTTGTTGCCACAAGTGACCCTGTTGCCGAATTGATGTGACACGCCGTACGGCTTCTGGGGGGCCGGTTGCCTGCGGGGTAGAGGATCTTGTCAGCGGTCGTTCTTCGCTGGCCGCAGGATGAGGTGTGTGGTGTCGATGCAGCCGCGGCCATGGCCGCTGGTTCCCGAGCAGACCGCGCTGGTGGCGCGGGCGGCGTTTCCTAAGGGCAGCTTGGCGATGGCTGTGCGGGACGAGCTCGGTGAGGTGTTCTCCGACGGGGAGTTCACGGCCGCGTTCGGCGATCGTGGTGCCCCGGCGGAGTCGCCGGGCCGGTTGGCGCTGGTGACGGCGTTGCAGTTCGTCGAGGGCCTGACCGGTCGGCAGGCGGCGCAGGCGGTACGAGGGCGCATCGATTGGAAATACGCGCTCGGGCTGGAGCTGACCGATGCGGGCTTCGACTACACCGTGCTGTCGAAGTTCCGGGCCCGGGTGGCCGCCCATGATCTGCAGGAGCGGGCGCTGGACCTGCTGATGGAGGCGATGAAGAGCAGAGGCCTGGTGAAGGCGGGCGGCAAGCAGCGCACCGATTCCACCCATGTGATCTCCGCGATCCGGGACCTGAACCGCCTCGAGCTGGCAGGGGAATCGGTGCGGGCGTGTGTGGAGGCCCTGGCGGTCGCCGCGCCTGACTGGCTCGCCCAGGTCGTCGACGTGCCCGGCTGGAGCCGGCGCTACGGCGCCCGGGTCGACTCCTGGCGGCTGCCTGCCTCCAAGACCAAGCGCAAGGAGCTCGCGGCGGCCTACGGCGCCGATGCTTTGGCGCTGCTGCGGGCCGTCTACCATCCCGCAGCGCCGCAATGGCTGCCCGAGCTGCCCGCCGTCGAGGCCCTGCGGGTCGTGTTGCTGCAGAACTACACCGTCACCACCGGCGGGGACGGGACGGAGGTGGTCAAGCGGCGGGAGGCGGACACAGACGGTCTCCCGCCGGCCGGAGTGCGCCTGACCTCCCCCTATGACGTCGACGCGCGATGGTCGGCCAAGGGCGACGACCTGTTCTGGAACGGCTACAAGGTCCACCTCACCGAGACCTGCGGCGACGCTCCAGGATCCGCGGACGGCGCGGGAGGAGCTTTGCGACGGGTCGAGCGAGGCCGCCAGCTGCACCAGCCGGGGGAAGTCGCCCGGGCCGCCCGGCGTCGGCAGCGCCCACACGTCCTCCAGCCGGAAGTCGCGGGCGAGCTCGTGGATCCGCCAGGGCCGGGAGGTGTGCTCGGTGTTCGGGAGCCTCATTCGTGGACTTCCGCCTGCGTCCTAGGCCGGTGTGACGAACGGGTCAAGGCTCACGTGGATGCTGTCCAGCACAGCACCGCGATAACCACGAGGACCAACGGCACCGGAAAACGCAGGAGGCTGCGCGGACGGCGGCGAGCGTCCCAGCCGGCCGTCGCCGTAGCAGCGAGCCAGAACGCGGCAGACCAACGCAGCAGCAGGGTCTTCGGATCGGCATCCGGAGCCCAGGCGAGTGCCATGAAGAGGATGCCGAAGGCCACGAGCACGACGCTGACGACGTGCCACGTAAAGCGCACCATGCCCAGCGTCATCGAGGGCGGGCCAAACGGTGTGCTCGGCAGGCGCCCCTTCGCGATGTGGGAGAGCGTGCTGAGCGTTCGCGCGGCCGGCGGCACCGCGACCTGACGCACCCTGCCCGGCGCCTCCACGTGCGGGTCGTTCGGATGGCTGTCGGTCCCCGCGGTGAAGTCGATCTCCTGCGTAGACACGGAAGTCCTCCTCGCTGATGGTATGGTACCATACGTACATGCATGTACGTGCTACGTCTTCGATGAGCCGCCCGGCGGCGCAGACGCCGGCAGCGCGCCGGCCAACCCAGGCTGAGCGGAGCGCCCGCAGCAGGAGCGCGTTGCTCGAGTCGGCCGCGAGGGGCCTGTCCCGCTACGGCTACGGCAACCTGGTGCTCGAACAGGTGGCCCGCGAGGCCGGCTACACGCGCGGCGCCCTGTATCACCAGTTCAAGGACAAGGAGGATCTGGCCCTGGCGGTGCTCGAGTGGGTCAACGAGACCTGGTGGCGCGAGGTGGGTGGGCCGGCCGAGCAACAGCCCGACCCGGTCGCTGCGCTGCTCGCGCTGGCGCGCGGTCACGCCGTCTACTGTCGGCGCGACGTTGCCCGCGTCATCATGGCGCTCAGGGTCGAGTTCAGCGGTCAGGACCATCCGGTTGGGCGCGAGATCAGGCGTGTTTCAAGAACGCTGGTCAAGCGCTGCGCCAGCCTGATCGACGCGGGGCGCAGAGACGGGTCGATTCCACCCGGCCCGCCGGCCAGAGCGGTTGCGCTGGCGTTCTGGGGAGCGCTCGAGGGCGCCGTGATCGCGCTCGCTGGGCAAGCACCGCACGACGAGCTACTGGCCGCCCGCGCGGCCGCGGGCGTGCTCGGGCTGGAGAGTCCGGGAGCACGCCCACCCACCTGATGGATCCGGGCACACCGGGCGCGCTTCTGCCCTGGAACGGCGGCGACACGCTCGGCTCGCGGCCCGCGACACTCACGCTTTGCCCGGCGATGGACGAAACGCAGTCGTCCGCGCCGCCGCCGAACTCGCGCCTGCTTTCCGTGGAGGAGCAAGCGTGTCCGCACGTATCGGGGTGGGGTCAGGCGGCGAGGGTCGCGGGTTGGGTGGTGTCGGCCTTGGCCAGGAGCTTGTGGAGGTCTTGGCGGGTGAACTTCCATTGGAAGGGCGCGGCGATCTGTTCGTAGCGGCGGCCGAAGGCCAGCAGGCGCTGCTCGGGCTCGCCGAGGTCTGAGAAGTCGTTGGGCTGCACGACCTTGCGTTGGACGACGGAGAAGTAGATCTCGCCCTGGTTGAGCCAGCTTGCGTGGACGGGGGTGTGGACGACGACGAGGTTCGGCCAGGCGCCTCGGAGGCGGTCGATTGAGCGTTTGCCGCGGTGCGCGGAGCCGTTGTCGACGACCATGAACACGCGCTGGGCGTTGGCGTAGGGGTGCTGGGACATGAACTGGTCGACGAGCTGATCGAAGGGCTCGATACCGTCCTTGGGGGCGCAGCGGTCGAAGATCTTCGCGCGGCGGGCGTCCCAGGCGGCCAGGTAGCACAGCGCGCCCTTGCGCTCGTACTCGTGCTCGACCTTCTGGCCGCGGGACGGCGCGGCGTCGAGCGTCGCGGCGGTCCGGCGGCGAGCCTGGATGGAGGGCTTCTCGTCGGCGCAGACGACGTAGTCGCCCGGGTGCAGGCGCTCCCCCTGCGCCGGCCCTGTGGATACCAACCGCCGACGCAGACGGACCTCAGCCGAAGCTCTCACCAGGTGCAGCGAGATCCGCCTGCTGGATAGGGAGCCATCGCAGAAACTACCGTCCTGACAGGACCAGGCATCTTCAGCGGGCTCCTAGTCCTTGGGCTGGTGGCCGATAATGAGCGGATGGGCGATCGGTTCTCCGACCTGTTCGTAGGCCGCGCCGCGGAGGTGGAGGGCCTCGACGCGGCGCTGGCGCGTGCGGCCGCTGGCGAGCCGACCGCGGTGCGGTCGTCGGACCCCCGGCGGTAGGCGCGGCGCCGTGGCCGGCTCGACGGTCGTTCCGCTGGTGGGGCGGTCCGAGGAGCTTGGTCGGGTGCTGGCCGCGCTGGAGCGCACCGCCGCCGGGGCGGGTGGGGCGCTGCTGCTGGCCGGGGAGGCAGGCATCGGCAAGTCCCGGCTGGCCGTGGAGGCCCTCACCCTGGCCCGCCAGCGCGGGTTCGTGACCCTCGAGGGCGCCGCCTACCCGTTGCAGGGCGACCTGGCCTACGCTCCGGTGCTGGAGGCGCTCGGGCCGTTCCTGGCCGGGCTGGAGCCCGGCCGCCTGGCCGCGCTGGTCCGCGGCCTGCCCGATCTCGGACGGTTGTTCGCCGGGTTGCACCTGCCGCCGCCGGAGCCGCTGGGGGATGCTGCCCTTGAGCGGACTCGCCTGTTCGAGGCGGTCTCCCGGCTGGTGGAGCGGGTCGCGGCCGAGCGGCCAGTGGCGCTGCTGGTCGACGACCTGCACTGGGCCGACGCCGCCTCGCTGGAGCTGGTGCACTACCTCGCCAGGGGCCTGGGGGCCCGGCGTGTGCTGCTGCTCGGCGCCTACCGCCTCGACGAGGCGCGCACCCACCCGGGGCTGCGGGCGCTGGTGCGGTCGCTGCAGCGGCTCGGGCTGGCCGAGGAGCTCCCCATCGGCGGCCTCAGCCCGGAGGCGGTCGCCGCGCTGGCGGGCGCCCTGCTCGGGGGTGAGCCGCCGGCCGGGCTGCTCGGCGTCCTTCGCGACCGCGCCGGCGGGACGCCGCTGTTCGTCACCGCCCTCATCCGCGGGCTGCGCGACACCGGCGAGCTGTTCCGCAGCAGGGGCGCGTGGGTCCTCGGGCGCGGGTCGCTGACCGCCGTGCCGCCGGTCGTGCGGGACCTGGTGCTGGCTCGCCTGGAGCGCCTGGACCCGGCCGACCGTGCCCTGCTGGAGCTGGTCGCGGTCGCCGGCGACGCCGCCACCCTGGTGGTCCTCGGCCGGGTCGGCGGGACAGCAGCGGAGGGGCTGGACGCGGCCCTCCGCCGCCTCTGCGAGTCCGGCCTGGTCGCTGAGGAGCGCGCCGGGACCGACCTCGTCTACCGTGCCGCCCACCCGCTGGTCGCCGAGGTCGCCTACGGGGAGCTGCCAGAGACCCGGCGACGCCGGCTCCATGCCGGCGTCGCGGCCGCCCTTGAGGAGTTCCGCCCGGGCGACCCGCAGCGGCTCGCCCACCACTACCGGGGCGCGGCCTGGGAGGCCGACCCAGGGCGCGCGCTGGATGTCCTGGTCGCCGCGGGCCGGCGGGCCGAGGAGCTGCACGCCGACGCCGAGGCCGCGGACCATTTCGTGGCCGCCTTGGCGCTTGCCCGCACCGATCGGCCTGCCATGGTGGAGGAGTTGCTGGAGTGCCTCGGCCACGCCCGGTCGCGGGCAGGCCAGCTCGAGGCGGCCGTGGCGGCCTGGTCCGAAGCCGCTGGCGGGCACGAACGGTCCGGCGACCAGCCGGCCGCGGCCCGCCTGCGGGGCCTGCTCGCGCTGGCCGAGTGGGATCGGGGGCGGTTCGAGGCTGCCGAAGCGCACCTGGCGGCCGGGTTCCGGGCCGTCGAGGGCACCGGCGCCGACGCCGAGCTGACCGACCTTCACTACATCCGGTTGCAGCTCCTCGCGCGGCTGGGCGACGTCGCCCGGCTGGAGGAGGAGGCGGTCGCCCTGCTGTCCCTGGCAGAGCGCTCCGGGACCCAGCAGGCGCTGGCGGCGGCGCACCTGGCGCGGGCCGACGTGGCATTCCTGCACGGCCGATTGGTCGCCGCCCGCGAGCACGGCCTGCAGGCGCTCGCCGTGGCCGAACGGGCCGGGCTCAGCGCGCTGGCCGCCCGCACGCACCGGCACCTGGCCATGACCGCCATCAACGTCGGCGACCACCGCCTGGCCCGCGAGCACGTGCTCGCCGACCTCGCGCAGGCCAGGCATACCGGCTCGCCGACCCTCGAGCTGAGCGCCCGGTTCTTCATGTTGGCGATTGACCTGGTCACCGACGCCTGGGAGGAGGTGTTGCGGGCCGCCGGGGAGATGCTTGCCCTTGGTTACCGGGTCGGGTTCGCCCGTGGCGTGGCCACCGCCCTGGCCGGGCGCGCGTTCGTGCTCGCCCACCGCGGCCGGCCGGAGGAGGCGGCGCGATGCGTGGCCGAGGCGCGGGAGGTCTACGGCGGCGCTGCCGCGGCCGATCGGCACATCTTCACCGTGGTCGAGATCGCCGAGGCGACGGCCGCCCTCGCCGCCGGCGAGCCGGAGCGGGCGCGGGCGCCGGCCGCTGCGGCCGTAGCGACCCCCACGGTCCTGCCCTGCCTCGGCCTCGCCGTGCTCGGGGAGGCGCAGGTGATGGTCGGCGACCCCTCCGGCGCGCTCGACACCGCCAGCCGGCTCAGCGGGCTCGGGCCGGACGCGCCGTGGCCGGGCGCGTGCGGGAGCTGGATCGAGGGGCTGGCCCTGGCAGCGCTCGGCGAGCGGGCGGCGGCGCTGGCCTGCCTGCACCGCGCCGCCGACCGCCTGGACGGGCTCGACCTGCCGTTCCAGGCGGCCCGGTGCCGGCTCGGCTGGGCCGAGGTCGCCGCCGGGCTCAGCAACGCCGAGATCGCCGGGCGGCTGTTCATCAGCCCCCGGACCGTCACCACCCACCTGCAGCACGTCTATGCCCGCCTCGGCCTCCCCTCGCGGACGGCGCTGACCCGCTGGGTGCTAGAGCGCGGCCTCGCCGCCGAGGATACGTAGGGCCTGGGGGGCCGATACGTAGGCGGACGGATGGGCGCGGTCGCCCGGGCAGGAGAGCATGGGCCGCCGGGCGAGGACGCGATGGATGGAAGGTGGCGGCGATGACGCTGACAAGCATCGACCTGGTGCTGCCCCTGGACGACGTGGGATCGGCGGACGTGGCCCGGGTGGGCCGCAAGGCGGCCACACTGGGCGCGCTCAGGCGGGCCGGGTTCCCGGTGCCTGAGGGCGTGGTCGTCACGACCGAGGCACTGGTGCGGACCCTGGCCGCGGCCGGGCTCGACGCCGGTGCCGGCCCGGACCAGGTGGAGGCGGTGCCGCTGCCCAGCGAGGTCGCGACCGCCGTTGCCGCAGTGGCCGAGCGGCTGGTTGGCGGGCCGCTGGCGGTGCGCTCCTCCGGGGTGGACGAGGACCTGCCCGGCGCCTCCTACGCCGGGCAGTACGAGAGCGTCCTCGGCGTGCCCGCCGCTGGGCTGCCAGCCGCCGTGCGCCGCTGTTGGGCCTCGGCGTTCACCCGCCACGTCGCCGCCTACCGGCGCTCCCGCGGGGTGGGGCGGGGTGTGGGGATGGCAGTGCTCGTGCAGCCGATGGTGGCGGCCGAGGCGGCCGGGGTCGCCTTCAGCGCCGACCCGGTCACCGGCGACCGGGACACCGCGGTGGTGAACGCGGTTCGTGGCCTGGGTGACCGGCTGGTCGCGGGCGGGGCGTCGCCCGACGAGTGGGTGGTGCGCGGAGTGGCGGCCACCTGCCGGGCGGCGCCGGAGGGCGCCATCGACGCCGGGGTCGCCGCCGACGTGGCCGCGCTCGCCCGGCGGGTCGAGGCCCGATTGGGCGCGCCCCAGGACATCGAGTGGGCGCTTGCTGGCGGCGAGCTGGTGCTGCTCCAGGCGCGGCCGATCACCGCGCTGCCCGACCAGGTTCCGGAGCCGGTGCCGGTGCCGGTCGAGGTGCCGTCTGGGTTCTGGGAGCGGGAGGCCAGCCATGCGCCCAAGCCGTGGACGCCGATGAGCCTCTCGGTGGCCCTCGGTCAGGCCCGCAACCGGGCCGCGCGGCGCGCGTTCGCCGAGTTCGGGGTCCTGGCCGAGACCCTCGAGTGGGCCCAGATCGGCGGCTGGGAGTACACCCGGCTGGTGCCGCTCGGCGGCAAGGACCGGCCAGCGCCGCCGGCCCGGCTGATGCCGCTGCTGATCCGGCTGGTGCCGCGGCTCCGCCGACGCATCGCCGACGCCGTGGCCGCGGTCCGCTCCGACAAGGCGGGCCGCTTCGTGGAGCAGTGGTACCAGCAGTGGCAGCCCGGCCTTGCCGCGCGCATCGCGGTCCTGCGCGGCACCGACCTCGAGGCGGCCGACGACGAGGAGCTGGACGCCCACACCGCCCGGGCCCTGGCATTGCTGCACGATGGCATCGACATCCACTTCCTGCTGCACGGCGCGCTCACGCCCATCCTCGCCGAGCTCGCCTTCGTCTGCCGGGAGCTGCTCGGCTGGGCCGATGAGGAGGCCTGCGGGCTGCTGGTCGGCCTGTCGGCCACCTCCACCGAGCCCGCCCACCGGCTGGCAGAGCTGGCCGGCCTGGCCGCGCGCCGGCCCGCGGTGCGCCGCCTGCTGGGCGAGGTCGACAGCGCCACCGCCGGCCGGCTGGACATCGCCGACCCGGAGTTCGCCGAGGCGTTCGCCGCCTACCAGCGCGAGTTCGCCTGCCGCGCACTCCGCTACGAGATCGCCGACCCGTCGATCGCGGAGACGCCGGAGCTCACCCTGCGGCTGCTCGCCGACCAGCTCGCCCGCGGCTACGATCCAGTCGCCGACGCGGCGGTGGCCCACCGGAGGATGACCGCTGCCGGCCGCGCCCGGGCAGCCGTGGCCGGGCGGCCGCCCGGGGACCGCGAGCGCTTCGAGCGGGCGCTGGCCCGCGCCGAGCGGGCCTACCCGGTGCGCGAGGACAACGAGTTCTTCACTCTCAGCGTCCCGATCGCGCTGCTGCGGTACCCGCTGCTGGAGATCGGCCGGCGCCTGGCCGCCCGCGGACAGCTCGACCGGCGCGACGACGTCTTCTTCCTCACCCTGGACGAGGCGCGGGCGGCGCTGCGCGACGGCCAGGCCCGCAGGGCGCTGGTCACGCGCCGCAGGGGGGAGCGGGCCTTCGTCGAGCAGCACCCGGGGCCGGCGACCTACGGCAAGGACCCCGGACCGCCGCCCCCGCTCGACGCTTTGCCGGCCGAGGCCAGGTTCACCATGACAGCGCTGCTGTGGTACCTCGACCGGATCTTCGAGGCCGCGCCCTCCAGCCGCGCCCAGCAGGCGGGCACCCAGGTCCTCGGCGGGATCCCCGCCTCACCAGGCCGCCACACCGGGCCGGTCCGGGTGGTCATGGACGAGTTCGACTTCGGCAAGCTGCGGCTGGGCGACGTGCTGGTCTGCCCGGTCACCTCGCCGGTGTGGTCGGTACTGTTCCCTAGCGTCGGGGCGCTGGTCACCGACACCGGCGGGCTGCTGTCGCACCCGGCGATCATCGCCCGCGAGTACGGCGTACCGGCCGTGGTCGCCACCGGCAACGCCACCGCCCTGCTCCGCGACGACCAGGTCATCACCGTCGACGGCACCGCCGGCCAGGTCGAGGTGCAGCGTTGACCGCACCCGCCGCGGCCGTGGAGCGGCCCGCCGAAGGGCCGCTCGGCTACCTCAGCGAGGCGGTCGCCGCCACGGCGACGGTCGAGACCGCCGAGCGCCTCGGGGTGCTTGCCCGGCTCGATGGCGGGCCGGTGACCGCCGCCGAGCTGGCCACCGCGTGCGCCATCAGCGAGCGCGGCGCCCGATTGCTCCTTGCCGCCCTGGCCGGGCTGGGCCTGGCCGAGGCCGGCGGCGACGGCGCCTGGCGCGCCGTCTTTCCCGACCTCGCCGGGCTCGCGGGCATGCCCCGGATGTGGGCGCACCTGGAAGGGGCGCTCCGCGAGGGCCGGCCGCTGGTGCGCGGCGACATGCCGGACGGCGCGGCCGCCTTCTACCCGGGCGCGGTCGGCTACCTCGGGACGATGCTGGCGGCAGCCGCGGAGCAGGCGGCGAGCCTGCTGCCGGCGGCGGCTCGGGTGCTGGACGCGGGCGCAGGCGCGGCACCATGGACCCTGGCGGTCGCCGCCCGCGACCCCACCTGCCTGGTCACCGCCGTCGACCTGCCCGCGGTCGTGCCCGCCACCCGCCGGGCGGTGACCGACGCAGGCCGCGAGCAGCAGTTCCGCTTCCTCGCCGGCGACCTGTTCGGCGTCGAGCTCGGACGCGGGGCCTACGACCTGGCGATCGCCGGCAACCTCTGCCACCTGTTCGACGCGGCCGCCAACCGCCGCCTGCTCGGCCGCCTGTACGACGCGCTTCGTCCCGGCGGGACGCTGGCCGTCGTGGACGTCATCCCCGGCGAGGGGGCCGCGCCGCGCTGGGTCGCGCTGTACGAGCTCGGCCTCCTGCTGCGCACGGCCAGCGGCCAGGTCCACCCGCTGCCGGCCTACCTCGGCTGGCTCCACGACGCCGGCTTCGAGCCGCCCGAGCGGCACCGCCTGGTCGACCAGGCGCAGGTCATGCTGCTCGTCGCCCACAAGCGCACCGGCAAGCGCACCGGCGACTGAAGCCGGGCGGCGAGAGCGCTGGCGCAGACCAGGTCGGCGCCGTCCGGGCTCGCCCGCCTGCCGACGGTCTTGGGCGTGTAGAGGTCAGCGTCCGTCGCGGCCAGGGTCGCGGCCCCTGCCCAACCAGCGGCGTGGCTGGTCCCGCCGGCGGGGCTGGCGGGTCGACGGTATACCGGCGGTCGACGGCGGGGTCGCGGTTGGCAGCCCAGACGCAGCGGCGCTGATACTCGTCCAGGCGGCGGCGCCGAGGAAAGCGGCAGCGCGCCAGTCGAGGGTACTGCCTGCGACCCGGCAGATCTCGCTACAACGGGCGATCGGCTTACGGAACCTGGAAGGTCCCCTCCACTACGAGCTGACGGTGGCTGGCCCTGCGCGAACCTGCAGCTTGTGCGTGTTCCGATGCTTGGTGCGCTCCCAAGGAGAGTCGAACCCGTGCACCGAGGACAACCGGCTCGCTATCCCAGCGGCGCCCCATCCGCTTCAACCCGGACCCTCGAGCAGCTCGCGCGCCCGGATGAACACCCCGTCCAGCATCGCCTCGGTGAGTCGACCGGTTTGCGTATTTTGTTGCCACAAGTGAACGTCTCTACGCCGAAGGCCCGCGCAGATTCAGGTTCCGCTCCCTGAGGCGTGCGCGGCCTTCCATGCGCGGATCGGCTCGCGAATGAACCCGATGCCGGCCTCGACGCAGAACTCCGCACCCCCGTCTGACAGCGCTTCAGGGGCATCGACCAGCAGCGTGCGGAGCCGGCGCCGGTCAGCGACCTCGGGAGGCTGGTCCGGTAGCCGCGCGTACCAGTCACGGGCCTTGCCCCAATGGGGATGGCGCGGGTCCTCTAGCCGAGCGAGGAACTCGGCCACGATGTCGGGCCACCACGGCGTTCCCCACCAGTGTGCGCAACCCAGCCCGCCATGAGCGGCAGCACGCTGCAAGGCCAAGTCAAGGCCGTGTCGATTGGCACTGACGGCGATCCCGCCAAGCGCCCGGTCCATGTGGTCGACCAGCTCGCCGAGGTCCTCGTCGGCGAGCTGGCGCAGGGTGCGCCCGTCGGGCAGGACCCGATCGGGATCGGAGAGCCGCTGGAACATGGTCATGAATAGCTCGTCGCTGAAGTCCGCCTCCAGGTCGGCGAGGTCCTCGGTAGCGATGAGTGGAGCGTCCTCGTCGTCGAAGATCTCGCCCAGGTGGTCACTGAGCACTTCGCGGACGAGCTTGGTCGTGGCGACATTGGTGCGGAGCATCCCGCCGTCGTAGATGCGGCCTTCACCGTGCCAGTCCTCGAGCGGGCTGTTGCGCCACGTGCCGTTGGTGATGCCGATCGCTGCTAGATCCAGGACGATGGCGGGATCGTTGGGGTCGATCCCGACCTGCTCACGGAGGAGCACGGTAATCCTCGCCGGATCAGGCTCAAGATCGATCGTCACAGCTACCGCCTTCCGAGCCGGGGGACTCCCGGGGCTTGACCTTCTTCCCGGATGCAGGTACCCATACTCCGCCGCGGTCTCGTCGTCGGCGAGCGGGACGACGTCGAACATCTCCTGGTAGAAGGCGAGCATGCGCGTGGTCCGCGGCGGTCCCCATTTTGCGCTTGCGGGCGCCGTAGTGCCCCTCGCCCAGGGTGATCAGGCTGATGGCCAAACGCCGGGTCGCCAGGACCCCGCCAGGGAGGCCGACACGCGACGATCGTAGTAACGCTCCAGGTACAGAGCGGATGCGACATCAGTGTCGACCAGTACTGGTTCTTCAGGCACGGTCCCGGCATCACGGTCGGCGAGGACGGCGTCGCCCGATGCTGGTGGTGTGGCGACGACCCGCTGTACCGCCGGTACCACGACGTGGAGTGGGGCCGCCCGGTCGCCGACGACCGCCGTCTGTTCGAGAAGCTGTGCCTCGAAGGGTTCCAGGCGGGCCTGAGCTGGCTCACGATCCTGCGCAAGCGGGAGAACTTCCGCAGGGCGTTCGCTGGCTTCGACATCCAGGCCGTCGCCCGGTTCGGCGACCCGGACGTCGACCGGCTGCTGGCCGACGCGGGGATCGTCCGCAACCGGGCGAAGGTCCAGGCGACGATCGGCAACGCGCGCCGCTGCACCGAGCTGATCGACGAGCTCGGGAGCCTCGCCGCCTACGTGTGGCGGTTCGAGCCAGACGCGCGTTCGCGCCCCGCGGTGGTCGACCACGCGACCCTGCTGCAGCTGACCGGGAGCCCGGAGTCCACGGCGATGAGCAAGGACCTGCGCCGCCGCGGGTGGTCGTTCGTGGGCCCGACGACCGTGTACTCGTTCATGGAGGCCATGGGGCTGGTGAACGACCATCTCGACCGATGCGACCTCCGCGCCGACGTCGACCACGACCGCCACGCGTTCGAGCGGCCGCTGGCGGCGGGGTCGAAGCGGGCGTAGGGCCGCATGGCCGCCCTCCACCCGGTCGCTGTCCCGTCGCCGCCCCGCCGGTGTTCAACCGAAGGTGCTGAGCAGCGCCCGCGCCCGCAGGAACACCGCGTCCAGCATCGGCTCGGTGAGCCTGCCCGTGAAGGTGTTCTGCTGGCTCACGTGGAAGCTTGCCAGCAGGGTGCGGCCGCTGGGAAGGGGCGCTTCGGCGCCGTGGCCGAAGCGGGGCTTGGGGCGGACCGGGCCGAGGTGGCGGAGGGCTTCGTCCCAGGCGAAGCTGCCGAGCGCGACGACCACCCGCACGTCGAGGAGGGCCAGCTCGGCGTCGAGCCATGGGGCGCACGCGGCCCGCTCCTCGGGCAGGGGCTTGTTCGCGGGCGGGGCGCACTTGACCGGCGCGGTGATCCAGCAGTCGGTGAGGCGGAGGCCGTCGTCGCGGGAGACCGAGGTCGGCTGGTTGGCGAAGCCGGTGCGGTGCAGGCTGCCGAACAGCCAGTCACCCGAGCGGTCGCCGGTGAAGATCCGGCCGGTGCGGTTGCCGCCGTGGGCGGCAGGTGCCAAGCCGAGCACGAGCAGGCGGGCGCCCGGGTCGCCGAAGCCGGGCACGGGCCGGCCCCAGTAGGTCTGATCGCGGAACGCGGCGCGTTTCTCCCTGGCCACGAGCTCCCGCCAGGCGACCAGCCGCGGGCAGCGGCGGCACCGCGTGACCTCGCCGTTGAGGCGGTCGAGGTCGTCGCCGGTCGTCCCTGTCGAGGCCATCGCACCAACCCCCGCGTCCCGTCGGTCCGCCGCACGGCAGCACGCTACCAGCGACCCGTGAAGATCGATGCTCCGGAGTGGTCCCAATGGCATCCCGGCGTGGGGCGGATCGGCGGCGACCACGAGCTGCTCCGGGTGGCCGCCGTGGTCGGAGACGCCGCCCGCTTCACCGGGCGGCCGGTGCTCCATGCGTGACCACCCGCCCACTTCTGCGTAACTGCCCAGTCGGTTGCTGGTCTGGTTGAATGCCATCACCGACGGCGGGCGGCGTGGGAGGACGACGTGACGAACGACGGGCACGCGGACCAGGCCGAGCCGGTCGACGACCGGGACGAGAGCAGCGAGGTATCTGACCGGGACGAGGGTAGCGAGGTAGCGGAGCGGCCAGCCCCACGCCCGTCGGCCCGCCCACAGGTGTCACGGGCCTCCTGGGCCCGGACGCCGCCGGCCAGGGCGGTCAGGAGCGTGGTGCAGCGGGGCGTCCTGGTCCCGGTCCTACGCTTCGTCGCGCCGTTCACGGTGGTCGGCAAGCGGAACCTTGCGGGGCTCAAGGGGCCGGCGGTGTTCGTGGCCAACCATCAGAGCCACTTCGACGCCCCGGTCTGCCTGGCCGCCCTGGGCGGCCGCATTCGCCGCCGCCTGGTGATCGCCGCCGCCGCCGACTACTTCTACAGCTCGGCGGTGAAAGGAGCAGCCGCATCGCTGGCGCTCGGGACGGTGCCGTTCATCCGCACCGGAGGCGGCAGCCGGGAGTCCCTGGCGATGCTCAAGGACCTGGTCGGCAACGGCTGGTCGGTGCTGATCTTCCCGTCGGGGACCCGGGGTACGGGCGCGTCCGGCTTCAAGAAGGGCTTCGCCTACATCGCGGTCGACACGCAGGTGCCGGTCGTCCCCCTCTACCTCCACGGGCTCGACAGGATCATGCCCAAGGGGTCGTTCGTGCCCCTGCCAGGCGGGGTCGCCGTCGGCATCGGTCAGCCCATCCCGCCCGGCGACGACTACAACGAGCTGGTCCGCAAGGCCGAGGCGGGTGTGGCCGAGGCCGAGGCGGTCGTCAAGCGCTTGGAAGGGGCGTAGCGCCCCCGATGCCGCACAACCCGTTCGACGACCCCCTGTTCGTCCCCGTCTTCCTCCGGGTCGTCCTGCTGATCGTCATCGGCCTGGCCGCCGTCCTGCTCGCCCGGCGCCGCTCGTTCAAGGTGCTGCGCCGGTCCACCTTCTTCACCCGCACCCGCACCTGGCTCTGGATGGGCCCGCTGTTCCTGGTGTGCGTGTACACGGGTGGGTTCGTGGCCTTCGTGCTGGCCACCTTCGTGGTCATCCAGGGCCTGTCGGAGTTCGTGCGCATGGCCGGCATCGGCCGCCGCTACGCGCTCCTGCTCATGCTCTGGTCGCAGGTCGGCCTGCTGGTCGCGGCGCTCGCCCGCGACTACTTCCTGCTGCTCCCGTTCCTGTTCTTCGTGCTGCTCACCCTGGTGCCGGTCATGACCGGGGAGGTCGCCGACGCCCACCGGCAGCTCGGCGACACCCTGTTCGGCTACATCTGGATCGGGCTGCCGGTGGCCTACATCGTGTTCGCCAAGGCCGCCCAGCCGTGGGGGCTCAGCTTCCTGGTCATCGTCACCGTGTCGGTGGCCATGTCCGACATCGCCGCCTACGCGGTCGGGGCGGCCCTCAAAGGTCCCAAGCTGATCCCGAGCGTCAACCCGACCAAGACCTGGACGGGGGCGCTCGGCAACCTGCTGGGAGCGATCACCGGGGTCGTCCTGCTGGCCATCGCCATCCCCGACGAGTGGACCGTTGCCGGCGTGGCCGCCCTGGTCCTCACGATCGCGGTGGGCTGCGTCTGGGGCGACGTGACCGAGAGCTTCGTCAAGCGCACCTTCCAGGTGGAGAGCTCGAGCACCGTGCTGTTCGGCTTCGGGGGCATCCTCGACCGGGTCGACTCGCTGCTCATGGCCCTGCCGCTGTCCTACTACGCCCTCATCCTGGCCAACCGGGTGCTCGGGTGAGCGCCGGCCGGGTGGGGTGGCGGCCGGCGCCCCAGCCTCGGGACACGCTTCCCGGGGTGGCGCCGTTGCAACCTCCGCGCAGGCCGCCTGCCTACGCGCTGTTCACCGCCACCCTCCTCGCCTGCCTGCTGGCGGCCTGCGCCGAGCGGACCAGCCCGCCCGCCGAGGGCCGGGCCCCGGTGCAGGGCGGGGCCCGCCTGTCCCAGGACCCGTCGTGCGTGTCCTCCCTCCGCTTCGACAAGGTCCACGCGGCCAGGTCGAGCGCGAGGCTGCCGGGGGCCGCCTGGCGGGTCAACGGCGAGCTGCCGGTGACCGTCCCGGTCACCTCGGAGGGAGCCGTCTACGGCGGCACCAGCGGAGTCCTCCCCGACCAGGGATGCGTGTTCGCAGCCGACGCGCGCACGGGCCTCCTGCGGTGGTCCACCGGCGGCGGGATCAGCCAGGGGACGTGGCCGCTGATCGCCGGCGATCGGGTGATCGCCGCGCTGCAGGGCGGCGAGCTGGTCGCGCTGGACGCCCGGACCGGCGCCGCCCACTGGATCATCGAGACCGGCGGCCTCTGGGAGACCGAGCCGCTCCTGGCAGGCGGTGTGCTCTACGCGGCGCCCAGCTCGGGGGTGGTGGCCGTCGACCCGGTCGCCGGGCGGCCGCGCTGGCAGGTGCGCGGCAAGGTCGGGGCGATGGTCGCCGACCGGGACGGTGTGCTGGTGAGCTGGCTCGGGTCCTCGGGGTCGGTGACCAGCGCCCTCGACCCGGCCACCGGCCGGGAGCGCTGGCGTGCCCGGGTCGACCGGGCCGGCACGGTGGTGGTCGCCCGGGCGGCCGGCACGGTCGTGCTCCGCGGCGCGCCCAATGTCCTGTACGGCGTGGACGGGTCGACCGGACGCCGGCTGTGGGAGCTGGACGTGCCCGGTGGTGACTCGACGCCGGTGGCCGTCGCCCGCGGGAGGCTGCTGCTCCGCTCCGACGACGGCAACGCCTACGCCGTGGACGCACGGACCGGTCGGGTGGCCTGGCGGACGGCGGTCGGGTTCGGCGACGACCTGGAGCCCCCCGCGGTGGACGGCGCAACGGTCTACCTGGGAGGCTCCTCCGCGGTCACGAGCTACCTCTGGGCCCTCGACGTCGACACCGGCCGGGTGCGGTGGCGCCTCGACACCGAGGCGCCGGTCGGGACCCGGCCCCAGGTGCACGGCGAGCTGGTGCTGGTCGGTGACGCCGCCACCTGGGTGTATGCGGTCGACCGGCGCTCGGGCCGGCTGCGCTCCCGGTACGCGGCCGGCGGCGTCGTCGACCAGCGGCTCGCCGTCGACCGGGGTTGGGTGTTCGCCCGCGTAGATGGCAAGGGGCTCGCCGGGATCCCGCTGTAGCGCTGGTACGATCGCGCCGCCCGCGCGGCGGGGTCCGCACGTCCCCGGAGCCGGAGGCCCACGATGAAGAGCGTCGAGCTCGAGGTCGAGAGCAGGGGCCGGCATGTGCTCGACCTGACCGACCGGGTGGCCGCGTTCGCCGCCGACGCAGGCGGGGACGGACTGGTGCACGTGTTCGTCCCCCACGCCACGGCCGGGCTGGTGGTGATGGAGACCGGGGCGGGCTCCGAGCGGGACCTTGAGGAGGCGCTCGACCGGCTGCTGCCCAGGGACGACCGCTATGTCCACCGGCACGGCAGCCGCGGGCACGGCGCCGACCACCTGCTCCCGCTCCTGGCCGGGCCCTCGTTGAGCGTGCCGGTGCAGGGCGGGCGGCTCGCCCTCGGCACCTGGCAGCGGGTCTGCCTGCTCGACCTCAACGACGACAACCCGAGGCGCCGGGTGCGGCTGTCGTTCCTGGCCGGCTAGGCACCTGCTCAGAAGTCCTGTCCCGTAACTTGACGGGAAGGCCCTGGTCGCTGACCCGGGTAGGGGCAGAACTTCTGGTGACCTGCTTAGGCGGGCTGCCAGAGCGGGACCGTACCATCTCGGCATGACCACCAACCCGATCCGCCAGCAGGCCCCCGGGCCCCTCCCTCGCGACCCGGAGCTGGCCCGCGACCGCCGCTCCGACTCGCGCCAGGAGATGCCCGGTCCCCTCCGCCGGGACGTCGGCCTGCTCGGCCGCCTGCTCGGCCGCGTCCTCGAGGAGTCGGGTGGCCCCGGCCTGCTGGCCGACGTCGAGGCGCTGCGCCGGGCCACGATCGCGCTGCGAGCGGCCGGGGACGCGGCCGAGACCCACCGGGACCGCCAGCGCGTGGTCGACCTGGTCGCCCGCTTCGACATGGCCCGGGCCGAGTCGGTGGCGCGCGCCTTCACGGTCTACTTCCAGCTCGTGAACCTGGCCGAGGAGCGCCAGCGCGTCCGTACCCTGCGCGAGCGCAGCCGGGGTGCCGGCCCGGTGTCGGAGTCGTTCGCGGCCGCGGTCGAGGAGGTCCGGGCCACCGCGGGCGAGGCGGGCCTGGCGGCACTGCTCGACCGGCTCGAGGTTGCGCCCGTGCTGACCGCCCACCCGACCGAGGCGCGGCGCCGGGCCGTGGTGGACGCCCTGCTGCGGATCGGCACCCAGGTCGACCGGCTGGACGACCCGCGCCTGTCAGCCTCCGAGCAGGCCGACGTGGAGCGCCGGCTGCTCGAGGAGATCACCATCCTCTGGCGCACCGACCAGCTCCGCCCCGAACCACCGACCCCGCTGGACGAGGTGCGCACGGTCATGGCGGTGTTCGACCAGACGCTGTTCCGCCTGGTGCCCGTGGTATACCGGGAGCTGGAGCGGGCCCTGGCCGGGGAGGCGGCCGGCACGCGCGCGCCCGCCTTCCGCCCCTTCCTGCGCTGGGGGAGCTGGGTCGGCGGCGACCGGGACGGCAACCCCAACGTCACCGCCGAGGTGACCCTGGCCACCATGGCCGTCCAGACCGAGCACGTCCTGCGCGGCCTGGAGGCGGTGACCCGTCGCGTCGGCCGCACGCTCACCGTCTCAGCCGGGTCGACCCCTGGCTCCGCCGAGCTGGCCGCCTCCCTCGCCCGCGACGAGGCCGCCTTCCCGGAGCTGGCCGCTGCGGCGCGCGAGCGCTCGCCGGACGAGCCCCACCGGCGCAAGCTGTTGCTGGTGGCCGAGCGGCTGGCCGCCACCCGGCTCGCGCTTGCCGGGGAGCCCGTCGCCGGCGGCTACCCGGACGCCGACCACCTGCTCGCCGACCTCCGGCGCGTCCAGGGCTCGCTGGCCGCGGCCGGCGCCAACCGGCTCGCCTTCGGCGAGCTGCAGCACCTCGTCTGGCAGGCGGAGACCTTCGGGTTCCACCTGGCCGCCCTGGAGGTCCGCCAGCACGCCTCGGTGCACACCGAGGTGCTCGAGCGGCTCCGGCCCGGCTCGAGCAGCGACCCGGTCCTGCTCGACCAGCTGGCCACCGCTGGCTGGCCGGCGGGCCGGCCGACCGGTCCCGGGGCGGCCGCGGAGACGCTCGCCACCTTCCGGGCGATGGCCTCGATCCAGGCCCGCCACGGTGCCGATGCCTGCCGGCGCTACGTGGTCAGCTTCAGCCGCTGCGCCGCCGACCTGGTCGCGGTGCGCGCCCTGGCCCGGCTGGCGGTCCCGGACGGGTCGCTCGAGCTCGACGTGGTCCCGCTGTTCGAGTCCCGGGCCGACCTGGAGGCGGCCCCCGCGGTGCTGGACGCCTGGGTCGCGCTGCCGGGGACCGCTGCCTGGCTGGACGCGCGGGGCCGGCGGATGGAGGTCATGCTCGGCTACTCCGACTCGGCCAAGGACGCCGGCTTCCTCGCCGCCAACCTGGCCCTCTACCAGGCCCAGGCCGCGCTCACGGCCTGGGCCGGGCGCCACCGGGTCGACCTGACCCTGTTCCACGGCCGCGGCGGGGCGCTCGGGCGCGGCGGCGGCCCGGCCGGCCGGGCCGTGCGCGGGCAGGCGCCAGGGTCGGTGGCCGGGCGGTTCAAGGTCACCGAGCAGGGCGAGGTGGTCTTCGCCCGCTACGGCACCCCCGCGATCGGGCGGCGCCACCTCGAGCAGGTCACCAGCGCGGTCATGGTCGCCTCGACCCCGCGGGCAGAGGCGGCGCTCCGCGACAGCGAGCAGCGCTTCGCCCCGACCGCGGCGCGCATGGCCCGCGCAGCCGAGGCAGCCTACCGGGAGCTGGTCGGGAGCAAGGGCTTCGCGGAGTTCTTCGCCAGGGTCAGCCTGGTGGAGGAGCTCAGCGGCCTGCGCATCGGCTCGCGCCCGGCCCGGCGGGACGCCCGGCGCGACCTCGTGTCGCTACGGGCCATCCCGTGGGCGTTCGCCTGGAGCCAGAACCGCTGCAACCTGCCCGGCTGGTACGGCCTGGGCGCGGGCCTGGACGCGGTCGCCGCCGAGCCCGGCGGCCGCGAGACGCTCGCCGCGATGTACGCCGGGTGGCCCTTCTTCACCTCGCTGATCGAGAACGCCGAGATGAGCCTGGCCAAGGCCGACCCGCTGATCGCCGAGCTGTACCTCGCGCTCGGGGAGCGCCCCGACCTGGCCGCTGCCATCCGCGAGGAGCTCCGGCGCACCCGCGCGCTGGTCGCGCAGGTCACCGGCCACGACCGCCTGCTGGGCAACCGGCCCGTGCTGCGCCGCGCCGTGGACCTGCGCAACCCGTACGTCGACGCGCTCTCGTTCATCCAGGTCCGCTTCCTGGCTGAGCTGCGCGCGGGGCCTGTACCCGAGGACCGGGACTGGATCGCGAGCCTGGTCCTGCTCACCGTCAACGGTGTGGCCGCCGGCCTGCAGAACACGGGATAGCTCGTACCCACGACATTTTCATAGCCCCTGCTCGGCAAATATACGTACGAAATCGCGTGAGCCGTTTTGTCCCCGTCCGGGTGCACGTTCGCGCAACGCCCCGTTGGCCTTGCGATTTGCATTTTCATATCGTTTTGGGCAAAGCTTGGCCTACGCCAACCGAAAGTCTCACCCCCCCGGGCGGCCCCCCGTTGCCTGGAGACCGAAGGAGGCGGACGAGCTGCACCGTGTCCTCCCAGGTGCGGAGTTACTCGGCGCCGCACGCCGTATTTCGGTCCGCCGCTGCCCCCGGCGGCGGACCGAAATGGCGACCAATGGAGCGAAAGGCCGAAGGCAAGGATCGGAAGGGAATCGGCAACATGACGTACGGATCGACGGTGACCTACCGGTCTCACTCGACCACCTGGTCGTAGCGGACCGGGAGGGTCCGGCGCCCGGGCCAGCGAGCACCCGGCACCCGGTCGCCAAGGCCACGAGGCCGCCACGCTAGCGGCTCTCTGGCTTCCCCTGGAAGAGGCGGCACGTCACGTGCCGCCTCTTCCTCGCTGTCGGGGATCGGATGCGCGAGCCTGGCGGCCGGTAGCATGCCTGTGAGCATCGGGACGAGGAGGTCGACGATGGCGCCGCTGTGGCAGGCCGAGACTGAGAAGGCGATCCGGAACTTCCCCATCTCCGGGGAGCGCATGCCCGTCCAGGTCGTCCACATGCTGGCCCGGGTCAAGGCCGAGGCGGCGCGGGTCAACGCCGGGCTGGGCGCGCTCGACGCCGGGCGGGCTGAGCGGATCGCCGCCGCCGCCGAGTCGGTGGCGGCCGGCGAGCACGACGACCAGTTCCCGGTCGACGTGTTCCAGACCGGCTCGGGCACCTCGACGAACATGAACGTCAACGAGGTGGTGGCCAGCCTGGCCGGCGAGGACGTGCATCCCAACGACCACGTCAACATGGGCCAGTCGTCCAACGACACCTTCCCCACCGCCGTGCACCTGGCCGCGCTCCACGCCGCCCGCAACGACCTCGTGCCCGCCCTGCGTGCCCTGCAAGGCTCGCTGGAGCGCAAGGCGGCCGAGCTGGCCGACGTGGTCAAGCCCGGCCGCACCCACCTGATGGACGCGGTCCCGGTCACCCTCGGCCAGGAGTTCCGCGGGTACGCCGCCCAGGTCGGCGAGGGCGCCGCCCGGGTCGAGGACGCGCTGCCGCGGGTCGGCAAGCTGCCCTTGGGCGGCACGGCCGTCGGCACCGGCCTGAACGCCCACCCGGAGTTCGCTGCCCGCGTGCGCGACCGCGTGGCCGCCGCGACCAGCTTGCCGCTCGCGCCGCCGGCCCACCCGTTCGAGGCCCAGGGCGCCCGTGACGCGCTTGTCGAGCTGAGCGGGGCGCTCAAGACGGTCGCGGTGAGCTGCACAAAGATCGCCAACGACATCCGCTGGATGGGGTCGGGCCCCCGGGCCGGGCTGGGCGAGCTGTTCCTGCCCGAGCTGCAGAAGGGCTCCTCGATCATGCCCGGCAAGGTGAACCCGGTCCTCTGCGAGGTCCTGACCCAGGTGTCGGCCCAGGTGATCGGCAACGACGCCGCCATCACCGTCGGCGGGCTGTCCGGGGCCTTCGAGCTCAACGTGTACATCCCGCTGATGGCCCGGAACCTGCTGCAGTCGATCACCTACCTGGCCGCCGCCTGCCGGGAGTTCGCCGCCAGGTGCGTGGACGGCATCCGGGCCAACCGGGACCGCACCCAGGAGCTGGTCGAGTCCACCCTGGTGGCGGTGACCGCGCTCAACCCGGTGGTCGGCTACGACGAGGCGGCCGCGATCGCCAAGGAGGCGGCTGCCTCGGGCCGGTCCCTGCTCGAGGTGGCGCTCGCCCGCGGCATCGACGAGCAGGTCGTGGACAAGGCGCTGGACCTGCGGGCCATGGCCCACGGCAACGGCTTTGCGGGCTGACTGTCGTAGACGTTCTGGGGGCTCACGCGGCGCAGGCGCCGGTCGGCACCGCCCCGGTGCGGCTTCCGGCAGCGGCCAGGGTGCTCCGCAGCTCCGCGTTGGTCAGCGCGAACCCCTCCTCGTCGTCGAGCTTGGAGGCGGCGAACACCACGCCGAGGGCGCGGCCATTCTTGTCCACCACCGGGCCGCCACTGTCGCCCTTGCGGACCACGGCCCGCAGCACGTAGATCTGCCGGGTGACCAGCGAGCGGGAGTAGATGTCCCGGCCCCTGGCCAGCGTCTTGGAGAACACCTGCGCGCCCACCACCTGCTGGCGCCCGCCGCCCGGGTAGCCGATGACCGCGCCCGCCACCGGCGGCGTCGGGTCGGCCAGGGCCAACGGCCGTAGCCTGAGCCCGGGAACCCGCAGCAGGGCCAGGTCCCGCTTGGGATCGAACCAGACGACCCTGGCCGCGAACCGCTGCCTGCCGGCGTTCAGGCGGACGTGGTGGTCGCGGGTGCCGGCGACCACGTGGGCGTTGGTGACGACGTAGTTGCCTGGCACCGGGAAGCCGCTGCCGAACAGCCGGCCGTCGCAGCCCTCGCTCTCGATCCGCAGCGTCGCGGCGGCGGCGCGCGTGATCCCCTGCGTCCTGGCTGGTGGGGGCGGGGTCCCCGAGGTCAGCGGCGGGCGCAGGTTGGCGAACGCGTCCGGGAAGGGCGAGCGGGCCAGGATGCCGCGCAGCTCGGCCAGGAAGCCCGGCGGGCGGGGCGCGTGCCGGTCGATGGTGGTGAGGATGGCCGAGTTGGCCACCGCCTTCGACACCTGCGGCGACGAGTTGGACAGGGTCAGGCCGACGAACCACAGCGCGACGGCGGCCACCGCGGTGGCCACCACCGCCCCGCCCACGGCGTCAAGGCTCGAGGTGAGCTGGCCGGCGAGGGCCTTGCGGGCGATCTTGCCGAGGTGGATCGCTGCGGTGTGGCAGACCGCCGCCACCAGGAGGAACACCGCGACGCCTGCGAAGATGCGACGCAGCGAGTCCTCGCGGGAGATCACCAGCCCGACCCTGGTCGCGACCCAGGCGCCGACGGCGAGCCCGACGAGCAGCCCGGCGTAGCCGAGCACGACGACGGTGAAGCCCCGCCGCCAGCCGCTCACCGCGGCCAGGATCAGGATGACGCCGAGCAGGACGTCGAGAGGATGCGAACGTAGCAGCATTCGTGGCGCTGACCTTCGTCGAGGTTCGGCCGCCTCGGCACCGGCCGAGGGAAGCTGGCGAGCGGGACATAGTGGATCAGAACCGGGCCCTCCGAGGCGAGCGCTCTGCGCACCCGCTGAGGCCCGCCGATGCCTAATCCTGCCGGGTGGCCCTGCCGATGGAGGGGTTGGTCCAGGCCCGGGAGCCGTGAACGTGACGAACGCATCGGGAGAGAACCCGTACCCCCTGCTGTCGCTGGCGGCAGCCCGGGCCCTGTTCCGCGCCCCGCAGGCCGAGGACACCTGCTGGGCCGACGTGCACATGCCGGACGGGACGGTGCGCGCCTGCGGCCGCCCGGAAGCGACCACGCTGGGGCTGTGCGCCGACCATCGCATCGAGCTGTTCGGCTCCGGGGCGTCCTGAAGGTCATCGGCAGTCCCGCAGGGTGTCCTCGATTCGCTCGCTGAGCTTGCGGACCGAGATGAGCACCGGGTCCCAGACCGGCGCGAAGGGCGGCGCGTAGGACAGGTCGAGGTGGACCATGTCGTCGACGGTCATGCGGTTCCACAGCGCGGTGGCGAACACGTCGATCCGCTTGGCGGCACCCTCCCGGCCGACGATCTGGGCGCCGAGGAGCCGCCCGGAGCGCCGCTCGGCGATCACCTTGGTCCGGATGGGGGCCGCGCCAGGGAAGTAGCCGGCCCGGGTGGTCGAGTCGACCGACACGGTCTCGTACTGGAGCCCGAGCGGGGCCAGCTCGGCCTCTGACAGGCCGGTGCGGGCCACCTCGACCGGCCAGATCTGGGTCACCGCGGTCCCCAGCGCACCGGGGAAGGTGGCGTACCCGCCGCCCAGGTTGACGCCGCAGACCCGGCCCTGCTTGTTGGCGATCGTGCCGAGGTGGTAGTTGACCGGCGCACCGGAGACCAGGTGGCGCGTTTCCACGCAGTCGCCGGCGGCCCACACGCCCTCGTGCGGTGTGCGCATGCGGGGCCCGACCACGATCGCGCCTGTCTGGCCGATGGTGATGCCGGCCTCGCGGGCCAGGCGGGTGGCCGGCCGCGTGCCGAGGCCCAGCACGACGAGGTCGGCGGGCAGGGTCCGGGCGGCGGTGCGCACCGCGCGCACCCTGGTGTCGCCCTCGATCGCTTCGACCTTCTCGTCGGTGAAGACCTCAACCCCAGCCTCGCGCAGGGCCTGGCCGACCAGCGCACCCATGTCCGCGTCGACGCTGCCCATCACCTCGGGGCCCTGCTCGACCAGGGAGGTGGGCACGCCCCGGTAGACCAGCGCCTCGGCCGCCTCGAGCCCGATGTAGCCGCCGCCGATGACGACCGCCCGGGCCGGCTTGGCGTCCACCGCCTGGCGCAGGTCGATGCCGTCCTGGAGGATCGAGAGGCTGTGGACGCCAGGCAGGTCGATGCCGGGTAGCGGTGGCCTGGTCGGCTCCGAGCCGGTGGCGACCACGAGCACGTCCCAGGGCTCGTCGAAGGTCCGCCCGGCGGCCAGGTTGCGCACGCGCACCCGCCCGGCCACCAGGTCGACCTCCTCGACCTGGTGGCCGGTGCGGGCGTCGATGTCCTGCTCGGCGAACTGGGCCGGCGTGCGGGCGATCAGCCTGTGCCAGTCGTCGACCACCCCGCCGGCGTAGTAGGGCAGGCCGCAGGCCGAGTACGAGGTGTGTGGCCCGCGTTCGAACGCGAGGATCTCGAGGTCGGAGGCGGGCCGCCGCCGGCGGGCCTGCGAGGCAGCGCTCATGCCGGCGGCGTCCCCACCGATCACGACCAACCGGGTGCGCGCCATGACCCCGCTCCTTGGGAAGGCTCGACCGCTTCTCACCTAGTCTGCCCGATTCCGGCGACATGGGCGCCGACCGCGCCACCGCCGGATAGGATCGCGCCGTGCGCTACATCCTCAAGCAGTCGCTGCTGGCCCGGGCGAGCGACTTCTCGATCAAGGACGAGACGGGCCAGGACGCCTTCGTGGTCCACGGCCGGGCGTCACTGACGGGCCGCAGGCTCTCGCTCAAGGACACCACCGGCGCCGAGGTCGCGGCCGTGCGCCAGCGCCTGGTGGCCCTGCGGCCCCGGTACGAGATCGTGCGCGGCGGCGCGGTGGCCGCGGTGGTCAAGGCGGTGCCGTTCACCTCGGGGCGGCGGTTCACGGTCGACGCTCCCGGGCAGGCGGGCTTCCGGGTCACCGGCAACTTCTTCGCCAACGACTACCTGCTCACCCGCGGGGACCGGCGGGTGGCGAGGGTCTCCAAGGAGCTGTTCACGATGAGCGACACCTACACGGTGGACGTCGCCGATGGCGAGGACCCGGTCCTGGTGCTCGCCACGGCCGTGGTCATCGACCTGGTCGGTCACCAGCCGGGAAGCGGCGCCAAGGCGCGGTAGGTTCGGTGACCCCTTCCGGCACGGCCTTCCCTTCCCGAGTCAAGGAGCCAGGCGGGGGAGCCCGGTCACGCTCGGCTGACCGCCGGGCCTGCCCTCGGCGATGGGCCGCCGGCCCTGGGCCGGGGCCGGCGCCGGGGTGGGGCTGGCCGACTGGTTGCTCGAGGCACCGGGCCAGCAGGTCGGCCAGCTCTTGGGCGGGCTCGGTGAGGGGCGGATCGGCCTCGGTCGCGCCCGGGCCGAAGAAGGCGAGCACGGCGGCCACCTCGCCGCCGGCGATCACCGGCACGGCCAGCCCGACCCGCAGGCCCGCCTTGCGGGCGGCGGTAGGCCGGCAGAACTCGGGGTCGACGGTGACGTCGGGCACGAGCACGAGCTGCCGCGCGCGCACGGCCCGGGCAGGCAGGCCGGTGTCCGGCGTGAACGCGAGCGCCTCCGTCGGCGGCCGGAAGTGCCTGGCGCTGGCATGGTTGCCGTGCCAGGCCGGGTGCAGCACGAGCCCGTCCCCGTCGGGACCGAGCAGCCAGAGCTCGGCGTAGCTCCACCGGGCGCGCTCGCACGCCTCGCGCAGGATGCGGGGAAGGTCGCAGTCCAGCGGCCCCGGCAGGCTGGGAGTGGGAGATGGCCGTTGCGGGCGGGCCTGTCGTGCCCGGTGGGGTGCGGGATGCATTGCGCCCCCTTTATCAGCAGGGCTGACGTCGAAGAGACCGGTTCGCGTTGGGGGACCCTGTTGACACGATCGTAGGACACGGGCGGCCGAACTGCCTAGACCGCCCGGAGTAGTTCTTATCCAACGCTTAGGGATCGCCGGCCAATAACTTGGTCGTTCCAGCGCCAGCATGCCGAGGTGAGCGCACTCGACATGGCCAGGTTATTCGGCGGCGAGCCCTTAGCTGTACAGGCCGGGTATGGGGGATGGCCGGACCCCGGTCCCATCGGATGGAGCATACGACAGAAATATCCCAAGAGACCAGAGCACACCGATCGCTTCTTCTGGTCTCTTGGGCGCCGGGCTCCCATGGCCCCGACCGGGCAAACCTTGTCGGGGTTGCCACTAGGCGACGTCTCGGGTGCGCCCGCCGTGCTCACGGAAGGCCGCGCAGGTCCAGCTCGGTGGAGGTGACCGCGGCCCCGCAGCGGGAGCAGGACGACCGTGTGAGCACCCGCCCGCCACAGCCGGCATGGATGGCCAGGGCGGAGGAGGGCTCTCCGTAGTGGCGCATGCCCCAGGCAGCCAGGCTGGCCAGGACCGGGGCAAGGTCGCGGCCCTTGCCGGTCAGCCGGTAGCCCCGGTTCCCGGCGCCCCGCAGGGCGATGCCCTCGACCTCCAGCAGGCGCAGGCGTTCCGCGAGCAGGTTGGAGGGGATCCCGGGCAGGGCCCGCTCCAGCTCGGCGTAGCGGGCCGGGCCGAGGAGGAGCTCGCGGATGACGAGCAGCGTCCACCGGTCCCCGACCGTCTCGAGGGAGCGGGCGACCGGCCCGGGCAGCGGGTAGCGCTTCGTCACGTTCGGCACCGTAGCAGAGGAGCTTTTCCTTGACTTTCTGAAGCGGTCCCTGGACGCTGCTGGCATGTCGAAACCCGCCGTGGCCAGAGCCACCCCCGCCGCCGAGCTCCTGGCCGAGGCGCGGCGCATCCGCGACCGCCACTTCGGGACCAGGGTGACCTACTCGCCCAAGGTCTTCATCCCGCTGACCATGCTCTGCCGCGACCACTGCGGCTACTGCACCTTCGCCAAGCCGCCGGCCCGCCTGGACGCCGGCCCCTACCTCACCGTCGACGATGTCCTGGAGATCGCCCGGGCCGGCCGGGCCCACGGCTGCCACGAGGCCCTGTTCACGCTCGGGGAGCGGCCCGAGGAGCGCTACCCGGCGGCCCGCGCCGGGCTGGCCGCGCTCGGCCACGCCTCGACCGTCGACCACCTGGCCGACGCCTGCCGCCAGGTGGTGGCCGAGACCGGCCTGCTGCCCCATGCGAACGCGGGTGCGCTGCTCCCGGACGAGCTGGCCCTGCTGCGGCCGGTCACCGCCAGCCAGGGCATGATGCTCGAGTCGCTGTCGGAGCGGCTGCACGAGCCGGGCGGCCCCCACGCCCGCTGCCAGACCAAGGTGCCGGCCCGCCGACTTGCCACCCTTGAGGCAGCCGGCGAGCTGGCCATCCCGTTCACCACCGGGATCCTGGTCGGCATCGGCGAGACCAGGGCCGAGCGGCTCGAAGCCCTGGCCGCGATCGACGCCAGCCACCGGCGCCACGGCCACGTCCAGGAGGTGATCGTCCAGAACTTCCAGCCCAAGCCGGGCACGGCCATGGCCGGCGACCCAGCCCCCTCGCTCGAAGAGTACCTGTGGACGATCGCGGCAGCCCGGGTGCTGCTGCACCCCTCGATCCACCTGCAGGCCCCGCCCAACCTGACCGAGGACTTCGGGGTGCTGCTCGAGGCCGGCATCGACGACTGGGGCGGGGTGAGCCCGGTCACCGCCGACCACGTCAACCCTGAGCGGCCCTGGCCCGCCCTGGACCGGCTGCGTGAGGTGACCGAGGCGGCCGGCATGACGCTCGCCCCCCGCCTCACGGTCTACCCGGAGTTCGCCGCCGACCCGGGCCACTGGCTCGACCCGGCCATGGCCTTCCCGGTCCTCGACCGGGCCGACGCCGAGTGCCTCGGGCGTGACGACCGCTGGGCGGCCGGCGAGGTCGAGCCGCCGCCGGTGCTCGTCGAGCCGGCGGCCGGCCCCGGACGGGCAGGCAGGCGTGGGCGGGTGGCCGAGGTGCTCGACGGCGTCGCCGCCGGGCAGGAGGTCGGCGAGGACGAGATCGTGGCGCTGTTCACCGCGCGCGGGCCGGAGGTCCTGGCCGTCGCCGAGGTCGCCGACGAGCTGCGCAGGCAGGAGGTCGGCGAGGTCGTCACCTTCGTGCGCAACCGCAACATCAACTACACCAACGTCTGCACCTTCCGCTGCAAGTTCTGCGCGTTCTCCAAGGGCCCGCTCAGCCTGAACCTGCGCGGCGCGCCCTACCTGCTCGGCCTGGACGACATCGCCGGCCGGGTGGTCGAGGCGGAGGCGCTCGGGGCCACCGAGGTGACCCTGCAGGGCGGCATCCACCCGAGCTTCGACGGCGACTACTACGTGGAGGTGGCCCGGGCGGTCCACCAGGCCGCGCCCCGCATCCACATCCACGGGTTCACCGCCCTCGAGGTGCACGAGGGCGCCCGCCGGCTCGGCGAGCCCCTGCGCGACTACCTCCTGCGGCTGAAGGCCGCCGGCCTGGCCACCCTGCCAGGCACCGCCGCCGAGATCCTCGACGACGAGGTCCGTGCGGTCATCTGCCCTGACAAGGTCAACACCGAGGAGTGGCTCGAGGTGCACCGCACCGCCCACTCGGTGGGGCTGCGCTCCAACATCACCATCATGTTCGGCCACGTCGAGCAGCCCAGGAGCTGGGCCAGGCACATGCTGCGGACCAGGGCCCTGCAGGACGAGACCGGCGGGTTCACCGAGTTCGTGCCGCTGCCCTTCGTCCACATGGCCGCGCCCATCTACCGCAAGCGGCTGTCGCGTCCCGGCCCGACGTTCCGCGAGGCGATGCTGATGCACGCGGTCGCCCGCATCGCCTACGCCGGCCGCATCCCGAACATCCAGGTCTCCTGGGTGAAGATGGGGCCCGACGGGGTGCGCCAGGCGCTCCTGGCCGGGGTCAACGACCTCGGGGGCACGCTGATGGACGAGAACATCAGCCGGGCCGCCGGCGCCAGCCACGGCCAGATGATGGAGGCCGAGGACTTCGCCCGGATCGTCGAGCCGCTCGGCCGGCGCCTGGAGCAGCGCACCACCACCTACGGCCGGGTCCCGGCCCAGCCGGGACCGGTCGCCGCGGCCTGACCGGGTGCGGGCCCGGGGAGCGAAGCGATCGCCCCGGGTTGCTCCACGTGCGGGCCCGGGGAGCGAAGCGATCGCCCCTGGTTGCTCCACCGCCGCTGGGAACCGGTTCCTGCTTGCCGGCGTCCTACACTCCGACCGCCGGCGTGCGAGGAGATGGTGAGGCGATGGGCAAGCGGGTCGTGGCGTGGCTGGTGGCGCTCGGCGTGGTCGGCGCCCTTGGCGTCGGCGGGGTGGTCGTGGCCAGGTCGACTGGCACGCGGGAGCCTCCTGTGCTCGGGCTCGCGCCTGCCGGCGCCTCCGGGGAGCAGGCCGGCGCCGCCGTGGCCGGGAGCTCCCAGACCGCCGTGGCCGGGAGCTCCCAGAGCGCGGCAGACGACCGCGCCAGGCGGCCGGCGGCCTACCGGCTGCCCGCCAACCTGCCCGACCTGCCCGACGAGGCCCGGGCGTGGTCGCTCCGGCCAGGAGCGACCGCCGACAGGGTGGTCACGCTGGCCCGCGCGCTCGGCATGGCCGGGCAGCCCAAGCAGACGCCGGACGGCTGGATGCTGGTCGGCGGGAACCGCTACCTGCACGTGAGCCGGTCGTCCGGGTCGTCCTGGAGCTACGGGGGCCGCGTCGACGTGCCCTGCACCCAGGTGGCCAGCGTGTCGGGCGACACCCCGGTCGAAGGCCCTGGCGCGGTCGTCGGCTGTGTCGTGCCAGCCTCACCCGACGCCGGCTCCTCCTCAGCCGGTGCGGGCGCCTCCGGCGCCCAGGGCGGCGGCTCGGCCCCGTCCGGTTCCGGCACCGGCTCGTCCGTGGCCAGGTCGCCCGGTGTCGGCTCGCCGGCGCCGCCCGGGGCGGAGCCGATCCAGGCCCAGCCCGACCCGAGCGGCGAGGTGCGCAAGCCGGCGATCGGGGGCGCCCACGTGCCGTGCCTGCGCGTCCCGCCCTGCAACGGCTGCCGCGTGCCGACTGCGTGCCGCTGGCCCGCCAAGCCGCAGCGCCCTGCCAACCTGCCCAGCAAGGCCGAGGCCGAGCGCATCGCGCGCGAGCTGTTCGGCCGGGCCGGGCTCGACCTGCGCACGGCGACCGTGCGGGTCGTCGACGGCTGGTGGAGCTGGCAGGTCACGGCCAGTCCGCAGGTGGACGGGCGCGACACGCTCGGGTGGTCCTGGACGGCGTCGATCGGCCCCGGCGGACGGGTCGAGTACGCCAGTGGCTGGCTCTCCACCCCGGAGCCGGGTGCCATCTACCCGCTGCTCGGCGTGGACAAGGCGCTCGAGCGGCTGAACCAGCGGCGCCAGGCCGGCGTCTCCGAGCGCTCCTTCTGCCCTGGCGACAAGGCGGCGTGGTCCGGCTGTGTGCCCTGGCCCGCCAGCAGCCGGCGGCTCACCGGCGTGCGGCTCGGCCTGCAGTACGCCCCGATCGTCGCGGTCGGCAGGCAGCCCGTGCCGGCCGCCGCCTACCTCGTGCCTGCCTACCTGTTCGAGTTCGACGACGACCCGAACAGCGTCGAGGCGGTGCTCGCCATCCAGGACCGCTTCGTGGCAGCCAGGCCCCAGCCGCTGCCCGCCCCGGCCGCGACCGAGCCGGCCCCCGTCACCCCCTGACCGGGGCGCGTCCGCCGGTCGCGGGCAGGCGCGACAGGATCGCCGGGAGACCTTGGCCCTTCGCCACAGCCTTACCGCCGGCCAACGAGCACCCTTGGGGAACGGCGCCCCCACGAAGGCACGGGACCACGCCAAATCCGCAAATCGGGAGTTGTTGACAGGAACGGTACGACCTAGAGTCACCAGTAACGTCCACGACACCACGCAAAGCGAAGGTGCACCCCCCGTGACAGACAGCTCCCCCACCCCCGGCCAGGGAACGGGACCACCCGAGATCGACACCAGCGTGCCGCACTCGGCCCGAGTCTGGAACTACTGGCTGGGCGGCAAGGACCACTACCCCGTCGACCGCGCGGCCGGCGAGCAGTTTCGTGAGGTCTTCCCCGAAATCGTCAACGGCCAGTTCCTGGACATCGGCACCGGCCTGCCGACCGCCGACAACACCCACGAGGTCGCCCAGCGGGCGGCCCCGGCGTGCCGCATCGTCTACGTCGACAACGACCCCCTGGTGCTGACCCACGCCCGCGCGCTGCTGACCAGCACCCCGCAAGGTGTCACCGACTACGTCGACGCCGACCTGCGCGAACCGGCCAAGATCGTGGAGGCCGCCGCCCGGACCTTGGACTTCACCCAGCCGGTCGCGCTGATGCTGCTGGGGATCCTGGGGCACACCGGCGACTACGACGAGGCGCGGTCGATCGTGCGACGGCTGCTGGCTGCCCTGCCGCCTGGCAGCTACTTGGCGCTCAACGACGGGACCAACGTCATCAACAAGGCGGTGGTGGAGGAAGCCCAGCGACGCTACAACGAGAGCGGCGCGGTCCCGTACCACCCCCGCAGCCCCGAGCAGATCGCCGGCTTCTTCGAAGGTCTGGAGCTCTTGGAGCCTGGCGTGGTGTCGTGTCCACGGTGGCGGCCCGATCCCGCCGGCGCAAGCGGTGGCCTTCCCGCGGAGGTGGACATGTTCGGCGGCGTCGGTCGCAAGCCCTAGCGGAACTGCACCGCCGACACCGCCACCACAGCCGAGGCGGCCATGGACACAATGGTCGCCGCGAACTCGTCAAGGGAGCGGCTGACCCCAACCACACCTTCGTGTCCAAGCTCCGCAAGGACCTGCTACCGGCCAGGGAGGTCTACGGCGGTACCCACCGGCGTCTGCGCGAGCTGGGCCGGGCCTACCTGGCCGAGCGGCGTCGACACGTGGGCGTCAGCGGTCTCAATCCGAAAGGATGCCCGAGCCAGGCCTACCGGTGGATCAGCACCTTGGTGCCCACCGGCACCCGGGGAAAGATGTCCTCGGCCTCCCACAGCTTCATGCGGATGCAGCCGTGGGAGGCGTAGGTCCCGATCGACCACGTCGAGTAGGTCCCGTGGATCAGGATGCCGTCGGCGTTGAGGCCCAGCGCCCTGGTCCCGAGGGGGTTGCCCGGGCCGGGCGGGATCACCAGCGGCATGTCCTTGCCCCAGGTGTCGGGGGCCGGGTTGTGCCAGCTCGGGTTGACCAGCTTGCGCATGACCTGCCAGGTGCCGCTCGGGGTGGAGAAGCCACCCATGGCCGTGGCCACCCCGTAGGACTTCACCACCTTGGTCCCCTTGTACAGCCTGAGCCGGTTGGTGGACTTGTCGATCACGATCGTCGTGCCGAGCTGCTCGTCGACCACCTTCGGCGCCACCGGTGACAGCTTCAGCCGCGCCTCCTTCCGGCCCGGCTCGCTGAGCACCTTGAGCAGGCCCCTGGTGCCGGCCTCGACGTCGAGGGCGCGGCCGGTGCGGGCGCGCTCGATCACGGGCTGGCCGTCGACCAGCTCGATGCGCGCGTCGACGGGCGCGACCGCCACCCGCTGGGCGATCCGGCCAACGAACGCTGCCACGCGCTCGTCCTCGGTGGTGGTGCCGAGGCCGACGGACATGGTGACCGGCCGCTTGACGACCTTGTGCCAGACGCGGCCGAAGAACGAGAGCCGCGGGCCGGCCAGCGCCTCGCTGACGGCCTGGTCGATCGATGCTCCGCGGCCGACGCCGGCCGGGGTCATGCGGAACCGCTTGTCGCCGACCAGGACCACGATCGGGCGGTGCAGCGACGTGGCGGCATCTGCCTTCACGACGGCGGCGGCCTCGGCCCGGGTCATCCCGCCGACGTCCAACCGGTTGATCCGCACGCCGGCCAGGATCGTGTCGGACGGGCCCCCTGCGCGGGCCGCCGCCACCGTGCCGATCGCGAGCAGCAGGACGGCCAGCGCGACCGCCGCAGCCACCCGCTGCCAGCCCGACAGCGGCAACTTCCCGATGAGCCCGCTCATGTCTCTACCTGCCTCGTAGGGTCGTGCCTCAGCCCGACCGGCATGGCGAGGCAAGGGGGTGAACCGGCGTCCTGCTCGGCACGGATGTCGGCTGCGGGCTCTCCGACCTGTAGCTCAACCTGCCGAGTGGCTATGTTTCTAGGTGAAAGCGGGCAGCTTCGCAACCGGCGACCGGCGTTGTTCGGCGATTCGTTACGCCGCCGTATCCGAGCCGGTCAGCCGCGTGCCGGCGCGTCCCCCGACGACCCTCGCCAGCCGGTCGAGCATGTCGTCGTAGATGGCGCGCAGCCCCAGGGGGCGAAGGTGCGCTCGAAGAAGCCGCCCGGCTCCGGACGCCCCCGCCCGCATCTGGGGCACCATGGCGGTGGTGCCGGAAGGACCGCACGGCCAGGGAGGTGGGCGCGGTGACGCCGGTCGAGGCGCTGCGGCGCATCGCGTTCCTGCTCGAGCGGACCCTCGAGCCCACCTACCGGGTGCGCGCGTTCCGGCGGGCCGCCGCCGCGATCGAGGAGATCGAGCCTGGCGAGCTGGCCCGGCTCGCGGCCGGCCCCGGCCTGCGCGCCCTGCCCGGCATCGGCGAGGTCACCCTCCGGAGTGAGCGAAATTGGTCCGTCCGCGCATGCTGGAGCAATACTCCTCCCTGGTCGCTTGGCGCTACGGGCTGTTTGCACCTCGTCCTGCCTGCGATTCGATCGCCCTTCCGCGAGAAGGTGGAACCATGGCCGAGGTCATCAAGATCGAGTTCCGGTCCGACTACACGAGGTGCTCGCTGTGCGGTGCGCTGCTGCCCTTCAGCCTCGTCATCACGGCCTGGGTGACGCCGATGCCGCGCTGCCCACGATGCCAGCCGTCGGAGGAGAGCTACCGGCACTACGTGAGGTGACCCCGCGGCTGGTCCTCTTCTGAGCGGCCGTCCCCCGCTCATCGGTTGTGTCGGCGACCTGATGGTCGACGTCTGCGTGACCGCGCCCGCGCTCGCCCGGGGCGGGGACGTGCCCGGGTCGGTGGCCCTGCGGCCCGGCGGGGCCGCGGCCAACGTCGCCGTCTGGGTGCGCGCGGCCGGGGCCGGCGCCAGGGTGGTGGCCAGGCGCGGGCCCGACCTGGCCGGCGGGCTGCTCGCCGCGGCCCTGACCGAGCGCGGGGTCGAGGTCCACGCGCCTGCCGCCTCCCAGCCCACCGGGGCGATGCTGGTGGTGTGGGAGGCGGGGGAGCGGAGCTTCGTGGCCGACCCCGGGGCCAACGGCGCCCTGGGCGACCACGACGTGCTCGACGGCCTGGCCGGTGTCGACGCCATCTTCGTGAGCGGCTACACCCTGCTGCGGCCGGGGTCGCATGGGGCGGCGCTGGCCGCGGCCAGGCAGGGAGGCCCGGCCCGGCCGGCCGCGGTCGACGCCAGCTCCTGGCCGCTGCTGGCCGGCGCGGCCCGGGCAGCTGTGGTGGCTGCCGCGTCGGCGGCTGGGACGCTGCTCGCCAACGCCGCTGAGGCAGCCGCCCTGACCGGCCTGGCCGACCCTGCGCTGGCCGCCGGGGCGCTGGCCCGGCGTGTGCCGGTCGCCGTGGTCAAGCTCGGGCCGGCCGGGGCGCTCGTCGCAGCCGGGGAGGAGCTGCACGCCCTGGACGCCGCGCAGGCCGAGGCGGTCGACCCCACCGGCGCCGGGGACGCGCTGGCCGCTGGCTACCTGGTCGCGCGGGCCGGCGGCGCCGACCCGGTGGAGGCGGCCCGCGCCGGCGTCCTGCTCGCAGCCCGGGCGGTCGCCTGCGAGGGCGCCTGGCCAGGCTCCGCGCCGCTCGACCACTAGACTCCTGGGGTCGTGTACCCGGTGAACCGCGGATCCCCCCGAAAGCTGGCACAGGCGCTCTGGGGGGCCGTGGGGGGAGCGAGCTCCCCCCACATGGACTAGAGCGCCGGGCCGGGCGAGCGTGGCGACCAGCAGTGCAACCCGCTTCGACCAGCGTGGACGGCCCCGACCGGGAAAGGCATCATGGCGCCATGCGTACGGGTAACCGCCTGGCCGGCGAGACCAGCCCCTACCTCCTCCAGCACGCCGACAACCCGGTCGACTGGTATCCCTGGGGCGAGGAGGCCCTGGACCGGGCCCGCCGCGAGGACAAGCCGATCCTGCTGTCCATCGGCTACGCGGCCTGCCACTGGTGCCATGTCATGGCCCACGAGTCCTTCGAGGACCCGGAGACCGCCGCCGTCATGAACGAGCACTTCGTGCCGGTCAAGGTGGACCGCGAGGAGCGTCCCGACCTGGACGGGATCTACATGGACGCGGTCCAGGCCATGACCGGCCAGGGCGGATGGCCGATGACGGTGTTCCTCACCCCCGAGGGCGGCCCGTTCTTCGCCGGCACCTACTTCCCCAAGACCGACCGGCACGGCCTGCCCGGCTTCCGCAAGGTGCTGCTCGCGGTGGCCGAGGCCTGGCGGGAGCGCCGCGAGGACGCCCGCCGCCAGGGCGAGGCAGTGGTCGGCCACATCGCCGCCCAGTCGGTCGTGCTCGAGCCGGCGGCCGCGCCGCTCTCCGAGGACCTGCTGCGCCAGGCGTTCGACGGCCTGCGGCGGGCGTTCGACGCCAGGTGGGGCGGGTTCGGCCCGGCGCCCAAGTTCCCCCAGCCGATGACGCTCGAGTTCACCCTGCGTGCCTGGCTGCGAGGCTTCGAGGGCGCCCTCGAGATGGTCGAGCTGACCCTGAACCGCATGGCCCTCGGGGGCATCTACGACCAGCTCGGTGGCGGGTTCCACCGCTACTCGACCGACGGCCGCTGGCTCGTCCCCCACTTCGAGAAGATGCTGTACGACAACGCCCAGCTCGTGCGGGTCTACACCCACGCCTGGCAGGTGACGGGGTGGCCCCGCTACCGGCGCATCGCCCGCGAGACCGCCGGGTACCTGCTGCGCGAGCTGCGCCACCCTGAGGGCGGCTTCTTCTCGTCCCAGGACGCCGACTCGGAGGGCGTGGAGGGGAAGTTCTTCGTCTGGTCCCACGACGAGCTGGTCGACCACGCCGGCGAGGTGGTCGCCGACCTGTTCGGAGCCACTCCGCAGGGCAACTGGGAGGGCGCCAACGTCCTCTGGATGCCGGAAGCGGCCGAGAACGTGGCCACCCGTCACGGTCTCGACCTCGGAGAGCTCGAGCAGCGGTGGGCCGACGGCCGCCGCAGCCTGTTCGAGGTCCGCGAGGCCCGCGTCCACCCGGCCACCGACGACAAGGTGCTGGCCGCCTGGAACGGGCTCGCGGTCTCCGCGCTGGCCGAGGCGGGGCGGACCTTCGACGAGCCCGACCTGGTCGCGGCTGCCGTGGCCGCGGCCGAGTTCGTCCTGGGCAGTCTGCGCGGGCCCGGGGGCCGCCTGCTGCGCGCCTGGCGCGACGGCCGCACCGGCGGGCCCGGCTACCTCGACGACTACGCCTGCATGGCCGAGGCCTGCCTGACCCTGTGGGAGACCACGTTCGAGCTGCGCTGGCTCACCGAGGCGCGCCGGCTCGCGGACGAGATCCTCGAGCTGTTCGCCGACCGTGAGCGAGGCGGCTTCTACCAGACCGGGTCGGACGCCGAGCGGCTCGTGCTCCGGCCCCGGGAGCTGTTCGACAACGCGGTGCCCTCCGGGTCGTCGGTCGCCGCCGACGTGCTCCAGCGCCTGGCCCGCCTCACCGGCGAGACCGCCTACGACGAGGCGGCGACGGGTGCCCTCCGGCTCGTCCAGGACCTCGCGCCGAGGGCGCCGACCGGCTTCGGCTACGTGCTCTCGGCCGCCGACTTCGCCCTCTCCCGGGTCCGCGAGGTCGCGATCGTGGGCGACCCGGCCACGCTCGGCACCCGCGCCCTGCTCGACCGGGTGCGGGGCCGCTACCAGCCCAACCAGGTGCTCGCCCTGGCCGCCCCGGCCGACCGGGAGGCGGCCGCCCGGGTGCCCCTCCTGGCCGACCGGCCGCTGGTCGACGGCCGCGCCACCGCCTACGTCTGTGAGCACTTCGTCTGCCAGCGCCCCGTGACCGATCCGGACGAGCTTGCAGAGCTGCTGGACTAGCTCGGGCGGCCCCTGCCGGGCCCTGGCCCGCTGGTAGCCTTCCCCTAGGCCGCCAGCTCGGCCAGGACCCGGAGCTGCTCAAGCCGATCATCCAGGGTGCCCATCACGGGGGCGACGATCAGGGTGCCGACGCCCGCCTCGCGGAAGGCGGCCAGGCGCTCGCGCACCGCGCCGGCCGGGCCGCACAGCGAGACGAGGTCGATCAGCTCGTCGGGCAGCGCCGCCATCGCCTCGCCCCGCCGCCCCTCCAGGTAGAGGTCCTGCACGGTGGCGGCCGCCTCCTCGAAGCCGTAGCGGCGGACGAGCTGGTTGTAGAAGTTCTGCTTGCGCGAGCCCATGCCGCCGACGTACAGGGCGAGGAAGAAGCGCATGGCGTTGCGGGCCGACTCGACGTCGTCGGATACCTGCGTGTTCACCATGGGGGCGACGTCGACCTCGGCGAGGCTGCGGCCGGCCTGGGCCGCACCCGCCTCGAGGTGGGGCCGGAACTCGCCCATGTGCTCGGGCGAGAACAAGATCGGCATCCAGCCGTCGGCGATCTCAGCCGCGAGTGCGGTGTTCTTCGGGCCGATGCTGGCCAGGTAGATGGGGAGCCGCTGCTGGACCGGGCCGATGGTGAGCTTGAGCGCCTTGCCCTGGCCGCCCGGCAGGGGCAGGTCGTAGGTGTCGCCGTGGTACTCGACCCGCTGGCGGGCGAGCGCCATCCGCACGACCGCCACGTAGTCGCGGGTGCGCGCCAGCGGCCGGGCGTAGCGCTGGCCGTACCAGCCCTCGGCGACCTGCGGACCGGACAGGCCGAGCCCGAGCCGGAACCGCCCCCCGGAGAGCTGGTCCAGCGTGGCCGCGGTCATGGCGGTCATGGCAGCGCTGCGGGCGGGGAGCTGGAAGATGGCCGAGCCGATGCCGATCGTGCTGGTCTGGGCGGCGAGCCAGGCGAGCACCGTGGCCGCGTCCGAGCCGTACGCCTCCGACGCCCACACCGAGTCGTAGCCGAGCCGCTCGGCCTCCCGGGCCATGTGGAGCTGGTCGGCCGCCGTGGGCCCGAGCCCCCAGTACCCGACGCTCAGCCCAAGCCGCATGCTGCCTCCTCGATCGAGCCCGGTTGTCCCGAGAGCCTGTCGCAGACCCCGGGGCCGGCGCAAGGGCCCCACCCGTGCCGGCCAGATCTGACCGAGCCGGCCACCAGATCTGACCGAGCCGGCCAAATTAGGGGTTTACGCCTGGTGGCCTTGGAGTAGACTCGGAGCGTCCGGCCGGAGCCTCGTCGGAGCCTCGTCGAGGTGAAGGTCACGACCCAAGGAGACGGTGGCATGGAGACTCCACCCGACCCGCTGGCGGGGCCGTTGCCGTGAGGCGGCCCTGAATCTCATCCCTGCCTGGCCGTTCCTGCGCGATTGCGCGGTTCGTGGCGGCTCCAAGCCGACGGGCTGGCCCGACCACGAAGCCTGGAAATGGCGGCTGGGCGCTCGGGATGACCGTCGGCCCCGCCCCGATCCTCGGGTGGGGCCGATTGGTGTCCGGAAGCTCGTTTGCAGGCCGGCTCGGCGGCAACCCACCGTGCGGTCCGGTACGGACGTCCCGACACGAGGCGGTGGTGCATGGGTCCAGTGGCGCGTGCCGCCCCGAACACCCGCCACAGCGGGCTCGACCATGGCGGTTGACCGCAGGACGCTCGCCATGCGGCTCGAGCGGCTGTTGCGGGACATCGACCGGCCGGGCGGCGAGGACTACGACGGCGCCCTGGCTCGCCTGGTCGATTCGGCGACCGTGCTGCTCCACGCGGACGGCGCCGGCCTGATGCTCACCGACGAGCACGAGGTGCTCCGTTGCGCGGCCGCCTCGGACCGGGCCGGCCGCACGCTCGAGACCGCCCAGGAGCGCCTGGGCGCTGGTCCCGCCCTCGAGTCGTTCCGGCGCAACCTTGTGGTGCTCTGCAGCGACCTGCCCGCCGACTCGCGCTGGCCCGACCTGCGCCACCTGGTCGACGCCCGAGCCGTGCGTGCGGTGCTGTCCGCGCCGGTGTGCCTTCCCGATGAGGGGCCGGTCGGCACGCTCAACGTGTACGCGTCGACGCCACGGGACTGGACGCTGTCGGAGATCTCGGCGGTCAGCGCCTGCGCCGACGTGGCCGCAAGCCTGGTCGGCCTGGCCCTGCTCGCCCGGTTCCGTGGCGTGCTCCTCGACCGTCTCCTGGTCGCGCTGGGGTCGTCGGGACGGCCGGGGAGCGGCCCTCTGCCCGGCTGACGGGGGGCCGCGCGGGGCCCGGGTGGTTTGCCCCCCTCCCGATCGGGTTACGAATAGGCCTACGATGACGGCGTCGGGCGGTCCGGCGTGCCGTGAAACGGCACTGGTCCGCGGGCCGCCAAGGGTGGCAGGAGGCGCCCGATGCGCGTGGTGTTTCGCGACCGGGCCGAGGCGGGTGTCGCGCTCGCCTCGATCCTGACCCGCTTCGCGCGGCGGGACGACGTGGTCGTGCTCGCCCTCCCGCGTGGTGGCGTCCCAGTCGGCTACGAGGTGGCCAGGTCGCTCGAGGTGCCGCTGGACGTCTTCCTGGTGCGCAAGCTCGGCGTCCCCGGCCGGGAGGAGCTCGCCATGGGGGCCATCGCCTCTGGCGGGGTGCGCGTGCTCAACGACCGGCTCGTGCGCGCCTACGGCATCCCCGACGCGGCCGTCGAGCGCATCGCCGAGGCCGAGGGCCAGGAGCTCGAGCGGCGCGAGCGCGCCTACCGGGAGGGCCGGCCCCCGCCCGAGGTCGGCGGGAAGCTGGTCGTCCTGGTCGACGACGGCGTGGCCACCGGCTCGACGATGCGGGCGGCGGTGGCCGCTGTCCGCCGCCTCGGGCCAGGCAGCGTCGTGGTGGGCGTGCCCACCGCACCCCCGTCCACCTGTGAAGAGCTGGCCCGGGTCGCCGACGAGGTGGTGTGCGTCAGCACCCCGCCGCGGTTCCGTGCGGTCGGGCTGTCCTACGAGGAGTTCCCCCAGGTCTCCGACGAGGAGGTCCGCCAGCTCCTGCGGCAGGCGCGCCATCCCGGCGGGAGCGAGCCGGCCATGACCACCGATGCCAGCGACCGCTGACAGCGCGGCCGTCGACCCACCGATCCGGCTCCCTTGCGAGACTCGCAGATGCAGGTCATCCGAGTTGGCCGCTGACAGCGCGGCCGTCGGCCCACCGATCCGGCTCCCTTGCGAGTCCGCAGATGCGGGTCATCCGAGCTGAGAACCTTGCGCATACGAGTAACATGCTACGATCACGCGCAAATGACGAGCTATCGCATCGGCCAGGTCGCGGAGCTGCTTGGCGTCAGCGTGGACACGGTGCGCCGCTGGGCGGACGCTGGCCGGCTCGGCGCACGGCGGACCGAGGGCGGCCAGCGGGTGGTGGACGGGGCTGCGCTGGCCGAGTTCGTGACCGGCTTGCAGCATGCCCCGGAACATGACGAGACGATGGCCCGGTCGGCTCGCAACCGGTTCACCGGGATCGTCACCCGGGTCGTCAAGGACCGGGTGGTCGCGCAGGTCGAGGTCCAGGCCGGCCCGCACCGGGTCGTTTCGCTGATGACCCGCGAGGCCGCCGACGAGCTCGGGCTTGCCCCCGGGATGCTGGCGGTCGCCGCGGTCAAGGCGACCAACGTGGTGGTCGAGCTTCCGCTCCAACGCTGAAGGAGGACCTCATGGTCCGGTCCCGCATCCGCTCGGCCGCCGCGCCGCTGCTGCTGGTGGCGCTGCTCGCCGCCGGCTGTGGGCGCGACGCCGGGCCGCCGGCTGGCGGCTCCGGGCCGCCCGCCGAGATCAAGGTGTCCGCGGCCGCCTCGCTGACAGCCGCGTTCGGCAAGCTCGGGGAGCAGTTCACCGCCGCGCACCCAGGCACCAAGGTCGTCTTCAACTTCGCAGGCAGCCAGGCGCTTGCGACCCAGATCCGGCAGGGCGCCCCAGCCGACGTGTTCGCCGCAGCCGACACGAGGAACATGGACAAGGTCGCCGACCAGGTGAGCAACCCCCAGAGCTTCGCCAGCAACCTGCTGCAGATCGTCGTCGCCAAGGGCAACCCCAAGGGCATCAGGGGCCTCGAGGGCCTGGCCCGCAAGGACCTGAAGGTGGTGCTCGCGGCGCCGGAGGTCCCGGCAGGCAGGTACTCGAAGGAGGCGCTCGACAAGGCGGGTGTCACCGTCAGGCCGGTCTCGCTCGAGGACAACGTGAAGGCGGCGGTCAGCAAGGTCAGCCTCGGTGAGGCCGACGCCGGCATCGTCTACGTGACCGACGTCACCGCCGGCGGGGACAAGGTCGAGGGCGTCGACATCCCAGTCGAGCAGAACGTGGCCGCGACCTACCCGATCGCTCTGGTCAAGGCGAGCAGGTACCAGGAGCCGGCCCAGCAGTTCATCGACCTGGTCCGCTCCCCGGAGGGTCAGCAGGCCCTCGAGGGCTACGGGTTCCTCCCAGTCCCGGCCTCGTGACGGGCATCGCCCGGCGTGGCCGGGCGGGCAGCGCCGCCGGCGTGCCCCTCCTGTTCGCCGTGCCGGCCGCGCTCGCCGTGGGGTTCCTCGCCATCCCGCTGCTCGGCCTGCTCGAGCAGACGTCGTGGCGGCAGCTTGCCAGTGAGCTCACCGCGCCGCAGGCGCGGCTCGCGCTGCGGCTGTCGCTGGTGTGCTCGCTCGGGGCGGTCGCCATCTCCCTGCTGCTCGGTGTCCCGCTGGCCTGGCTGCTTGCCCGGGTCGAGTTCCCCGGCCGCAACCTGGTGCGGGCCCTGACGACCCTGCCGATGGTGCTGCCCCCGGTGGTCGGCGGCGTGGCGCTGCTGCTCGCGTTCGGCCGGCGGGGGCTGGTCGGCCAGTGGCTGGACCGAGCCTTCGGGGTCACGCTGCCGTTCACCACCATGGGCGCGGTCCTGGCCGAGGCCTTCGTGGCCATGCCGTTCCTGGTGATCACGACCGAGGCAGGGCTGCGCGCGATGGACCGGCGCTTCGAGGACGCCGCCGCCACCCTCGGCGCCGGCCGGTGGACGACCTTCCGCCGGGTGACCTTGCCGCTGATCGCCCCGTCGCTCGGTGCCGGTGCCGCGCTGTGCTGGGCCCGGGCGCTGGGCGAGTTCGGCGCGACCATCACCTTCGCCGGGAACCTGCCTGGTTCGACGCAGACCATGCCCTTGGCGGTCTACCTCGCCCTGGAGACCGACCTGCAGGCCGCGACCGCGCTCAGCCTGGTCCTGCTGGTGGTGTCCCTGGCGGTCCTGATCGCCCTGCGCGACTGGTTCCCCACCGCATGAGCCTGCGGAGGGGTCTGGAGCACCCCCCGGTGGATCGGGGGCTGCCCCGGTGAGCCTGGCGGCCCGTGTCGAGCTCACCCTGGGCCAGCTCCACCTGAGCGTCGAGGTGGCGGTGGCCACCGGCGAGCTGGTGGTGCTGCTTGGCCCCAACGGCGCCGGCAAGACCACCCTGCTGCGGGCGCTCGCCGGGCTGGTGGCGCTCGACGGCGGGCGGGTCGTCCTCGACGGTGTCGTCCTGGAGGATGCCGCGGCGCGGGTGCGGGTGCCGACCGAGCGGCGGCCGGCCGGGTTCGTGTTCCAGGACTACCTGCTCTTCCCGCACCTGTCGGCGCTCGAGAACGTGGCGTTCGGGCTCCGCGCCCGGGGGATGGCCCGAGCCGAGGCCAGGCGCCGTGCCGGCGCCTGGCTGGAGCGTGTCGGCCTGTCCGAGCAGGCCGCCTCGCGTCCGCGTGCCCTGTCGGGCGGGCAGGCCCAGCGGGTCGCCCTGGCCCGGGCCATGGTCGCCGACCCGCGGCTGCTGCTGCTGGACGAGCCGCTGGCCGCGCTGGATGCCGCGACCCGGACCGAGGTCCGGCGGGACCTGCGCCGCCATCTCGACTCCTTCGAAGGCACCCGGCTGCTGGTCACCCACGATCCGCTGGAGGCCATGGCCCTGGCCGACCGGCTCGTCGTCCTCGAGCACGGCCAGGTCACCCAGACCGGCACCGCGGCCGAGGTCAGCGCCCGCCCGCGCTCCCGGTACGCCGCGGAGCTGGTCGGCATGAACCTGTTCCGCGGCCAGGCCGCCGGTCACGCCATCCAGCTCACGGGCGGTGGGGTCCTGGTCGCCGCCGGCGACCACCACGGCGAGGTGTTCGCGTCGGTGCACCCGCACGCTGTGGCCCTGCATCGCCGTCCCCCCGAGGGCACGCCGCGCAACAACTGGGCCGGGACCGCCGAGGCCCTGGACGTCGTCGGTGACCGCGTCCGCGTGCGGGTCACCGGCACCGTCCCGATCGTCGCCGAGGTGACCCCCGCCGCCGCCGCCGAGCTGCGGCTGGCCGACGGCGGCCCGGTCTGGGCCACCGTCAAGGCCACCGAGGTGACCGTCTACCCTGCCTGACCCGTCCCCAGCGCCACGCTGCCAGCCACCATGACCAGCGCGGCCTCCCTGGCCCTCCCGACGGGTCCTCTCAGCCGGATCCCCGAGTCGCAGTTCGGGAAGCCGTACCGCCCGGACCCTCCCAATGGGCCCTCTCAGCAGACTCCCAGGAAAGGTCAAGGCTGGTTCAAGGCACCGGGCCGACCATGCTCGTCAGGACATCCTTGACCAGGGGAGAATGCGAGCATGGAGACGACGGTCCGGCGGTCGACGCCGCGGTTCGGGAGGCACCCATGAGCGAGCCGGTCGCGCCCGGCGGGCAGCGCCAGCAGCCCGAGGCTCGGCTGCTGGTCGTGGAGGACGAGCCCAACATCCTCGAGCTGCTGTCGGCCAGCCTGCGGTTCGCCGGGTTCGAGGTGGCCACCGCCACCGGCGGCTGGGACGCTCTCCACGCCGCCCAGCGGCACCGCCCCGACCTGGTCGTGCTCGACGTGATGCTGCCCGACCTGGACGGCTTCGACGTCGCCCGCCGGCTGCGCTCGGGCGACCGACGCACCCCGGTGCTGTTCCTCACCGCCCGGGACGCCACCGAGGACAAGGTCACCGGGCTCACCCTGGGCGGCGACGACTACGTCACCAAGCCGTTCAGCCTGGAGGAGGTCGTGGCCCGCATCCGGGCGGTGCTGCGCCGCTCCCGGGGCGCCGCAGCGCCGCCCTCCGCCCGGTTGAAGGTCGCCGACCTGGAGCTGGACGAGGACAGCCACGAGGTGTGGCGGGCCGGGGAGCGGGTGCAGCTCTCACCCACCGAGTTCAAGCTGCTGCGCTACCTGATGGCCAACGTCGGAAGGGTGCTGTCGAAGGGGCAGATCCTGGATCATGTCTGGAACTACGACTTCCGGGGCGACGGCGGGATCGTGGAGTCGTACGTGTCCTACCTGCGCCGCAAGGTCGACGCGGTCGAGCCACGGCTGATCCATACCATCCGCAGCGTCGGCTACGTCCTGCGGCTGCCCGACCCCGGCTAGGAGGTGAGCGGCGTGCCGCGGTGGGGTTCGGTGGGGGAGCTGCTGGGCCGGCCGTGGTGGGCGGGCGGGCGGCTGCTTGCCGGTACGCCGCTGCGCCTGAAGCTGACCGCCGCCGTGCTGCTGCTGGTGACCGTCACCCTTGCCCTGATCAGCGTGGCCAGCGTCACCGTGTTGCGTGGCTACCTGGTCGGGCGCCTGGACGACCAGCTCGGGGCGGTCGCCCGACGCTTCGAGCGGCCGCCCCCGACCCAGGGAAGGGGCGGGCACCCACCCGGGCCTCCCAGCCCGTACCGCATCGAGTTCCGTGGCGCGACCGGCCAGTTCACCGGCGAGATCCCCGCCGACCTGCTGGAGGAGGACCAACCACCACCCCGGCTGCCCGACGCCGCCTGGTTCAGGGCGCACGCCGACGAGCGCGTCACCGTCCCGGCCACCGAGGGCGGCGGGCACTGGCGCATCGTGGTCCAACCACTCGCGGACGGCTCCGGGGGCAGCGTCGTGGTCGCCGCCAGCCTGGACGGGATCGACAGCACCGTCGGCCGCCTGCAGCGCATCGACCTGATCGTGAGCCTGGTCGTGCTGCTGGTGCTCGCCGGCGTCGGCGCGGCGATCGTGCGTGCGAGCCTGCGTCCCCTGGTCGAGATCGAACAGACCGCTGGGGCCATCGCGGCCGGCGACCTGACCCGGCGCGTGCCCGACCGCGATCCCCGGACCGAGGTCGGCCGGCTCGGCAGGGCGCTGAACAGCATGCTGGCCCAGATCGAGGCGGCGTTCCGCGCCAGGGCCGCTTCGGAGAGCATGGCCCGCCGGTCGGAGGAGGCCGCCCGCCGGTCGGAGGAGGCCGCCCGCCGGTCGGAGGAGGCCGCCCGCCGGTCGGAGGACCGGATGCGGCGGTTCGTGGCCGACGCGAGCCACGAGCTGCGGACCCCGCTGACCACCATCAGGGGCTTCGCCGAGCTGTACCGGCAAGGCGGGTCGCGCGAGCCGGGCGAGCTGGACCGGCTGATGCGCCGCATCGAGGACCAGGCGGCGAGGATGGGGCTGCTGGTGGAGGACCTGCTGCTCCTGGCCCGTCTCGACCAGCAGCGGCCGCTGCAGCGGCGCCCGGTGGACCTGCTGGCCGTGGCCGCAGACGCGGTCCACGACCTCCGTGCCGTCGCGCCCGACCGCCGCGTCGAGCTCGTGCTCGGCAGCGGCGACGATGGCCCCCGCGGCGTGCTCGTCGTCCTTGGCGACGAGCAACGGCTGCGCCAGGTCATCGCGAACCTGCTGAGCAACGCGCTCACCCACACGCCCGCTGGGAGCCCCGTCGAGGTCCGGGCGGGCATCAGCCGGCTGTCGGGTGTCCCCGCCGTCGCCCTCGAGGTCGTCGACCACGGCTACGGATTGACCCCGCAACAGGCCGAGCGTGTCTTCGAGCGCTTCTACCGTGCCGACCCGGCCCGGTCGCACGCTGCCGGCGGCACCGGGCTCGGCCTTTCGATCGTCGCGGCGCTGGTGGCGGCCCACGGCGGGATCGTCGAGGTGGACAGCGTCCCCGGGCAGGGAGCCACCTTCCGTGTCCTGCTCCCCCTCGCCCCCGGCGCCCAGGCCCCCGTGCTGGACGAGCCGGCAGCCACGGCCGGCTGAGGTCGACCGGCTGACGCCGACCGGCTGACGCCGACCGGCTGACGCCGACCGGCGCGACCCAGGTCCCGACCGGCCTCCCGAGCGCGGTCCCGTACCGGCCCGGGGGGTCGAGGACCGGGTGGGTGCCCCGATGACCGGGTAGGTGCCCCGATGACCGGGTGGGTGCCCCGATGACCGGGTGGGTGCCCCGATGACCGGGTAGGTGCAACGAGGAGTCCGCGTCAAGGTGGTCCTGCAACCGCCGGCGCCTCCGGCCAGGGCAGCACGGTGAGCTCGGGCCACTCGGCGGCCCAGCGGCGGGCCTTGGCCTTGTAGACGGTCCCGGGGGCGAGCGCCGGGTTGGGCCGCAGCACCAGGCCGAACAGGTCGCCGAACCCGTGCGGCGCGTAGACCCGCAGGCCGCCGGTCCGGTCTTGGCGGAGCCCGACGCAGCAGGTGGTCGCAGGGAAGGTGTCGATCGCCGCCTCGGTCGAGCGATACGGTGGGCAGGCCACCCCGAAGCGGCGCTCGTACCACAGGTGCACCCTGGCCTGGTTGCGCACCTCGACGTCGACGCCCAGATCGGCGAAGACCGCGGCGCAGCGCCGGACGATGGCGTCCTCGGCCTCCCAGGACAGGTCGGTGCCGTCGAAGTAGAGCAGGTCGTAGTCTCTGATGCCTGCGGTCGGCTCGCGGCCGGTGAGGACGTTCCAGACCGTCTGGACGACGCACCCGGCGGCCAGGTACCAGCCGGGCAGCGCCAGCTCGGACCCCCTGGCCAGGATCGCCTCGACGAGCGGGTTGCGGCGCACCATACGCTCGAGTTCGGCGACCTGCTCCAGCACGGGTAGCTGCCCGGGCGTCGTCATCCTGCCTCCTCGGCGTGGTCGGGTCGGCGAGCCGAGTGGCTCCCCAAGGAAGGTTTGCCCCGGTTGGCGCCGGGCTTCCATGGCCCCCACGCTGCGGCGACGCCCGCTGTGACGAGGCGCCGACCGGGCAGGCCTTCCTTGGGGAGCCACCAGCACGGCGGGCGCACCGGTAGCCCGCGTGGGGAGGGTGCGCCCCGGTAGCCCGCGTGGGGAGGGTGCGCCCCGGAAGCGCCGGGAGCGGGCCGCGGGCCGTGACCGTCGGCCCGGCGCCGGCAAGAAGTCATGCGTGCTTCTTCACGCCGCCACATTTCGCTCGTAAGGTGTGAGGTCGTCAGACCCTCCCACCTACCCCGGAGGTGGCCGTTCATGAGAACGCCGAGGTTTCGCCCAGTGCCGTGGCTGCTGGTCGCGGCGCTGCTCGCCCTCGCCCTGGTGCCGAGCGCCGCTGCCGGCGCCTCGTCAGAGAAGGACCGGGCCGCGTCGCGCGGCAAGAAGCGCGCGCTGCCGCTGGTGCTCGCCCACCGCGGCGCCAGCGGCTACCGGCCCGAGCACACCCTTGCCGCCTACGAGCTGGCCATCGCCATGGGGGCCGACTTCATCGAGCCGGACCTGGTGTCGACCAAGGACCACGTGCTCGTAGCCCGCCACGAGAACGAGATCTCGGGCACGACCGACGTGGCCGCCCACCCCGAGCTCGCCGGCCGGAGGACCACCAAGGTCGTCGACGGCGTCTCGCTGACCGGCTGGTTCACCGAGGACTTCACGCTGGCCGAGCTGAGGACGCTGCGGGCCAAGGAGCGCATCCCTGACCTGCGGCCCACCAACACCGCGTTCGACGGCCTCTACCAGGTCCCCACCTTCGCGGAGGTGGTCGCCCTGGCCAAGCGGAGGCACGTGGGCGTCTACCCGGAGACCAAGCACCCGACCTACTTCGACTCGGTCGGCCTGTCGCTCGAGGAGCCGCTCCTGGCCACCCTGCAGGCCGCCGGGCACCGCGGCAGGCGGGCGCCCGTGTTCATCCAGTCGTTCGAGGTCGGCAACCTCAAGGAGCTTCGCAAGCGCACCGATCTGCCGCTGATCCAGCTCCTCGACGCGACCGGCAAGCCGTACGACTTCGTCGTCTCCGGTGACCCCCGGACCTACGCCGACCTGGCCACCCCGGCCGGCCTGGCCGAGATCGCCAGCTACGCCGACGGCGTCGGCCCGAGCAAGAACCTGATCGTGCCCCGCGACGCTGGCAACCGCCTGCTGGCGCCGACCACGCTGGTGCTTGACGCCCACCGGGTCGGCCTGCTGGTCCACCCGTTCACCTTCCGGCGCGAGAACTTCTTCCTGCCCGAGGACTTCCGGCAGGGGAACCCGGCCAGCCCGGTCTACCTGGTGGCGGTCGGCGACTTCCCGGGCGAGCTGCGGCTGTTCCTCCGGCTCGGCATCGACGGCCTGTTCACCGACAACACCGACACCGCGGTCGCAGTCCGGCGCGAGGTGCTCGGCAGCTAGCGACCGCCGGGCAGCGCCGGGCCGCCCGCCCCGGCCGGGCGCTGCCCCTGGCCCGCGCCGGGCGGCCGCGCCCTGGCGGCGACGACCACCCGGTCAGCGCCCTGGCGGCGACGGTCAGCGTCATAGCCCGTGGGGCTCGCCGATGGTCGCGCCGTGCTCGAGCTGGTCGCGCAGCTCGGCGAGCAGGCGCATGAAGGCGGCCACCGCGGCGGACGGCGGCCCCGCGTCGCGCCGGCGCACGGCGACGATCTCCCGACGGGCGGGCGCGCCGTCGCTCAGGTCGACCATGCGCAGCGTGCCGGCGGCGAGCTCGGCAGTGACCGCGCTGTGCGGGACGAGGGAGATCCCGAGCCCGCGCTCGACCATCTTCTTGGCCGCCTCGATGTTGTCGAGCTCCATGACCCCGCGGGGCAGCACGCCAGCCTGGCGGAAGATCGCGCTGGTGAAGTCCTGGTAGCTCGAGCTGCGGCCGAACAGGATCAGCTCCTCGCCGGCCAGATCGGCCAGGCGGACCTGACGCGCGGCGGCCAGCCGGTGCAACGGCCCGGCGATCAGCACAAGGGTGTCGGAGTAGACCGGGACGCTCTGGACCTCCGGGTGGCCGAGCGAGCGCATGAGGCCGACCTGCACCTGGTCCTGGAGGACCATGTCCAGGATCTCCTCGGACGTGCCGCTCTTGAGCACCAGGCGGACGCTGGGATGCTCCTCGGTGAAGCGGGCAAGGATCAGCGGGAGCGCGTAGGCGCTGACGGTGGGAGGCGCGCCGAGCACGAGCTTTCCCGCGGAGCCGCTGCGCAGCTCACCCAGGCGCTCGCGGCCGTCCTCGAGCGCCTGCACGGCCCGCTCGGCGTAGGGCAGGAACGCCTCCCCGGCCTCGGTCAGCCGCATCCCCCGGCGGGTGCGCACGAACAGCTTCTCGTCGAGGTTGGCCTCCAGGCTCTGCAGCCGGGCGGTGACGGTTGGCTGGGAGACGAACAGGGCGTCGGCCGCACGGCTCAGGTTCTGCCGTCTGGCCACTTCCAGGAACGCCTCGATCTGCGGCAGCATGCCCCACCCCCGAATGGCTACGTCCGTCGCCATCGAAGTCATCTATCTCAGTAATCAAAACGAACTATTGGACCGATGACAAGGCCACCCCCTACCCTCGAAGTCTCCCCATCACCGACCCGGACGGAGCAGTTGCATGCGAATCGTTCTCCTAGGTCCGCCCGGAGCCGGCAAAGGTACCCAGGCCACCCTGCTCTCCCAGCACACGGGCACGCCCCACATCGCGACCGGCGACATCTTCCGGGCCAACGTGGCCCAGGGCACCGAGCTCGGCCGCGCCGCCCAGTGCTACATGGACCGGGGCGACCTGGTACCCGACGAGGTCGTGATCGCGATGGTGATGGAGCGCCTGTCCGAGCCCGACTGCGAGCACGGCTTCCTCCTCGACGGCTTCCCGCGGACCGTGGCCCAGGCCGAGGCGCTCGACCTCCGGTTGGCCAGGCTGCGCAGCCCTCTAGATGCCGTGATGAACTTCGAGGTCGCCGAGGACGAGCTGTTCCGCCGGCTGGCCGGCCGCTCGGCCGAGCTGCACCGCTCCGACGACGGCGAGGAGACGATCCGCCACCGGCTCGAGGTGTTCGCCACCAAGACGCGGCTGCTGGTCGACTACTACATGCACCGCGGGCTGCTGGCGGTGGTCGACGCCCAGGGACGGGTCGGGGAGGTCAACCGCCGCATCCGAGACAGCCTCGGCATCGACCCCGCCGCTCCGGCGATGGTGATGGTCTGACGAGGCTGCCTGCAGCGCGCGAGGCCAGCCTGCCTGCAGCGCGCGAGCCCAGCCTGCCTGCAGCGCGCGAGCCCAGCCTGCCTGCAGCGCGCGAGGCCCTGTGGCCTGGCGCGGGTGCGGCCCGGACTGCCTGAGGCGGGCGGCGCCTACCTGGACCACCGGGAGAACAGGACCCAGAGCGTGGCGGTGCCGTCGAGGCCGTCGACGCGCCGGGTCGGCCAACGGTCCATACCGAGGTTCTCGGGTCCATCATGGGTCTCCTGCTGTCCCCGACAACGTGGGAGCCGTGCAGCGATTTCGGCCCATGCCGGGGGATCGTCTTCCTGGCGGGAAGGTCCGTCACGTTGGGTGGTCATGATCGGCTGAATCGAACGCTTCACGTCCACGGTGCCGTTTCGGTCATTCTCAATTTGGCGGGCTCCGCAGTCTTCCGGACCATACGGGAAGGTTTTAATAGTTATGCCACCATAGCGCGATTTCACCCATTTCGCCGGCATGAGCGAGCGGCTTCCTTTTGCTTGCAAGCACCAAGACCGCTCGATTACTGTCTGAACTCCCGGTCCAACCTCCCAGGTGGCCCAGATGGACGATCTCGACCATCCGTCCAGCCGGGAGCCGGCCTCCCAGCCCCTGCGGCCCGCTCCCTGGGGGTGGAAGCCGCCCCCGACGCCCGAGCCCCGAAGCGAGGTCGACGTCGTGGTACCGGAGCGCGGAGGCCGGCACGTCGCACCCAGACCGGACGGTTCGAGGTTCGGGGTGCGCTCGGCCGTGGGCGTGCTCGGACTGGTCATCGCCCTGATCGTGGTGGGCGTCCCGCTCACCCGGATGATCAGCGAGGCCCAGCAGGATGCGAGGGCGAAGGTGGATGCCCCCGCCCCGGTGGTCGGCACCTCGACGTCGACGCCCGCGGCCCCTGGGCCGGTGCCGACGGCAGTGGGCAACCTGCTCACCAACTGGAGCTTCGAGCGCGACCTCTCGGGCTGGGAGCGGGTCGGCCCGTCGATCGTGAGCCGTGAGCTGGGCGGGCGGACCTCGGGGTCGAGCGCGTTCGTCCAGTCGACCACGGCCGATCCTGTCCGCGTGGGCATCATCGCCCCGTCCGTGGCCGCGCAGGCCGAGGCCGGCACCGTGTACGACGCCACGGCCTGGGTCCGGTCGGGAACGCCGGGGGTGCGGGTGGTGCTCAGCCTCATCGTCACCCATGGCGGCACCAAGGAGTGGACCACGGCCGTGGCCAGGACGGTGTCGGACCCGCGCTGGCAGCGGATGGACGTGGCGCACCGGGTCGTCGTGTCGGGCACCCTTGCGGTCCAGGTGACCGTGGAGGGTGTCTCGCAGGGCCAGGGGTTGTTGGTCGACGAGGTTGTCGTCCGCCAGTCGTAGCGACCCACGGGTCGGCGGGCGGGCGCAGCGAGGAGGCGGGAGTGGCAGGGGACCGCGACGGACGCGAGCTCAACCTGTTGGTGCAGCACCCCAGGAACCGCATCGGCCGCCGGGCGTTCCTGCGGGTGGGCGCGCTGCTCGGCGCGGCCGGCCTGGCCGGCTGCACCGCGGAGCAGGCGTGCAAGGTCCCGCCGGTCGCCGAGAACCGGGTGCCCGAGCAGCTCCTGAGCATCTACAACTGGAGCGACTACATCGACGACCGCAGCATCCCAGCGTTCCAGGCCCACTCCGGCATCCGGGTGAACTACGACGTCTACTCGTCCAACGACGACCTGCTGGCGAAGATGAAGGCTGGGGGTGCCCAGTTCGACATCATCGTGCCGACCAACTGGTTCGTCCCCACCTACCGCAGCCTCAGCCTCATCGAGCCGTTGCCACGAGACCTCATTCCCAACCTGCGCCACCTGGACCGGGCCTTCGTGGACACCGACTACGACCCGGGCAACCAGTACACCGTCCCGTGGCAGTGGGGGACGACCGGCATCGGGTACAACGTCACCAAGGTCCCGGGTGGGAAGATCGACTCGTGGAAGCCGCTGTTCGACCCGGCGCCCCAGATGGCCGGGCGGGTCTCGCTGCTCCGCGAGGCGAGCGAGCTGGTCAACTGCGCGCTCATCTACCTCGGCAAGACCCCGAACTCGACCGCGGACGCCGACCTGGCCGCGGTCGTCTCGCTGATCCGCTCGCTCAAGGGCAGGGTCAGCAAGTTCTCGAGCGACACCTACATCGACGAGCTCGCCAAGAACCAGACCTGGATCGCGCACGGATGGAGCGGCGACGTGTTCCAGGCGGCCGAGCGCAACCGCAACGTCGCCTATGCGATCCCCAAGGAGGGGTCGCTGCGCTGGGCGGACGTGATGTGCATCCCCAAGGGCGCCCCCCACCCGAAGAACGCCGCCCTGTTCATGAACTACGTGCTCACCCCGACGGTGAACGCACGGATCTCCAAGTACGTCTCCTACGGCACGCCCGTGACGCTGGCCAAGGCGCTGCTGCCCGACGAGCAGCTCCAGGACCCGACCATCTACCCACCAGCGTCGGTGAAGCTCTCGGTCATCACCCCGACCGGCGAGAAGCTGCAGAAGTGGCAGGCCGCCTATGACAGCATCGTGAAGGCCTGACCAGCGTTACGGGCTGGCTGGCGGTACGCGCACCGGCCGCCGGTAGCTGGCCCGCAGCACCCCGCGCTCGTCCCGGTCGAGCAGCCAGGCCGAGCCCTTGAGCCAGCGGAGCGGGTCGGCCGGGCGCAGGCCGTCGGCAGCGAGCTGCTCCATGACACGGCTGATCAGCTCGCCGTGGCTGCACAGCACGACCGCGGTGAGGTCGCCGCATTCGATCAGCTTCAGGGCGTGGGCGGGCTCGGCGTCCACGCCGAGCCCGTCGTCGATCTCGATGGCGAGCTGTCGCTGCCTGGCCAGGGGCTCGACGGTCTGCAGGCAGCGGGTGGCCGGGCTGGACAGGATCCTGGTGACGGGAAGGTCGCGAAGCGTGGCCACCAAGCCGGCCGCCTCGTGGTGGCCGGACGCGCTGAGTGGGCGGAGTCCGTCCAAACCGGCCCAGGCAGCCTTGCGGCCGGCGTGGGCGTGGCGCACGAGGTAGATCACCGAGCCTCCTCCGACCGATCGTCGCCCAGACCATTGCACAAGGTGCGCTCGGGGCCGGTCAACTCCATCGACCCGGTGACCGCCCTCCTCGTCGAGCATCGGGGAGACCGGCCGGGCAGGGACAGGAAGGGATAGCGTGGTCGTCGGCGGGGCTGCTTGCCTCACCCTCGCGTGCCGTCGAGGGAACAGTGGTTGACGCCGCAACGATAATGGGTCGAGGAGATACAGGAGCATGTTGAAGCGCCCCGACGACGGGCACCTTGCCGCCTGGCGGAGCCTGCTCGAAGCCCACGCTGCCGTCACCGAACTGCTCGCCCAGGAGCTCGATGACGAGCGTGGCCTTCCCCTCGGCTGGTACGAGGTGCTGCTCCAGCTCGCCACGGCACCCGGCGGCCGCCTGCGCATGCAGGACCTGGCCCAGTCGGTGCTGCTGTCCAAGAGCGGCCTGACCCGCCTGGTCGACCGCATGGAGCGCGACGGCCTGGTCCGCCGCGAGCGCTCCCCGTCCGACCGCCGCGGGACCTTCGCCGTGCTCACCTCGAAGGGGAGGACCGCCTTCCGGCGCGCGGCCCCGATCCACCTCCGCGGCATCCAGCAACACTTCGCCGGCCACCTCGACGGCGACGAGGCCGAGGTGCTCCACGCCGTCCTGGCCAGGGTGGCCGGTGCCGCCCGGCACCAGGGCCGGCCGCAGGGACCATGAGAAGCCCGGTCCCGGCCGCCGAGGTGGCCAGTCTGGCCGAGATGGCCGGCGACCAGGAGGACGCCCTGCGCGCCCTGGTCCTGCGCGAGCCGCAGGAGTGGCCGACCGGGACCGCATCTTGGGGGCCGTGGGGGGAGCGAGCTCCCCCCACATGGACAGAGGACAGCAGGGTAGATGAGATCCCAGCAACATCCATCAGCCAGACCGTAAGGCAGGTAGATGAGTTCCCAGCAGCCATCAGGCACGCCTCGAGAGCCGGACACCACGTGGGTGCGCGTCATGGTGGTCGACGACCATCCGGTCTGGCGGGACGGGGTGCGCAGCGACCTGGAGGCGTCCGGCAAGGCGGTCGTGGTGGCCGAGGCATCCGACGGCGGCGAGGCGATCGAGCGCGCCCGGGAGGCAATGCCCGAGCTGGTGCTCATGGACCTGAACCTGCCCACCGTCCGCGGGGTGGAGGCGATCCGCCGCATCGTGGAGGAGTCGCCCCACGTGAAGGTGCTGGTGCTGTCGGCCTCGGGCGAGGAGGCCGACGTGCTCGAGGCGGTCAAGGTAGGGGCCAGCGGCTACCTGCTCAAGAGCGCCACCTCGGCCGAGCTGGCCGACGCGGTGGCCAGGGTGCGCGCAGGCGAGCCGGTGTTCTCGCCCTCGCTGGCCGCTCTGGTCCTCGGCGAGTTCCGGCGGATGAGCGCGGTCGCCACCGAGCCGGGCCTGACCGCGCGTGAGACCGAGGTGCTGAAGCTCGTGGCCAAGGGCTACGCCTACCGGGAGATCGCCGACAAGCTGTTCATCAGCACCAAGACGGTCCAGAACCACGTCCAGAACATCCTCACCAAGCTGCAGCTCGCCGGCCGCTATGAGCTGATGCGCTACGCCATCCAGCGGGGGCTGGACCGCTCCTAGCGGGGTGGGGTTAGCCAAGGGTTAGCCGGGACCGATCGGGGTAGGCCACCTGACTCGCGCACCCGTCGCGGTGACGCGTCCGGATCGGGAAGACCACGAGGAGACGTCATGGACGAGCAGCAGGCCCGAGCCCGCCTGGAGGAGGAGCGCAGGCGCCTCAACCGGGTGCTGGACGGACTTCGGGCCGACCCGGAGACCGAGTCGGACGCGCTCAGCGTCGGCGAGCCGTCGACCTACGACCAGCACCCGGGTGACATCGGCACCGAGGTCTTCGAGCACGAGCGGAACCAGTCCCTGCTCGAGCAGGTCCAGGCCGAGCTGGTCGAGGTCGATGAGGCGTTCAGCCGCATCGAGGCTGGGACCTATGGCACCTGCCAGGCCTGCCAGCGGCCGATCGCGCCGGAGCGACTCGAGGCCATGCCCGCCGCCCGCTTCTGCATCGAGGACCAGGCCAGGGCCGAGCGCGACCTGGGGATCCCCGGGGTGCGGGCATGACGCCCGACCGACCATGACTCCCACCTCCCCCCCACACGGAACGAGGACGACCGGGTCGCGCAGGTCGGTCTAGAACTCCCGCATCCTGGCGTTGATGGGGCTGCCGACCCGTTGGCGCTGGCGGATGACCTTCTGCCAGTCGTTCGGCCTCGACTCGACCCGGAAGGTCGCCGCCGCCTGCGAGTTGCCGATCCGCAGCACACGCAGCTCGACACCGAAGAAGCGGACGTCGTCGTCGGAGTGCTGGTTCAGCCAGTCGAGCACGGCGCGGTGCTCCTCGCCGATCCGGGTGACGATCCAGACGACCGCGGACACGTCGAGGCCGGCGGCGTAGGTGATCACCTGGCCGAGGTGCGGGTGGTCGCTCGGCTCGAGCTGGTTCTCGATGGCGACGCGCCGGCCCCGGTCCGTCTGGGCCAGCAGGTCCACGTTGAACGAGCCGACCGGGATGTCCCGGCCCACCTCGCGCAGACCGGAGATGCCAAGCTCCTTGGCGAGCTTGTCGAGGTTGGCGGAGAGCCAGTTGTCGAAGCCGTCGCCGTCGCGTGGGAAGACGGACCGGACTTCGACCTCCTCGAGGTCGGCCAGCTGGACCGGGGCTCCGCCGCCGAGCTTGCGAGCGGGCCGCTCGAGGTCGGCGGCCTGAGCGTTACGTCCACCCGACGCCGTTTGTAGGCTGGCCCGGGAGTTCTCCGGCGCGCCGGCGGACGGGGTGACGTCTGACTGGGTCACGCCGGATCCTTTCCATCGTTGGTCGCATGACCACCGGAGCGTGGCGAAAAGAGATCCGAGGGTCAAATTCCGGACGTTGACCGCGACGCGGGCCGTCCATAGGATCGGCTGAACCCCCCGGTCCAGGGCGCTGGGCGTGATGTCCAAGGACATGCATGATCCTCAAATCGGCGCACGTCAGGAAGTTCCGGAGCATCGAGGACTCTGGCCCGATCCGCTTCGAGCCGGATGTCACCTGCTTCGTCGGCATGAACGAGAGCGGCAAGACCGCCCTGCTGCAGGCCGTCGAGCGGGCCAACCCGCAGGGCCGGTCCCCGGGCTTCGACGGGCTGCGCGACTACCCCCGGCGCCTGCTCGGCCGCGAGCGGCAGGCGATCAGCGACACGGTGCCGGTGTCGGTCACCTTCGAGCTGCAGGACGACGACATCGAGGCGGTCTGGAGCTGCTTCGGGCCGGGGGTGCTCACCTCGCGCGAGCTGCGGATCGAGCGCACCTACGCGAACCGGCACCGGATGATCCTGCATCAGGACAAGGCCGCCCAGGCTCGCGTCCTGCTGGGGAAGGCCGGCCTCGACCCGAGCCTGGCCGAGGGGTCCAGCCTCGAGGCGGTGGTCGAGCAGCTCGAGCGCGAGCTCGACCCGACGCAGCTGACCGAGATGGCCGAGCCGCTCCGCGAGCTCAAGGAGCGTGACCTGTCCGCCGAGCTGGGCACGTTCCTCGCTGGCCGCCTGCCCCGGTTCCTCTACTTCGACGCCTTCAGCGTCATGCCCGGCCGGGTCTCCATCCCCAAGCTGCAGCGTACCCCCGAGGCCGAGCTGTCCGGGGGCGAGCGGACCGCCCTTGCCCTGCTCCGCCTGGCCGGCGTGGAGGCCGAGGAGTTCACCGAGGACTGCTACGAGGCGCGCCGGGCGGCCCTCGAAGCGGCCGCCAACCAGATCAGCGACGAGGTGTTCGCCTACTGGAGCCAGAACCGGCAGCTCGCGGTCGAGCTCGACGTCGACTTCCGCAGCCCCCGCACGGTCGCGGGCGAGGACCCCCCGTTCCTCGACATCCGCATCCGCAACGACCGTCACCGGGTCACCCTCAACTTCGGCGAGCGGTCAGAGGGGTTCGTGTGGTTCTTCTCCTTCCTGGTCGCCTTCGCCGAGCTGCGCGACTCCGACCACGTCATCCTGCTGCTCGACGAGCCCGGGCTCGGGCTGCACGCCGCCGGCCAGGCCGACCTGCTGCGCTACCTCCACGAGCAGCTCGCCCGCCATCACCAGGTGATCTACACCACCCACTCGCCGTTCATGGTCGACCCCCAGCACCTGCACCGCACGCGCACCGTCGAGGACGTCGACGGCGAGGGCACCAAGGTCCGGGACGGCTTGGAGGGCGCCGGCATCCAGACCATCCAGCCGTTGCGGACCGCGATCGGCCTGGAGCTGCTCCGCCCGCTCACCTTGGGCCCGGACACCCTGGTCGTGGACGGGCCCGCCGAGCTGCTCTACCTCGAGGTGGTCAGCGGGTTCCTGCGCGACACCGGCCGGATCGGCCTGGACCCGCGCTGGCTGCTCGTGCCCGCAGGTGGCCTGGACGGGGTCGCAGCCCTCGCCACGCTGCTCGGCACGCCCCTGGACCTGGCCGTGCTGCTCGACGTGGGCGCCGGCCACCGCTGGGTCCGCTCGCTCGTGCAGCGAGGGGTGCTGCTCCCCGAACGGCTGGTCGCGCTGACCGAGCTCACCGGCGACGTGGAGTCGGGCCTCGAGGACCTGCTCGGCGACGCCTTCTACCTGCGCCTGCTGGCCGCGTCGGGGGTCGGCCGGCTCTCGGTCGAGGAGGTGCACGGCCCCGGCCGCCTGGTTGGGCGGGTCGAGGTCGCACTTGGGCGCCCGTTCGACCGCTACCGGCCCGCCCGCGTCCTCCTGCTCGACCAGGCCGACCTGCTGCCCCTCATGCCGCCCGAGGCCGTGCAACGCTATTCCAGCTTGTTCGGTGCGCTGAACGAGCTGCTCTCGTAGCTGGACGAGCTGCTCTTCTAGCTGGGCCAGGTCGGTTACGGTCGCCGGTAGCTCGGCTCCCCGGAGTCCTCGTTCCATTGTGGGGGGGAGCTCACTCTGGCGGCGGTCGTCGCCCTTGTTCGGTCGCGGCGGCGGGAGCTGACCACAGCCCTCCCCGCCCCGCGGGTAGCACTTGGCAGCGGCGCGATCGTCGGCGATCTTGCGTGTCGTCAGTCCGCTGCAAGAGAGGAAGGCCGCATGCCCGACCCCGAGCTCGTGCGGTACCAGGCCGGCGAAGGCGTGGCCACCGTGACGCTCGACTCGCCGTCCAACCGCAACGCACTGTCCGGCGCGCTGCTCGCCCAGCTCACCGCAGCACTCGACCGGGCCGGCGGGGACCCTACGGTCCGGGTGGTCGTCCTGACCGGCGCGGGCCCTGCGTTCTGCTCTGGCGCCGACCTGGCCGAACAGCGCAGCCGAAATGAGAAAGGGTTGCCGCCGGAACAGCCAAGCTTCCCCCTCCCGGACGTGCTGCGCCGGCTGTGGCGGTCGCCCAAGCCGGTCCTCGGGCGCGTGAACGGCCCCGCCCGCGCCGGCGGCATCGGGCTGGTCGCCGCGTGCGACATCGCCGTGGCGGCCAGCAGCGCCACGTTCGCCTTCCCCGAGGTGCGGGTCGGGGTGGTACCCGCCCTGATCTCGGTCGTCTGCCTGCCCCGGCTGCAGCCAAGGGCAGCGGTCGAGTACCTGCTCACCGGCGAGGTCTTCGACGCCAGCCGGGCCGTTGCGATCGGGCTCGTCAGCCGGGCCGTGGCCGACACCGACCTGGACGCCGAGATCGCCCGCTACGCGGCCATGCTGCTCCGCGGCGGCCCGGAGGCGCTCGCGCACACCAAGGCGGTCATCCGGGAGGTTCCCGGGCTCGACTTCGACGCAGCCCTCGATCGCATGCTCGCCTTGTCCCGTGACCGCTTCGCCTCGGCCGAAGCCCGCGAGGGCATGCGTGCCTTCGCCGAGCGCCGCCCGCCGAGCTGGGCTCGCGACGGCGGTGCCGTTCCACCCCCGGGGCCAGGACCGGAGCCGGAGCCGAGGCCGGGGCCAGGGGCGGGGGCGGGGCCAGGGGCGGGGCCGGGGCCCGGGGCGGGGGCGGGGCCAGGGGCGGGGCCGGGGTCAGGGGCGGGGCCGGGGTCAGGGGCGGGGCCGGGGTCAGGGGCGGGG
>WNFV01000048.1_pt1 | contig 115151 bp, 96 predicted proteins | sample 5400101 | NCBI WGS metagenome assembly WNFV01 (sample SAMN13153361, study PRJNA577476) | soil metagenome | isolation source: 115 cm soil or saprolite under grassland replicate 1 | place: USA:California | collected 2016-06-15
CAGCAGACACAAGCCGATGAAGTGGATGCTTTCGGCAAAGGGCCAGCCCCAGACCGAATGCATGAACCGTGCGACCGCTGGTGATGCCGTCGAGAGCGCGTGCACCAGCCAGACTTGAAAGGGAGCCATGCTACCAGGTGGTCATGAGCTTCGTGTACGTGTAGGCGAGCAAGCGGCCCGCGGCGATTGCGCCAACCCAGCAGCCGACCGACGCTCCGGCCATCAGGCGCAGTCTGGCGGGCATCGGATCGACGAACGACTCGCGGTCTCGAAACAGTCGACGCCGGATCGATCGCAGGAGGACCAAGGCCAGCGCGATGCACGTCAGCTTGAGGTAGAAGACGGGATTGGTCAGCGCCTTGGCCGGATAGGCGACGAGCAGCGCGACGCCGGACGCGATGTTCAGCCACAGGCCGAACCACATCGCCGGAAAGAACCGCTTCATCTCGCCGATCGGCACGCCTCGCGCCACGCCCAGGATGCGGAGATCGAGCGCGACGCCAATGCCGACGATGAGCGCCATCCCGATCGTGTGCACCGTGAGCACGCCCGGAAACGCGAAGATCGACGGATCCTCGCGCATCCACGTGCTGAACGCGGTCGATTCGAGCCATCCCAGAGCACGATACATGCGTGAAGGCGCGCCATGTTATCTCACCGCGGTCGTTACCACTCCAACTGCAGCGGCTGGCCGGGGAACTCGTCCTCGAACATGAGCGGCGCCTCTCCCCAGATAGCGAGTCGCCGTCGCGCGAGCAGCAAGGCGAGAATGGACAGGGACGCGGAAATCACCACCACCTGCGTCGCCAGGACGGATAGCGGCCGTGGCCACCCGCGGCTGCACCCATCGGTGCTACGATCTCGAGTTCACAACGCGAACGCCTGGAATGGTGCCGATGGGTCCGTTGCGCAAACGCGCTGCTCCTCACGCCGATGCCGCCGAACAGGAGATCCGCGAGCAGGAGGTTCTGCGCGCCAACCGGGAGCTGGCCGCGTACTTCCGGGGGCGGCGCACCGAACGCGAAGCGCGCGCCGCGCTGAAAATCATCAAGGCGTTCATTCGGCATCGCGAGCGCATGGAGCCCTCCAGCCGGCGCCCGTTGCCCGGCGCGAAGTCGGGCGCCGCAACCGATCGAAAGCGCAAGATGCCAGCCGCCGTCAAGAAGGCCCGCCGATTAGACGGCGGTCCAGGCCCAAGCAAGACCTTGAAACCTGCGGACGCCCGCGTCGGTTCTGTGGAGCCCCCACCTGCCGTAGACAAGTAGTCGTCACGCGCTGACGAAGCGGACGTTGTGGGACGTGCCCGATGTTCGCGAGCGCCGTCGGCCCGAGTCTGTCCCGCAGTTGCGCGAGATACAGGGTCTACGGCTGTTTCCGTGTCTCCTCGGCAAAACAGACCGACGGCAAGCGCCAATACAAAAATAACTGACCACGGAGGACTCGGGGGACACGGGGTTTTGTCCAATCTGAAAACAAGTTTTGGTGGAGGTCTTTACTTCCCGGCCGCTGCCGTCGACTTTGCCTTCGCGCTCGGCGTCGAGTCCGCGTCCAAATCGCCGAGGATGTACTGGATTGCCGCCAGCAGGTGTCCGGTCCAGCGTTGATCCGTGTAGAAGATGTTGGTATGGCCGAGCGGCGTGAAATAGGTGCGGCCCTTCCCGTACGTCCTGATCCACGCCAGACCGTAATCCTGATCCGGACGCGTGCACTGCGGGCACAGGCGGCTGTCCGTCGCCCTGTCCGACTTCTCGACGTCGATGCTGAGCAGGATGTGCTGTTTCTCGCGCGAGTACGGCGACGAGGGCGGGAACTGATAGAACTCGTCGGTGTGCTCGAAGCTCGCGGAGCCGAACGCCTTCGTCAGCGGGCTGCCGGGGTCATCGATCTTGATCATCTGTTTTTCGACGTGATGCGCGCCCGCCCATCCGCCCATCATCTCCGCGAACTCGGGCCAGTTGTTGTTCGCGAAGGTCACGGCGTGATGGCCGCCGATGCCGCCCCCCTCGCGGACGAAGCGGAGGATGCCTTCACGCACGTCCGGATCGTTGTGCACCATGCCGCAGACGTTGTTCAGATAGACCGCGTCGAACTCCTTGATCTTCGGATACTTCAGCAGGTTCAGGTCGTTGCTGAAGACCGGCTCGAAGGCGCCTGTGTTCTTCGCCATCAACTCGAGCAGCAGATTCCCGTGCGGGATCGTCGAGTGTCCCGAATACATCTGGATGTCGGTCACCAGCAGCTTGCGCGGCTTCTTCGGCTTGACGATCGCCTGACGCGGCGCCGCTGCTTCGATCTGCTGCCGCTCCTCCGGCTTGAGGCGGTCGGGTCCCCGAATTTTCCCGGCCGGCGAATCGAGCATCTGTCTTACACGTTCCGCCATCGCGGGCCACATGACGCGCTCGAAGGCGTTCAGGGTCTTCAGCAGCTCGCCCTCGGTCGCCCCGGTCGACTGAACGGTGATCGACAACGGCCTCACGCCTGCGCGATGGGCGGCGAGGAAAAAATCGCCGAGTGCGGCGGCACCGCTCCCGAGCGGGCTCACGCTCACCACCATCAGCCGATCCTTGACTGTTGCAAGCCCGTCAACCGGCTTGATGCCGGCCTGCATCCAGGCGCCGAGATCGGCGGCGACGCCCATCCGCTTGCCGCGCCCGTCGAGCGCCGCAATCGTCGCCTTGGGATCGGCCTTGCTGTCGATCGCGACGTTGATCTCGAGCTCGCCCGCCAGCGCGTCGATCTCGGCCATCGGCGCCGCGTCGGCCGCGACGATGATCGTCGGCGCGTTGATGGCTTTCGCGAACTCGAAGATTCTCCGTCGGACGGCCGCATCCGATCCGAGCGCGTCCACCCGGTACGCGAGGATCTGCTCGTTCAGCTCGCGCAGACGATAGACAACCGCATTGCGCTCGCCGGGCTGCAGCCGGTAATCAAGCTTCTTCGGAATCTCCGGGCCGACGATCTGCGTGCTCGACGCTTCGACGAACGCCACGCTCGCAAGGTCGTACTTCGGCAGCGCCTCCGAGAGCGTCAGCAGCCGGAGCGTCGCCGCCGGAACGCCGACGCGCCAGCCGAACCAGATGTTGTTGTCGGACGCCCCCACCCGGATGGTGCCGAGGCTGGAGCCGGTCGGCCGCTGAGAGATCGAGGGGACCTGCTCTGGCAGCGGCCGCACGCGCGGCTGCTGCGCGAAGCCGACGACCGATCCCACCGCGATCATGACGACGATCACATGAAGCGTGTTTCTCATCTCGTGTACCTCAAGATCTCTACCACGGAGAACGCGGAGGATAGGAGGTGTGTCCTCCGTGGTAGACCGTTTTGTTCACTATCGCGAATTCGGCGTCGCATCCGCGTCGAGAGCTCCCAGCACGAACCGTAAGCCGGCGAGAACATGTCCGCGTCCGCGGACCCTCCGTAATCGCGCCAGGTGGTGTCGGGCCCCCGGGCCGCGGTCGTTCTATACCTCATTTTTGGCTTTAACGCTAAAGTTGTTTACTTTACCGATAAAGTTCGCTATATCAGGGGCTCACAATTGCTCGATTGGGGCGAGTCACGACTCGGCTGTTCGTTTAGACCATGAGAGGGTGGCATGAGGTATTTCCGGTTCGCGGCGGTGTGGGTGGTAGTGATGCTCGCCGTCAGCGTGGCGGCACAAACCGTGACAGGGTCAATGTCCGGGACGGTCGTGGACGAGAGCGACAAGGTCGTGCCGGGCGCGGACGTCACGATTGTCCATGAGAACAGCGGCGAGGAACGCCGAACGGTCACGAACGAGGTCGGCAATTTCATCTTCCCCAGTTTGACGCCGGGGCCGTACACCATCCGCGTCGCGCTGTCGGGATTCAAGCCGCTCGAAGTGAAGGCCAACATCGTGCAGGGCAACAACCGGCTTGCCGTCGGATCCCTGAAACTCGAGATTGGGCAGTTCAGCGAAGCGGTGACGGTGAGCTCGGTGGGACAGTTTCTGGCCACCACGCAGACGTCCCATCAGGCGGTGCTCGACCTCAAACAGGTCACCCAACTCTCCATTCGCGGCCGCGATCCGATCTCGCTGCTGAAGATTCTGCCGGGCGTCTCGCTCCTCGCCAACGATCAGGAAACCTTCGGCGGCAGCTTCGCGACCGCGGTGCCGGCCATTCAGGGCTCGACGCGCGGCCAGACGATCTACGTCGACGGCATCAACGGCGGAGACGGCGGCGGGTCGGGCGGCGGCGGCGGCAACTTCAGCGGGGCGACGAATCTCGACGCCATCGCCGAAGTGAACGTGCAGATGAGCGCGTACGCGGCCGAATACGGATTGAAGGGCGGCGCGCAGGTGAACTTCATCACCAAGCACGGCGGCACCGATTACCACGGCACGGCGTACACCTATCAGCGCGACAAGCGATTCAACTCCATCAACTATTTCAACACGAAGGCGAACCTTCCGAAGCCGGAGTATCGGTACAGCACACTGGGCGGAAACCTCGGCGGGCCGGTGCCGGGGTTGAACAAGAAACTCCTGTTCTTCTACTCGCTCGACGACACGCAGCTGAAAGATCCCAACATCCTCAGGCGATGGATGGTGCCGACGGCGCTCGAACGGCAGGGCGATTTCTCGCAGACGCGCACGCCGTCCGGGGCGTTGATCTCGATTCGCGATCCGCTGACCAATGCGCAGTTCCCGGGCAATGTGATTCCGCTGAGCCGTCTCGATCCGCGAGGCCTGACGTACCTCAACATGCTGCCGATGCCGAACATCAACGAGTCGGGCTACAACTTCGTCGTCCAGGAGGACAGCATTCCGCATCCGCGACGCCAGAATCTGTTCCGCTTCGACTACCGGCCGAGCAACCAGGACACGCTCTCGGTCAAGGGGCAGACCTGGTACACGAAGAGCGTCGGGTACAACGTCGCCGGCGCGTCGGCGCGGTGGGGGCTCGTGCGGCAGCGTTACGATTTCACCGCCGACCAGGCCAAAATCGACTACACGCGCATCCTGGGCAGGAACACCGTGCTCGAGATCAACACGGGCGTGTTCAACAGCCGCGAGGACGGCCCGCCCGAAGACAACAAGGCGCTCGCCTCCATTCAGCGGTCGAGCTTCCCGGCACTCGCCGGCCTCCCACAGTTCGCCGCGGCCAACAATCCGCTGAATCTCATTCCAAAGGCGACGTGGGGCACGTTCCAGAGCAGCGGCAGCGCCGACTGGATCCCGAACGTCACGTACGACAACCGGTGGCCGATCACCGGGCACGACACGGCCTTCAACATTTCGGCGAACATGACGCACACGCGCGGCGCGCACACGTTCAAGATGGGCGCGATGCGCGAACGCGAGAACTTCGGCCAGGCGCGATCCGGAACCTTCGCCGGCGACTTCAACTTCTCCAACGACACGAACAATCCGAACAACACCGGGTTCGCGTTCTCCAACGCGCTCCTCGGCCAGGTGACCAGCTACACCGAGTCGATGGGTCGTCCCGGCGACGACCGCCAGCAGAACACCTACGCGTGGTTCGCACAGGACACCTGGAGAGTCCATTCCAAGCTCACGCTGGACGCCGGCCTGCGCATGTACCGGTCGGGCCTCCCGTATCACGTCTCGGGCGAATCGTCGGTCTTCGCGTTCGGCGCGTTCGATCCGAAGTGGGGCGGGAACCCGCCCGTCCTGTTCCGGCCGGTCACGGTCGCCGGCGCGAGGCGCGGCGTGAACCCGCTGACGGGCGAGATCGTCCCGGCGACCTTCATCGGGCAGATGGTGCCGGGTACCGGCTATACCTGCGGCGTCATCACGCCGACGACGCCGTGCAAGATCAACGGCGTGGTGCCGCAGGAGAACAACACCTACGTCGACAGCGGATTCGGCTTCTTCGAATCGCCGGGCGTGCAATACGACCCGCGCTTCGGGATGGCCTGGGCCCTGAACTCGCGAACGGTCATTCGCGCCGGCGCGGGCGAGTTCCACGAAGGATCGGGTGGTTTCTACGTGACGGGCGGTCCGGCGTTCCGATTCGACCGCGTCGTGCGGTTCACGGACTTCAACTCGTTCCTCACCGGCACCGCCACCACGGCCCCGATCGACGTGTCGGGGACGTCGAAGGTGGACAAGCGCACGGCGACCTACCGCTATACCGTGGGCGTGCAGCGCGATCTCGGCTGGCACACCGTGCTCGACGTGGCGTATGTCGGGGACCAGACACACTTCCTGCCGGTGCAGAAGAACTACAACCAGATTCCGGCGGGCGCCCAGTTCCTGCCGGAGAACCGCGACCCGACGGTGCCCGCGTCGCCGGCCAACCCGGGCGCCATCCCGGACGCGTTCCTGCGGCCGATCCTCGGGTTCAGCAACATCAGCATCACCGAGCCGATTGGCAACTCCGAGTACAACTCGCTGCAGACGCAGTTGACGCGCCGCTTCACCGGCGGCATCGAGCTGGCGGGCAGCTATACGTGGGCACGAAGCTATCAGGACTTCTTCCCGAATGCGGTGGTCGGATCACAGGTGTATCAGAACAACCCGCTGTCGCCCGGGAAGGCGCACTGGCGGAACAACCTCCAGGAGCATGTCGTCGTCACGAGCTACACGATCGATGTGCCCAACAAGGCCACCGGTGCGGCGAAATGGGTGCTGAACGATTGGAGCATTTCCGGCATCAGCACGTTCGCGACCGGCGGGATCTCGGCGGTCACCTTCACGACGACCGACAGCTTCAACTTCACCGGCGGCGGCGAACGGTGCGGGAACAACGATGGTCCCTTCCCGAATCAGTCGGGTGATGCCAACCTCGCGCGCGGCCAGCGCACAATCGACCGCTGGTTCGACACGAGCGTTTTTTCGCGGCCGACCGGACGAGGCGACATCGGCAACAACTGCGACAACGCCAAGGTCGTGCTCCCCGGCTTCCACAACCACGATCTGTCGATCTTCAAGAACTTCCCGATGAAGGGGAATCAGAAGATGCAGTTCCGGTGGGAGATCTACAACCTGTTCGACTCGCTGTCGTTCAACGAAGTCGACACGAGCGCGATCTTCGACGCGGCGGGCAATCAGACCGACACGAACTTCGGCAAGGTGACGTCGGCGCGCAACGAGCGCCGTATGCAGTTCTCGCTGCGGTATCTGTTCTAATCCGCCCCGGCGCGCACGCTCGAAGCTCCGCAGGCTCAACGGCCTTCGGAGCTTTTTCTACGAGTTGGCCACGAAAGCAGAAGACACGGAGAAGATCGTGATCAAATCCGCGGTTGATCCGCTCGTGCGCTCGCTAGCCTTAGGGCGATTTGCAGATCGTCGTAGCGCGAAGGTTTTAACCGAGCGTGAATTCGGCGGCCGCGGCTCCCGCTCGGCTGAAGCCGTCGCGCTACGGCAAGCGCAGTAGCCTACGCGGGTTGCTGGTAGAGGCCGATCACGTTACCGCCAGGGTCGAGGAACCGCGCGGTGATCTCGGGCGCATCTGCACCGATGGGCTGCACGATCGCGCAGCCGTTGGCCACGATCGCGTCGACGGTCGCCGCGACGCTGTCGACCATGATGTAGACGAGCAGGCCGGGCTGCGACATCGGGAAGCGGCCGAGGATCCACGTACCGCTGACCTGTCCCACGCCGTCGTCAAACGCAGTCGAGCCGTCGCCGCGCTTCCTGATCGTCCACCCGAAGACCTTGCCGTAGAAGTCCGCCGAGCGGGCGATGTCGGTCGCCGGCATCTCGATGTAGCAGATCTTTCCGTTCGCAAACGTGGGAGGCATCAGGACTCCTGGTGAGAAGATATCATGCATGGAGACGACGATCAGATCGTGCCGATTGGCGCGTCGGCGATGTTGTCGGCGAAGCTCGTGAAAGAGTCGATCCTGAAGGTGTATCCGGGGCTCTCGCACGGCATGTGCACCGTCAATAAGGATCTGATCAACGGCGATCTGCTCGCGTTCATCAAGGACTGAAGGCGTTCGAGGCGTGGGCTCGTTGTCTCTTCTCATCGGTCTGGCGCTGATTTCCGTTGCCCTTTGGGACGCGTTCGAAACCGTCGTCCTGCCGCGCACGGTCACTCGACGCCTGCGTCTCGCACGACTGTATTTTCGCGGCACGTGGCGGACATGGGCCCGCACCGCCGTGATGTTCGAGTCGGACAACCGTCGCGAGCGCTTTCTTGCGATCTATGGTCCGTTGTCATTGATCGGTTTGTTGACGGTGTGGGCGATAGCCCTGATTCTGGGCTTTGCCGCGCTCCATTGGTCCGCCGGATCGCGACTCGCCACGCCTGATGGCGACGCGCGGTTCGTTGACGATCTCTACATGAGCGGCACGACGTTCTTCACGCTTGGTCTGGGCGATGTCCGGCCTGTTGCAGGGGTCGCTCGTTTCCTCACGGTGGCCGAGGCAGGAATGGGCTTCGGGTTCCTCGGCCTCGTGATCGCGTACTTTCCTGTCGTGTACCAGTCCTTCTCACGGCGCGAAGTCCGACTGACGCTGCTCGATGCCTGGGCCGGGTCACCGCCGGCGGCAACCGAAGTGCTGCGTCGATTGGCCGAAGCCGGCGAGATCAACGCGTTAGATCGGTTTTTGAAAGACTGGGAATACTGGTGTTCCGAGGTGTTGGAGAGCCACATTTCTTACCCGGTCGTCGCCTTTTTCCGATCGCAGCATCAACGACAGTCGTGGGTATCGGCGCTTACCACGGTGCTCGACGTTTCCGCGCTCGTCGTCGTCGGCATCGAAGGGGTGCCGACATGGCAAGCGCACGTCACCTTCGCGATTGCGAGACACGCCGCCGTCGATCTGACGCAGGTCCTTCGGGCCAGCCCAAACACCGTCGCCAGTCGCTTGTCACCAGAAGATCTCGAACAGGTGCGCCTGCAGCTGGAGGGCGCCGGTCTTCATCCCAACCGTTCACCGCAGGCCGACGCGCGACTGGCGGAGTTGCGTCGGTCGTACGAACCGTTCGTCCTGGGCCTGGCCGATTCGCTGATGATGCCCGCTCCTTCGTGGTGGCGTCAGCGTCCCTTGAGAGACAACTGGCAGACCAGTCCGAAACGTGTCGGCGACCCTCATCTGTGAAGTCTGAGCGGCCAAGCGTCTTCTTCGTGCCTTCGTGTCTTCGTGGCCCGGCGCCTAGAGCACGTTGCGAAACTAACTCAGGCGGGGCCTGTCGCCGGACAGTCCCACCCATCCTCGGCCCAGAAAAGCGCGGTGTCACGGGAGACGGGCCTCCGGTGGGCGGGGCGGCCCCGTCCGGCGCCACCCGCGCGAGGTTAATTTCGCACCCTGCTCTTAGAACACGTACTTCAACCCGAACTGGAGAATGCGCGGATCACCCGAGCTGGGATCGGTGCGCGTGATCCGGCCGAGCGTCGACTGGTTGTTGACGGCCGTGTTCGGAATGTCGTAGTTGACCATGTTGAACACGTTGAAGAACTCCACCCGGAACTGAACATACCTCGAGCTGTTGAAGCGGAAGTTCTTGGACAATCCCATGTCCCACACCTGGAGCGACGGGCCGTAATAGGCGCCCTTCCCGACGTTGCCGAACGTGCCGAGATCGTTCGCCGCGAACGCGGCCGGATTGAAATACCACACGCAATTGCTGCAGACGGTGGTCGGAAGCGCGTTGACGTCGGCGCCGGTCAGCTTCGCGCGATCGTTCCCGATGCCGTCGAGCGAGTTGTCGGTGCCGCTGGTGACCGTGAACGGACGGCCCGTCTGATACTGCATCACGCCCGACCACTGCCAGCCGCCAAGCGCCCAGCGCGCCGGTCCCTGCAGGGCGCCGCCCGGAAGCTCCCACACCCACGACGTGGTGAATCGATGCCGGTGATCCTGATCCAGAGGGCCCCACATGATCGCGGGATCCTGAGGCAGGAAGTACGGGATGACCTCGCTGCCGAAGTTGCCCTCGACCTTCGACAACGTGTAGTTGCTGCTGATCTGGAAGCCGCGCGAATAGCGTTTGGTGATCGCGAGCTGCAGCGAGTTGTAGTTCGACTCCCGATTCTGCACCTGCAGGTTCACCTGACCGATGCCGTCGGCGGCGAACTGGCGACGTGCGTCGGTGTTGCCCGTCGTCGCGCCGGGGATGGTTGCAATGGCCGGGTTCAGCTGGACGCCGAAACGGCCATTCCGCGAACGGGAGCCCACGTACGCCGCGCGCGCCCTCAACCCCTGCGCCAGCTCGCGTTCGAGCGTGAGGTTGTAGTTGTAGACAAGCGGCGTTTCATAAGTTTCATCGAGCGTTTCGATCAACACCGGCCTCGGGAAGATCGCCTGCTGCGTGCCGATCGTGCCGTCGGTGATGAGGTTGAAGTCGGTCCGCCCCAGATAGGGATTGGAGAACGGACCTGCCGGCCGTGTGACAGCCAAACGGAGGTTCCATGGCGCCGCGTTCACGCCGCCGTTGCCTGATTCGCCGTCGCGATGCTGGTCGTAGAACATGCCGCCGCCGCCCCGAAGGCTCGTCTTGCCGTCGCCTGTGACGTCCCACGCGAAGCCGACTCGGGGCCCCCAATTGAACGTCGACGGGTCCGTGCCGTCCTCGGGGACTCCAGGATCGCCGCGGAATGTTTCGCCTCTCGGCGCCTGCGGGAACTTGGTCGAATGCACGTTGTTCTGGTAGTCCTTCAGCGTGAACATTTCGATCCGGCCGACCTTCTCATGCCAGGGCGGCGTCGATTCGTACCGCAGGCCCAGGTTCAGCGTCAGCCGGCCGCTCACTCTGTAGTCGTCGTGCACGAACAACGACCCGTAATTCACGACGTAGTCCTTGTACTCGCCGGTCCCCTGCTCGAAGCTGCTGAGCGACCCGAGCAGGAAATCGGCGAGCGTGTTCCCGGTGCCGGTCGTGCTGCTGCCGGCAAACTGGAAGTGCCCGGCGCGGCGAAACTGGTTGCGGATCTCGACGACATAGTGCTGCAGCTCGCCGCCGAACTGGACGGCGTGCTTCCCTTTCACCCACGCCGCGCGATCGTTGATCTCGAGTCCGGGCCGGTAGAACGACGCCTCGAGGTTGTCGCCGATGTTGAAGAAGTTGTTCGCGTTGATCTCCGAAATCGACGGAAGCGCTGGATAGATCGGCAGCCTGACGCCGAGCTCCTGCATCGACGGCACGCCGGGCGGGGGGAAGCGCCGCGAGAACGTGTGGTTGTATCCAACGCGAGCCTCGTTGAGCAGCGTCGGCGAGATGGTTCTCGTCCAGCCACCGACGACATTTTGCATCCGTGTCCCGGCCGCGAGCGTCGGATTGCTGTAGCTCAGGAGATTGCCTTCCGTGTACGTCGGATCGTTGTGGAAGTTGTCGAAGAAGTACCGGACGTTCACCTGGTCCTTGTGACCGAGCGTCCGATCCACCTTCATCACGAGTTGGTCGTCCTGCTGTCCGATACGGCGTGGAATCAGGATGCGGCCGTCGGCGCCGGGGAGCGGGATGTATTTCAGCACGTTCACCGATGCCGGATCGAACCGCGACACGGGAATCTGGTTGTTCGGGAACGGCTGGCCGGTCAGCGGATCTCTGACGGCCGTGCTCCCGAAGTTGCCCGCGCGTTGCTCGGCGGTCGGCACCGTGGCGGTTTTCGTCGTTCCCACGTTCTCGAGGCGCGTGCCCTGCCAGCCGACGAAGAAGAACGTCTTGTTGTGCTGAATCGGACCGCCGGAGAAGCCGCCGTACTGCTTCCGCTTGAGGAAATCTTTTTCGGGCGAGAAGAAGTTCCGCGCGTTGAACGTGCGATCGCGCAGGTAGCCGAAGCCGCCGCCGTGGAGGTCGTTGGTCCCCGAGCGCGTCACGGCGTTGACTACCGCGCCGGCGCTGTTGCCCTGGACCGCGCTGTAGTTGCTCGTCTGAATGCTGAATTCCTGCAGCGCGTCGGGGAACGGGAACGGCTGGTTCTGCTGGAAGTACGGATCGGTATGGCTCGTGCCGTCCAGCCGGAACGACACCTGCCGCGACTCGGTGCCGTTGGTCGACAGCCGCAGCGCGCCTGGGATCGTCTTTCCGGACTCCTGATCGACCGCGGTCAGCACCATGCCCGTGACCAGCGTGCTGAGCTTCGCGGCATCGCGACCGTTCAGCGGCAGTTCGACGATTCGCTTCGACTCGACGACTTCGCTGAGCGTGGACGATGTGACATCCACGGTGGGCGATTCGCCAGCGACCGTGACCGTTTCGGCGAGGGCGCCAAGTTGGAGTGCGAAATTCACCGTGAGGTTCTCGTTCGCCTGCAGCAGCAGGCCTTTGCGCTGAGCCGTCTGGAAACCGGCAAGCTCTGCCGTGACGTCGTAGGTGGTCGGACGGAGCGCCGTAAACGTGAAGCGACCATCGGCGCCCGACACGGTGTCTCTCGACAATCCAGTCGCCACTTCAACGGCCTTCACCGTCGCGCCGGGAATGACGGCGCCCGTGTTGTCGGTGATCACGCCGTTGATTTGACCCGTTTGTGCAAGCGCGGGGCTTGCGAGGAGCAGTGCGAGAAACAATGTCGACGCGGCGAACAGGATCTGTCGCATGGGGACCTCTCTGATGATTCGCAGCCGGCCGCCCTATGGATTCGGTGGGCTAAAATGCCACCCTTTAACGGTAAAGTAAAGGATCAACATCAGAGTCTTACTGAGTGAACGGTCGAGGCGATTTCATTGTGTGAAACGTGCGCTCACTCTTCCAACGTTTTCGCGCGTCGCTGCCCGGAATGTGCCGCGCGCACGTGGCCGAGCGCGCCCGCGGGTGACGTAGACTCCGTTGGCGTCGAAGCCCGAACGAATTGAGGCGATCCATGACGAACCGATGCACGCGCCGCGCGTTTGGACAGACGGTGGTTGCCGGCCTTGGCGCGGCGGCGTTTTCGTCAGCGGCGCGAGCGCGCGCTGAACAGAAGAACCCGTCGCGGGCGCTGAAGATCGGATGCACGACGCTCATCTGGGGCGCAGTGCCGCGCACGCCGGAAAACCTGACGCCTGCCGTCAGAGACATGGCGAGCCTGGGCTTTCACGGTTTCGAGACGTTTGCGTCGATCGTGAACGACTGGGACGCAAAGGGAACGCTTGCGCCGCTCATTCAGGAATACCGGATCCCGCTGATCTCCGCATACGCGGCGGTCCAGCTGACCGACGGGTCCAAGCGCAAGGAAAACCTGGCGCAACTGATTCAGTGGGGCAAGGTGGTGAAGAACCATGGCGGCCGCTTCATGGTGATCGCGCCGAACGGCGTCACGCGCCGCGAGTACACCTTCGCCGAGCACAAAGCCAACATCGTCGCCGCACTGAACGAGTACGCGAAGGCGATGAACGATGTCGGCCTCGGCGCCGGCCTGCACCAGCACACGGGAACCGCGGTCGAATCGCGCGACGAAACCTACGCGGTCATGGAAGCGGTCGACACGAGATACTGCAAGTTCGCGCCCGACGTGGGACAGCTGCAGAAAGGCGGCGCCGACGCGGCGAAGGTCGTGAAGGACTTCCTTCCGATCACGGTGCACATGCACCTGAAGGACTACAAAGGATGGGAGCACTTCGCCGGCTATTGTCCGCTCGGCGAGGGCCAGGTCGATCTGAAAGCGATCCTCGACATGGTCGAGGGCGCGAATCACGCCGCCAACATCATGCACGAGCTCGATGGCTCGGCGAACGCGCCGTACACGCCGCTGCAGACGGCGCAGATCGGCAAAGCGTATCTGCAGAAGCTGGGATACACGTTTCGCGAGAACGACCGCAGCCGATGAATATCAGAATCCTTCACCACGGAGGACACGGGGGACGCGGAGGTTCAAACCCGCAGGCTTTGTCTTCCTGTCGTCCGCGTCCTCTGCGATGGAGAGTTTGGTCCATTCTGCCGTTCCTCGCAATCGCACTGCGCGGCCAGACCGCGCCCGCGACGCCGTCGTATACCACATGGAGCGAGTACGGCGGAACGTCGAACTCCATGCAGTACTCGGCGCTCACGCAGATCAACAAGGGCAACGTGAGCCGGCTGGAGCAGGCGTGGTTCTTCCCGGTGCCCGATAAGAAAGGCAACTTCGGCTTCAACCCGATTGTCGTCGACGGCGTCATGTTTCTGCTCGGTCCAGCCAACGCCATCGTCGCCCTCGATGCAGTGACCGGCAGACAACGCTGGTCGCACCTCGTCCAAGACGGCACGCCCGGCAATCGCGGCATTAATTATTGGGAGAGCAAGGATCGGTCGGACCGGCGGCTCCTCTTCGGCGCCGGCGGCACGCTGCGGGAGATCGACGCGCGTACCGGCGAACCGATCACGACGTTCGGCACGAACGGCCGCGTCGACATGCGCGTGGGACCCATCCGGCCGTTGGGCGGGCCGAGTGCGACGCCCGGCCGCGTGTTCGAGAACCTCTTCATCACTGGATCGCAAACCGGCGAAGGCTACGGTTCAACACCCGGCGATCTTCGCGCGTACGACATCGTCACCGGAAAGGTCGTGTGGATCTTCCACACGATTCCTTACCCCGGCGAGTACGGCTGGGAGACGTGGCCGGAGAGCGCGTGGAAATGGGCCGGCGGCGTCAACGCCTGGGGCGAGATCTCGATCGACGAGACGCGGGGCATCGCGTATTTCCCGCTTGGTTCGCCCACGCACGACATGTACGGCGGCGATCGGAAGGGTGCGAACCTCTTCGGCAATTGCCTGCTGGCGCTCGACGCGCGCACCGGGAAACGACTCTGGCATTTTCAGACCGTCCACCACGACCTTTGGGACTACGACCTGACGACCGCGCCCAAGCTGCTGACCGTCCGGCATGGCGGCGCGATGGTCGACATTGTTGCGCAGGCAACGAAATTCGGGCTCCTCTACGTGTTCGATCGCGTCACCGGGGCGCCGCTGTGGCCTGTCGAGGAACGTCCGGTACCGAAAAGCGACGTGCCCGGCGAAGAATCGTCGCCGACACAACCCTTCCCTACCAATCCGCCTCCGTACGCGCGGTTGACGTTCAGCGTGAACGACATCAACCCGTACGTGGACGAGGACGAGAAGGCACGGCTGCGCGCGATTCTGATGAACGCGCGCAACGAAGGGATCTTCACGCCGCAGACGCTGACGCGCGATCAGATTTCGATTCCCGGAGAGCTGGGCGGATCGAACTGGGCAGGGGCTGCTGCGGATCCGACGACCGGCATGCTGTACGTGCGGTCGGCAGATCAGCCGGCGATTCACAGGCTGCGCGCGCCCGGGCCCAATGCCGTGCCGTCGGCCGGCGGCAGCGCCACGCCGGGGCCACCTCGCCCGCCGCTGCCTGAAATCGAGGGCCTCACACGGTACTCCGGTCCGCTCGGATCGATGTTCCACACAAAGAACGGTCTTCCGGCGATCGGCCCGCCGTGGGCGGAAATCGTAGCCTACGATCTGAACGAGGGGACCATCAAATGGCGTGCGCCGCTGGGCAGCGTGCGCGCGCTGGCCGAAAAGGGAATCACGGACACGGGCAACGCACAGCGCGTCCACCGCAACGGACCGGTCGTGACCGCGGGCGGGCTGATCTTTATCGGCACGAACGCCGACGGGACCGTTCGAGCATTCGACAAGGACACGGGACACGTACTGTGGGAACGGCAGCTGGACGCCAACCCGGAAGGAATGGCGGCCGTCTTCGAGGCCGGCGGACGCGAATACGTCGTGTTCTGCACGTCGAGCTACGAATCGATTCCCGATGGCAGCATCGCGATTTTCCAAGGGAAACCCGAAGCGCAGGGCTACTACGTCTTCGCGCTGCCCCAGACAGCCTCTCAGTAATGGAACGCGAAGGCTTCAGCCGAGCGAACACACGTGAAACTCAAAGGTAAACGCGCGCTTGTCACAGGGGCCGCCCGCGGCATCGGCCGCGGCATCGCCGAGGTGTTCGCAGACGAGGGGGCGGACGTCGCCATCAACGACGTCGAGAACATGGCGCTGGCCGAGGAGGTGGCGCAATCGATCCGCTCCAGGGGCACGCGGGCGATCGCAGTCCAGGCCGACGTCGCGAGACGCGCCGACGTGGAGCCGATGATCGACAAGGTCTGGAAGGAGCTCGGCCCGATCGACATCCTCGTGAACAACGCCGGCATCGAAACCATCGTGCCGTTTCTCGACCTGACCGACGAACAGTGGACGCGGCTCGTCGACGTCAACCTGCGCGGCGCGTGGCTGTGTTCCCAGGTGTTCTGCCGTCGCGCGCTTGCAGAGGGACGCACGGGCAGCATCGTCAACATCGGCTCCATTCAGGCCGCCAAGGTGCTTCCGGGCCGCACGCACTACGCACCGACCAAGCTCGGTCTCGAAGCGCTCACCCGCAACATGTCCGCGGAGATGACGCCGCAAGGCATTCGCGTGAACTGCATCCATCCCGGATTGATCGACACGCCCATGACTTCGTGGGTGATGAACGACCCCGAGGTGCTGCCGGCCGTGCTCGCGCAAATCTCGCTGGGCCGGGCGGGCGAACCGCGCGAGATCGGAACAGTGGCGGCGTTCCTGGCATCGGAGGAGGCCAGCTATCTGACCGGCCAGTCGATCTTCGTCGACGGCGGCTGGGAAGGGAAGTAATGGTCCTTTGTCCTTCGTTCTTGGTTCTTGGTCCGTCCCTGGTCCTTGGTCCGTCCTGGGTCCTGGGTCCTCGGTGCGCGGACCAAGGACAACGGACCGGGGACGGACCACGGACGAATGGACGGACCAAGCACTAAGCACGAAGGACCAAGGACAGAGAGACAGTACACATGCCCTGCAGGCTGATCGATCTGAGCATGGAAGTGTACCAAGGGATGATGACCTATCCCAACGTGGCCAAGCCGGTCATCGTCGAGATGGAGAGCTATCGGGAGATGGCGCGCAGCGTCGGCACTGACCAATACGGCGTCGACGAGATCACCAACCATTGCATGATCGTCACCGGCGACCACATCGGGACGCACATCGACTCATGGGGTCACGTCAAGCCGGACGCGCCGCGAGCGGAAGGGATCCCGATTGATTATTGTTACGGTGACGGCGTCGTGCTCGATTTGACGCACAAGGCGGCCGGCGACGAGATCAGCCCGACCGACATCGAAGACGCCGAGCGTGCGCTGAATGGCTATCGGATCAAACCGCTCGACATCGTGCTGCTCAGGACCGACGCCGCCAAGCGCCGGACCGAAAAGGCGTACCTGACCGATCATCCCGGCATGACGAAGGAAGCGGTCCATTACGTCCTCGATCGCGGCGTGAAAGTCATGGGGATCGACGCGATTGGCTTCGACCCGCCGGTGGCCAAAATGTTCGAGCGGCGCAAATTCTGGGAAGCGCATCGCGTCATGCGCGAGCGCGAGTACTACCATCTCGAGAACCTCTGCAACCTCCACGAGATTCCATCGCCCTACCACTCGTTCACGGTCAGCGTTCTGCCGGTCAAGTGGCGAGGCGCGTCCGCGGCGCCGGTGCGCGCGGTCGCCATCATCACCGCGTAAGCTGGTTCAGTGACCCATGCACCACAAAGGACACCATGGACACAAAGGAAGAGTCCTGTACGGTTTGACCTTGGTGTCCTTTGTGTCCTTTGTGGTTAATCAAACGTAGGCTGATCTCGAATGGCATCGCTCGACCAGCGCTTTCGGCTCGACGGCAAGGTCGCGCTCGTAACCGGCGGGTACGGCGGCATCGGCGCCGCCGTCAGCCGCGGCCTTGCGGAGGCCGGCGCCAAGGTTGCGGTCAGCGGCCACAACGCCGACAAAGCTGCCGCGTGCGCACAAGCGCTGCGGAACGCGGGCTGCGATTCGTATGCGTCGACGTTCGACTCGCTGTCGGTCGCCGAGACCCGGCGGATGGTCGACGATGCGGCGGGGCATTTTGGGCGGCTGGATGTGCTCGTGAACTGCGTCGGCCTGAACCGCGAGGAGAAGGCCGAAGAGGTCACTGAGGAAATGTTCGATCACGTGATGGACGTGAACCTGAAGAGCGCGATGTTTCAGGCGCAGGCCGCGGCTCGGCACATGATTCGTCAGGGCGCGGGCGGCAAGCAGGTGCACATCGGATCGGTCCGCACGCTGCTCGGGCTGCGTGGACGCGGCTACGCCGCCTACTGCGCGAGCAAAGGCGGGCTTGCGATCCTGTGCAAGCAGCTGGCGGCCGAATGGGCGCCGCATCGGATCAACGTGAATGTGGTCGCGCCGACCTTTGTGCGAACCGGCCAGGTGGCGCACATGTTGTCGGATCCCCAGTTCTACGAAGCTCTTGTCGCGCGCATCCCGCTCGGCCGGATCGCCGAGCCCGAGGATGTGTGGAACGCGGTGCTGTTTTTCGTCTCGTCGGCGTCGGATTTCGTCACCGGCCAGACGCTGTATCTGGACGGCGGGATCACGGCTACCCAGTAGAAACCACGTTTGCCACGAAGACACGAAAGCACGAAGAACACAACGTCCAACGCGGAACTCGCAGAACTCACAGAGAATGAGAAATTTCGTGGCTACGGCAGTTGCAGAAACTCCGCCGGCGAAAGCGCGCGACGCGTGAAACGTGCCAGACGAATCGCGCCCTTGAAGTAGTTGACCAGATTCATGCGAACTCCGACTGAGGAGCGTCCTTCTCCCTGTGGATCGAAATGAATCTCCGCCGACCCTTCCTGCACGCCGTTGACGTAGTTCCTGAACTCGCGGCCATCATAGACGGCTGCGACGTGATACCACGCGCCGAGCGCGTGAAGACGCTCGCGATCGATCAGCGCCTTCTCGTTGGCCCCGCTGTGCACGTAGCTGTCGAAATACCATCGGTTGTCGACGATGCGGAGCTCGAACAGCATGCGATCGTCGCTGCCGTCCTGCTGCAGATGAAACCAGCGCTGCGCCGGCTCGCCGCCGTCCGGCCGGAAGATCGCTTCCCACGTGAACGTCGCCGCTCCCGCCAGCGGGTGGACGTCGACGACGAGCGCAGCGTCGACACCGTCGAATTCGACGGCCTTGCCGAGGGGCGTGTCGATCACTCGCGGGTTGCCGAGCACGGTCGTGCGATGACCGCCGATGCGATCCAGTCGATCGAACGTCCACAGTTCGTCGTCAGTGGCCGACACGAGACTGACGGCGGCGAGGGCGAGGAGCGATACGATGAAGGGTCGAACGCGCCTCTTCACGAGCCTCATTCTGCTTCAGCTCAGCGGATTTGTCGCGACTCGTCTGCCGAATCCGCTTGGATGCGACTCGTGCGGTCTCATGCGAGCCCGCCGCATTTTTGGCGCGGGCAACAGTTACAGTCGGCGCCTGCGTCGATCGCGTCAGTGGATGACGCGTCGGCGTGGCGTGTCACTTCTCCGGGGCGTGTCAGCGCAACAGCCGAACTTCATGCCTAGGGCTTTGGCGGCGGCGGCTCTGGCAACGGGTTGGAGAAATGCTCGTGAACGATGAGCCATCCGGTCGGACGCTTTTCCCAGACGGTCGTCCATCGTGCATCGACCTTGAGCCGTGACCCGTCGTTGTTCACCATATCGCCGTCCACAGTGGCTGATGACCACGCCATGTTGCCGCTGACATGGACCACCGCATCGTCATTCATTTTCATCGTCAGCGACTTCACGCTCTTGAACATGTCACGGGCACCTTTGTCGTACTCCGCCCAGCCTGTGTACTTGCGTGGCGCGATGTCGTAGAACACGAGGCGCGGATCCTTCGCGTAGAAGACGGCGGCCTTGTCGACGTCGCGCGACGCCCAGGCAGCAATCACCCGCTCGAGCTGCGCCTTTGTCGGCGCCGCGGACGAAGCGTCGGAATTCGTCGAGGTCTGCGCGAAGGCGAGAGCGCCCGCCAATGCGAGAGATGCGATCATGAGCCCCGTAACCTGTCGAATCATGTGTAACTCCTTGTCCGAAAGCGACCGGGCGACGATTATAGCGGCAGATCGAGGATATGGCTGCGATCCGCGGTCCGGTGGCCCATTTGGCGCCTTCAGAGTTGCAGCTGGTCGCGTCTATCCATTGACGCAAGCTTGGCCGCACGTCGTGGCGACACACGCGTAGACATCGCCTGGTTCCTGAAGAGGTGTTTCCGTGGCGGGCCTCGGCCATTTCATCTGCGTCGAGTAAGCTCTCGCCATGGTGTTCACCAAACGCCTTCGCGACGGAGTTCGACGCGGGAGGATCAGGTGCAGCATCCGCATCTGGACGCGGCCCCATGTCAAAGTTGGCGGCCGGTACCGCATGGACGAGGGGCATATCGTAGTGGATTCGATCGTGCCGATTCGTCTCGCGGATATCACGCATGATCTGGCGCGCGAGTCGGGTTTTGCCAGCGTGAAGGACTTGCTCGAGACCGCAAAGCATGGCAAAGGCGCCAACGTCTACCTGATTCGCTTCCACTACCTGCGCCCGGGCGCCTGGGACGTGCCAAGGGCGGAGGTGCCGTAGACGAGGACGCAACGGAGGTGGTAAATGACGAGCGTACTGAAAAACGCGAGGTGTAGTTTGCGTAGTTCCATCCTGACGCTCGTCATCGCTCTGATCGCGGTGCTGATCCCTGCGCTGTCGGCGGCGCAACAGCCCGAGATCGCGACCGCCGTCGCGTTCACGGAAGGCCCTGCCGTGGACAGGGACGGCAACGTGTACTTCACCGAGATGGTCTGGCAGCGGATCATGAAGCTGAGCGCGAACGGCGTGCTGTCCACCTTTCGCGAGCACAGCAACAATGCCAACGGCCTGCTCGTCGATCCTCAAGGTCGCCTGATCGCCTGTGAGGGCGCGGAATCGCAGCGAACGGGCGTGCTGGCGAAGTTCAAGCCGCAGATCACGCGGACGGACCTGCGCAGCGGCAGGATGGAAGTGCTCGCCGACAACTATCAGGGCAAGCCGTTTGTGGGTCCCAACGATGTCACGATCGACGGCAAAGGCCGACTGTACTTCACCGACTTGACCGGCGGCGCGGTCTATCGGATCGACGCGCCCGGGACGATCGCCCGTATTCTTGCGGCGCCGGATATTCAGCGGCCGAATGGGATTCAGATTTCGCCGGACGACACGCAGCTGTACCTGATCGAAGCGAATGGTGCGGAGGGCGGCGCGCGCATGATCCGCGCGTACGATCTGCGCCCAGACGGAACCGTTGGCAACATGCGGGTCCACTACAACTTCTATCCGGGTCGAAGCGCGGACGGCATGAGCATCGATACGCAGGGCAACCTGTACGCCTCGGCGGGCATGAGCCAGCTTCGCGGCACGTCGGAAACGCTCGCGACCAGGACCGGCGTGTATGTCATTTCACCTCAGGGCAAGCTGCTCACCTTCATTCCAATTCCGGAGGACTTCATCACGAACAATGCGTTTGGAGGTCCGGACATGAAGACGCTCTACGTCACGGCCGGCAAGACTCTCTACAAGATACGAACGGAGATCGCCGGTCTGCCGCGTTAGGCGGCTCAGTTTGGGAATGCCAGGCGCAAAGGCCTTTCTTCTCTCTCTTCCGGAGCGCGCGCTGCGATCGGCCACGGCGCTCGCGGGTGGCGTGCTTCGCGAGATCGGCGAAGTCGCCATCCCCAAGACCATTCGGCGCAGCCGCTTGTATCAGAACGTCGTCGAAGCGACGCTGCAGTTCCTGATCGAGCAGGTCGGTCAGGTGGAAGGCGTCTATCCAAACGAAGAGAAGCTGTCGGAAGACTTCCTGATCCGGCGGACGGCGGGCAACGGGATCGAGATGATCGGCCTCCTGGCGTTTCGCGCATCGCCGGTGTGGGTGCTGGCGGCGTTGGCCGATGCCTCCGGCACAGGACGATACCTGATCCGTGAGATTGCAGCGGCGTTGAAGGACGAAGGCCTGCTGGATCGCAACGCCGACTTCCTGTCTGTCGATCAGATGCTCGACGGCCTCGAAGCGTCGGCGGGCCGTCTCGCCTCGGCCATCAATACGCCGCCGCTCGACGTGAACGGTCTCCGCGCGGAATGGAAATCGCTCCAGGCGGACCTGGCACGCATTCCTCCTCAGAAGCGGCCATCAATCGAGACGCTTCAGAATGTCTGGGATCTGATGAAGCGCGAGGCGCGGGCGCAGAACCGCACGCCATTCGAAGTCTCGTCGTTGATGGCGATGGCCGCCATGGCGGATCTGCCTGGCCGGGCGCGATGGCTCTCGGCGTCCGCGCGGCTGGCGGCCGGAAGGACAGGGTCGATCGTGGCCGGCGTTCTCATCGACCACTACCGCACAACGCTCGAGCAGATTCGGGAGGTCGGGTACGTCCGGTACGCCGTTCGCCAGTTCCGACCGTATCTGTTCGCAGCCGTGTCGCAATTCTCGCCCCGCCGGCAAACGCTGACCGAACGGATCATCGGACGGCGAACGGCGCGTTAGAAGCCGGCCGCGCCAATCACCTTACGGATCATGCCGTCGCCCTTGCTGTAGAGATACAACTCGCCCTTCGCGTCGATTGAAAATCGCACGTCCGCGCGACCCCCTTTGATGAGGTCGTCCCGTCCCGGGAGTTTTGGATTCGTTCCGCCGCGGGTGTGGTACCCGGTTTCGACGATCGGGAACATCGAGTCGTAGACGTTACCGTTCCAGCGCATCTGCACTTCGTGAATCGCCGCCACCGTTCCCGGCTTCCCATCGTCGGCGGCAAGCATGTCCTTGTAGTTGGCGTACCAAATTCGGCCGGTCGTCAGGTCGGTGAAGATGTACTTGCCGCGAAGGGCCGGAATTGCACTGCCGTTGTACACGAAGCCGCTGCCAACTGAGTCGCCGCCTTTCGGGTCGTGTCCGTACTGGATCACGGGATAGTTCGGCACGACCATCTTCTCGGTGGGCTTGTCGCCAATCTGCAGCGGAATCGTGTCGATCTCCGGCAAAGGCGCCGTGGAGTTATCCTGCTTGAGCAGCTCGTTGCCCTCCCGCAAGGCGTAGCCGTAATTGGCGCCTTTGTGAACGATGTACGCCGTCTCCCAGGTGTGGAGACCGACCGAGTTCACGATCAGATGACTGTTCGCGGGGTTCGCGGAATCGATTGCCCAATTCAACCGGTGAGGATTCCGGAAGCCGTACGCCCAGATTTCCTTTCGCGCACCCGGTGTCGATACAAACGGGTTGTCATTGGGAATGCGGTAGCGGCCGTTCTCGCTGACCGTGCTCGACGTCGGATGTTCGTTGAGATCGGGAACGATGCGAAGGATCTTGCCCTCGAGCGTGTCGAGCCGCTGCGGGTTGGACCGGATCTCCAGGATGCGTGACTCACCGGACGCGCCATCGCCGCACTCGAGATACAGCACGCGCCAGTCGGGATCGCCCCGCCGGGCCGTCGGGTTGAAGATGAGATCGCCAAGCGGATGGCTGCGCGTATTCAGCTGCACGCGAAGCAGCTCGCGGGCCGTGCCCTCGAACGTCGCGTTCGAAGGATTGGAATCGGTCCATTCGACCAGCACCCCTTCGTTCTGCAACGGTCCCGGCGTCTGAATCGCGCGAGTGGTCGCGTACCCGGTCACGTTCAACGACGGAAAGCCCGAATTGTCTGGAAGGTTGGAGCCGGGAAGCGCCGGATCCTCGATGTGGGTCGTGTAGAACTTCCCGTTCGCCGCGTAGTCCGGATCGAGGTAAAAGCCGTTCAGCCCATTGCCGTAGCCTTGCTCGATTGTCAACTTCCGGAAGATGCCTTTCTTTCCCGGATTGCCGTTGAAATCGAGATAGACCGTGAACTTCTTCGTGGCTTTGTCGAGGATGTACAGCGGTCCGTTGAGGTCGCTGATGAAGAGCCGATTCGCCCCGCCGACCTCTTCGCGCAAGGTATTCACTCGCGCGAGCAGCAGCTCATTGGAGGCCTTGCCGTCGACGCGGCCCGTCATCGGCATGACGACGTAATCCTCAATCGTCAGGGTCGCCTGTGCCAGCGCGATCGGGGTCGAGATGGCGCTGAGAACGACGGCGAAGCACGCACTCAAGATTCCCGGAGCTCGCCTCGTGAACCCGTTTGCGCCGGGTTTTCGCATTCTCGTGGCAGATCGTCGAGGCACGCTTGTCATCAGTTCACCCATCGTCCAGCCCGCATCACTTTGCTGATCTTAATCGTGTTGTTGATGTCGGCGATCGGATCGGCGTCGAGCAGCACGAGATCGGCGCTCTTGCCCGCGCGAATCGATCCGTACTCCGGATCCTCCGAACGCGTGAGCACCCGCGCGGCATCGAGCGTCGCGGCGCGAATGGCGGCGAGCGGCGCCATGCCCGCCTCGACGAACATCCGGATTTCGCGATGCGTCGCATGGCCGAACGGCGTCGTTTGCGATGCTTCCGCCCCGCAATCCGTCCCGGTGACGATCCGCACGCCGGCATCGGCCATCGCCTTGATGAACGGATACGACTGCTCGCGCATTCTTGCTTTCCGCTGCGCCAAATCCGGCGCCGAGAGCGTCTGCTCCCGTCTCGCGGCGTCCCAGAGCATCTGCCTCCCGCGCGGGTACATGGCGGCCTGCAGCATCGGCATGTTCAGGATGTCCGGGTGCTCGTAGTAGAACCAGCGGCTTTCGATGTTCGCGAGCGTCGGAGCAAACGACAGTTTTCGCGACTTCGCGAACGCGACGAGCTCCGGGGTTACTGGTTGATCGATCGGATTGTGAAGGAAGTCGGTGACGCCCAGATCCGCGAGCTGCCGCAGGCTTGGAACATCGGTGACATGCGAGACGATCGGAATGCCCTGCGTCCGTGCCTCGTCGACGATCGCGGCAATCACGTCGGGCGGAAACTTGGGGTTCGTCATCCAGATCTTGATGAAATCCACCTGCTGCGCCTTCAGGCTACGGACGTTCGCGCGTGCGTCCTCTACAGCCATCGGACGAAACGTCGGCGCTCCCTCGTAGGGTCCGCTGACGCTGAAGCCCTGGCCGGCCGTGTACGAGCGCGGCGCCAGCAAGGCGTCCGCGCGCGTCTGCCGGAAGAGCGGTACGGTCTCTGGCTTGTCATTCCCCGCCGAGCGCATCGTCGTCACGCCCCAGTGCAACTGCGCGATCCAGTACCGCTTCATGTCCTCGGCAGGCTGGTTGATGTGGCAATGCACGTCGACGAGGCCGGGGATTGCCATCTTGCCTTGGCCGTCGACGACGGTAGCGCCGCGAGGGACCTGTACACTCGCGCGAGGTCCGGCGGCGCGGATGCGGTCCGCTTCGATGACGATTACTGAGTCGTCAACCGGCGCGGCTCCGGTTCCATCGATGAGGCGCACGCTGACGATCGCGGATGGACCGGCCGTCTGTGGTGTCTGCTGGCCGGTGGAATCCGAGAACGCGGACAGAAATGGATAACAAAGAGAGATGGAAAAACAGAGAACAACGAGACGCTCGGCTGAAGCCTTCGCGCTGCGAAAGCCTGACAATCCCCCGGCCAAACGGTTCACGCCACGAAGAGTCGATCGATCCACTCCGCTTCCTCTCTCGGGATGGAGATGCAAGTCCGACAGGCGTAGTTAAGCACCATCGTTCCGCCGCAGCAAGCCGGCTACGCGGGCCGACCGATGGCGACGTGGGCCGTGCCCAGGCCGAGCGTCACCGTGCTCGCCGCGACTGAATCGGCGATCGGCGTTGTCGCAAGGTCGACCGCCAGCGTCTGCTCCATCAGCCACGGACCGAACGCGCCGAGCAACGGCTCGAGGCCGTCGCCTGAGATCGACAACACGATGCGGTCCGAGTAGCCGAGGTGCGCGCCCTTTCGAAGATCCTGGATGACGCGATTCAGATCGCGGGCATCGGCCTCGATGCGCAGGGTGTCGTCGCGCGCGGTGTCGAGCACCACGGTGAACGTGCCTTCAGCGGCCGCGGCAGCGTCCGGATCTGCGATCTCCATGCGATACGAATACTCTTCCGGCTGCACGACGACGTCGGCGGTGCTCAAGGTCCCGTCCGGGCTCAGTATGTAGTCTCCCGTTGAAACTGCGCGCTGCACTGCCGGGAGACGCTGCTTGAGCCGCTTGCCGAGATCGCGCGTGTTCAGACGCACGGTTCTCGTGACGTAACGCTCCGGCTCCGGCAGCACGTCGACTGTCTTGACGTTGACCTCCTGCCTCAACAGATCCTCGTAGCCGATCAGCACCAACCGATCGACGCCTGCCACGTACAGCGCGTGCAACGGATGTCGATGCTTGATGCGCATACGCTCGCGGACGCTCCGCGCCAGGCGGACGACGGTCCTGACCGTGCGCATCTCGCCAGCGAGCCGTTCGTCGATCCAGTCGGGATGCGCGAGTGGCCAGTCTGCCAGGTGCACCGATTCGCTCGATCCGAGGGACCGGTACAACGCTTCGGCGACCAACGGCATGAACGGCGCGACGACGCGCGCCGTCGCGTCGAGCGAGAGATGGAGCACTTCGTAGCAGACCTGTTTGGCGGCGGATGCTTCGCTGCTCCAGGCTCGCGACCGGCTCAGACGCAGGTACCAGCCGCTGAGCGTTTCGATGAACGCTTCGATCGCATCGTATGCGGCGGCGAAGTCGTACTGCTTCATCGCCTCCTCTACCGACAGGCGCATCTGCTCGGTCTCGTGCAGCAGGTAGCGATCGAGCGGAGACAGCGCGTCCAACCGGCCACACGGCTCAAACTCGTCGACCGACGCGTACGACGTGAAGTAGTGAAACGTGTTCCACAACGGAATGACGAAGCGCCGCGCAGTGTCGCGGACCGCGTCTTCGTTGAAGCGGATGTCGATGCCCCGGACGATCGGCGACGACAACAGCGCGATGCGCAGCGCGTCGGACCCGTGCTGTCCCACGACGTCCATCGGATCCGGGTAGTTCTTGAGCCGCTTCGACATCTTCCGGCCGTCGGCGCCGAGGAGCACGCCGTGACACAGCGCGTTCTTGAACGCGTGGCTGTCGAAGAGTGCAGCCGCCAGCACGTGGAGCGTATAAAACCACCCACGCGTCTGCGCGATGTACTCGACGATGAAGTCGGCGGGGAACGTTGCGGCAAAGCCGCACTCCTGCTCGAACGGGTAATGCTCTTGCGCGAACGGCATCGATCCGGATTCGAACCAGCAGTCGAGCACTTCGGGTACCCGCACCATGGCAGCCCCGCATCGATCGCACGAAAACGTCACGTCGTCGATGTAAGGCCGGTGCAGATCGCCCACCGGCCGACCCGCGCGTTTCTCCAGCTCCGCGACGCTCCCAATCACGACCGCGCTCGCGCACGCACTGCAGCGCCACACCGGAATCGGCGATCCCCAGAACCGGTTGCGCGAAATCGCCCAGTCGCGGGCGTTCTCCAGCCACTGACCGAAGCGGCCGTCGCCGATGTGCCGGGGCATCCAGTTGATCTGCCGGTTGTGGGAAAGCAGCGCCTCCTTGAGAGCGGTGACGCGTACAAACCAGGATCCGACGGCGCGGTAGATCAGCGGCCGATCGCAGCGCCAGCAATGTGGATAGTCGTGGAGGTGCTCAGCTTGCTCGAACAACAGCCGGTGCCGCGCCAGCCAGGAAACGATCGCGGGCGACACGTCGAGCACGCTCGCGCCGGCGAAATCGGCGACGTCGGCGGCGAACGTCCCGTCGTCCAGCACCGGCTGCGGTCCCGCAATGCCCGCCTCGCGGCACGCGACTTCGTCATCCTCTTCGAACGCGGGCGCAAGATGGACGATGCCCGTGCCTTCGCCGGCCGACACGAAGTCGGCCGCAAGGACGACGAACGCGTTTGAAAGCGAGTCGAAGTAGGGAAACGGCGGCGTGTATCGAAGACCGGCGAGATCGCGCCCTTTCGCGCGCCGTCGCGGGCCCGTCAACTGTGGAAACCGAGCGGCAGCGTCCGAGGCGATCCACACGCGTTCGTCGCCAGAACTGAGCTCGACGTATTCGAGGTCGGGATTCACCGCGAGCGCCGCGTTCGACGGAAGCGTCCATGGCGTCGTCGTCCAGGCCAGGAATGACGAATTGGGATCGCCGGCGACGCGAAACTTCACCACGCACGAAAGATCGGTTTTCGGCCTGTATGCATCGTCCAGCCTTGCCTCGAAGTTCGAGAGCGGTGTCTGGCACCGGATGCAGTACGGCACAACTTTGTGACCCTCATACACCAGCCCGAGATCGTGCAGGCGCTTGAAGGCCCACATGACCGACTCCATGTACGAACGGTCCATCGTTTTGTAGGCGTTCCCGAAGTCCACCCATCGTCCGAGGCGCGTCACGATACGCTCCCACTCGTCTGCGTAGCGCAGCACGAGCGACCGGCACGCCTCGGTGAAGTGCGCAAGGCCGACCTTGACGATGTCGGCGCGTCCCGATAGGCCGAGCTCCTTTTCGACCTCGTACTCGACCGGCAGTCCGTGGCAGTCCCAACCCCATCGCCGCGGCACGCGATAGCCGCGCATCGTGAAGTAGCGCGGGACGACGTCCTTCATGTACGAGGTCAGGATGTGGCCGTAATGCGGCAGGCCGGTCGCGAACGGCGGGCCGTCATCGAACGCGTACAGAGGCGCGGCCGCGCGGTTCTGCACCGATTGCTCAAACGTGCGCTCATCACGCCACCGCTGCAGGACGGCGTTTTCAAGCGCAGGGAGATCCACGTGATTGGGAATAGTCGTGTAACGCGTCATGTGTCTCCGCCAAAAGCAAAAGGGCCATCGCCCCTTGCCGGGTGATGGCCCTTTGTCGATCCCTGTCTGTTCGCGCTCTCGACTACATCACCCACCCTGTGCCGACACGAATGCCGGCGCCAATAATGCCGATCGGCGTAATTATCGCGACGACTGTTCGGCGGGGAGTCACGTTCGTCCTAGAGTAGCACAGCGACGACCGCGGTCACCCCCGGCGGGGCCGTGAGTAGTGGGCTACTTTGAAACCTGAGTGCATAAACGACCGGTCGGTAGAGGGTATTGCTGGCGTCAGGCCGTGGCGCTATTATCACGCGCATGCGGAAAGCCGCTCTTGTCGCCATCGGTATCGTCATGCTGTTGCTCGTGACGTTAGCGCACCCCATCGAGGGCAACACCTACGGGTTCTGTCCCATCTTCAAGAGCCCGCTGCACGCCGCCAATGACGTGGTGGTTGCCGCTATCGACATCACGGCCGTCTGGCTGATCTATCGCGGGTTCAAATTCTGACACGCGGCCACTAGCTACGCCGCCTTTTTTATCGGACGCTTCGAGTAGCGCCACGATGTCGGCGAAGTCGGCCGGCACGTCGTAGAGCGTGAACGTGCCCGTGGTGACGGCTGTGGTGGTGGGATCGACAATCACCGACCGTCATGCCGCTGATGGTCCCAGGCTTGCAGAGATAGCCCGTCGGACCCAGAGTTCAGCGGTACGTTCATCACACCTCGTCGAGGAGGAGCTCATGGATGATCGAAGACTCGACCAGATTGCAGACACGATCGATGACATCGCCGTGGTGGTCGAAGAGATCAAGGAAGGGCGCAACTGCCCGCTCAGCGAACAGCAGCTCGACCAGGTACAACGTCAGCTCGAGGACGTTCGAGCCAAGCTCGATGATTTAGAGAATGAGCCGAATGCGACGTCGACGTGAACGGAGCTTGGTGGTCAGCAGGACTGTTATGCGGCTTCCGCGGCGGCTCCTCGTCGGCTCGAGCGGCACGCCGGAACTCCTCCGTCGTCCGGGTGATCGCGTTGGGCAGATGAAGGAGTCATCAGCGGTCCGCCTTGAGCATCTGGACGATCTCCTGCCATCGTGACGTCGGCGTCCCAATGGCTCCAGCGAGCGTTGGCATCCGCGCCGTTGTCGAGCAACCATTTCACCGCCCGCAGATCTCCCCGCTTCGCCATGACGTGCAGCACGCCGGCGGCGTCGCCGCCTTGTTCGATCACGTTGTGGTTCTCACGCACGAGCCGAGCGGTTGTCTCCCACTCGCGCGGCGCGAGCAGCGCCACGACGTCGCACGCTCGACGAATCGGTGTGCGGCGTGTTCGGCGTCAATTTGCGTCGTTACCATATCGTAACCGGCCGTCAATCGTGCACGACGTCTTCGGGGAACGCCGGACATGAGCCATTCCTTTCGCGCTTCTCACATTCCAAGGTAGGCGACTGAACGCACTTGGAGGAACCGATGAAAAGGCCCGCTTCGGCACTCACTGCAGGACTCTTTGCGCTGTTCGTGGCAACGCCGGCGATGGCGCAAGCGCCGATCGACGTGAGCGCGGCGTATTCGCCGTACGTGATCGCGAACTGCCCGCATCTCGTAGGTAGCGAGCCGTGCCTCGCGCTTCCGGGGTGGACGGCGTCCGTCACCGTTTACGGAGACAATTCGGTCGGTCTCGTTGGCGAGGTCGGCGGTTTCGGCGGGACCACCGAATCGCATGGCTACCCGGGGAACGGGAGGGCCCATGGATACTCCTTGATGATCGGGCCGAGATTCGGGCCGCCACCGCGTCACACGTTCACGCCATTCGGGCACGTCCTGTTCGGGGTGGTGGCTGGAAACGGGAGCGGGCGGCAAACCGTGACGACGGGCAATTGTTCGATCCCTATCGACCCGAGGGCGTGTCACGTCGTACCAGCCGCGTTCGTGACCAGTTCCGCCAAGGACTTCGCGCTTCACCCGGGCGGCGGCGTCGAGATCGCCCTCGGTCGGCGTCTGGCGCTCAGCGTTGGAGGCGATCTCCGTTTGCTTCGGAGGAGCGAACGCTACGAGTCGACGGGCCCCTCTCGGCAGACAATCGACGGCCCGGCGACGCCGAAATCGGTGTCACTCGCAAGAATCGAAACGCGCGGGATTCGATTCACGACCGGTATAGTATGGCGGCAGCGCCTGTAGATGGCTTTCACCTCACGCGGTCTCTTGGAGGCTGCCGAGCAGCTATGATTCGCGTGTTCAGCCATGACGGATCGGAGAAGCGATGACTACTGAGAGCCGCTTCGATCGCTATCGTCAACTGTCTGCGCGATTAGGTGGACAACACGCGCACGCGCTCCTCGACAAGCTGCAGGTGCTCGCTCTGACACAGCCTGAGACGCTGCGCGAATTCGAGGCATTCATGGACCGCGGGGCCCTGGCCCCACACACCGCTGTGTACACCGGACCCGATCGTCGCCGGCAGCCCGACCGGCGCCAGGCTTCTACGATCGTGGCGCAAGAGCGCCGGCGTCAGACACGACGCGGTCGGCCGGCTCCCCTTTGAGGCGGAAGCTGTCGCGTACAACATCGCGTCTGCAATGCTAGACCAGCAGACCGGCGCGACGGCCTCACCGCACGACGTTTTTCCATGGCCGGTTCGCCCTATTACTGCGGACCGGGCGGTCGCTCGCGAAGGATCGGACGCACCGAGAGCGTCCAGGTAAGGGGAACAGACGTCGGATTGAAGCAGATCTTGTCGTCGCAGGCTTGGTAGTCGAGCGTGCCGGTCAACGTCAACGAGTCCTTGCCGCGAAGCGCCGCCTGAGCCTCGGGCTGTCCTTCAAGAATCACCTCCTGCACAAGCACGAAGGGCTTCTCATACACGGGCACTCGTTCGTTGAGCGGCTTGAAGAAGTAGATCTGCGACGCCGGGTATGTGATCGGCAGCACGCGAACGAACGGCTGCGGCGTCAGATTGACGGCAATGACGCGGTAGGTGGTGGCGCCGGGCGCGTAGACATGAACGCGCGGCCGCGGCGTGATGTCGAACACGATCGCGAAACGGTTCCCCGGCGCAACGGCGCGGTCGCTGGGGTACGTCTTAATCTGGAGATGGTCGGTCGAAACCTGGGTCCCGGCGACCGCCTCGCCTTCGACGCCGACCCTCGCCATGATGCTGGACGCGGTGTGCCGCTCGACGTAGTACTCCTCGAAGAACCGCGACGTGACGCGACCGTTTCGATCGAGGATGAACGTGCCCGGGAACGCCATCCCGACCATCCGCGCGTTCGCGCCCACACCGGATACGAGCGTCTTGACGTCTGCGGCAACAATCGGATCGGTGGCGTTGGGACCGACCGCCTCCGTCGCAACGGTATTGAGGATGCCGTAGCGCTTGATCGTCTCGGACCCGACGTCTGCCAGCAGCGGAAAGTCAATTCCGCGTTGACGGCTGAAGGCGGCGAGCGTTTCCGGCGAATCGTAACTAATCGCGGCCAGCCCGAGCCCGTGCTTTCGAATCTCCGCGACGCGATCTTGCAGCTCCACGAGCTGCGTTTTGCAGTACGGTCACCAGTCCGCCGACCGAAAGAACACGAGCATCGCGCCCTTTGGTCCCAGGATGGACTGGAGCGTCCAGCTCTTGCCGTTCTGGTCCTTCAAACTGAAGTCGGGGACAGGCTCACCCACTTGAGGGCCGAGCTTCGAGACATCGATGGGTTTTCGAGCCGGCGGAGACTGCGGCACCGCAGCGACCAAACCGGCCACCAGCGTGATTGCCGACCATGACATCCCAAGAGTTCTCACGCGCTCGAATCTACCACACGAGCGCCTAGCGAGCTCTTCGCGTCCTTGTACATCACGGACGCGGCCGTAGGAGCATTGCGGCGCACGCCACGAAATCGAACTCCGTCATTTTACCGCCGTCCCCACCCGCTTGGCCTCGACGATGACTCCGGCGCTCGTGCAGGTCCAATACACGTTGCCATTGCGCGCGACGGCGACATCCGTCGGCTCCGGATCCCCTTCATGGATGATGCGAACGGTCTTGGTCGTCAGATCGAGCGCGTTGACGCGGTTCTGTCCGCCCGCGTTGCCCGGCACGCCTGGCGTCGGCACTTCCGTGAAATAGAGCGTCTCGCCGTTGTGATCGAGTGCGATCCCCACGGGACTGGTCAGCCCGGCCAACAGCACAGACGCCTCGCCGTTCACCCGCTGCAGGATGACGCCAGCGGTCTTGCACGTCCAATACAAATTGCCGTTGCGGGCAACCACGATGTCGGTGGGCTCGGGTTCACCCTGGTGCAGAATGACTTTCGTCGTTCCGTCGGTGACCGAAACCCTATTGCCGGCGTTGGGAACTCCTGGATTCGGGATTTCGGTGAAGTACACGTCTCCACGCTTGCTCACGGATATTCCCGACGGTCGGTCCAGCCCGCCGAGGAATAGGCTCGTGGTGCCATCTTCGGTCTGCTTGAGAATGACGCCTGCCGACTTGCAGGTCCAATACAGGTCGCCCTGGTTGTCGATCGCGATATTGGTCGGCTCAGGCTCGCCGACATGCAGCAACGTGATCGCGCCCGTCTCGAGATCGAGCTTCGCCACTCCGTTGGCGCCGCCTCCAACTCCGGGGGTCGGAACGAGGGTGAAGTAGACGATCTCGCTACCTTCAACGGTAATGCCCACAGGTCTGTCGAGACCCGCCGCCACAACCGAGAAGCGATACGTCGGATGCTGTGCGAATCCGACAGAGGTGGAAAGGAGGAGCAGCGTCACGATGAGAATCGCCTCGAGTCTCCGCCGTACCATGGATCAGCCTCCGTTGTGTCGCCGACGGCTCGCCTCAAGCAGGGAGTGCCCGGTAATCCGTCGATCGTCTGAAAAGCTGCGCTTGCGCTGCTTTGGGTGTGTAGTCGGACGAGCAGGGAGGAACCCCCTCGGTGCAGTTTGACCTTCACGCCGCCGAACGGTCCTCGCTATGATGCGATTCTGAGCGCAAACCCACGCGTGCTGCGGATCGTCATTGGCGCGGCTATCACGATGTGTCTCGCGTCCACTCTGGCCGAGGCTCAGCAGAGTCCGCGTGTGTTCGTGGGCGCGGTGGCCGGCGTTTCCACGCTGTCTGCCGACGCACGTTCGGAGATCACGACGGCTGGAGCGGACGTGTCGCTGTACAAACCGGAGAATGGGCCGGCCCTAAACGTCTTGTTCGGCGTGCAGGTGCACGAGTACGTGAGCCTTCAGGGCAACTACGTCTGGAACAACAACGATGTCGTTCTGACCTCGGTCCGCGCCGCCGGCGGATCGTTCTCTGTCCAACCCAGCAAGACTTCACAGCACGCCCTGGTCGGAGATGTCCTCGCCTTCTTTCGGGACCGCCGGAGCGCGTTGCGGCCCTATCTGTCGGTTGGCATCGGCGTCGTGCGACTCCAGACCCGCCCCAATGGCGAGGCACGTGCGCGCAGCATCGTTGTGCCGCCCGCGAATGCGCGTGCGACGGGCGCGCTGCTGCGAGTCGCCGTTGGAATTGACGTTGCGGTTGGAGCCGGCTGGAGCGCGCGCTACAGCTTCAGCGAAAGCATCTCCAACAATCCGCTGAGCGCGCAGCTGTTGCCGCCGGGTCAGCGCAAGCTTGCGAATTTTCAGAACCTGTTCGGAATGGTGCGCACCTTTTAACGAGGCCGATGGGCTTCCCTACCTCTGAAATTTGACGTAGGGACAATGTGCCCAGTAGATGGGTGCCGACTCGAAGCGCTCCGCCAGAACGCGCGCATGACACACACGGCAGGGATTCATCGAGGTAACCCGCTCATCCGGGATCAGCTGCAGCAGGCTCTCGAAAACACACAGGTTTCGCCCGCAGGCCTTCGTGACTCCCAAGGGCTGAAGCGATCCGTCAGCGGCCATCTCCGCAACGAGAGCCGAGTACAACCGCGACTTCACACGAGAGGGCGCCCGGTCGGCGGCTCGATCCCCCGCATCGGTTCGTTCGGCAAGCGCTATGAAGAATCGTTCCTCGTCGATCATGGTTCCGCCTCCCACAGCCGCCTGAACTGACTTCGGGCTCGCGCGAGCAGCCGCTCGACGGCTTTCTCCGTCTTCCCTGTGTCCGCGGCCATCTCCCGAGTGCTGCGGTTTTCCCAGTAACGCCAGAGGAGCGCCGCGCAGTACTCGGGTGGGAGGTGCGCGAGAATGCGCCGAGTCTTTTCCTGCGCCCGCGCGGTGTCGATGACCTCGTCGAGGCGAGGCAGCGTGGCGGCGCTCGCCGGCGACACATCTTCATCGTCGGAAAGGGATTCGGGCTGGCGAAGCCTGGCTCTGTAGACGTCTTGCACCTTGTGCCGGGCAATTCCGAGCAGCCAACCGAGCACCGATGACTGTCCCGCGAACGTGTCGAGTCTCTCCAGCGCCACGAGGAACACGTCCTGGACCACATCCTCGACCGCGTCCCCAGTCGGCGCCAGTCGGCGCGAGACGTACCCGTAGACGGCATCCGCATAGCGGGAAACAAACTCCGCTGCCGCCTTGCGGTCTTTCCGGCGCACGGCGACCAGCAATGCCTCTTCTTCCGGCTGGACACCGCCAGCGCACAAGTCGAGCCCGGTGGGGCTGCCCACAACCGGGAGTACCGGATCTGGTCGCATTTACCCTGGTAGTCGGGCCACGGGAGCCACTCCCCCCGATAGGCTCAGACCATGGAAGGCGTATCTGACGCGTGTGTCGGTAGGCCCAGAGCATCTGCTTGAAGCGACTGAGGTCCTCGCGCGCGTCATACACCGTGACCGCCTTCAATCAGCAGAGAGCCATCGACCGAAGAACGAGTCATTCATGACGAAGCGCGATCATCGGATCCAGCGCGGCCGCGCGGCGCGCAGGCAGATAACACGCAAGGCCCGAGGTGAGCAGCAACACCACCACCACCGCGCCGAGCGAGAGCGGATCGGCCGGCGTGATCCCGAAGAGCAGACCGCGTAACGCTCGGGCTGCGGCGATGGCGGCTCCCATCCCGGCGACAAGACCGATGAGGACCGGCTTCATGCCGTTCGAGAATACCCAGCGCATCACGTCAGTCCTGAGCGCGCCAAGCGCGATCCGGACGCCGATATCCCGCGTCCGGCACGCCACCGAATAGCTGACCACGCCGTAGAGTCCCACCGCGCCAAGAAGCAGCGCGACGAGAGCGAACACGGCCGTCAACGTCAACTGGAAGCGCCGTTGGGCAACCGTCGAGGAGACGATGTCTCGCATCGTTCGTATGGCCGAAACCGCAAGGTCAGGATCCAGCTTCCGGATTTCCGTCCGAACGGCCGAAGCCAGGGCCGACGGCTCCTGCGCGGTCCGTAGCACCAAGGTCATCGGACCGCTCGCCCACTGCTGGTAGGGCCTGTAGATCACTGGCAGCGGCTCGCGATCCATGCCGCCGGGCCGGGCGTCTGTTACCACGCCGGCCACGGCGATCAGCGGTCCCGTGACGTCGCCTTGACGCAGCCGGCGGCCCACGGCCGCAGTCGGATCCTCTCGAGGCCACAGGCGCCTCGCCAAAGACTCGCTGATCACCGCCACCGGAAGCGGCTCCTCGTCGGCAAAGAATCGCCCGGCGCGCAGCGAGCTCCCGCTTGCGGCAAAGTAGCCTGTTGTGACGCTTCGCACCATCGCCACCGGCCGCGCCAGTACCAAGCCCTGGAAGTCGGTGTCTGTCGGGTGGAAAATCGTGCGGCTGCCGCCGGTCGACGAAGCGAGTGCGGGGAGATCGCTGACGGCTCCCGCAGCCACGACGCCGGGCAGCGCTCGAACGTTTCCGACGAGGTCGCCATAGAACGCCGTCCGACCGGCCGCGGCCGAATAGCGTTGGCCGAAGACGGACACGTCCACCGCGAGCACGCGCTCGATTTCGTAGCCTCGGTCGGCGTGCATGACGTTGACGAAGCTGTGAAGCAGTAGTCCCGCCGAGGCCAACAGCGCCGTTGCGAGCGCCATCTCGACTCCGACCAGAAACTGCCTGGAGCGCGCCGCCGGACCGCCGCCAAGAGAGGTTCTCGCGCCTGCGTTGAGTTCCGCGGCAGCGTCTTTCCGGCACGCCTGCCAGGCCGGAGCGACACCACACACGAGTCCGGTCATCACACTCATCGTCATCGCAAACACGAGCAGCGGCAGATTCAGACGTGTGTCGGCCAGCAGGCGCACGTCATCAGGACCGTACGAAGCCAGCGCCAAGGCGCCATATTTAGCGAGACCAACGGCAATCGCTCCTCCAACGATCGCAAGCACGATGGTTTCTGTGAGCGTCTGGCCCAGGACCCGCGCTTGCCCGGCGCCGAGCGCGATCCGCGTGGCGAATTCGTTGGCTCGACTTGCCGCTCGGGCCAGCAACAGGTTCGCGATGCTCGCGCATGCCGTCAACAGGAGCAGCACGGAGGCCGCGAGAATCAGCAGCAGGCGGAGCCTGATCTTCCCCGCGTAAATCTCGCGGACCGGCACGAGCTGGATTACCGCCTGCGTCTTGATCCCCGGCCTCTGTACACGGAACATCCCGTTCAGGACCGCCTCGAGCTCGTGCCGTCCATGCTCCGCGCTGCCACCTGAGCGCAGCCGAACCAGCACCGCGTGGTCCCAACTCTCATTCTTGAGCTCTCTCACCGCCGGCGCGATCGGTTTCCAGATGTCGATTCGGGGAGCGAACGGAAGAAGCGGATGCAGCTGCGCTCCGGTGGGAACCATCAGCGACGCTGGAGCGATGCCGACGACGAGATGGCTCTCCCCATTGATCACGATCGTCTTACCGATTACTGCCGCGTCCGAACCGTAGCGTCTGCGCCACAACGCGTCGCTGATCACAACGACTCGTTCTTTTCCCGGCTGTTCCTCCTCGGCCGAAAACCCGCGGCCGCGCGCGACAGGCACGCCCAGAAACGAGAAGAAGGTGGCCGAGACTCGCGCGCCCCCAATGCGCTCCGGCTCGCCGTCGCCCGTTACGTTGCATTCCCACGGCCGCAACGCGCTCATCGCGGCAAACTCGGTATGCGCTTTGCGCCACTCGAGGTAGGCCTGCACCGTCACCGGCAGACTGGGAATCTGGTCTCGCCGTTCAGGGATCACCACTTCGACGCTGTAGATTTGCTCGGGTCGGGCGTACGGAAGCGGTTTGAGGAGAACGGAATAGACGACGCTGAAGATCGCGGTGTTCGCGCCGATCCCGAGCGCCAGCGTCAGGATGACGACTGACGCAAATCCCGGATTCCTCGCGAAGGTCCGGAAGGCGTAGCGAACGTCCTGCGTCAGCACTTCGAGCCATCCGACGCTGTTCATGTGGTAGATCTCCTCACGGACCATCACCACATTCCCAACCTGCCGCCTGGCCGCGAGTCGCGCCTCGTCCGGCGCCATGCCCGAGCGGACGTACCGCGCGGTCAGCAGCTCGATGTGTGCATTCAATTCGTCCGCGGCCTCGTCGCTCATGCGGCGGCGGGCTGCCACGAACCGGAGCCGCGACACGAGCGCAAGGAATCGCGTCCACATCTCAGGGCTCGACCGCGGTCCGCAGCAGACGGCCGATGACGCCCGCGATACGCTTCCAGTTCTCGGTTTCGGCCGTCAACTGCCCGCGACCCTGCCGGGTGATCGTGTAAAACTTCGCTCGTCGATTGTTTTCGGAGTTGCCCCAGCTCGCCGAAATCCAGCGCTGGTGCTGAAGACGCATCAACGATGCGTAAACCGTTCCCTCGTTCAGTTTCAACACGGCATCGCTGATCTGTTCGATGCGGCGCGCGATCCCATAGCCGTGCAGCGGTCCCATGCTTTCGAGGGTCTTCAAGACCATCAGGTCAAGGGTGCCCTGCAAGACGTCGGTTTTGGCTGGCGTGCTTCCTTTGGCCACAACAAAGGAGTATCGCAGCGATCGTGGGGATGTCAAGACGCCCGCGCGTCTTCGTGGCTATTGGCGTATAATTAATACCTCATACCGCTTTCCTGAGCCCTGCGGCCATTCCGGCCTCTCGCCCTCACCAAAGCACGTTCATCGAGGGCTCGTGGATCACTCGGCCGGCATCCGGACATTGCGCGAATTGATCGACGCGTTGGACCGGCGACGCCCCCGCGCGGGGCTCGCCGGCGAGGGCACGATCGCGCGAGACGCCGCGGCGCTCAAAGTCAGGGCGCTCAAACGGATCGCCGAGCTGGAACACGCATCCGCCTTCGCGCGGCAGGCACCCTGACGTTGATTTTCTGAGCTTTTCCTGAGCCTGCGGCCATTCCGGCCTTCAGCCCTCACCAAAGCCGATCGCGGAGGGACTGAATGTCGAGTATCGAGCTTTCCTCAACCACGGTGACGCTCCACGCAGCTCCCGCGTACAGGCTGCTCGCCTCGTGAGGTGGTTGACCCCATGGCGGCACCGGCCTCGGTCAGGGGCGGCTGAAAAGCCTCTGCGCGACGAGCTGCTCAGTATCGAGCGGCTCGAAGAGCGTGCGCTCGCGCTCGCCGCCAGCCTGACGGTCGATCCCAATCCACGCCACCGCCCGCGCGACACGTTTCTGCGATTCGAGAACAATGTCCGCGTACTGCGCGCCGCCTATCGCACGTTGGCCGACGATGTCCGCACCGGCCAGTTCGTCGTGTCGGCGGCGGACTGGCTCCTCGACAATTTCCACCTGGTCACAGCCGAGATTTCCGATATCCGACGGAATCTGCCGCGCGGCTACTCGCGCACGCTGCCGACGCTGGCCGCTCGTGAGCACGCGGGGCATGCGCGCGTTTACGCGATCGCGATCGAGCTGATCCGCCACAGCGACAGCCGCCTCGATCGCCAGCAACTGATCCAGTTCCTGAACAGCTACCAGCGCGTGGCGCCGCTCACGATCGGCGAGCTGTGGGCGTGGCCCAGCATGTTGAAGCTGGCGCTCATCGAAAATCTGCGCAGGCTCGCCGAAGAGCTCGTGTCGGCGCGCGCCGCCCGCCGTGCCGCCGACCGGTACGTGTCGAGAGCGGACGAGGGCGGCGTTGGAGCGCTGCCTGCTGGCAACGACCCGGCCTTCGTCGTTCAGCTCCTCCATCGCGTCCGCGAGTACGGGCTTCGGCTGTCGGCGATCCGCGTGGCTGTGGACGACGATCTCACGTCGCGGCACACGACGGCCGAGGAGGCGATTCGCGGCGAGCACCAGCGTCAGGGCGTGGCGCAGGTCTCGATGGCGAACGCCGTAACGAGCCTGCGCCTGTGCGCGACGCTGGACTGGCAGGAGTACGTCGAGTCGGTCAGCCTCGTCGAACGCGTGCTGCAACGCGATCCGGCAGGCGCGTACGGACGCATGGACTTTCTGAGCCGTGACGCGCAGCGGCAGGCGGTCGAAGAGCTGGCCATGCCGAGCGGTGAAGGTCAGGTGCGCGTCGCACTCAAAGCGATCGAGAGCGCCCGGGAGGCGGCGGCCAACGGCTCGACGGCCGATCGTACCGCTCACGTGGGCTACCACCTCGTCGATCGCGGCCGCGGCGATCTCGAAGCGGACCTCGCCTTTCGCCCCAGCATGCCGGTGCGCGCCCGGCGGTTTTTGACGCGCCATGCGTCAGGCCTGTACCTCGGCGCGATTGCGGTCGCGACCGGATTCCTGGCAGCCGCCGCCGTGGTTTATGCGCGGCACGCGGGCGCCACGCCGGGGGTCCGGTTCGCAATCGCGTTGCTCGTGCTCCTGCCTGCAAGCGATCTGGCCATCGCCTGCGTCCAACAAATGGTTGTCCGCGTCGTTGGTCCCAAACGGCTGCCCCGCCTCGACTTCTCCAAAGGCGTTCCGGGCAGCGCGCGGACCATGGTCATCGTCCCCACGATGCTGACCGGCGCGGCCGGCGTCGATGCGCTGCTCGAACACGTCGAGGTGCTCGCGCTGGGAAACCTCGATCCATCGATCCATTTCGCGATTCTGAGCGATTTCGCGGACACCACGACGTTCGACGCGCCAACAGATCCGGCCATTCTCGAAAGAGCGCGCGCCGGCGTCGACGCGCTCAATCTCAAGTTCGGTGCGGACCACGCGAATCGCTTCTTCCTCTTTCATCGCGACCGGCAGTGGAACGTGGGCGAGCGCGCGTGGATCGGCTGGGAGCGGAAGCGCGGAAAGATCGAAGAGTTCAATCGCCTGCTGCGCGGCGCGACGGACACGAGCTTCTCAACGCAGGTCGGGGACCTGGACGTGCTGCCATCGATCCGCTACTGCATCACGCTGGACTCCGACACACGTCTGCCGCGCGATGCCGCCAGCCGCCTCGTCGGCATCATTGCGCACCCGTTGAATCAGCCGCAGTTCGACCGCGGCCTCGGGCGCGTAACTGCCGGGTACGGAATCCTCCAGCCGCGCGTCAGCGTGACGATGGCCAGCGCGGCCGGATCGCTGTTCGCGCGGACGTACGCCGGCCACACCGGCGTCGATCCGTACACGACCGCCGTTTCGGACGTGTACCAGGATCTTTTCCACGAGGGGATTTTCACCGGCAAGGGCCTGTACGACGTCGATGCCTTCGCCGCGGCGCTCGAGGGCCGCGTGCCGGAGAACGCCCTGCTGTCGCACGATCTGTTCGAGGGACTGTACGCGCGTACGGCGCTGGTGACCGACATCGAGGTCGTGGACGACTATCCCTCCAGCGTCCTCGCGCACGCGCGCCGCCAGCACCGCTGGGTTCGCGGCGACTGGCAGATCCTGCGGTGGCTGTTTCCATTCGTGCCATCGCGGACCGGCGCCACACGCAACCGTCTGCCGCTCGTCGCTCGATGGAAGATCCTCGACAACCTGCGACGCAGCCTGCTGCCACCTGCGACGGTGCTCCTCCTCGTACTCGGCTGGGCGATGCTGCCGGGCGCTCCTCTTGCGTGGACGGCCGTCGCTCTGGCGGGGCTCATGATTCCGTGCCTTTCCCGCTTCGTCGGACTGGTGCGCGGTCCCCGGCCCGGACAGTCACCTGACGTTTTCCTGCGCACGATGGTCGAGGATCTGAAAACGGACGCGGCGCGCTTCGGACTGCAGCTCGCCTTCATGGCCAACGAGGCGAGCGAGCGGCTGCACGCGATTGGCATCACCCTCGTCCGTCTCGGCGTCACGCATCGCCGCCTCCTGGAGTGGGAAACGACGGCGGCGAGCGCGGCGCGCGGCGGCCGGGTGCGTCTGCGCGCGTTTGTCAGCGGCATGAGGGCGAGTCCCCTGCTGGCCCTGGCGAGCCTCGCCGTCGTCGCGGCCATGCGTCCGGCGGCGGTGGCAATCGCCGCGCCGATCCTGGCCCTCTGGGCCGGCGCTCCATGGGTCGCGTATGCCCTCAGCCGGCCGATGCCGAGACGCCGGGCGGCGCTGTCGGCCGCCGACCGGGCCTACCTCCATGAGATCGCGCGGAAGACTTGGGCCTACTTCGACGCGTTCGTGGGCGCCGAGGATCATTTCCTTCCGCCGGACAACATTCAGATCGGCGCTGAACGAATCGTCGCGCATCGAACGTCGCCGACCAACATCGGCCTTGGTCTCTTATCCACGCTCGCGGCGCACGATCTGGAATTCATCGACAGCGCGGAGCTCGTCCGCAGGGTCGGCGAGACGCTCACCACAGTCGAACGGCTCGAACGGTTCGAGGGCCACCTGCTCAACTGGTACGACACGCGGACGCTGGCGCCGCTGCCGCCGGCCTATGTATCGACGGTCGATAGCGGCAATCTGGCCGCGGCGCTCGTGACGCTGTCGGTCGGGCTCCGGGAGATCGCGCCCGCGCTCGCGGCGCGCGCGACAATGCTGTTCGACGCGATGAACTTCAGATTCCTGCTCGATCCGAAGCGCCAACTGTTCGCGATCGGGTACCGCCTGGCCGATGCCGACGGCGCCGGCCGGCTCGACGCCTCGTACTACGACCTGCTCGCGTCCGAAGCGCGGCTGGCCAGCTTCATCGCCATCGCCAAGGGCGACGCGAGGGAGATGCACTGGTTCCACCTCGGGCGCTCGATCACGAGCGTGCGCGGCGCGCCGGTCCTGCTGTCGTGGAGCGCGACGCTGTTCGAGTACTTGATGCCGCTGCTGGTCATGCGGACGTACCCCAACACGCTGCTCGATGAATCCTGTCGCCTCGTGGTCCGTCGACAGATGGACTACGCCGCCGCGCGCGGCGTGCCATGGGGAATCTCGGAGTGCGCGTACAACCTCGTCGATCGGCACGGCACCTATCAGTACAAGGCGTTCGGGATCCCCGGACTCGGTTTGAAACGGGGCTTGGGCGATGAAGTCGTCGTGGCCCCATATGCGACCGCCTTGGCGGTCATGGTCGATCCCGTGGCGAGCACGGCGAACCTGCGACGTCTCGCCGCTACTGGACTCGAGGGCGAGTACGGGTTCTTTGACGCGATCGATTACACGCATCGCGGACCGGAAGCCGTCGCTCACGACGATGAAGAGGAGGACGAACCAGCAAGAGGCTTCGTCGTGCCGACGTATTTCGCCCATCACGAGGGCATGACGCTCGTCGCCCTGACCAATGCGCTGCTGGGCGATCGGATGGTCGAGCGCTTTCACGCGGAGCCCAGAGTCCAGGCGACGGAATTGCTACTCCAGGAACGCGTCCCGCGCGACGTGGCGACCATCGAACCGCGGCCGCTGGACGAGATGCGCGTCGCCGCGCCGGTGGCGTCGAGCCCAGTGCGCCGCTACCGCTCGGCCCACACGCGGTTCCCGCATACGCAGTTCCTGTCGAACGGCAACTACGTCACCTCGGTGACGAATGCCGGCGGCGGCGCGAGCGTCTGGCGCGGACTTCCCGTGACCAGGTGGCGTCGCGACGCGACGCGCGACGCCGACGGCCAGTTCGTCTACCTGCGCGACGTGCGCAACGGCGCCGTATGGTCGGCCGCCTATCAGCCGACGCGTCGCGAACCCGACGAGTACGCGGTCACGTTTTCGGCCGACCGGGCGAGCATTCGGCGGCGAGACGACGAGGTGTCCACACAGCTCGACATCGCGGTCTCGACCGAGGACGACGTCGAGGTGCGGCGGATTACGGTCCGCAATCACGGTGCGCGCATCCGCGAGCTCGATGTGACGAGCTACGCGGAGATCGTCCTCACGTCCGCAACGAACGATCTCGCCCATCCGGCATTCGGCAAACTCTTCATCGAAACCGAGTATCTGCCCGACAGCGCCGCGTTGCTGTGCCATCGACGGCCGCGCGATCCTGACCAGGTCGGCGCATGGGCGTTCCACGCCCTGGCCCTGGAAGGCCGTCCGCAAGGGCCGGTCGAATGGGAAACCGATCGCGCCCGCTTTCTCGGCCGCGGCCGAAACGCTGCACGTCCACAGGCGCTCGATGGACGGCCACTCTCCGGCACGACCGGTGTGGTGCTCGATCCGATCGTGAGCCTCCGGCAACGGATCCGCGTTCCGCCGGGCGCCATCGTGCGGCTCTGTTTTGCGACCGGCATGGCCTCGGATCGCGCGACGGCCGAGGCACTCGCGCGGAAGTACCACGAGCCAGGCGCCACCGCACGGTCGTTCGCCCTGGCAAGGACGCATGCCGAGAGCGGTCTTCGTCATCTGGGCATCTCAGCAGACGAGGCCGTCCTGTTCGAGCGTCTGGCGTCGCGGGTGCTCGGCACCGACGGCGCGCTCCAAACGAGCGCCGGCACGATCGCCGCGAACGAGCTCGGCCAGTCCGGACTGTGGCCGCACTCGATCTCCGGCGACCTTCCGATCCTCCTCGTCCGCGTGGTCGGCGACGACGATGTCCCGCTGGTGCGCCAGGTGCTCCAGGCGCAGGAGTACTGGCGGCTCAAAGGCTTGAGCGCCGACGTCGTGATCCTCAACGAGCACCCGGTGAGCTATCTGGACGAAATGCAGGCGCAGCTCACGTCCGTCCTCGAGGACGGCCCGTGGAGCACCTGGCAACATCGGCCCGGCGGCGCGTACCTGCTCCGCGCCGACCGAATGGGCCTCGCGGAGCGCACCCTGCTCGAAGCCGTGGCGCGCGCGGTGCTTCGCGGCGACGCCGGCGATCTTCGAACGCAGCTCGATCGGCCCGATGTGGTCCAACGGCTTCCGACCCCGTTCGTGCCGACATCGGCGCCACGCGGCGAGCCCCCAACAACGGACCGTGCCGCTCCGTTCGTGACGCTGAGCAACGGACTCGGAGGCTTCACGGATGACGGACGGACGTATGCGATCGCTCTCGAGGGCGCCGAGGAAACGCCGATGCCGTGGGTGAACGTCATCGCGAACGCACGCTTCGGGACCATCGTCACGGCGTCCGGTTCGGCGCACACATGGTCCGGCAACAGCCGCGAGAATCGCCTGACGCCGTTTGCCAACGACCCGGTTGGCGATCCGACCGGCGAGGCGCTCTTCGTTCGCGATGACGAGACCGGCGAAAGCTGGTCGCCGACGCCCGGACCCATCGCCCGCGACGTGTCGAGCGGCCCATGCGCGGTGCGCCATACGGCCGGGGTGACGCGTTTCTTCCGCACGACGCACGGCATCGGTCACGAACTGGATACCTTCGTCGATGCCGACGATCCGGTGAAGTTCGCCCTGCTCACGCTCACCAACGACGGCCCTGCGGAGCGGGCGCTGAGCGTCTTCGCCTACAACGAGTGGACGCTCGGGCCGCCGCGCGATGGCGAGCATCTGCAGGTTGTCACCGAAGTCGACCGGCCGAGTGGCGCGATCTTCGCGACGAACGCCTATAACCAGGACTTCGCTCGGCGCGTCGCGTTCTCGTACTCGTCTGAGTTGCCGCGCTCCTTTACGGCCGATCGCCGGTCGTTCATCGGCCGCAACGGCGATGTGTCGGATCCGGCCGCGATGAACCATGCGGTGCTCGCCGGTCAGATCGGCGCGGCGCTCGATCCGTGCGCGGCGCTTCAGCTCCGATGCGTGTTGCAGGCGGGCGAACGCCGTCAGCTGCTGTTCCTGCTGGGCGAGGGCACCGATCGCGATCACGCGCGCCAGCTGATAGCCCGTCACGGTCAGGTCGATGCGGCGGTCGCGGCCCTCGCCCGTGTTCAGGCCTCGTGGAACGACACGCTGGACACGGTCCAGGTGCGCACACCCGACGATTCATTCGATGCATTGTTGAACCGCTGGCTGCTGTACCAGGCGATCAGCTGTCGGCTGTGGACGAAGGGCGGCTATTACCAGCCGGGCGGTGCGTTCGGCTTCCGGGATCAGCTGCAGGATGTGATGGCCATGTCCCTCGCGCGCCCGGACCTGGCGCGCGAGCACCTGATTCGCGCAGCGACGCGGCAGTTTACCGAAGGCGACGTGCAGCACTGGTGGCACGAGCCGACTGGCCGGGGCCTCCGCACGCGCTGTTCCGACGATCTGCTCTGGCTGCCGCACGTCGTCGCCGAGTACGTGCGCACCACGGGCGACGCCGGCGTCCTGGACGAACGCGTCCCGTTCTTGAAGGCGCCGCTGCTCGCAGGTGACGAGCACGAAGCGTACGGGTTGCCCAGCGTGTCCGCCGAGGACGGCACGCTGTTCGAGCATTGCGTACGCGCGATCGACCGGGGCATGACCGCCGGCGCACACGGTCTTCCGCTCTTCGGCACGGGCGATTGGAATGACGGGATGAACCGCGTGGGCCGGGCGGGACGCGGCGAAAGCACATGGCTCGGCTTCTTCCTGCACGTCGTGCTGATGGACTTCGCCGATGTGTGTCAGGCGCGGAAAGACTGCGCGCGCGCAACGCGCTATCGAGACGAAGCGCGCCGCCTCGCCACACAGCTCGGGCGGACGTGGGATGGCGAGTGGTATCGCCGCGGGTACTACGATGACGGCACAGCCCTCGGTTCGGCGCACAACGACGAGTGCAAGATCGATTCGATCGCGCAATCGTGGGCCGTGCTCTCGGGCGCGGTCCCGCAGCGTTTTGCCGAGCGCGCGATGGACGCGGTTCGCACGTCACTCGTCGCGCGGGGATCGCAGCTCCTCCTGCTGCTCGATCCCCCGTTCGATCGCTCGTCGCAGGATCCCGGGTACATCAAGGCGTACCCGCCGGGGGTCCGCGAAAACGGCGGGCAATACACGCACGCCGCCGTCTGGATCGTCATGGCGCTCGCGCGCCTGGGCTGCGGCGACGAAGTCGCCGAGCTGTTTCACATGCTCAATCCGATCAACCACACGCGGACCGCTGCGGATGTGGAGCGCTACAAAGCGGAGCCGTATGTCGTCGCCGGCGACGTGTATGCCCGAGCGCCGCACGCCGGGCGAGGCGGGTGGAGCTGGTATACCGGATCGGCGGCCTGGATGTATCGCGCGGGCCTCGAGAGCATGCTGGGCCTGCGGCGACGCGGCGAGACGTTCAGCGTCGATCCCTGCATCCCAGCGTCATGGCCCGAGTACGAGATTGCGTGGCGTGTCGGCCGCACACGGTACTTGATTTCGGTGTCGAACCCTCAGCGGCAATCTCGAGGCGTCGGGACAGCCTCACTCGACGATGTGGTTGCCGACGCCGCGGCGATTCCTCTCGTCGACGACGGCCTGACGCACCATGTGCGGATCGGTCTCGGCAGGGCGTCCTGAACCGATCATTCGTCCTCGTTCAACAAGTCGGGCAGTGCGGCAACCGCTTCGGCGCGCGTGTCGAGCCATCGCGTGTACAGCGGGATCGGCAGCTTGTCTCCGTTCGCGAACTTCGCGGGCAGCCTGATGATCGCGAACTTGTGCGTGACCGGATCTTCGTAAATCGTGTGCTTCATGCTCGAGACGGCAACGGCCGGCGCCAGATACTCGGAAGGTCCGTCGGATGGAGCACGCAGTGCCAGACCCTCGCGAGGATCGTCGCGTGTCGTCTGCCGGTCCGTTCGCTCGGCGCGCCGCCTCCCTCGCGCTCGCGTTCGAGTCGTCCGCGATCGTAGCCGGCCACACGAACGTGAGGCGTCGCCGCCTCGGCTGCGGCGGTGGCGGTTCGAGCGTTCGCATCGACCACGCGCTTTTCGAAGGCGCCAGGGATCAGCACCGGCAAACCGGTGCGTGCCGCCTGTTGAAGCATCGCCGAGGTGTCTTGGGAGTGAGTAGACATCACCGTTCCGCCCATTCGACGAAGGCCGGCGGAATCTCGTTGCGGACGATCATGATGCGCAGGATGCGATCGTCGCGGAGCAGCGTGGCCGTACCCAGGCGAGCTGCCTCAACCGTCGAGTAACGAGCCCACGCCTCGGCAAGACTCGACGCCGATCCGCGCCTCATTGTGGTGATCAATTTGAACATGGTCCGGCCCCCGCACGGACTGTGACGCAAGTAGCCAACCGGCGGTGTCCCGGATTGCACACCGGGAATCGGGGGACTCAGTCGTCCAGGACGACGCTTAGCAGTAAGCGTTCACCTCGAGCAGGATCTCGCAGTATTGCAAGGAGTCGACGTCACTCGACGGCGAAGGCAATCATGGCGCCACCCAGCTTGCTGCCGTCCACTTTGCCATGTCCCCCGGCGGACACGACGCGTAGCGTTTGCCCTGCCAGACGTACGTGCCCGGCACGGAATGCGCGGAGAAGGGCAACAAGAGTCCGCGCGCAGAGTCATACGCGCCGCTTCCCCAATTGGCTCCACCGACGTTGCCCGGAAACACGAGCGTGCCGCCCAGGCTGGGCGGCGTGAAGAGGCCGTCGTACCGAAGCTTCCGAAACTCCTCATCGCACCAGCTAGTGTCCCGTCACCGTGGATCGTGGCATACGTCCCGGAGCGCGGCGCCCGGATCGCAAGGCGCGACGACCGAGGATACCGGGAGTATCTGAGGGAGGAGCAACGCAGCGAGGCGGGATGCCCCGCCCGGGAATCATGTCGCGAACCACGGTGACGGGACACTAGGTCGCGGCACGAACCGCTGTTCCGTGAAGACGCCGCTGGTGGGAATCGGTTGTGGGCGAGGCTGATTCGGCCTCGATATCGACGCCGGCTCCGCTTTTTCTTGAACGGGGAGCAGCGGCTTGCTAGTGAGCCGGTCGAGCGCGAAATAGTCTGTCAAGTGAACGATCGAGGCTGGACCGAGAGGACTCGGGTTCCTATACTCCCGTAGATGGCGTTCCGCGACCGCCTCGTGGCGACGATCCGCGCCGCCCGGCCGATCGTCGAGCTGCCGGACATCCTGATCATAGGCTCCGAGGTCCCGAACCTTCTGCAACCCGGAGCCGCCGCGACGCTTGTGGTCTCTCTCGATCTGGATATCGGCGTGCCCGTCCATCGTCACGCTGACGTAAAGGAACGGATCAGCGAGCTCGTGGAGTTCACTCCGTCAGCCGACGAGCCGTCCGTCTGGACGCCGCACTCGCCTCATTTGCTGGAGGTCAATTTCGTCGGCATGGACCCGGCGCAGGATCCGGCCGACGCCTACGTGTTCGAGGACGATCGGCTCCCCATGATGGTGTTCGGGGCGCTGTCGCTCGTGTGTCCTGGGGCCTCGACGGAGATCGAGGGAGTGCGCGTTCGCCTGCCCCACCCGGCGGGGCTGCTCCTCGAAAAACTGGTCACCGAGCGCACCGGCGAGAAGGGAGAACGGGACCTGCTGGTGGCGCTGGGCCTGCTCGACGCAGTGAGCCGCGACGACCTCGAGCAGTTCGACGCGGCTTATCGTCGCCTGAGGCCCGAGCTTCGTCACGCGGTTCGTTCGAACCTGACGGTCCTCTCGCTCATGGATCCCAGGGCCGGCATGCCGGATCCTCGCCCGAGGCGGGCCGATGTCGCGGCCCTGTTTCGGCGGCTCGAAGCCGGCGAGGGGCAAGGATCGTGATGCCGTCGCTCGAGTACCGGCTTCGTCAGCACCGCCGCCGGACCCTCGTGCGGTCGTGGGAGTACCGGCAACGCCGGCACGCGCACGGCGTGTGGTTCCGGCTGCGGCGCGTGCTGGCGAATGCCAGCGCGGCCTGCGTGATCTCGGGCGAGGACGCGCGAGCGTTGATGGCCGACGGCCTGCGGCCGGAGCCCGTGGGACACGAGCTCGATCCGCCGAAGCTGATCATCTTCGCTCCGGCGGAACGTATTGCAGGACTCGCGACGGCCAGGCCGGTCGCCGTGCGACTCAGCGCCGAGGTGCTTGCCGCCGAATGCCTCGCGTTGACACGGTTCGAAGGATCGCGCGACGAAAACTGAGAGGAACGAGAACGCCGAAGGCGTCGTGGCGACCCGTTACGACGCTGCCGGGGCCGCCGCCAGCGGCAGGCGCACCTCGACACGCGTGCCGTCTCCGGGCGTGCTTTCGATCTTGAGTGAGCCTCCGTGCGCGCGGGCGATCTGGCGGGCGATTGGCAGACCGAGGCCCGTGCCGTCGGTCTTGGTGGAGAAGAACGGATCGAGAACGTGCTCGAGATCCTCCGGTGAGATCCCGCGTCCCGTGTCGTGCACGACGATGCGAATGTCGGCGCCGTCGATGTCGACTTCGACGCTCGCACGGCCGCCGGGCGCCAGCGCCTGGGCCGAGTTGAGCAGCAGGTTGAGCAGTAGTTGCTCGAGTGCGATCGCATCGCCCAGCACCCAGGCCGGTGAGGCGGACTCGCTCGCGCGATCGAGCGTCGCTCCATGCTCCGCGAATGTGCTTTCCGCGCTCTGAGCAGCGGCGGCGACGACCGGACCCATGTCGAGACGCCGGCGCGGATCGCGGCCGCTTCGGGCGACGCGGAGGGAAGCGGTCACCGTTCCGTCGAGCCGCTTCACATTCTCCAGCGCACGCGTAATCAGCGGTCTCCCCGGCGCGCCGTCGGCGGTCTTCTCTTCGGCGCGCTGCAGATCGACGCGCACGGCCGTGAGTCCGTTGCGCACTTCATGGGAGAGCGACGCCGCGAACTCGCCGGCCGCCGCGAGCGCCTGCCGCTTCGACAGCTCGGCGAGCGTCCGCCGCAGGCTCTCGGTCATGCTGTTGAAGGCGGCGGCGACTTTCTCGGTCTCGGCGGCGCCGTGCCCGTCCACGCGATGAGCGAGATCGCCGCCCGCCACGGCATCGGCCGCGACCGCGAGCCGTTCGAGCGACGAGGTGAGGCGCGTCGTGAGCACCGCGCTGACAACGAGAGCCAGCAGCGACACGAGCGCCAGTGTGACCGCGCCCGTACGTGCCACGCGCTCGAACGGCTGGACGTACGCTGCAAGCGGCGCCGCGAGGATCAGATCGATCTCCGGATCGGAGAGCGCGCGACGGACCGCGAGCCAGTCGCCATTCGTCGTCGTGAAGCGATCCCGTTGGAGCGCCGCGGCCGGTGCGAATGTCGGCAGCAGAGACAAGCCCGTGGCGCGCTGCACCCATTGCAGCCTTGCGCCATTCGGTAATCGAACGGCGGAGTCGATCGGCATCAGCGCCGCCAGCGAGACCTGCGCGATCAGCTCACCGGCGCGAGCGCCCCGGGGTGCCGAGTCGAGGGCGAGCCGAACCGTCATAGCGGGATCGGTAGACGAGGCGACGTCCTGGCTGCGGCGATCGGCCGACAACGGGTCGCTCTGCCCGCGCGTGTCGGCCGCCTCCACGACCGCCGCGGGCGATGCCCAGCGCAGTCCACCCTTCGCGTCGCGATACTCGAAGGCAGGAATGCTCTTCGACACGCTGGCGAAGAGTTGCGCGAGGTACTCGGAATCGTCAGACGTCATCGCCCCGGAACCGTCGGCGCCGAGCACGCGTGGCGCCGCCTCGTTCCTGGCCAGGAGCTCGAGGTCGCCGCGCCGGTAAGTCCATCGCTCGACGACATGAGCAGAGATTTTGTCGAGCGATTGGTCCAGCTCCGACCGCAGCAGGTCTTCACCTGCGCGCACGACGGATCGCGTCAGCCACGCCCCGATGAGCGCCAGCGGCACGACCGCCGCGCCGACGACGACGAGCAGGAAGCGCGCGCGGAATGACGTCGTCAGTCCCGTGAGCCGGTTGACTTGGATCATTCGAGGCCGTATTTCTCGAGCAGGCGATTGAGCCGCGGGCGCGACACGCCGAGGATCTCGGCGGTGCGTGCCTTGTGACCGCCCGTCGCGGCGAGTGTCCGCCGCACATGTTCCTTCTCGACCTCGTTGAGCGACGCGATGGACGGCGCTGCCGCGTCGCGCGGCGACGCGATGGAAATGTGCTCGGGCCGAATGACGCCGCCCGATGCGACGATGGACGCGCGCGCCAGGCAGTTCTCGAGCTCGCGGACATTGCCCGGCCAGTCGTGCTCCATCAGCCGCGCGAGGGCGTCGCTCGACAGGACAACGGTTGCTGCCGACGACGCGAGGCCGATACGACGGATCAGTTCCGTGGCGAGCAGCGGGATGTCCCCGCGACGCTCGCGCAGCGGCGGCAGCACGATCTCTACGACGCGCAGGCGATAGTACAGATCTTCGCGGAAGGTGCCGTCCTCAATCATTTGCTCGAGATCGCGATGCGTGGCGGCCACGACGCGCGCCTCGGTGCGCTCCGGTTTCTCGGCGCCGAGCGGTTCGAACTCGCGGTCCTGGATGACGCGCAGCAGCTTGGTCTGGAACTTCGCGGCCGTGTCGCCGATCTCGTCGAGAAAAATCGTTCCGCGGCCTGCGACCGCGAAGCGGCCCTTTCGCGCGTTGACCGCGCCGGTGAACGCGCCGCGCGTGTGGCCGAAGAGCTCGGATTCGAGGAGCGGCGTTGGCAGAGCCGCGCAGTTGACGGGCACGAACGGCTCGCGCGCCGCGGCCGAGTTCGAGTGAATCGCTCGCGCGACGAGCTCCTTGCCGGTGCCGCTCTCGCCGCGGATCAGCACCGTCGCGCGCGTCATCGCCGCCTGCCCGATCAATTTGTAGACCGCAATCATTCGCGGGTCGCGACCGGTGAGATCGCCGAGCGAAACGTCCGCGACGGGCGCGCAGGGCGTACGCGCGCGGGACCTGCGATCCTCGAACGTTGCGTCGAGCACGCGCCGCACGTGGTGCAAATCGAGCGGCTTGACCAGGAACTCGACGGCGCCCGCCCGCATCGCCGAGACGACGGTCGGCATGTCGTCGTAGGCGGTCATGAGGATGACGTCCACTGATGGCGCCCGTTCGCGCAACACCTTGAGAAACGCGATGCCGTCCATCTCCGGCATCCGCACATCGGACAGCACGACATCGGGCGCCGCGTCACTCACCATCGCGAGTGCCCGATGCGGTCCCTCCGCCACGCGCACCTCCGTCGTCCCGTTGTCCGCGAGCGCCTCCGCGAGCGAGGTGCGGATGGTCGGGTCGTCGTCGACGATCAGGAGGCGGCGTGACATCAACGTGGACACTCGCCGTTACCGTTTCAGGATCGCTTCAAGGGCCGGGCTGAAGTCGATCTCGTGAATCTTCGACGTAGGGATGCCATCGGAGGTGAACGCGAGCAGCTTGCCGTCGGGAGAGGGTGCCAGAAGCCCTCCCGTGCCACGAGGAATCTCGCCGACGACTCGCGTCGGGCTGCCATCGAACGGCACGAGAAAAATCTTCGACACGGAGTCGCCGGCTGCTTTGCCTACCGCGATGACCTGCTTGCCATCCGGGTGGAACACACGGTTTTGACCATGGAATGGAACGCGCAGCGTGCGCGTGGGATCGCCCACGGTCGACAGGATCGTGACGCCACGGTTCTCACCCTTGGCATCGACCAGTCCGAGAAACAGCTGGGTCCCAGCCGCCAAGCCCGGTCCACCTACTCGAAACTCGGGCTCGCCGCCGGGATCCGGCAGCCGCCGCGCTGCGCCACCGTCGATCGGAACGAAGAATCGTTCAGTCTTCCTGTCAGCGGTCACGGTCACGATGACCGCGCGATCCGAACTGAAAAGAAAGGGGGGTGTCGCAGTAGGGAATTCGGCCGAGATGTCGCGGACTTGTCTTTCCGGCCCGTCCAACGGGATCTCGGCGACGCTGTATCGGGATGGCGCTGACCCACTGGGAGCGTCGGCCCGCTTCATCACTCGAATCGCCTTTCCGTCCGATCGCCACACGAACCTGCCGTAGGCGATGGGCGCGGATGCCGTGCTCAGCACACGTGTCCGGCCCGAGTCGACGTCGAGGACCGCGATTTGGTTACGGTCATCAGCGCCCCATCCGACTTTCTGCCGGTCTTTACTTTCTGCTTTGGTGCGAAACGCCAGAAACCGTCCATCGGGCGACCACGGCATTTCCCAGACGCCCGGGCCTTCCCAACCTTCCAGATGCATCGGCATCGGGTAGCGGCGCGGCGACGAGCCATCCGCGCTCACCACGGTGATGTCGTAGTGCGAACGGTTGCCGCTCAGCACCGCAAGCCGTCGCCCGTCTGGCGACCACGCCGGGGTGCTGGTCTGCACATTCCCCGGCAACAGTTCGCGCGCCTGGCCCGTGGTCAGGTCGAGGAGGCGCACGACCTGATTGTGAACTCGAGTTACCCAGGTGTATCGCAGCCTCGCATCAAGGCCCATGTCGTACCCGTAGCCACTGTCAAGCGGCGGGAGAGCGACCGAGATCTCTCCTTCGATACCGGAGTCTGTCCGGTAGAAGAACCGGTCTGGATCCCGATCGGAGATTGCCACGCGCCCGTCGGGCGAGAGGCCCGCACCGGTGCCCATCGTACGCGGAACCAAGGCTTCGATTCGACCACTCAGCACATCTACGCGGTCGATGGCCATCTTGGCGGAGTCGAGCCCAGTCTGAACGTAGAGTGATTTGCCGTCGGCGCTCCAGGCAAGCGCCACTCTCCTCATCGGATAGCTCGCAACTACACGCTCTGCCCCGCCCGTCGCCGGAACAAGAGTGACATCCCGCATGCCGCCCAGGCGAGGGCCAGCGTCGAACGCGAGGGTCTTGCCATCGGGCGAGAACGCCGCGCCCAGGAACTGCCTGTCTGTTGACCGGAGGCTCACGCGCTGCGCCGGGCCGGTCGCGATGCCGGTCTGTGGATCGATCGGCATCGTCCACGTAAAGAGTCCCGTGCCATCTTCGGAGGATCGGCTGAAGGCAAGCCGGCTGCCCAGCGGCGACACGGCCGCTGCAAGCATGTTCGTCCCCAGAAGCGTGCTGCGCCTGGTGGCGACATCGTAGGCGAAGGTGGTGCTGTCTTCGACCCGTGTTTTGTCTACTGCAGCCGGGAGCGTCGTGTAGATCAGTGTGCGGCCGCCGGGGAGGCGGACAAACCCGATCACGTTCTCTTCAATGGTCGCAAGCTCGCGAACGCTCGCTTGCGGCGCCGATGCCTTCGGCGCCTGCGCCTGTGCGGCGATGGATGTTGAAAGAAGCGCGATGACAAGCGCTCGGTACCACGAGATGCGTTGCATTAGTGACCTCCACGATACTCGCGTTTGAGTGGCGTTGCGGCGAGAACGCCATCTCTTTCGCATTCGTGATGCCACATGCCGCGCCGACGAGAAATGCTGCCAGGGACAGCGGTTATCCGTTCCAGCCGCCCGCGCACGCAATCGGCTGACGGAACGACGCGTTCCGGACGCGGTCGCGAAGCGTTACGCGATTTTGGGGCCTCGGGGCCCGATGCATGGGCGGCCGATGTGGCGGCGATTGCACGAGGCCATTCGGGTCATATCATCGCGACCATGTTGAAGAAGAGCCTGAGGATTCACGGCGACATCGTCGCGCCCGTTCTCTGCGATTGGGACTTCGATCACGACGGATCTACACGATCACCGTTCGCTGCGTCGACGCATCGAAGAACGCGTCGACACGCACCGTGACGGTGGTGGTGCCGGTCAACGCAGGACGATCGCGGGATCGACTTGCGAGACTTGGCGCGCGGCCGACGCCGTCGCCAGCAGCGTGATACCGAGCGCGAGAACGGTTGCCGCGACCAGAATCAGCGGATCGGACGCGCGCACTTCGTACAATCGGCTGGACAGGAGCCGGCCTGCCGCCCAGGCGGCAATCAATCCCATCGCGGTCCCGATGCTGGCGAGCGTCCATCGGCTGACGCATCATCAGCCGGAAGACGTCTCGGCGCGTCGCGCCGAGCGCCATCCGCGTGGCCACTTCACCGGCGCGCTGCGCCCACGTGTAGGCGATCACGCCATAGATGCCGACCGCCGCGAGCGCCAGCGCCGTGCCCGCAAACAGCAGCATGAGGATCATTCCGAGCCGCTGCCGGTTCAACGACGACGACACCATGTCGCTGAGCAACCGGAACTCGATCGGCAGCAGCGGATCCATCGCCTGTACCGCCGCGCGCACTGTCGGCGCGATCGACGCCGGATTGTCGAGCGACGTGCGTGAGACAACGGTCTGTCGAAGGTAACCCCCTTGCATCTGTGGCACATAGAACGCAGGGTCCGCGGCCAACGCGAGCGACACATACTTCAAGTCTTCGACCACGCCAACGACGACGTACATGGTCGTGCGCGGATCGGGAAACCCGAAGGTGATTTTCACCGCCAGCGGATCCCTGCCCGCGAGGTACCGGCGTGCGAACGACTCATTGACGACCTGGATCAGAGCAGCGCCCCAACGCGGCGGCGACGACGGCGGTGTGCAGCCACTGGTAGTTCAACAAGAAGATGTCGGCCAGGAACGACTGGATGCCCGGATCCGCCAGGTTTGTATTGGGGTCGGATACGGTATCCGACCGTCAGCTGCCGTGACGGAGGGAGAGAGATGACGCAGCGTCGCTTTCATCTGAGAGATCCGCGCGTCGCCTTATTTGGTGGCGTTCGTCTCGTAGGTCCATGCGACTTTCAAACGTGCCGCCGTTTCCGGCGTCAGATCGGCGGCGAGCGACGCGAGCGCGAGCCGAAGCAGCATGCCCGCATTCTGTCACAGGGATACGAGGGCAGTCTCCGCCGTGCGACGCCGGGCGCCTCGCGGGAACCACCAGTTGAGTCTCCCGAGGAGCGCCATCGACGCGGGCACGAGGACGAGGCGAACGAGCGTCGCGTCGAGCGCCACGGCAAATGCGAGGCCGAGCCCGAGCTCCCGCGTCACCACGAGGCGCGTGAACCCGAACGCCGAGAAGATCGAGACCATCACGAGAGCCGCGCTCGAGATGGGCCCCGCGGTCTGTTGCAGGCCGAGGGACACGGCTCTCGCATTGTCGCCAGTGGCGGCGTAGGCCGCTCTCACGCGACTCAGCAGAAACACTTCGTAGTCCATCGACAGCCCGAACAGGACGGAGAACAGCACCAGCACGATGAACGAGTTCAGCCCTCCCGGAGGGGAGAGATGGATCCATGCCGCGCCGCGGCCATCCTGAAACACGTAGACGAGACACCCGTACGATGCAAGGACCGACAAGAGGTTCAGCAGGATCGCCTTCAGCGGGATCAGGACGCTTCGAAACGACACGAGCAGCACCAGAAATGTCGTCGCCAGGACGACCGGCACGACGATTCGCATGCGGCCGAAGACTTCGTCGTCGAAATCTTTCGTGAGCGCCGTCGTGCCGCTGATCCCGACGCGCGCGCCAAGCCCAGAGAGTTCCGGCCAGCTGTCGCGGCGCAGGTCGTCGACCAGGGCCATCGATTCCGGTGCCTCGGGCACAGACGAAGGCAGCAGGACGATGAGCGCCATCCGATCGTCGACGCTGAGGACATCGTGAACGAGATGCTGCATCCGGTCTGGCAGATCGTCGGGGGACCGGACCGATCGGTGCAGGCTGCTCGCGACGGACAAGAGATCGGGGAACCCGTTCACGCGGGCGATTCGAGGATCTTCCGACAATCGTTCGGAAAGCGCCGTGATGCCGCGCCGGAAATCGGCGTCCCACATGGTCCGTCCGGGCGGCGCCTCCACGAGCAGCATGGTGGGCCCAATCGCTCCCTGGTAGAACTGGTCGGCGAGCAGATCGTAGCCCTCACGTGCTTCGAGATCGGCGACGAGATTGTTCACGCCGACGTTCCACGATTGCAGGCGACGCACCGGCGCAATGAAGACGGCGAGAGTCACGAGGCCCGCGACCAGAAACGTCCAGGGACGCCGCATCACCAGACCAGCCCATCGGGCCCAGACCGCGGTTGCCTCGCTTGGCGGCTTGGGATGCTTTCGAGGCCAGTTCACGGCTGCTCCCAGGTAGGAGAGCACGACCGGCAGCAGCGTCAACGATGCCGCGACGGCCGTGAGAACGACAACGATGCCGCCGGCGGCCATCGATCGGAGAAAGGACACGTTGACCAGGAACAACCCACAGAAACCGATGGCGACAGCCAGACCGGAAACGACAATCGCGTGTGCTGTATCGTCGACGGCTCGGCTCGCGGACTCGCGGACACCGTGACCCTGCGACAGCGCCGCACGGAAGCTGGCCACGATGAACAGCGCGTAATCGACGCCTACGCCGAGCCCAATCATCGAGACCACGTTTTGGGAGAACACGCTGACGGTTGTAATGCGGCTCAGGAAGAACAGCCCGGCTGAGCTGATGGTCACCGACGCCAGCGCCAGCAGTACCGGCAACCCCGCCGCGAGCGGAGCGCCGAAGGCCACCAGGAGAATCACGAGCGTAATGGGCAAGCCCACACGCTCGGCGCGGAGCAAATCCGCAGAGGACTGGCGATCGAGATCGAAGTACATCGCGGGAGTTCCCGTCACGAGTGCGCGGAAGTCATTCGGGAGGCTGGCTCGTCGGATCGCGGTTCGCACCTCTCGGGTGAGCACCTCGGCCTCGTTGAATCTCGCAACGTTCGACCGAAACAGGATCAGCGCAGTCTGCCGGTCTTTTCCGAGCAAGTCGACCCGCCCGGTATTCCAGTACGACCGGACGGCACCGCCCGGCATCGACATCAGGCTGTCTTCGATCGCCTGCGCGGCATGCTGAAATCGGGCGTCCTGGACGCCAAGACCATCGCTCCGCAGCAGTACGAGGAACGGAAAGAACGTGCCTGCGGGGATGCCGCCGTTCACCGCGCGTTCGATGACCTCGACCGACCGGCTTCCGGCAATTCCATCCGACGCGCCCTTCAAGACACCCTGCACCCGCGAAGCAAAGATCCCGGAAACGGCGATGAGCCCTGCCCACAGGAGGATCGTGACCTCGCGATGCCGCAGCACCCACGAGGCGAGTGTCCCGAATCGGGAAGCCGCTGCCACCTTTTCCGGAGCCCGATGCCAGGCGGGCAGGCCGATTCCGGACACCGGGGTCGAGATCATTTGACAGCCGCGACGAACGTCTGAAGGCCGCTTGGGTCGCACGTCACATCGAGACGGCTCCATGGAAGCGTGCGGAGAATCCGCTCCAATTCGTCAGGGCCGCGATACGTGGTGACGAGCTCGGCCATCTGGAGCAATAGATCGGAGCGAGCGTCCCGCGCGGTCGCGCTGGTGTAAAAGGTCGCGCCAGGCTCCAGCAGGTCATGGACGCGTGCATAGAACGCTGCCAATTCATCGTCGCGAAGGAACTCTCCGAGGCCGGTGCTGATCACGAGATGGAATTTCAACCTCGGGTAGGCATCGCTGTTCAACGCGTCGCCGAGGTGATAATGCACGGACCCGAGCCCGCACTGTGCGGTCAGACTGCTCGCGACCGCGAGCGGCAGAGGGTCGATGTCGACGCCGTGATACTCAATCCGCGACAGGAGCGCGGGGTTCTCGCTGCGCAGCGCTCGAGAGAGATCGATCATGTCGCGCGGAATGCCACAGGGCACCGCGAGAACCCTCAGCGGCTGCACGTCCGCAGGGAACGATTCGAGCGCCAGGCGCACGGTGTGTTGGGCGCGCTTGCAGCGCCGTCGAAACGCCCGCGCCGCCGGCATCGCGAGCAGCCGCGCGTCGATCCATCGTCCCAATACCGTACGGCCGGACGGCGTGCTGCGGTAGATGTGATCCGCAAATCGGAAGCTGCCCGAGTGCTCGATCCCCTCTCGAGCGAGATCGCTCAGCCTCATCACGTAGTAGAGCGGTACAAGATGAAGCGCGCCGTCGCGGATCAGCTTACGCGGGATGCTGCGGCTGCGCCGCGTGACGTTCTTCATCCGCGATTCGATGTTCGTCATCGCTCCTCTCGATCAGCTCCTCGCCCAGTCCCTCGATGTCCCAAAGCCGCTCGCGATACGGAGTGAGCCGTTGAACGATACGCTCGTCGGCGGCGCGATACCGGTTCAGGATCGCGTCGGCAGCCGGTTGTCCAGTCAGCCACTCACAAATCCAGTCGAGATGGTCCTGCTCGTCCCGCAGCAGGGCGCTGAAAGTCCGGCGCGCCGCGTCGGGCAGACCGCGTCGGGCCAATTCGTCCGTGAAATGACGATGAACGCTGTGCTCGAAGATGTGCGTGAGCGCGAGCACTTCGGTGATGGTTCGCGGCGTGGAGATCTCGTCGAGGTAGAACGATTGGTAGCTCCGACGAATCCGCACGCTCGGGAGACCGAGGGTTTCCAGCGTGTGCATCCAGAGCCAGGCGTGCCGCGCTTCGTCGGCGCAGTGCCTGGTGAGCCGACTGAGAAGGTACGGATCCGTTGCGTGGCGGACTATCCGGCCAAGCACCAGCGCGCCGTCGAGCTCGCTCTGCCGATACCAGTTCAATCGCCAGTAGAGGCTACGCTGTTCCGACATGGCTGCCCTCCCACTCCACCATCCGCAGGCTCTCGCCGGTCAGCCGGCGGATCTTCTGGCTGATCGTGACGATCGCCGCGAACTCGTTCTTCTCGGCGATTGGAATCTCGCTGACGACTTCCAGGCCGATGTGCCGAAACGATCGCGCGGCCTCGTGGACCTTCGCCGACTCCGACGGACGCCGCTGAATGCGCAGCGCCAGCAAGTCGTACGCGAATTGCGTGTGCCGAAGCTCGTCGCGCCCGACCAGCATCAGAATGCGACGGAGGACCGGTTCATGCGCGAGCTTGGCGTCTTTCATGAAATGAAACGCCGCAAAGTGCTCGCTCATCATGTACCGCGTCAACAGGCCGGTCCCGTCCTCGTACCGAAGGTCACGGTTCCGCCGCCGTATCGACGCGATCTCTTCGTCCTCGATCGGGTCGAAGCCGACCCGCTGCAGATACTGATTGAACACGTGGAAGTGTTTGTACGACTCGTACAGTTGAATGCTGAACACCGAAGTCGCCGCGACGTCGTCCCACAGGCAGTCCATCGCGCGGCAGGTGAATATCGGAAAGAACGATTCGATGAGCGCGGAGTCGCGCACACGCTTCAGGAGCTCCGGCTGCCCGAGCGCCAGCTGCGGGTCGACGTCGTCCCACGCAATGTCGGTGTCGAGATTCCATCGCTGCATTTCCGCCGTGGAGAGATAGTCGGCGTAAATCATCGTGTGGCCTTCTCGCGGCGATCGGCGGCGGGCCGCTGCGCGTGGTGCGCCCAGCGATCGAGCCCGACCGCGATGCACGCGGTGTGAACCGGCTGTCCGTCTGACGTCACGATCTCGAAACGCCGGCCAAAAAACGGCCCGTGTCGATTGACGCTGGCAAGCGCGAGGCCTCCGGGGCCCGGCCACTGATACTCGACTTTTGTTTTCAGCAGCCGCTGCATCAGCGCCTTCCCGGCTGCAGCAGGAAGGAAAAACGGATCCTCCGCTGCCTGCCACTGACCCGAAAGGCTCATCTCCTCGGCGAGTGTCTCGATGGCGAGGCGTGCAGACTCCGCGGCCGCGTCGACCCAGGCCGCTGGTCCGAGCAGCACAACCTCGCGCATCTCGAACTCAATCTGGCGGACGCCCGGTTCTGAGGCACTTTCGGCACGGAAGCACCTGCCGCGTGACGTGATGACGGCCGGCGCGTCGAGCACGCGGCCTGCGAGCTGTGCGTACGCGTGGTAACAGACCGCCGGCGACAGACACCATTGAGAGGTGTCGCCGTTCTCGAGAAAGGCGAACCGGCAGGCCGACATCAGCAAATGCGGAAACGCCTTCGGGTATTCAGCGTGCTCGAGCACGCCTCGGGCAATCAACGCGGGATACTGGACCTCGCGAGCGCCCAGGGACAACGCGGCGCGGCGAACGCGTGCGTCAATGCCGTTCAGCGTGAGCAGCTCGGCGTCCGACCTCGTGGGTGCGGACTGCGGATAGCCGGCAATCATGATGGTTCCCCCATGGTCCAGAACGCGCGGCAGATCCGGTCAACCGTTCCGAAGAACCGCATGTCGACCTTTCGCATCGGAATGGACGTGCCTGTTGCCGTTTCAACGAAGGCGAGCAGGTCGATGATCCCAAGGCTATCGATGATGCCGCTCTCGAAAAGCGGCGTGAAGGCATCGATATCCATCGGCCGGGCGCCATGCCGTGCAAAGAGCGGCCCTTTGATGAACTCGATCAACGCGCGTGCGAAGGCTTCCCGGCTCTCAGGCCGTTGGGCGACGAGCAGCTCAGACATGTGCGTGCTCCCTCACGTGGCGGCGGCGCCGCCAGTCGCAGGCACGTCCGAAGTCGATGACTTTGCCGATCGTCGTCCGCCAGTCCGAGAGAGGTAGGGGTCCGCCCCACAGCAGTTCCGCTCGGGCTGTGCGATACACCTTCGGGTACAGCAGCGTTGGAAAAAAGGACTTCGCACCTTCCAACACCCGGCCGAACAGCGCGTCGCCGCTTTGTCGAACCGAGCGTTCGAAGAGCTCGAACGTGGCCGCGTCGACGATGACCGGCGTCTCGATCTGGCCGCTGTCCCATCCAGAAACGCAGTCGCGGAGATGCGCGACCACGGCGTTCACGAGCTCGTGGATCGGGATCGCGCGATCACCTGCTGCAACGTGACAGATGTCAAACCTTTCGACAGGACGAGCCGCCGCATGGGCGATCCACTGGGCCGCAACATCGGTGGCGATGAGATCAACCCGTGATCCATCGGCCGAGGGGAGCAGGGGCACCAGCCCGCGCACCAACCAGCGGATGGACTGATGGATCGCTCCAAATCGGTGCACGTAGCCTGTCTGCGCGCCGCCGATGCACGTGCTGAGGCGCGCGATTCGCGTCGGCAGGTCCGCGGCCGCAGTCAGGCGTTCCGCTTCCCACTTCGTCCGTTCGTAGCGGTTCACGAACGCTTCCGGTGTCGCGTCGAGACACTCCTCGATCGCGCCGGTCCTCGTTCCCGCCACGCACGTCGTGCTGACGAGAAGGAACTGGCGCAGGCGCGCGCACCGGCGCGCGAGATCGAGGACACGCCGCGTGCCGTCAACGTTCACGTCGCGCAGGTCGTTCAGCGACGCCGCAAATCGCGTATTCGCAGCGGCATGGATCACGACGTCCACCTCGCTCGACAGACGCTGACGGTTGCGACCGTCGAGACCAAGGTCCTCCCGTGTCATGTCTCCGGTGATTGGGTGCAGACGTTCGAGGAAACTCGATGGGGAGCACGAGCCGCCTGTCAGCGCGTCGACGCTATCGCGCAGATCCTGAACGCGGTCGGCCCACGTCGGACCCGGGCGAAGCAGTGTGAAGATCTGCTCGTTCTCTTCGCATCGCAGCAGTTCGGCCAGAAGATGCGGTCCAAGCGCCCCGCTGGCCCCCGTGACGAGGATGGTTCGGCCCATGTCAGTGCTCCAGCAGCAATCCGCACCAGCTCGAGCCGAATCCGTACGTGAACAGCAGCAACCGTGAACCCCGAGGGACCTGACCACGCCGCCGAAGGTCCTGCAGGTACAGGAACGAATCGGCGGTGATGGTGTGGCCAAACGACGGCAGCCCACAATGGAGCCGGTCCGCGGAAATGCCGACGAGCCGCAGCAGAATGTCCCAACTGGATCGATTGACGCCGGTCGGAACGACGACGTCGACGTCTTCGGGCCGGAGGCCGTGCTGAACCAGCAGCTGTTGGATGACCGCCTTCGCCGTTGGAAAGTAGGCCGCGACGATCTCGGCGCCGCACGCTGCGGGGTCGCAGTAGTAGCCACGCGACAGCTGTGTGAAGCCGAGCCACTTCTCTTCTCGACACTCGCGTGAGACGACCACTGCACACGCGGCATCGCTGATGACGTTGTAGAGGATCTCGCGCGGCGCTCCTGCGGGGAGAACGTCCACGCCCACGCACAATGCGTGGTGACGTCCTGGCTCGGCGAGCAGGAGCGAGCGGGCAACCCTCAGCGCCGCGAACATCGTCGAACATCCCTGCTGCGCCACGGCCAGCACGTCTGCGTTGTGCAGATCGAGCGCGTCCTGAAGCCACGCGGACGCGTAGCGAAAACCCTGCATGACGTCGCCACTGGTGGAGCGGTCGGCGGCGGCGGTTGAACGGATGTGGCTTTCAGGTCTCGCGCTGGCCCAGACGAGAACGTCCACTTGATGCGGCTGAAGGCCGGCGTCGCTCAACGCGGCCTGCGCGGCGTCGATCGCCATGTCATCCGGTCGGCAGCGCTCGTCACAGATGTAGGCGCGCTCGAAGCCGAACGCGTGCAATGCCTGCGGCGGCGACGTAAGAAGTCCCGCAGCAGCCAGCTCGGCGAGATCGTGGTGCCGCGGAGGCAACACGCCGGCCACGCCGCTCAGGCCAACCTGACTCGCATTTTCGCTCACGCCTATCTATGAAGGAAGGACCCCAGGAAGGTTACTGCTGACGACGAGCCTCGTTCCGGAGCCGCTTCACTTCGTCGAAGAGATCCGCCGGGCAGTACGACCCTCTCAAACGGCCGTAGGTGGTCTCGGCGCCCGACTGCCACAAGTCGCGGGTCGCCGCGTTCGAGCGCAGGACGGTGAGGCCGCGCTTCTCCATTTCACGAACCGCCTGGTCGCTCATGGCGCGGACATCGGCACGAAGCCGTTCGCCCGCCGCGTGTGCAGCCGTGAGCAGCGCTGCCCGGGACGCGGCAGGGGTCTGCTGCCAGGCCTGCTGGCTGATGACGGTTGCGCCAATCAACGGCATCCACGGCACATCGATCATGTGGGGCGCGAGCGTGTACGACTGCTCGAACTCGGCAAGAAGAGGCACCGTCGAAAACGCGTCGATCGTGCCGGCTTGCAAGGCCGTGATCAGATCGGTGGGCGCGAGCGGGACGGCGTGAAAACCAAACTCCCGGTAGAGACGGCTTGTCGCGGCATCACCCACCGACGTGAACAGCGTCATGCGGCGCACATCGTCGGGCGTCCGGGCAGCCTTCTTGGTGAATGTGTGCACCCAGCCGGCCTCAGCCCAATTCAGCACCTTGAATCCTCTGGCTTCGATACGCTGCTCGAGCATCGGCGCGAGTCGCAGGCGCACGTAATCGATCTCCGCATAGGAGTTGAACATCATCGGAATCTGGAGGCATGAGATCGCGTCGTCGATTCGCGAGAGACCGACCGATGAGAGCGCCGCGGCCTGAATGCGGCCTTGACGGATCTGCCCCACCATCTCCGCCTCGTCTCCGAGAACGCCGCCCGAATGGATCGTGACCTGTACCGTTCCGGCCGAGATCGTTCGCCACTCCTGCCGTACGTACTGCAGGCTCTCGTCCCAAAGCGATCCCTTCGGGACGATCGTGCCCATCCGAATGCGGACGACGCTCTGTGCCTGCAGCAATGGAGTCGCAGGGGTCGCGAGCAGTGCCAGCGCCATCGCGATTCGATACACGCGCGACCTGGTGAGCTGAATGTGCGCCATCAGAGCTCTCTGGTGTGGTGAAGCAGAGGCGTCAGAGGGTGTGGGCCCACCTCGCTCTGCCTACGGCACTGCTTCACGAGCTGAAAAAAGCCTTTGCGGCGATACCTCGTGCACGCGTCGTCATAGAGACGCGCGGTGAGCCAGAGCATGCCTTCTCTCAACTGCTGCGGCGACATGTCCATCGGTTGGTAGTTGACATCGAACAGCGTGCACAAATCCCACCGTCCGGCCTCGAGAATTCGACCCTCACGCTCGAGACGGTCGTAAAGCGGCGTCCCGGGAAATGCCGTGAGCACGGTGATTTGCACGTCGTACAACGGCACGTCGAGTGCGAACTCCAGAACCTCCTGAAAGATCTCGGGCGTATGGCCGTCGAGGCCGAGAATGAAACATCCGTTCACCGTGATGCCGTGCGCTTGAATGCGGCGAAGCGCAGCCGTGTAGTGTCTGGCGGTTCGTGCCTTGAAGTTCGAACGCATCTCGATGCCCTGCAGCGGAGCCTGGACCGGACTTTCCAACCCGATCAACACCTGCCGGCAGCCAGCCTCTCGCATCAGGTCCAACAACTCTTCGTCCTCCGCCACAGAGATATCGGTTTCGGTGAACCACGTGATCTGGAGCGGGGCCAACTGACGGCACAGCTCCTTGCCCCACGCCTTGTCAACGAAGGTGTTGTCATCGGCGAACTCGATGAATGGGTTCGGCCGCACATGCTGGATTGCGCGGATATCGCGGACGATGTCGGCCACCGGGCGCTTTCGGTAACGCTGGCCGAGCATCACGTTCGATGCGCAGAAATCGCAGCGCCAGGGGCAGCCGCGCGATGTTTGGACGGTGAAACGATTGTACGGGCGGTCGGCCAGCAGGTCGTATCGCGGCACCGGAAGACGACCGACATCCACAGGACCCCAATCCGCTGCGAGGAAGAGCCTGGGCGGGTCGTTCCGCTCTGTCGCACGCACCACCTCAGGCCAGACGTTCTCGCCTTCACCGGTGATCACGTAAGCGGCATGAGCGGCGGCTTCCTGCGGTCGCACTGTGACGTGCAAGCCGCCCATCGCCACACGCACGCCCGACTGTCGTAAGCGATCGGCGATCGCGTACGCTTCGAACACCTGCGCCGAGAATGTACTGATCGCTACGAGATCGCACGTGTAGATCTCGGAGGGTTCCTTTCCGTCAGCCTCCGCTTCGAAGTAGCTGATCTCGTGGCCCGCCGGCGTGCATGCAGCCAGGTAGAGCAGACCGAGGCTCGGCAGCGATGCGATCGTCTTACTGCGCTCGACGAATCCCGGCAGCGTCAAACCAAGCTCCAGCAGCGCCGGATCGTGCGCGCGGATGCCGCTCATGGCGAGAAACCCGATTCTCATGGCGTCCCGCCGATGATGGTGAACACAACCGCGAGGAGCAGAGCGATGACCGGGATGAAGAACAGATGCCGGCACGACTCGCGCCAGCCAGTGAGAAAGCAGACGGCGGGCATGGCGACGCCGCCCACAGCGAAGCCGATTGACGCGCCGGCGCCCATGGTCGTGGTCGGTAAAGGCCACGGCGAATACGAAAAGAGCACGTTCAGCATTCCGAGGGCCGCCAGAGCGATGTGTCCTAGCCGCACGATGCGGCGTCGAAAAGAGTTGTATCCGCCCAGAAAATCGTCGCGATGGAAGAGAAGGCCGAGACCGGCACCAGTGATGAACGCGAAGAGCAGCAGCCACCAGCCGAACTGCCAATTTAGGACGTGAGTAGGTCCAGACACTGCGCACCGCCTTCGTTGAATTACTGAAGGCGCGTCCGGGAATGGTTACAGGCTTTCTGTAACCTTGCGCCCCCGTTGCGTCAGTACCTCCAGACACCGCAATCCTGCAGTGTCGTCGTGCCACTCATCACGCTGCATGTCTCGAGAGAGGGTGCCTGAATGATCACAGTCAACACCCGCAACTGGCTGGCCACCGCAGCCCTGGCGGGAGCTCTTGCCACGCCGTCGCTGGCGGTCGCTCAACCTCCGGGGGTCCAGGCCGAGGACGCCACTCGGTATCTGGCGCTTGGCGACAGCATTGCCGCCGGCTACAAAGTCGTCCCGGTCACGCAGGCTTACCCCTATTTGCTGTACCAGGACGGCGCGTTCGATTACATCTCGTCCGCGCTGTTCTGCGATGCGGCCGTGCCAGGCGCAACCAGCCAGGACGTGCTGCTCCATCAGGTGCCGCAGGCGCTCATTCCCTTCGCCAACGGCGGATTCAATCCGAAGTACGTGACGCTGACGGTCGGCGGGAACGATCTGCTGGCTATCCTGAAGTTCGCAGGAACCCACCAGGATCCCGCGGAGGTTTTCCAGTTCGCCAATCAGGTGCTCGGCGCGTACGCCCAGAACCTGGGGGCCATCCTCTTCCAGCTTCGTAGCGGTTTGCCGAACGCAAAAATCTTCGTGGCGAATCAATACACGATCCCCGAAATTGAAGCCGTGTTGCCGTTCACTGGGCAAATCATCGGCGCGTTCAACAGCGTGTTGGCGCAGGTTGTCGGCCAGTTTCCGAACAACGTGTACGTTGTCGACGTCTACCATGCGTTCCTTGGCCGCAGCGGTCTTCTTCTGGTCGAGCGCCACGCCGCGTCACCTTTCGAAACGCACCCCACGACTACCGGGCATCACGTCATGGAGCAGGCGTTCGCGGATGTGATCGCCCAGAACAAGTAAGGCTTCCGTACAGCGCTTTGACATCCGGTGGCGCGGGCTTCCATCCGCGCTACCGGAAAGCGAAACAGCACAGCGATTTGGACGTAGTCTACGTGTCATTCGGCCCGAGAATCGCTTTCACCCAGTCGGAGCGATGGACTCCTTACGCGCAGGTTCTGCTCAGTGCAATGACCGGCGGCGGGGAGAATCAACCCCTCGGTGGACGGCTGAAAACCGGCAATTAATCGACAGGGCAAAACCGGCAATTATCTGCGGCGGCCAAGACCAATGGAGTTCTACTTCGGCGGCGGCTCAGTGCGCAAGTCGGTCTGGACTTTGGTCCGCCAGCTGCGCGGTCCGCATTTGAGCACGTGCGCGTGATGCAGCAGCCGATCGAGCAGTGCGGTGACGGCGGCGGTGTCGCCGAGCAGCTTGCCCCAGTCGTCCACTGGACGATTTGATGCGAGGAGTGTCGCCGCCCGTTCGTAGCGACGCATCACGATTTCCAAGAGATCTTCCGCGGCGGTGTGCGGCAGTTTCCGCATGCCTAAGTCGTCGATGATCAGTAGGGGCACGACCGCGAGATCGGCGAGGTACTCCTTGCGTGTGCCATCGGGCGTGGCATCGACGAGTTCCTCGAGGAGCGTGTGGGCCTCGCGGTAGATGACACGATACCCTTGCTGGATCACGGCGCGGCCAATCGCTTGCGCCAAGTGGCTCTTTCCTGTGCCGGGTGGTCCGAGAAAGAGCGCGTCCTCGCGTTGTGCGATGAAGCGGCCCGTGGCAAGCTCGTGGATCAGCGCCCGATTCATCTTCTTGTTGAAATCAAAATCGAAGGTATCCAGGGAGCGATCCGGATCCCGGAAGCCCGCCTGTTTGTGCCGACGCTCGAGGAGGCGGTCCTGTCGGCGCAGGAGCTCGTCGGACACCAGCATCGACACGAGATCGATCGGCGCGAGCTTCTCGCTCTGGGCCTGACGCAAGCGGGTTTCGAGGACCGCCGCCATGCCGGACAGGCGGAGTTGACGGAGCGCGCGATCGAGTTCGACGAGGTTCATAGCGGATCTCCTGTTTTGCGATCGATGAGATCGCGATAGAGGGTGAGCTGCCGAATGAGCGGGTCGACTTGGCGGAGCGTCAGCGGCACCGGCAGCCGACGTTCGAGGTACCGACGCAGGAAGCGGTACGTCGGCACGCCGAGATCGAGCGCGGCTTTGGCCGCGTCCTCGATGACCGCCGGTCCGTATTTCTTGGCGAGAGCGAGCACGCCGAGTATGCGGCGAATGCCCGACGCGCCCTCGTGCTGATGGATGGAGTGGCAGACGGCGCTGATGTGCACACCGGCGGTCTTCGCCCGTGCCAGGAGCGCGACCGTGCTCGCCGGCGTCCGCCTCGCACGATCGTCGTCGTGGATGCGATGCCACCCACGTGGGGCGCGGACATGCTCACGCAGCAGCTGCCCCGTGTTCGGCGCGAGCAACCGGACATGCAGATCATTCCATTGCACCTGCACCCGACGACCGATCCATCCGGGGGGCGCGCCGTAGTACGCGGCCTCGACTTCGACGCAGCCATCCAGGTGCACGGTCCGTTCGCCGTATTGGTAGTAGCGAAACGGTTCGAGCGGCAGTGGGCCGAGCGCCGGCTGCTCCTCGGCAAACATCGCCGCGACTTGCCGTTTCGTGGTGCCGTGAATCCGCGTGTCGGCCCAGCGCGTCTCCCACCGATCCAAGTACGCCTGCGCCGCCTCGATCGTCTCGAAGCGGAGTCCTTTCAGCGGCGTTTTCTGGGCGTGACCGACGCCGGCTTCCACCTTGCCCTTCCGATCGGGATCGGCGACGCGGCACGGCAGCGCGACCACGCCGTAGTGTGCGAGCACGTCGCGATACAGCGGATTGAGGGCGGGATCGTAGATGTCGGGCGTGAGCACGCCCTCTTTCAGATTGTCGAGGACGATGACGCGGACCGTGCCGCCCAGTCGACGAAACGCGCGTTCGTGCAGCTCGGCCCAGATCTGCGTGCTCGATCGCCACACCAGCAGTCGCACCGATTTGCGCGAGTAGCCCAGCGTCAGGACAAAGAGGCGCGTGCGCCGGTACTTCCCCGTGCCGCGATCGCGCACCATCGGGCCATCGCCGTAGTCAACCTGGCCTTCTTCGCCCGGCGCCGTCGTAATGACCACGCGCGCGTCGGCAGGAGCGCTGCCGCGGAGTGCCACCACGAAGCGGCGCACACTGGCGTACCGTGCGGGAAAGCCGTGGTCGTCGACCAGGTCCTGCCAGATGGCGACGGCGTTCCGCCCACGCGCCAGCGCCTCGGCGATGATCTCGCGATACGGCTCGCAGGCGCTCGCGCTCGGAGCTCGGCCCGGCGGCGGTGGCCCCCCGGGGTCGGTCGACACCCCGTCGCTCGTAATTGCCGGTTTTGCCCCGAGGTCGGTGGACACCTCCTCGGAAATGGCCGGTTTTGCTTTCGATTCGCTCGGCCGGCCGCGACCGCGCACCGCGATCCCGGCGGCTTTCAGATAGCCGCTGACCGTCTCGCGTCGGATGCCGGTCGCTGCCTGAATGCGCGAGAGCGTCCAGCCCAATTGCCCCAGCGCGCGGACTTGCTGTTGTTTGTCGTCGTCCAAGACGTTACTCATGCGGCGACGGAACACGCGTTCCGCGCCGTCGTCAACGTCTCAGTCGTCGTCCGTTAATTGCCGGTTTTCAGGTGTCGATTAATTGCCGGTTTTGGGTGTCCACCGAGGAATCAACCAGCCGGTGCAATTGGAACATTGGCTACGCAATTGGGCGTCGGAGCTAACTTCTGGCGTAGTCCGAGAATCGGCATCCAAATCGGAAGCGACTATCTGATTTCTCACAGCGGCTCACGTTACAACAAGGTTCGACTGCACGGCGCCATCGTCTTCAGGGGGCGCGTACCAGCGCCAGACCCGCGCCCTAGCGAATGACGCGACGACCAGTGTCGGAGCACCTTGGACATCTAAATCAATTCGCGGCAAGGAGGAGCTGATTGAGAAGGTGTGACAGAGAGGGCGACGGCCTCAGTGTGGCAGCGAGAGCGTCATCACACGCGCGTTCGCGTGGTATGACAGCCGTCGACGAACGTCTTCTTGATCGATTCGGGTGTCTGGATGCTCAGGAAGAAGCTCTCCAGGTAGTTCTTCATCTCGCTTTTGTGCTTGCCGTTCAGCTCCTTCAAGGATTCGATCGCCGCGATCATGTCGGCTTTCCGCGCGCGGAACGGGTCGGCGGCCGCGTTGAACTCGTCGACAGTGCGACACGGGCCGCGATACAAGCGGTCGGTCACGCTGCGCAGGTTCAGCCGCGGATCCGGGGTGGCGTAAGGAGGGTGGACCATGCCCGACGCGTCGAAATCGTACGGCACGGGGAAGAACGTGCGCTTCTTGTCCTGCACGATCACCACGTTGTGCAGCGCCCAGATTGAGTAGTCGGTGTTGCCGAGCATGTACTCGAGCAGCATCATCGTGGTCAGCGTGTCCTGGTGGAGGTCTTTGAACTCGAGGTGCATCAGGTCCACGTCGCGGCCGCCCAGCCGGCGTGCCACGTCGTTCACGTGCTCGAGGAACAACGCGTTGTGGGTCGAGATCGCCTTCTTCGATTTCGCATCGAAGTATGTTCCACGAGCCAGCCGGGCGCGGAACGACGAAGGCGTCACGAGGTTCGCGAGCCTGTAGGTGAGGTACTCGCGCATCACGTACTGGTCGAACTCCTTCTCGTTCTGGCAGTGCGTGCCAAGCTTCAGCGTGGTCTGACCCTCGAAAATCGTCGCGACGATCTCCTCCTGCGGGAACGCGACCTTGATGGGGACGAACTCGCACGTGCGCGGATCCAGGCGCACGTGGCCCCGCGATCCGAGCCTGACGGGGATGTCTTTGCCGGCGACCGTGAGCACACCGGGGAACAGTTTCGAGTTGTTCGGAGTGCGCTCGCTGTTGATCAGTTTGAACTCCGACGTCAGCGTGAACTCGATCGGCGGACCGTCCTGAAACAGCTTCCGAGTCTGTGCTTCGGTCTTGCGTGCGGCCAGGACATCGTCCTCGGGCCAGGGTTCGGCCAGCTTCGAGCGCGGGTCCTTTGCGGGCGGCGGCGACGCGGGAGGATTCTGGGCCAGCAGCGCCTGCGCGGCTAGGACGAGCGAGACGAGCGCAGCCAACGGGAGACGGCACGTCATGGGGTTTTTCCTCCCATGGACAACCACTACTTCACGCGTCACGAGGTCGGCCGCGTCCGCTGGACGAACTGGCCGGCGCCGGGCCGGCGCAAGCGCGATCGCCGCGTATGACCTCCAGGCGAGGTCCTCATGATAGCTCGATTCTCGAGCGACGGAAGCCGGCACACCTACCGGCATAAAGCGCAGGAGGCGTGTCGCTGAAAAACGGCTGGAACTACGCGCGATGTTGGCGGGCGCGTTTTTCCACACCGCTATTTCTCGCCTCCACAGGGAGTGTGGCGATAGGGTCGTGTGGTGGGGAAGGTGACATTCGTTATTGAACGGGGACACGGTAAATGTTGCGCTGGGTCATAACCTTCATCATGACGTAGTCAGATGGGTGCGGACCTGGAAACGCGTGTGGCTCGTTCGTGACCAGTCGGGCGCCGGGCAGGGCGCCGACCGCCTCCTTCGACTGCAATCCCGCGGCCGGAATCTGCGGCAGCATGCGGCCCGACGCCAGTGGGATGGCGGACATCGAACCGCTGACGCTCCAGAGCAGGAACTGGCGGTCAGGTGACCACCCCAGATAGAAAGGAATCGGTTCGGTGCCCCACGGCGGCGCGCAGCGGTCGCAGAGCCGCACCGGCGACCCTCCGTGCGTCGGATAGACGATCAACGCGCCCCATGCTCTCGGATCCTGCACCGCAATCCATTCGCCGTCGCTCGAGACGCTGAGAGGCATCAGCGGCGTCGGAATCACTTTCTGCGACTCGCCGCCACCTTCTCCGATGCGCAAGATCGCAAAGTCTTCCGCCCCGCCGAACACCACTTCGCCTGGTGCGCCGAAATAGGCGACCGACGCGTTCGCCGTCGTGATCTGCCGTGCCGCGTTCGGATCGTTCAGCGGCGCCACCCATACCGGCGAGTGCGCCTGATCATCGATCGTGACAAACACGATTCGCTGGCCGTCCACCGACAACGAGTAGTGGAGCAGTTGACGGTTGAAAAACAAGCGCTGGCGGCGTCCAGTGTCCAGATCGGCCACCCACAACGCGCCTTGATTCCAGCTCCTCAGCCCGTGTGCGCGCACGAGGTAGTAGAGTTTCTTTCCGTCGGGTGAGATCGACGGCATGAAACTGTAGCCTTCGGATGTGATCTGCCGATCGCTGCGCTCGTCGTGAATCCAGAGCGTGCTCTGGCTCGTGCCGATCGAGGTGACGAAGGATCGGCCGTCCGGCGCGAACTGAATGCCTTCTTCAGTGACGGTGCCAAACGTCACCTGCTCCGGTGCGCCGTCCGGAAACCGCTGCCGCCAGATGTGGGTGCCGTTCGCGGTCTGCGCGGTGAAGTACATCCATTTGCCGTCGGGCGACCACGCCGCATCCGTGCATTGCGACGGCACGGGGCCGACTTGCCGTCCCGTCGAGCCGCCGTCGAAGAGCACCAACCGGCACGGCAGCCACGAATGGATATCCATCTCGATCACCAGCAGCCATCTGCCGTCCGGCGATCGATACGAGCGGTGCGCCATGCCGTCCGGCGGTGGCGGCGCGTAAACCGTTCGTGCGCCGCGGCGGTCCTCAGTCGACGCAACAATCGACATCTGGCCGCCCATGCCGGTCATCTCGGAAAACAGGACGCGCCGCTGGCCGCCCGGATCGTTGAACCAAGTCAGGCCCTCCGCGTTCTCCAGCATCCGTCGCGGACGGCCGCCGCCGACCGGCGCGATCCACGTGTCCATCGATTCGCTGCCGGCGTCGATACCTGTCGTAAACGTGATCTCCGCGCCGTCGGTCGTAAACTGCGGCGCGAACTTGCTCGCCTCGTCATCGCTGATCTGCACGGGCTCGCCGTCGGGCAATGTCTTGACCCACACCTGTCCTGGACCGAAGAACGGGCTCGGCCCGCGGATGAAGGCCAGCATGCGGCCGTCCGGCGACAGCGCCGGCGATGTCGCCGAGTCCGCGAAGTTCGTCAGCTGAATGTATTGCGTCGGCCTCGGCGACGCGGCCGTGCGCGGCCGGATGATCACGGCGACGCCGATCGCGACGACGGCGATCAGCGCCCCGGCACCCGCCAACCAGGTGACTCCGGCAGCTCGTCGCGGCGGCGGCGCCACCGTCTCGCCGCTCTGCCGCGCGAGCTGACGCAGCTCCGCCACCATCTCGCGCATCGTTTGAACGCGCGCGGCCGGATCCTTCTGGAGCGCCCGTTCGACGAGCGCGCGCAGGGGTCGGGGCACTGAATCGGGCAGTGGATTCGGCGCGTGGTTCACGATCGCGTGCAGCGCGTCGACGTCCGTCGTCCCTTCGAATGGCCGACGGCCGGCAAGCAATTCGTAGAGGACAACGGCGAAGGAGAAGATGTCGCTGCGCGCGTCCACCGGCTGGCCATTGGCCTGTTCCGGCGACATATACGCGACGGTGCCGATGATCATGCCCGGGCGCGTGCGCTCGATGTCGGTGCGCGTCAGTGCGACGGGAGAAGCGTCCTGCAGCTTCGCGAGTCCGAAATCCGCAAGCTTTGCGTAGCCGCTCTTCGTCAGCAGGATGTTCTCGGGCTTGATGTCGCGATGCAGGATTCCGGCTTCGTGCGCTGCGGCCAGACCATCCGCAACTCCGACGAGCGTCTCGATGATGTCGTGCCAGTCGCGCCGGGGGCCTCTACTCCAGTCGCGCAGTGTGCCGCCGTCCACCAGCTCGGTGACGAGGTACTGCCGTCCCTCGAACTCGTCCGCATCGTGCACGGTCAGGATGTGCGGATGATTGAGCGACGATGCGAGTTGCGCTTCGCGCTGGAAGCGCCGGCGCGCCGACGAGTCGGCGACGTCAGTGGACAGAAACTTGATTGCGACCGCGCGATTCAGCTTCGTATCGACTGCGCGGTAGACCGCGCCCATGCCGCCTTCGCCGAGCAGCTGATCGAGTCGATACGCGCCGATCGTCGTTCCCGGTGCGAGTCCGCTCACGATGGGAGGAAGCGGCATAAGGATACCGCCGTCCGGACAGAGCGGACAGACCTTTCGCGAACACGGTTTCGAACCGGCGATCTGCCCTGCCATTGAAGGCTCTTAGAAGTCGGCTCGAAGCCGAATGGCGAAACTGCGCGGCGGCGCCAACGCGGTTCCCGAGAAAAGCCCGGCAAAGTTGATCACCGTGAGTCGATCCGTCACGTTGCGCGCATCCGCCTGCAGGCGTACGCTGCGCTTCGATGTCTTCACGAGGACGACGCCAACCGACGCGTCCAACGACAGTGACGATCGGGCTCGTCCCGTGTCGAAATCGACGCCATTGACAATCCGTTCACCGTACTGCGCCAGCGCCAGCGCACGATCGCCTGTGAACTCGAACGGAAGACCGCTGCCGTAGGATGCGGCGAATGCCGCCCACACTGCTGCCGCAAACTGATAGCTCGCTCGGCCACGCACGGTGTGTCGCTGATCTTGCGAGATGGGAAATCGATCGGCCGACGAGAGCCATGTCGAGACGTCCTCGCCCAGCAGCAGTCCACCCGTAATTGGCAGTTCTCCTACACCGCGCAGACGAGCGTAGCTGATCGACCCGGATGTGCCCTTCCAATTGGGGACGTGGAGCTTCAGCTCCGTTCCCCTGACCTTCGCGCGACGAAACGCAATGGGGAAACTGACACCCGTGTTCAGGAGCAGGTCGTCGTCCGCAAAGTTGGTCATCCAACGGACGAAGTAGCTCGCGTCCAAGCGAATGACACCCAACAAGGCTTTCGAGAACCCCGTCTCGAAGAAATCGCCAACTGATGGTTCGACCGGGAGTCGGACGACTCGGTCATTGAGCCCTTCGACCGCCGGCGAACTTGCCAGCAGGAGGTTTTCGATGGCCGGTGTTTGAAACGCTCGATCGTAGGAAGCGCGGAGCACCAGATCGCGAGCCGGCCAAGACCAGGCAACGGCCAGGCGCGGGCTGACTGCGCTCTCTTCGCTGACGAGTCGGTAGTGATCCCAGCGAATTCCGGCGTTGACGGTCCAGAGTCCAAGTCGCATCTGATCCTGGAGGAACAGGGCTTGCTCGCGATCCGCGCGGCGGTCGTCGAAAGAGAAGACGAGGGGCGTATCCGGATCGAACTGACGTGGATCGGCGATCTGATAGCCGAATTGTTCTCGCACCGTGGCCACGTTCAGATCGCCGCCCAGCTTCCACTCATGCACACCGACGTGAGCCGAGACCGCGGTCTTCAGGTACAGCTCTCGAAAGCCGCGATTCTGCTGCGCCATGATCGGGGTTGCCGCGGCGTTCGACCAGAGGCCCGACGACACATCGCGCACCATGCCGCGCACATCGCCCACGAGACGCGCCGAAAAAATGTGTTGGTACGAGAACTGCCCCGCTGTTTCTCCGCTCTCGCGATCCTGCCGTTGTCCCGCCTGCTGTTGCACGTGTTCGTTGGGCACGAGGAATCGGGCCTGTCCACGGCGCACGATCGCACCGTACCGATCCGCAGAGGAGCGATCATGCTCGAGGCGCAGGGCGACATGTGACATCGTCCCGCGATTCGTGTTGTTCTCTTCCACGGGCGGGTCGAAGTACCGATCGGTGCCAGCCAGACCCGCGCTGACGCTCACGGTCGTGCGTGGCCGTCCATAGTCGGCGATAGCATCGCCACTTTTCGTGTCGAAGCTGCTGGCGGAGACACCGACACTCCCGTGGAAGCCCTGCCGTGCCGTCCCCGCGGTTACAACCTCGATGACACCACCGAGCTTCCGGCCGTACTCTGCAGGATACCCGCCGGTCAGAATGTTCATCGAGTGCACGTCGTCTGCGTCGATTTCTGATGCGAACGCTGGCGAGCGGTTGTCGGTCAGGGGCAAGCCGTCGATCACGTATTGCGTCTGGTACTCCGAACCGCGCGGGTGAAGAATGCCGTTCGCTTCAAGAAGCCAGCCGGCCTGCGTGTTCACGAGATCCGGCAGCGACCGTCCAGGTAACGCTGTGGCGCGCTGCTGAATGACAGCGGCGCCTATTCGTTGCGTCGCCGTCGCCTGATGCGGATCGAGCAACGCGCTGTCTACTCCCACTGTGACCTGGGCTTGGACTGGAGCGAGGCTGAGTGTGATGTGATAGTCCGTTGGGACTGCCGAGCGAACGTCGATCAGCCCTGAAAAGGTGGCGAACCCGTCGCGAGCTACGGCCACACGATAGGTCCCAAACGGCAGCCGCTTTGCCGTCAGCGTGCCTTGCGGGTCGGTCTCGAAACGCTCTCGAAACTGATTCGCTTCGCTGACGAGATCGACTTGGCTCTGCAGCGGCAATCCGGAGGGATCGATGACCAGGAGGCGCAATTCACCCGTGTTGCTCTGGGCGAATTGGCCCGCCGTCAGTAGAAGCAAGAACAGCCAGTTCGACATGCCGTTGCGGCTCCTTCGGACCTTCGCCGTGTCGACGGAGACCTAGCCCGTGGCGGACATGGATCGGACAAGTGTACACGGCCCGCACCACGCGGGCGTGACACACGGGTCTTCCCGGTTATGCAGCGATCGCGAGTTCGGTCGGTTTCAGCGCCAGCGTGAGCACTTGATCCACCGACCTGACAATATGGAATTGCATCTGGTCGCGCACGTCCGATGGAACGTCATCGAGATCGGGCTGGTTGCGCTCGGGCACGATCACCTCAGTGAGACCCGCAGCGTGAGCGGCCAGCACGTTCTGCTTCAAACGGGCAGAGCGTGGGCGTGACGCAGGTCGGCGAACGCATCTCGCTCGTCGCCTTCATGCAGTACAATTTGGGCACTTCGACGACGAGACGTGCCGGGCTGGAACCGGTCGAAATCCGTTCGGATCGAACGGCTACCGATGTTTCCGGAATGACCTGTCACCCATGTGACCGGAATAGACCTAATACGACGGGGCAGGCGTGCCGACGCAGGGCCATCCCTGTTGAGAACGTGACTGCTGATCCTGTGTGACGACTCCCCCACCGCCTGCCGCGAGCATCGCCTCGAATCGTCCGATCGCGATCAGTTGCACGAAGCGCCGACAACCCGCAGCGAGTTCACCTTCAGTTCGCGGCTGGTCAGCAGACCAGTTGCGGCAACGCGCTTCCCGATCTGCTTCTGCATGCCGCGCGGGTCGGGAGGTTCTATCAACGCGACGGGAGCGGAACGTTTTTTCAGAAATACGGTCCGCCAGCTGCGTGCCTTGGGTGCGGAGGCGCCTTCGGTGTCGGTCAACCGAAAGTCATTCTCGTCGACGCTCATTTCGAGGCAACCTGTGATCGTCACGGCCGCGCGCCCGAGAATCTCAGCCGACAAGGCGGCGGGTGCGTCGGCAGCAGCTCGCAATTCGGACACCATCCGTTTTGTCGCCGCATCCTCCTCCGCAGTCGCTTCAGCCGCCGCCTTCACAGGTGCGGTGAAACGCGCCGCTGATTTACCTGATGCCTCGACTCGAGCGTTCTCTAACTTCGACGATTTCTTCGATGGCGCCTTGACGGCCCGCGCCGCGGATACTGCATGGGCGGCGGTAGGCGCCGGTGCCGGCGCGACCGGCAGGTTGTCGATCGCGGCGTCGGTATCCGGGGTTGAAGAACGCCGCGGGAGCGCCAGCATTGCCATGACGAACACCGCGACGGTAGCGAGAGCGATCGCCGGCAATCGTGACTTTCGCCGCACAGGCGTTCCCGGTCGCGTCGCAGAAGATTCCGCGACTGGTCTGGTCGTTCTGGCAGAAGGTGGAGTCGTCGGCATAGGCATCGCCTCCAATGCGATTGGCATCACGGGTGGCGCCGGCTCGGGCGCCACTGTTGTATCGCGACGGGAGACCACCGCGCGCGTTCGTTTGAGAATCGACTTGGCTCGGCGCTGCTTCTTCGAGGCTTTTTTCATGCGTGCCCGATCTTCGCGGCCGACATCGGCCGACACCTCGAACGTCCAACGGAGGCGTCGCCCGGCGCGGAGCCGCGGAATCCTGATTGGTCGCAAGCGTCCTACCGAAGCGCAATTCACGTGCCGGGACGCGTTGTTCGGGAGTGGGCGTGATCGCGGACTGAACGCTTACAGGACGGTTACTCGACTTTCAACTCTGAGAGTCAGTGCGGCCTTCGACGCTGGCGCGCCGTTGCGCCTGTTGAAAAGACCCTTCCTGTTGATACCGCTGATCACGCCAGAGGGGAAAATAGGAACATGAGGACCATCTCGCGGTGAGCATGACGCGCGTTCTCAGCCCCTCGGCAGCACCTCCCCCTCGCGACAGCGCGGATAAGATCTCTGTGTGCTGCCGATCACCGCTAGACCCCCGCGGCTTTGATCAATGGACGACGGACGTGTTACGCCTTCGCCTTGATCTGCGCGTAGATCGGTGCCAGCGCATCATCCAGATCGACCAGTGGCTCGAACGTAATCTTGACCATGTGGCTGTAGCTGTTGACGTGGAACAGCTGGTACTCGGCGAGAGCCTGCGGGTCCTCGACTTCAATCAACGCAAAACCGCCCCAGGACGTGCCGTACCCATGGAGGTGCTTGATTCCCTTCTTCACGCCGCCCCAATTCCCGGTTTTCGCCATGACTTCATGGGCGATGCCCCACGTGGCGTCGAACACGGCCCTGTCAATGGCCCCGCGGTACTCGAAGCGTTGCAGATAGATCTGACTCATTGTGGTTCCTCCCCGTGCAGGTCGTTGACCGTCGACGCGGTCGAACGAGAATGAAATGACGCTGGGGTTCCGTGGGGAGAACATGGTCCCCCCACGGATCACGATCCGGCTACGTGTGCGCCTTCAGCATCTGCTCGAAGGTAAAGGACTCGACCGGGTAGATCGTCTCCCGGCCCCTCAGTTCCTTGGGGATCAGCTGCCGCGCTTCGTCTTCGTTCTTGAACTCGGCCATCGTCCACGCGCGATGCCCGCCCCCGACCCTGCATCCCCAAACGGTCTTCTCGATGGTTTCCGGGCCGCGAGGATGCGTTTCGAACTCCTTCGCCGCCCGGAAACATTCTTCCGCGGTGTGCGGCACGTCGATCACGTACAGTCCCATGACTCGCCTCCTTTTCTATCGATCACGTCCTCGTGTGAGCTCACGACGCGATCTTAGGGAGACGTCAGTCCCGTTTCATCGGGCCGGTGACCCAACTCCGAAAAAAGGTCGTGGGTATATCTACCCACTGGTCGGCCGGGCGAGTCCGTTCTCGAAGGCGAACCGCGCCGCCGCGGTACGCGAGCTGACGCCGAGCTTGGCGAAGATGTTTTCCAGATGGCGGGCGACAGTCTTCTGACTGAGGGTGAGCTCGTCGGCGATCTGCCGGTTCGTGTTGCCGGCGGCCACCAACGCGAGTACCTCCGCCTCACGCTTGGTGAGTCCCTTGGGAAGTGCCGACCGGCGGATGGCACTCACTGCCTGCGCGTCGAGATTGGCCCCGAGTTCTTCGAATACCTTCTGAGCGGCGTCGAGCTCCCGCTCGGCTGCCTCGTCGTCTCCCAACTCGTTGTACGCCTCGGCCAGCAGGACGCGCGCCCGAGCACAGTTGTAGGGAGCCTCGAGATCCCTCCAAGCCGAGCAAGCCGATTGCAACACCGAGATCGCAGTCCCGGTGCGGCCGCCGGCCAGCAGCACGGACCCGCGCGCGAGTTTCGCAGCCGCCTCCAGACCGCAGCTGCCAAAGGCCGTTGCGATGTCGTCGAGCTCGTCAGCAGCGGCCGAGGCCGCTGTCTTGTCGGCCGCGGCGATCGCGATCTCAACCCGGGCGGCGAGGAGCCGAGCACGTGAGAGCCGGTTGGTGACACCCGCCAGCGCTGAACGGATGGACGTCGCCGCTCCTTTAATACGGCCCTGACGCAGACGGAGCAGCGCGAGCCCGGGTTGTGGATCGCGGCCCAGACGGTGACCGTGCCGGTACGCCTCTTCGGCCCCATCGAGATCGCCGCGCAACCGTTTGATCTCGCCGAGCTGATAGTGCGCCTCGGCAACGCTGCCGACGTGGATATGAGCGACGTCCGCGCATACGTGCAAGGCTTCGTTTTCCGCGTCGCTCCAGGCGCCCTGGATCTGCATGACCTGCGCGCGATGTACCCGACAGATCCCTTTGAACAGCACTGCGGGAGCCATCCGATCGCACCAGTCGGATACGACCTGCGTCCAGGCACTGGCCCGACGGACATCGGCGAGCTCGTGGCAGGCGCCCATGAGGTGGCAATAGATGTTCCCGGCGAACGTGGGCGAGAGCTCTCCTGACGACGCCTCCAACATCCCTTCGTCGAGCAGGGCGAGTCCCCTGCGGGCGTGTCCGAGCTTGATCAGGACTCTACCCTCCGCGACCATCCCGGCGGCGATCAGGTTGCGGTTGGCGTTCCGGCGGCCGAACTCTTGGACCTCGCGTGCTTTCGCGAGGGTCTCCTCGCCGCCGCCAAGCGAGGATTCGACGAAGAAGTAGAGGAGATATCCCTGCTCAGCGCAGTCCGGCTCCTCTGCGAGCAATCGTTGCACCCGGCCGATCCACCCACTGCCGACGGCCTCGTCGCCCTTCAGGAAGTTCGCGTACGCGATCTCCCAGGCCTGATAGGCGGCGCGACGTTTGTCTGATGCTTGGAGATACAGCCTATAGGCCTTCTCGGCGGCGGCGAGCGATTCGTCCAGGAGGCCGAGCCACCATGATGCCTCACGGAGCGAAGCCAAATCGTCGGCATCAAGCGTTGCCTCCGCCGCGGCCGCGATGAAACCGTCGTGCGCGCGCGTCCAGTCGTGATTCGCGAATGCCGCGCGCGCTGCCTCGAGCTTCTCCATCGGCGGCTCTAGGGCAATCGGTGGAAATGCCCGATCACTATGGCGGGCGCCCGAAGGCAACAACTGTTCATGGGCAAGAGGGAGAACGCGACGACCGATCGAATCGCCGTGGCATGAGCCGACGCGGCGGCAAACCGAACGAGCGCCGGCGGGGGCTTCTTGCGCTGTGCTGATTATGCCTCACCGACGGTCAAGACAAGCCAGGGTGACGCGATGGATTCCACGGCACCGGCTCACGAGCGATTGTCAGCGCTGCGGACCCGGCCGGCGAACTGAACTGTGTTTTGTGACCGATTCATGGTATCCAGGTGGCCGCTGTCTGCGTCGCCTCGCCTCTGCGACAACATACGGAGCACATCGAGACCGTCGTGACGCTGTCGCGCGGCTGAAGCCGCCTCCAGTCGCAGGGATGATTTTCGGGCCGCTATGTAGTAGATCTATCTAGTGCGACGACTGAGCATCACGGCGGTCACCGTGCTCCAGGCCATCGCCGACGGCTACGAGTACGGATTCGACATCATCGACCAGACGGCGCTGCCGAGCGGGACGGTATATCCCGCGCTGAGCCGGCTCGAACGCGACGGGCTGGTCCGATCTGCCTGGGAAGACGAGGCCGCGGCTCACGCCGAGGGCCGGCCGGCGCGGCGCTACTACCGCGTGACGCCGCCCGGCGTGCGCGCCCTTGCTGACGCGGTCGCGTTCTATCGCGCCCTGCTTCCCGCGCCCCGCCCGCGCGCGACTCGCAAAGCAGCGAGGTCCACGCGGTGAAGCGGCGGTTCTGCGACTGGTGGCTGCGGGCGGTCTCCTCAGTGGTCCCGCATGATGCGCGCAGCGATTGGCTGCGCGAATGGCAGGCCGAGATCGCGTTTACCGCGGCGCGGTCGTCGCGGCTCGGCCACGATCTGCCGGCCGGCGCGGTCTGGCGCGCGCTTGGCGCGCTGCCGCACGCGGTCTGGCTTCGCTGCGATCGGTGGAGGTTCGACATGCTAGCGCACGACGTCAAGTACGCGGTTCGGTCGCTGTGGAAGCGGCCGGGTTTCGCGGCCGTCACGCTGCTGACGCTCGGCCTTGGCATTGGCGCCAACGCCGCAATCTTCGGGGCCGTGCGCGCCGTGGTGCTGCGGCCGCTCCCGTTCCCGGATCCCGACTCGGTCGTCACGTTGTCGACGACGACCACTACGCGGCCGGGCCTGCCGGGCGGGTCGAGCTCGCCGCCGGACTTTCTCGATTGGCGCCGTGACACGCGATCGTTCACCGAGATGGCGGCAAGCTTTACCGAAGCGAGCGCAATCACCGGTGACGGCCCCGCGGAACAGGTGCCGAATGCCCGCGTGACCGGTGGATTCTTCGACGTGCTCGGCGTGCGGGCGCTGTACGGTCGGACGCTGCAGGTCGTCGACGATCCCGTGAACGCGGAAAACGTCGCCGTCCTCGGGTATTCGCTCTGGGTACGCCGCTTCAGCGGCCGTCCCGACATCGTCGGCACGCTCGCGACCATCGATGGTGTTCCGCGCCGGATCGTCGGCGTGATGCCCAGGGGCTTTTCGTATCCGCTGCGCGCCGAAATCTACCTGCCGCTCCGCTTCGGCGAGAAGGACATCATTGGTCAACGGGGCAACCAGTATCTGGACGTGATCGGGCGCCTGAAGCCCGGCGTCGCGTTCGCGTCGGCGCAGAGCGAGATGCGGACGTACGCCCGCCGGCTCGCCGAGCAATATCCGCGCACCAACGAGAACCGCACGGTCACGCTCTTCGGCGTGCGCGACGCGCTGGTCGGCAGCGTGCGTGCCGCTATGTTCTTCCTGCTCGCCGCGGTGGGGTTCCTGCTCCTGATCGTCTGCGTGAACGTCGCCAACCTGTTCCTGACGCGCGCGCTGGGACGTCAGCGCGAGTTCGCGGTCCGCGCCGCGCTCGGGGCCAGCCGCGCGCGGCTCGTTCGCGCGCTTCTCGTGGAGAGCCTCATCGTCGGCGGCGCCGGCGGCGCGGTTGGATTGGTGCTGGCCGTCTGGCTCACTGCCATCATGGCCGGCCTCGACCAGGGGCTCGGCATTCCGCTGCTCGATCAGACGCGCGTCGACGGCAGCGTCGTGGCCTTCACCGCGGGCGTCTCGCTCCTCACAGCGATCTTGTTCGGTACGCTGCCGGCGCTGCACGCGTCGTCGAAGCTCGATCTGGCGCGCCGCATTCGCGAAGGCGCGATCACCGTCACCGGCGACCCCCACAAGCAGCGGCTGCGTTCGACGATGGTCGTGGTCGAAACCGCGATCGCCGTCGTCCTGCTTGTCGGCGCAGGCCTGCTGGCGCGCAGCTTTGCCGGTCTTGCGTCGGTGCCCCTCGGCTTTGCGACCGACAACGTTCAGACGTTCAGCGTCTCGTTCCCGCCGCCGAAGTACCCGAACTCGGCGTCGCGGTCGATGTTCGTCGACACGCTGCTGGAGCGCGCCGCCCAGCTGCCCCAGACGGAGAGCGCGGGCGCCATATTCGGTCTGCCGCTGACGGACCTTTCGTACTCGATCGCGTTCGCGTCGCTCGACGGACGGAAGCTGACGCGCGAAGACCCGCGGCGTCCGATGACGCAGGTCCGCGTCGTGTCGCCGAAGTACTTCTCGACCATGAGCATTCCGCTTCGGCGCGGCCGCGTGTTCGACGCCGGCGACCGCTCCGGGACCGCCCTGGCCGTCGTGATCAACGACACCGCGGCCGCCGAGATTTGGCCGAACGCCGATCCGATCGGGCACGAGTTCTCGCTCGGGACGCCGCTCGGGCTCCAGGGCCCCATCGCGGGCGGCCGCGTGGTTGGCGTGGTCGGCGACGTTCGGGATTTCGGGCCGGTGACGACGACGAAGCCGACGGCGTATTTGAGCTTCGCGCAGTTTCCGATGAACTACGTGACGGTCGTCCTGAAGACCCGAGGCGCGCCCGCCAACGTCGTCGAGCCGGCCCGGGCGCTGCTGAAGGATCTCGATCCGGATCTGCCCATGTTCGAGGTGCGCTCGATGGCGCAGCTGTCGAGCAACGTCGTCGCGCAGTCGCGGTTGTATCTGTTGCTGCTGGCCTTGTTTGCCGGCGCCGCGATGCTGCTGGCAGGCATCGGCATCTACGGCGTGCTCTCGCACACGGTCGGCCAGCGCACGCGCGAAATCGGCATTCGTCTGGCGCTTGGCGCGGCACCGGGACAGGTTGTGGGCGCCGTTGTCGCACACGCGTCCGTGCTCTCGCTCATCGGACTCGTCGCTGGGCTGGTCGCGGCCGCCGGAACCGGTCGATTCATTCAAGGGCTGCTGTTCGGCGTGAAGCCGATCGACACCATGACCTATCTCGTGGTCGCGAGCGGGCTTGCGTTGGTCTCGTTCGTCGCAAGCTGGATTCCCGCGCGCCGCGCATCGCGGATCGATCCGATCACTGCATTGCGGCACCAGTAGCCTGCACGACCGTAAGCGCGCGACCGGATCGATCAACTTTTCGCCGGCAGCCCGCCGTCCAACACGGCGTGAGCGAATCCCGACGCCAGGCAGCCGCATCCGAGAAGATCCCGGAATTCCTGAGAGCGATCCTCGCGACGCCGTCGCAATCGACGACCGCGTCGGGCCGTTCGCGTACCCGACGCTAGCCACCGCGGCGGGCCATCACGCTCTGTCAACGCCACCTACATGTGAAGCTCGCTGTGCTTGACGGCGGATCGCCGCGGGTCGATGATTCGCACGGGAGAACAGGCCCGATGATCAGACCAATTCCCTCGCTGATTGCAGCGATCGGCTTCGCGCTTTTCGCAGCGGACACTGCAGCGCAGACAATCAACGTGCCGCGATGCGGAGCGGGCGTGCACGAGTCGGAAGCTCTCGGTGTCGTGGCTTTCCCGCAGGATCAAATCTTCTGCCCGACCATCGCCGACCCAAAGGAAGCCCGTTCATTCATGAGTCTGCTGCGCGGCACGTTTCGATCGCTTGACGATCCTTCCGGCAAGGGCACCACCATTGGGTCCGTTGGTCTCGGAGATAACTTTGGCCTGATCCGTTGGGGCGGACCGGCACCTGGTGAAGGCGCTCAGCTCGATGTGGTTGGCAGCATATTCGCGCAGTTCGATCTCGGCACGCCCTCCAACGATCTGATCAACGCGGATTACATCATCGGCCTGCCGCTCACGTTCCGGCGAGGCGGCTTCAGCACGCGTCTGAGGATCTACCACCAGAGCTCACACCTGGGGGACGAGTACCTGCTTCGGAGCGAAGACATCGATCGCCAGAATCTCTCATTTGAATCGGTCGAGGCGCTCGCATCTCAGGAGTTGGGCCCACTACGCTTATACGCGGGCGGTGAGCGGATTCTCAGGCGTCAGCCCGACATGCTGCCGTCGAAGCTGTTTCACGGAGGGGCCGAGCTTCGGAGTGGACGCGCCGGCCCCATTCAAATGGTGAGCGGTTTGGATCTCAAGGCGACGGATCTTCACGATTGGTCGCCCGCAGTGAGCGGGCGGGTGGGTTTGGAGGTCATCCGCAGGGGATCGGGAGGACACCCCGGACGGCTTGTCACTCTGATGCTAGAGGTCTACCGGGGACCTTCGCCATACGGGCAATTCTTCCAGGACGACATTTCCTACATCGGTGCTGGCCTGCATTTCGGATTGTAAATGCGTCGTGGGTTTTGTCGACGAACGCGTAATGTCCCACATGTCGGCCGAGTACGTCGTCCAGGCGGCCCCCGTCACGATGCTGCCGAAGACGTGATCCGACCTCGCAGCGCGAGCTGACGGGACGTGGTGTTCGGCGACACCAACCGCCCCCTTCACAGAGAAGCCGCGTCAGCTGCAGGTATACTCAGCTCCTGACTCACAGGAGGTTCCCGCATGGCAAAGCTCCAGAAACCAACCAATGCGACGATCAAGGCCGCCGAGATCACCGGCCGCGCTCTTGGCCAAGTCGCCGGAAGCTTCGACGCGTTGAAGGCTCGGCATCCGCATCCTATCGCTGAAGCCCGTGAGGCACTGGCCGTGGGCCAGGAGAAGTTCACCGCATTAGCGTCGGAGGCCGGCGCACGGTCAGCCGCCGTTGTCAACAACACGAAGGCTCTGGCAAAGAAGACGCGACGAGTGGCGACGGGTGCCCGCCGCCAAAGCGCGAAGATGATCGCCGGGGCGGCCCGCACCACAAGAACGGTGGCGAAAGTTGCGAAGAAGGCCGTCCGGCGCGCCCGCAAAACGGTGGCGCGCGGCGCCTCGCGCTTCAAGCGCTAGCAACGTGCGCTGAACGGCTCGGGACCATCGAGGGGTGTGCGATAACGCCACACGAGAGCCGTGTGGCGAGCGACGGCAGAAGCATCACCGGCTTCAGGTTGCCGCTGGCGTCGACGAATTTCCGGTGGTCGCCCAGCGCGATGCGGCGGTTTTCCTCAATCACGCGCGTCGCGAAAACCGTATTCACCTCGAGGCGCTGTGCTTCAGCGGTAGAACATTTTGAAAACGAGCACAGCTGCTCGATTTGGCCCGACGACGGGACGCACCAATAGCGACGTATGGCGTGTGTAGACCGTGTGTTTGACCCACAGGAACGCGTCGAGCCCGGCACCTGCGCCCGCGCCGATTGCCGTCATCACCAATAGCGGCTTCCCCGTCCCGGTCCCTTCGTTCGCTCCGATGGCTGCCAGCGGCAAGCCGAGCGCGAAGCCGACGCCCGCGCCGACCAGCGTTCCGAGCGCGACGCCGTTGCGCTTTCGTTGGACGCGCGAGATGCTGTCGACGGGGATGCGGTCTTCCTGTCCTCCGGCGGTGAGTCTCAGCACTCCGGGCGTGACGTCGAGCACGCGACCCGTTCGGACGGCGATCCCATTGATCTCAACCCAGACACAGTCGCCTGTCCGCAGGCGACTGCGAAGCACGTTCGTCGCATCGTCTGGTGCTTGAGCGGATACTCCAGCCGAAACGATCACGAGAAGCACGCCCGCGATGGCGGATACCGACGAATTTCTGGCATCATACCCGCGTCGTTGAATGTCGTCGTGGACAATGCTACCGCCGGCACGTCGATCGCAGGCGTCCCTCGAGTCGCGTCGCTGGCGCAGCAGAAGATGCCTGGGCCCCGATGTGCGCGCTGTAAGGCGCTTGGGTTTCCAAGACGCCGCTCTCTTCGCGACACGGGGCTCCTGCTCAGGTCGTGTGATTATCCTGTTCACAAAACCAACCAGTATGCTTCGCTGATCCATCCGCGTCGTTCTTAGAACATCGTGTTCGGTCGCACCGACATAGCGCGACACGGCTTCAGCGGGCTGACACCCGGCCCCGATGATCATCGAGCAACTCACCTCAATGGCTCCGGGCCTCGGGCTACTTCAGGCCGAGCACCTGCGCGACGGTCGACCAGTCTCGCTGTGAGCGTTGAACTGTGTTTTGTGACCGATTCATGGTATCCAGGTGGCCGCTGTTGTTGTGGCTGACGCTGCGGGCCGCGCGCCAGACGACAGATGCGAAACACGGCACCGACTGAGCCATGCGTGGGACGACGTTACTCCTGGACAGCCAAAGCTCGCGATCGGAGTGCGCGGAATACCTTCGCGCCAACGGGCTGCTCGTGTATGAGGCAGCACGCCTTGAGGATGCACGAGAACAGGTCGACCGCATTGATCCAGATGTTGTGGTGGTCGGCCCAACCACTGGTGCGTCCGCGATCCGCGAGCTGCGCACTCGTGTCGACGCCGCGACCTCGATCATCGTGATTGCCGACATCGAAGATTGTGAGCAGGCACGCGACGCCGGTGCCGATTCAGTTGTGGTACCGTCTGCGCTCCCGAGTGAGATCCTGTACGAGGTTCGTCGCGCGCTCATTTTGCGTCGCAGCGGTCGTCGCCTTCCGTGGAGTCGGCCGTGTCTTCATCGCCCGACAGCCAGTCGTTGAGCGGTGTCAACCGGAGATGCTGGCGTCTCGACTGACCGAGACTTGATTGCAGACAGCTTGTAGAGCGAGATATCCACGGCACGACAACTGCAGGCACGGCTTGGCTTATTCAGATGGAGGAGATATGGCTGAGAAACCAGAGGACATCAAGACATCTTCTGATGAGCTAGTGCGCGACGAAGCGCAACCTACCGAACAAGCGCCAGCAAAGACGACCCAGGAAGAAGTGAAGCAGGACATCGCAGAGGAAGACCGTTTCGAGGCTACTGACAACTAGCCGCGGGCACGGCGCTGACGCTGTGCGTGCCACGCCGGCGGAGGCGCGCATGATCATGCGGCACGCGATGTCTGTTCAACAAGAGAAGGGCTCGCCTTAGTCTGTAAGCCGAAGGCCTTTCGACCTCATCTTTGCAAGCATAATAATTTGACCTGTATGCATCGCGAAATGCTCTACGGCGTGGTATACGGCCCAGAGTACTGTGACCTCTTCGTATGCAGACTTCCGCCGCTCGAGTAGTTCTTCCATCGTAAGCCGCGCCAGGACATCGTCCGCTTCGGCGAGGGTTCGTTTAAGCCGGGCCAGCAGTTCCGAAGCAGGGATTTGTCTACGTTCGTCAAATTCCTGCTGCCGGTTGCGTTGACTATTGGAGCCTCCGGCGGTGTCAAGAATCCAACCTCGCGTGCTGCCTTCAAGGTGCAACAAGAGGTTGCCGATGCTGTTTGACTCGTCGTTCGCGCGCCACCATATATCCTCGTCAGTCAGCGCTTCCAGACTCCGCTCAATCTTGGGGAGATAGTCTGCGCTCAGAAATGCGCGCGAGTCCTCGACGAACATCCTGGATATATCCCTCATGCTGCTGCCGGAAACGAAGTAGGGCTGCGAATTACCTTCCGCCGTTTCTCGCCGGCAGATCGATCAGCACAATATCCGAATTGTCTCGAAGGCGATCGAACACGATCCGCTTACCGTCTGGTGTGAGGTCGAACGTGCGCATCGAATCGCGCTGCTGCAAGCGCGTCAGCTGACGCGCTTTCATCGAGGACAGATCGAGCAGCCAGAAATCCTGCGCGCGCACGACACCCTGCATGTAGATCAATGCCTTTCCGTCAGGCATGAATCGGACGCGCTCGCCGTCGCGCCGGATCTTGATATCGGGGAGGTGAACCGCCGTGCCGTCTGCCTGCACTGCAAGCAGCGGCGCGTGTATCGACACATTCGGTCCGGCATATACGATCAGGTTTCCGTCCGGCGACCACACCGGATTCGGATTCGACCCCGCAACCGAGGCGAGACGCACGGGAGCGCCCCCATCGATTGGAATCTTGAACAGTCCCGCGCTGCCCGATTGGTTGCCGCCGACCACGATCCACCGTCCGTCAGGCGACCATGAGGCACCCCCCCGGACGTCGACGGTATCGGCTATCGCCTGAACCTGGCCACCTTCCGACGACATGACGTGCAGGCGCAGCTTGCCGTCTCGCCTGATCACAATCGCCACCGAGCGGCCATCGGGGGAAACAGCCGGGGGCGCGAGCACGGAGCCGTCGGTGCCCTTCCAGATTTCAGTGGATTGCTCACTCTCGAAGCGCCACACGCCGTCGCCCGCACCTAGCGACGACAAGTAGAACAGGACGGAGCCGCGGAACTGCGGCGCGCTTGAATCGGCCGTGGGCAGCGGATGCGCCTTCACATCGGATTCGTCGGCGACACGATCGCCGAGGATCGGCACCGTCCACAGGCTGCCGCTCGGGTTCGCCACGGTGGCCACGAGCCGTCGCGCATCCGGCGTCGCCGCCACCGACGCGTATTTCTCGACGCCGAAGCTGACGCGGCGCGGCGACTTGCGCTCGACGTCGACCGACCACAACCACGGTCCCGATCCGTCCTGATCGTGCGCGACGTACAGCACCGTCCGCGCATCGATCGGCGTGACGTACGCCACATCGCTGTTCTGCTGTGTCAGCCGTTCCGGCGTTCCACCGTCCGCGCCGATTCGCCACACGTCCATTTCTTTAGTGGCCGGCGTGCCGCTCGCAAAGTAAATCCAGCGGCCGTCGCGCGACCAGATCGGAAAATGATTGTGCGCGCCTGACCTGCGGAATATCTGGCGCGGATTGGCGCCGGTCCGATCGGCGACGTACATCGAATCGCCATCGTCCTGAAGATGGTAGACGACACGGGAGCCGTCGGGCGACCAGGCAACGGAAACCGCCGCATCGGCGAGGAACGGATGCGGTGCGCCGCCCATCAACGGCATCAGCCGAAGGCGTCTGCCGGCACCGCCGCTCAACCAGATTTCTGAGCCGTCGTGCGAGAAACCGACGCTCGGCGTGTCGGTGGAGAACTCGTCGTCGATTCCTTTGGTGAGATTTACGAAGCGGCCCGTGCCAACCTGCCCGACCCACACGTCCATCGGGCCGTCGCGATCGGAACGGAACGCGACGAACCGGCCGTCGGGGGAGATCACACCGCTGCGCTCTGTGCCTTCGAAATTGGTGAAGCGCGTGAACAGCGCGTTGTCGAGCGGATTGCTGACGGCGCGGTCGCCGCTGCGAAACCGCGACGCGCCAGCCATCAGCGCAGCGCCCGCGAGTGCCGCGGCAACGGCAACAATGAGCAGCAGCGGCCACCGACGGGAAGTTGGTGCTGCAGTCCACGCACCCCGCTGCGGCAACGTCTGTCGCAACAACCGGCGCATGTCGATCACCATCTCGCGCATCGACTGGTATCGCTCGCCCGGATCGTTCTCCAACGCCTTCTCGACGATCATGCGGAGCGTAATCGGCAGATGCTCTGGAAGCGGCTCCGCCGGCCGATGGATGATCATCTGCAGCAATTCGAGATCCGTCGTGCCTCCGAAGGGGCGCCGGCCGGTCACTGCTTCATAGAGCACGACGCCGAACGAAAAGACATCGCTTCTGGCGTCCAACGGTTTGCCGGCCGCCTGTTCGGGCGACATATACGCAATCGTGCCGACCACCATTCCCGGGCGCGTCTGAAGCGGCGCAAAGGTCGCCATGTTGTCTGCGGCGCGCTCGAGCGATTTCGCCAGACCGAAATCCGCCAGCTTCCCGTAGCCGTTTTTGGCGACCAGGATGTTCGCGGGCTTGAGGTCGCGATGCAGAATGCCGGCTGCATGAGCAGCGGCGAGTCCATCCGCGACGCCGACCAGCAGATCGACAACCTGCCTCCACGAGCGGTGGTCACTGCGCAGCCACTCCTGCAGAGTTCCCCCGTCGACCAGCTCGCTGACAAGGAATGGCTGCGCGTCAAAGTCGCCGACGTCGTACACCGTCAGAATGTGGGGATGATTGAGTGACGATGCGGTCTCGACTTCGCGCTTGAAGCGCTGGCGCGCGGCGGCATCCGCGAGCTGTGTGGGCAGAAACTTTATAGCAACCGGCCGTTGCAGCTTCGTGTCGACCGCGCGGAACACGACACCCATCGCTCCGCTTCCCAGCGGCGACAAGACCTCGTACGTCCCGATTCTGGTTCCCGGCCTCAGTTCCATCCGCGCCCGAGGGTAACGCCGTTGTTGCGTGCGACGCACGCAATTGTAACCTCTCCCACTCTGACGGCTGGATGCGCCGCACTATTACGCGGCCGACGGCTGGGCTTGCCGCAGGCCGAGCGGCAGCGTGGCGACAACAATGACGAATAGCCGGTCCCGAAATCGTCCAGGTAAATCTTCACGCCGAAGTCGCGCAACTGCGGAGCAGCGCCGCAGCTGCGTTGGGGTTATCGATCACGCAGTCTCCGTGATTTCCAATCGGAGGTCGCACGGCCTCAGGACAGCGTCATGAATGGCCCGCTCGAGTCGACCGCGCGCGTGTCGGCGTCGAACAGCTCGTGCCTTGCCCTCCCGCGCGCCTTGGCCTGATACATCGCGATATCGGCGTCGCGCATGATCTCGTCGGGGTTGTTGTATTGAGCCCGGCCGAACGCAATGCCAATGCTCGCAGAGATGAAGACTTCCCGTCCGCCGACCCTCCAGCTAACGGTAGTGAACGCCGACCAAAGCCGAACCCGGAAAATCGGGGTCGGCTTTCGCTCACGGTTGCTGATCGAGGTTGTTGGAAGCCCTTCACGGCCGATCGTCTTGCAAATTCTTGCAAGCGCTCCTCGACAACGATCGACGGTTTTCGTCACCAGCCCAACGGACTTTTGCGGGCGGAAACGATGCTTCGACGCAGCTTCACCCCGTCCGCCTCGACGCTTGATCAGTTCCGCGACGATTTGCTCCACGGGACTCGTGCCAAGCGCGGCGCGAGCCGCGCGATGCCTGAGGACGTCGCCCCGCGCACGAACGAACGTGAGTGAGAGAGTTGGCGGGGTCGACGGGACTCGAACCCATTTCGCGATTTTTTTCCAAGTTGGTGATGACACGCGACTTCTGGTCTTAACGGTTTGATCCCGAACGACTTATCGACTCCGAAGTTCTCTTCCGCTGTTCACTCGCGTGCTCGCGAATCGACCGCCGTCGTGGAGACATTTTGGAGCCGGCAGACCGCTGGGTCGACGGGCCGGCATCCCGTCGACCCCCTTCGAAAGCCATCTCCAGCATTTCTCCACGGCCGACGATTGCCGCATTGTGCGATATGTCACATCTGACATATACTCGATCTGAATGAGTCCCCGCGACAAGCCGCTCGCCTGGCTGAGCGGGGAGATCAAGACACCACCGTTCGGATCGGAGGCGCGGATCGAGGCCGGATTCCTGCTGCGGCGGCTCCAACGGGGCGAGTCGCTGGGCATGCCCCACTCGCGTCCGATTCCCAGTATCGGGCCGGGTTGCCACGAGTTGCGAATCGTCGATGGAAAGGTGAGCTGGCGGATCGTGTACCACATCGCAACCGACGCCGTCGTGATTCTCGACGTCTTCAGGAAGCAGACGGAGGCCACACCGCTCGCCGTCATCAACGCGTGCAAGCAGCGGCTGGCGGATTTCAAGAGCTTGACGAAAACGAAGAAGGAGACGGGCCGTGCGAAAAGATAAGCGCCGACGGCTGGAGCGGGCTGGCTGGAAGATCGGCGACGCGGCTGCCTTTCTGCAGCTCTCCAATGAGGAACGCCGGTTCATCGAAACGAAACTGGCGTTGGCGGAGGGTTTCCGGAGGTTGCGCGAACATAAAGGGCTGACACAGACCGATGTCGCCCGACGAATCGGCTCGAGCCAGTCGCGAGTCGCAAAGATGGAGATTGCCGATCGAACTGTCAGCACCGATTTGCTTTTGCGTTCGCTGTTTCGTCTCGGCGCCAACCGGCGCGACGTGGCACGGCTTCTGCGTGAAACTCGGCGTACGCGTGCGGCGTAGGCCGCGCGGGCGAGCTCGATGATCAGGAATCCAGTTCCCTCTTCATTGCGAGCGGCTGTCGCAGAATCAGACGGTAGTGGGGACCTGCCGACAATGGACGATAGCCGGGATTAGCGGCTGCCCGTGCGCCCGAGCTGGGCCTCAACATAACGCCCGTTCTCAGGCCCTGCTCCCCTCAGCGACAGGTGAACGCCGGCTTCTGCCGGCGTTCACCTCAATCCGAACTCCTGCACGGGTCGAATCGAGCCTGCCAATCAACGCCGAACGGTGGCACTCGTGCTGGGCAGGAAGTTTTCGAGCGCCCAGACTTCAGCTGCTGATCTCCCGGTCTGGAACGCGATGCTGCGTCCGTCAGGAGATGGGCTGAAGCCGCTGTCCCCTCCGCCGCTCGATCCCGCCATCCAGATGTCCGGGTCGATGTCGAGCTTTCTGTGTGGACCGCCCGCGACTGGAACCAGCCAGAGTTCCCTGCGGGAGCCGATGTTCTTGATAGCGAGTACGGCGCGGCTGTTGGGCGTCCATTGGAACGGCCCAGGCATGAATCCTTCAGGCACCGTGATGCGAAACAACTCGCGAGGCTGGCCGCCGGCAACCGGCACGACCACCAGACCGGCCGATTGCGTGGACGGGTCGAAATCTGTGCCGAAGACGTATCGGCCGTCAGGGGAGAGCTGTGCGAGTTTCAATTCCTTCGTGTGGACCACTCGTTCCGATCCTGACGCGACGTCCCGCTCGACCACCCCATCGATACGACTGAAATACACCTTGGTGCCGTCCGGCGACCACCCGCCAGAGAGCGCCTGGAATCCTTCACCCGCTATCACCGTCGTCGCCTCGCCTGACTGCACATCGATCCGGAAAATCCCCGAACGTCCCGTCGCGTCTCTTCCGCTGGCCAGGAGCGAGCGGCCGTCAGGCGACCAACTTGGCCTGCCGACATTGCTCATGGTCGGCGCTAATCGACGCACCTGACCTGTGGCGACGGACCGAATCGCAATGCAGCCGTTGTCACACGTCACCGGATAGGCCAGGTACCTTCCGTCCGGGGACCACGCGGCACTCTGGGCGCCTTCAACGAAACCCTCCGGGAAGCCCACCGGAGGTCCGAGGAGCTTGCCCGCCTCGAGATCGATGGCTGCAATCGTGACGTCACGAGTACTGATCCGTTTGTGGAGGTACAGAGTGCCAGACGCCGTCACACCCAGCGAGACACTGCGCCCGATATCCGACTTGAGCAGTTCCGGTGCCCCTTGCGCTGCCCCGTCCACGAACGGCTGGGCCCACAGGCCCCACGAGCCTGTCCGATCGCTGCGGAACAGGAGCCGCGTCCCGTCCGGGGACCACCCCATCACGAAGTCATTGGCGCCATGCACGACCGCTGGGATGTCGCGGTTGCCGTCCATGGCGAGCACGAATACGTCGCGCTGTTGACTCGTGCCCGTTGGGGGACGGTCGTACGCGACGTACTTGCCGTCCGGCGAGAAGAAGATGGATGTCGGGTTGTGGGCCTTGGCGAGGACGCCGCGGTCGACAGCTTTCAAGCTCCGGAACGAGCCGTCCCCTACCGCGATCACCCCGATCTGGCCGGTTCCGTCCGTGAGCTCGAATGCAGCCGCAACCCATTTGCCGTCGGGCGACCAGTCGAACGAGCTGAAATTGACGGCATTTTTGAGGACGATCGTCCGGGGGGTGAGGTACCCGCTCGACGGCAGTGAGGCGACGCGAACCGCGCCGATGTCCACCGCTTCGTAGACGATCTGCGTGCCGTCCTTCGAGATGGCTGACCACTGCGCGTGCTGCCCCGCGGGGGTGAGCGGGCGGCTCACGTTTGCCGCCACGTCGTGAATCATCAGACGTGCAGGAACGGTCCCCCAATCGACAAAGGTGATCCATCGGCCGTCGGGAGATACGCGGCCGCTGAGATCGACCTCTGGGCCGGTCCACACGGCACGATCACCTTTCACGCTCGCTCGTACGACGGTGCTGCCCAGTCGCGCGCTCGCCAGCGCCGCCTCCTCCTTCCGGTCCGGAAACTCCCGCACGATACGCGCGTAGACCGTCCGCGCCTCCGCGTCACCGAGCTTCTGATATGACTCGGCCATCCGAAGGAGGGCCTGCGCGGCCACCTCGCGGTTCGAGCCGGCTCTGGCCACGATTCGCTTGTAACCGTCGATTGCCGCGCGCAAATCTCCGCTGACGGTGGCCTGCTGGGTGATCCGCTGCAGTTCAACGCTCAGGCTCTGCGCTGACAGGCTGACGGCCAGTACGATGACGAGCGCAACTCGCACAAGTGGCATGACTCTCATATTCGCCTCCTGACGCCACTCTGGCGGACGACTGCGAGCACGCGATGAGCGGACCGTGAGGATCCGATGAAGGGTTCAGCCATCGAACCGGTACCCCAACCCCCGCACGCTCTGCAGATAGCGTGGCTCGGCCGGATGCGGCTCGATTTTCCGCCGCAGGTTGACGATGTGCGCGTCTACGGCGCGGTCGGTCACGTGCGTGTTGGGATCCCAGGCTGCGTCGAGCAGTTGATCGCGCGTGAGAAGCCGGCCGCGGCGGCGGATAAACGTTTCGAGGAGCTTGAACTCCAGCTTCGTGAGGTCAAGGGTCTGGCCGTTGCGGCGCACCTCGGCTCGCGCGAAATCGACCTCCACGTCGCCAAAATGGAAGGTCTCGCCGGAGCCCGGCGCCTGACGACGGAGCACGGCCTTGATGCGGGCGCGCAGCTCCCGTGGGCTGAACGGCTTGGTCACGTAGTCGTCGGCGCCAAGTTCGAGGCCGAGAATCTTCTCAGCTTCCTGGGTTTTTGCCGTGAGGAGGATGATCGGCGTGAGGATGCCACTGCGTCGCAGGTCACGACAGACATCGAACCCGTCCTTCCGCGGCAACATGACGTCGAGCAGAATCAGTTCCCACCCGGGTTCGCGGCCGCGCCGGACCGCTGTCTCTCCGTCTCCAACGACTTCGACCTGGTGCCCCTCCAGCGTCAGGTCGTCGCTCAGCGCCAGTGCGATGTCGGGCTCGTCTTCGACGATCAGGATGCGGGGCATGGTAGGACGATCGTGAATGTGCTGCCGGCGCCTGGTTCACTCGCCACCAGGACGTCGCCGCCGTGCGCGGAGACGATGTGCCGGACCATGGCGAGGCCGATGCCCGTGCCTTTGATGCCCAGCGCCTTCGCGTCGGCGCCGCGCACGAATCGCCCGAAGATCTCCGCACGCTCGTGGCGTGGAACGCCGAGTCCGCGATCGCGCACGCGGATCGCCAGGCGCGACCCGGTTCGTTCGACGTCCACCCATACCGTGCGGCACTCAGGGGAGTACTTCACCGCGTTGTCGAGAAGGTTCCAGACGGCGTGCGTCAGCGCCTCGCGATCGCCGCTAATCGTCGGCGGCGCAGCGCCCAGGCCGTCCACATGCAGCTCCACCTGATACCCGTGGGCGGCGCTGTCCTGCTGGAACTCGTCGACGACCGAACGAATCAGCGCGCAAGCGTCGAGTGGCTCCAGCCGGTACGGCGAGGTGCCCGCCTCCATGCGACCGAAGTCGAGCAGGCTCTCCACCAGCCGGTGCAACCGCTCGGTCTGTCGCGCCAGCGCGCGATAGTAGGTCTCGCGCCGGTCCTCGGCGACCAATCGACCATCGAGCAGGACCTCGGTGAGCTGGCGAAGCGAGGTGAGTGGCGTGCGGAACTCGTGTGACACCGCCGACACGAAATCGGTCTGTCGGCGCGCAACGGCGAGATCACGGACGACGGTGCGCGTGACGATGACGACGCCTCCGGTCGTGACGGTCATCAGGAGGACAAGCCCCCACAGCCACAGTGTCCGTCGCCCGGCGATGCGCGTCAGTTCGCGCTGCGGATCGACGTCGCCGACAACCACATCCCAGGGCAGGCCCGTTTCGTCCGTTGCTCGGCGTGTCTTTGGGTTGCCGGTGTCGCGCGTGGCCTCGCCAAGCTCGACGTGCATGCGTTGCCGATCGAGGGCGGGCTTGATCAAGGTCAGCCACTGCCGCTCGATGAATGCGGGCCCGGCGACAAGGGCGGCCAGGCGATCGCGGGTGCCCTTCCATAAAACGGTGATGCGAGCCCCTGACGTGTTGATCACCCGCCGGCCTGATCCGGACGCACGATCAGCCGCCCCCGCCCGCCAGTCGTTCCAGAGGATCTCGACGGCCGTGGCCAGCGCAAGGCGGTCTCCGGCACCAGCTGCCGCGGGATCCGACCCCGCCCAGCGACGGACATCGGCCACGTGCACTTCGTAGGTGGCGCCGTCGAGATGCCAGCGTCCGTGCATCAATTCCGCGTGCAGCGCGCGCGCCTCGCGCTGAAGGTCGTCGCGTCGCTGCGCTGACTCGAGTAGTTCGCATCGAGCCCAGCGCGCGAGAAGGTCGGCTGGAACGCCGCCGACAGCCGCGCCTGACAGCTGACTGACGTCGGCATACACGTCCAGCGCTTTGCCGTTCTCTCCGGTCTTGCGAAGGGTCCGCGCCAGACGGATGAGCGCCCCGGCGCGAAGGGCGGGATCGGGCGATTGCGCCAAACCGCGATACGCCAAAATCGCTGCCGACAACGCCTGTTGTTGGAACTCGAGGTGCTCGGCTTCGGCGAAGTTCTCTGACTGCGCTTCGACGCCGGCCTCGGTGCGCGGATAGAACGTCAACCGCCCGCTCGGAAACGCCTCCACTCGCTCGGTTCCAAACGTCACGGCCACGACATCTTCATCGCGGTCGGCGACGGAACGGAGCAACTGTGGGTCGCCGAGCGCCTGTTCAGCCAGAGAGACCAGACGTTCGAGATCAGACACCGCCAGGTCGGCTGCCTGATCGCGACGCTCGGCGAGCTGATTGACCGAAAGGGCGCGATCCTGTTCCAGCAGACGCCAGCCCGAAGCGACCAGCGCCAGCGACGGCACGAGCGTCACCAGTAGAAACAGTGCGATGAGACGCCGCGGCGGCTTCAGCCAGTCACGGATGGCCATCGGTCAGGGCGCGATCCTAGCTGGATTCTGTGAGGAATTGGTGAGGGCAACGAGGCCCCTGACGATCAGCGACCTGAGGACGATAGCCGGGATTGACGGGGTTAACGGCGTTTCCGCGGCAAGGACGCGGCCCGGTCTCAACATAACGTCCGTTCTCAGGCCCTGCTCCCCTCAGCGACAGCGAAGATTAGTCCCGTGCCGGCTTTTCCTGGCGCGCCTCGAGTCAACCGTGAAAAGGGCAACGCGCAGAGGTTGTGCGCCTGCCCGATACGAATCGTGTCGGCAACGGTCGCAGATCCTGCACCGTCGCGACGAGGCGAGATCGCAAGTTCTGCAGCGGCCGAATCGTCGACATCAGGTCGTCGGTCTCCTCAAGACCGTCGACGACCACAAGACGGTGCGGAATTGACGCCGCCAGCTTCGGGCCGCTTCCGGCGGTGTCAAGCTACCTCCTGTGTCCCTGCAGCCGCACCCGTACGATCTCGCGCGGCGGAACGGGCCGAAGATTGTGTGCAAACGGTCTTGATCTCTTCGAGACGCCCGCGTATGAATAGGTCGAGCGGCTTTGGTCGGTCGCTTCTCTGCGTCACAGCGACGTAGAAAGGAGCTGCGCTGGCGGCTGAATCGCCTCCACCGCGATCCTCGCTTCGACCCGTTCGCGGCACGGCTCCGGTTTCAGAACCGGGCCGTCGCGTCAAGCATCACGCGCACATCCGCGTGAGTCCGTTTCCGTAGACAACACTCGGCCCGCCAGCCCGACGAAGGGAGCGCAGATGTTCGACTTGGATCCGCGCGATTACGATCGCGACGACGCGCGGCACGATCACGACTTGGATCGGTTCGACCGTGACAACGACCATCGCCCGGACTGGGGCGATCGCCTGGACGACGAACGAGATCGCGACGACGACGGTCGCAATGATCGTGATCGCTACGGCAGAGACCGAGACCGCGACGCGCGGGATCCGCGCGACGTATTCATGCGCGATCTCGATCTGCCGCGCGGACATGAACGCGAGATCGTGCGGGATCGAGACCGCGCGTACACGCTGCGTGGATCGGAGAGTCGCACCCTGTCGACGGTCGGATCGTTTCGGGTGGTGATGGCGCGCGACCTGCGCGACCACAACGATCGGCCGGCCGACGCGCCAAGGCGACCTGAGGCACCTCCGGGAATCCCAGCTCGTTGATGTCGTCCGTATGGACGGCCGGCGTGATGCAGCCGTGGTGCTCACGCGCGAGGGCCGCCGACTGCTCGAATCGCATCGGAGGCATCACACCCGCGGGCGACAGCAGGAGTACTACGCCGGCCTGAGGAAGCCCCGCGAGCTCGAACACGACGCCCATGTCTATCGGGCCTACCTGAAGGTCGCTGAACGGCTCCGGGAGCGCGACGCGCGGATTGAACGCGTGGCGCTCGACTACGAGCTGAAGCGCGACTACCAACGCTGGCTCCACCACCGCGATCGAGAGCGCGACGACTACGACGGCCATCCGGATCGCACCGCCCGTGAGATCGCCGAGTGGGCACACGATCACGACCTGCCGTACTACGACGACCAGGTGCACTTCCCCGATCTGCGCATCGAATACCGCGAGCTTGATGGCCGCGCCGACCACGAAGACGTCGAGGTCACGACGCTGCACTATCGCGGCGAGCACGGGGCCGCCGCCTCGAAATCTGGATTCACGTGCTTCCGGGCGTCGAGCGCGCGGTGTCGAGGCGGCAGCTCGTTCGACCCGGACTTGGCGAGAGACTTCGTATGACCACGGCCGATCGCGTTCAGGCCGTCACCCGCTTCGGCTTTACGCCCCGCCAGGCCCGGTTCCTCGTGACCGTCATGCGCCACGCCGGTGTCTGCCTGCCGCGCCAATATGCGAGATTCGCCGGCATCGTCCAGGGCCAGAAGACTCGCGCGTTTTTCGCCAAGCTGGTGGACCGGGGATACGCGTCCGCCTACACCTGCCGGCACAATCGCGGGCGCCTCTACCACGTGGGCCAGTACGCGCTCTACGCGGCCATCGGTGAGCCCAATAGTCGGTACCGTCGCCCCGTCACCGCGAGTGCCGTCATCGAGCGTCTCACCGTGCTCGACATCCTCATCGCCGGCCACGATCACACGTGGCTCGAGACCAGGGCTGAGAAGCTCGCCTACTTCACGAGCGCACCGCTGTCGGTCGCAGTCGAGAAGCTGCCATACGCGAGCGCGTCGGCCGCAGGGAATCCCGAGTACGCCTTTCCCGATCGGCTCCCGATCGGAGTCGACGGCACTGGCCGGACGGTGTTGCTTTACGTCGCCGGAATGGGCGAGTACGACCGCCTGCCGATCTTCGTGCAGCGCCACCGAGAGCTGCTGCATCGTCTGCCGGCGTGGACCATCCGATTGGTCTTTCCGCGTGTGCTGGAGGGCTTCTACGACGTGTGTCAGCGCATCCTGCACGACGAGCTCGAAAGCCCGCTCCATGCGCGCTCACTCCATGAACTCGGCTGGTACTTCGAGCAGTGCCGCCTGGCCGCCGTTCGCGGTCATCAGCTGCCGACGGAGGATCGCTTTCAACATGCCAGACACGCGTTCGATGGACCGCGGTTCCAGCGCCTCTATCACCAGTGGCGGCGCGGGGGCCGGGAGGTTCTGGAACACGCCTCGTCAACGGTCCTCAGTGACGCGCTGGATGCTGGCGTCGGACGGATCGAATCGGTGGTCCTCCCGCATCGGTACGACCATCTCGCGCCAGTCCTCGATCGCCTCGGGTCATCGACCGAAAGAGCCTAGAAGGGGGCCGAGAAGTCGCACATGGGGGGTGAACAGACCCCCGCACTGCCTCAGCCCCTGTCAACGACGCACGCGCGCATCGCGGTCACTGCAGAATCAGAGTGCAATCCCAAGCTCGGCTCGTCATGAACGCCTGGACAGAGAGAAAGTTACGAGGCGACGACTCAGTAGCTGGGGCGGCGCTCTGTGCCGCCCGACGCGCGCGGTTCCGATCCTCCGTACAGCGGAACCGTGGCGTGAGCGACCCCGGGTCCGGTGCGCCAAACCGTCCCGCACCCCGTTCAGGGGTCGCTCACGCCACGGCAGTCAGGTGTCCGAGAGTCGTGCGCGCGCACAGCGGCGCGATGCGCCGACGTAGCGACTCGGGCGCGTGCACGCGCGCCGTCGAACGACGTGGTCACAGCACGCGCATGGCGCAGTAGTTGGTCGACAACGTGTCCGACAGGTTGACGCCGAAAGGGAGCCGCCATCCCGCGCAAGATCGTCGAGCTGTGCTCGCCACCGACAATGCGCTCCGCCCGAGTTGTGCGCTTCGCCCGCGCCTGCGGCGCGGCTGCGGCATTGACGGCGTCTGCGCGCAGCTCGGAGTACGGCGCTTGCGGATGGCGGCCGTTGCACACAACCTGTCGCGAAGGCGTCAGCAACTGTTGACGACGACAGATGTACTCGCTATTCTGCGGATGTCTTCTCTGGCGTCTTGATGACGCCCCTCCGCCTGACCCGCAGGCGGACAGCGGACCGATCGCCGCACCACCGCGCGATACGGCGCTCCTCAGGAACAACGTGAAGTTGATCGTCGGCGGACACGAAACACCGTGACCGCCGCCGCGCGAGGTGATCGCCTCTCGCGGATGATGCCGGCACACCGCTCGCATCCGTACCGCTGACAGCGTGCCGATTTGATGTCAGTACGCCTGACAGCCTGCGACATCCCCCGACAAGTTCGTTCGATGTGATTCGAGCTGGGAGAGGCGGGTTATGGACATCACCACAACCGCGACAGAACGCGTGCGCGACGACGAACACGTACCACGCAAGCAGCAGCGGTCCGGTTCAGCGACACTGCCGGTGTTGCTGACCGTCGACGAAGCCGCCGACTTGCTGCGCACCACACGGCGCGCGATCTACGCGATGATCGCGCGTCGTCAACTGCCCGGTGTCGTCAGAATCCGGCGACGAGTACTCGTGCGCGCGGACGACCTGCTACACTGGCTGGACCAGAAGCGCGCGTCATCGCCGAAGGAGTAATGGCGATGAGCGTGACAGTCCGACCGTATCGGCGTGGCGGCTGGGAGGTGGACATCACCGTCCGGCTGCCGAACGGGTCGCGGTGGCGAGAGCGGAGCAAGGCGCCCGTCTCGTCGAAAACCGCGGCCCTGCGATGGGGCGAGGACCGCGAGCGGCACGTGCTGCAACACGGTGTGCCCCAACCCAAGAAGGAGGTGCCCACACTCGAAGAGTTCGCGCCCAGGTTCCTCGACGGTCATGCGCGTGCGAACCGTCAGAAACCGAGCGGCATCGTGTCGAAGGAGTCGATCCTCCATCACCACCTGATTCCGCTGCTCGGTGCGAAGAAGCTGGACGCGATCACAACCGAACATGTGCAGACCCTGAAACGTGTTCTGCACGACCGGGCGCCGAAAACCGTGAACAACGTGCTCACGGTGCTCAACGTGCTGCTCAAGAAGGCGGTGGAGTGGAACGTGATCGACCGAGTTCCCTGCGTGATCCGGCTGCTACGAATTCCGAAACCTTCGGCCGGGTTCTACGACTTCGACGAGTACGAGCGGCTGAGTCAAGCCGCCAAGGCGCTCGATCGAACCACGCATCTCATCGTCCTTCTGGGCGGCGACGCTGGACTCCGCTGCGGTGAGATCATGGCGCTCGAGTGGCGCGATGTCGACCTTCACAAGCGGCAGCTCTGCGTGCAGCGCTCCGACTGGAAGGGTCACGTGACGGTACCAAAGGGCGGGCGGCTTCGGTACGTGCCGCTCACCGTCCGATTGGCGACGGCACTTAGAGAGCACCGGCATTTGCGGTCCGACCGAGTGTTGTGCCTGCCAGACGGATCGCCAATGTCGGCCGACGTGGTAAAGCATCACGTCGAACGCGCGGCACGACGTGCGAACATCGGGCAAAGCGGCGTTCACCGCCTTCGCCACACGTTCTGTTCGCACCTGGCGATGCGTGGGGCGCCGGCGCGCGCGATTCAGGAGCTCGCGGGACATCAGGACCTCAGCACGACGCAGAGGTACATGCACCTGAGTCCAGCAGCGATCGAGGGCGCGATTCGATTGCTCGAACAACCGAATCCAGTGGCAGGGCGTGGAGACATATTGGAGACGGCGGATGCGTGATCCGCTATCTCCAATCTGCTACGTGATGTAGTTGGCGGGCCGTCTGGGACGACTTTCGCAACTGGTTGGGGCTGGGCCTGGAGGCCCGCGAGAGAGCATGAAAATCGTGGGGATTGGGCAGAATGGCGATGCTGGAGCGGCGAGATCGAGATTAGCCCTGGAGCGATCGAGGCCGAGCAACTGTGTGATCCGGAGCGTGCCTGATTGACCGAATAATTGAGCGTTGCTGGTCCTCAGGCGAGAACCCGCGATAGCTCGCGACCCTGACTGATGCGAGAGGCACGCTCTCCGCTCCCCAGGAGAGGCCGATGCCGTACCGAATCGCAGGCATTGACGTGCACAAGAAGATGTTGGCCGTGGTGGTGGCCGACGTCGAGGTCGAAGCTGACTACCACTTTGAACGGCTGAAGGTCGGGACCAGCCCCGGCCAATTGCGCGCGCTCGCCGACTGGCTCGTCGAGCGCGAGGTCGATGAGGTCGTCATGGAATCGACCGCGCAGTATTGGCGTCCGGTCTGGGAAGCGCTGGAGCTGCACTGGCGGCCGAAGCGCCGGACGCGCGAGGGCGCGAGCCCGATCTGCGGGACGCTCCACCTCGCACAAGCGCAGTCGAATCGCGGGGCCGTCGGCCGGAAGAAAGATTTTCCGGATGCGGAACGTCTGGTGAGACGCCTCGTGGCTCAGGAGCTCACCTTGAGCTTTGTGCCCGATGCTGAGCAGCGACTCTGACGGACGGTGATGCGCCGCGCACGTATCAGATCACGCGTAACCGCGCCGCGACGTTTCCTTCATCGAAGCATCTCGCGTCGTGGATGGCGCGTGCCCTGGGAGCGAGGAGAGTGCGGGCACGAACGACAGTCATCGCTGCCCCAAGGGCAACCGGCAGATGCGGCGCCTGCTCAATCAAGCGGCCAACGCCGCCGTCAAGGCCAAAGGCACCATCTTCGCCATCGTGTATCGGCGACTCGTTCCGCGCCTCGGCCATGGCCAAGCCATCGGCGCCATCGCCCACCGGCTCTCTCGCTTGATCTGGAAGATTCTTCACCAAGGAATTCGGTACGAGGAACGCGGGCCGGCCGTCAGCGAAGAGGCGAAGAAGGTGCGAGCGCGCAAGATGATCCGCGAACTGCGATCTCTCGGCTATCGCGTCGAACCTCTCCCGGCTCCATCGAACAGCCCGGCATGATCGGAAATGATTTTCGCGGTGTCGTTCTCTCTTGATGTGCTACCAGCAAGGGAGGACGAATGGGATCGCGACGCGATTGTCACGTGGATTCTGGGGCTGCCCGGTTTCCGCGTCGAGCGGATTGACGGTGAGGAGGCGGAGGCCACGAGTCGCCTCCGCATACGGATCGAGCGGCGCGGGAATATCGCTGGGTCAAGCTGCTGTCGCCGCTGAATGAGGCGCAAGCGCGCGTCCTCTTCGGCCCGTCGGCCGACGGCGAACCGGCACCGAATCGCGGTGACCTGCCGACAGGTCGGCAGATCACCAAACGGCCTGGCTCGATCTGAGGCAGATTCGAGCCCACCGGTGTGGCGTTCCCCTTGCTGCTCGATGCGCGGAGGCTCCTATGAACCCGCGCCCTGTCGATCGCCGAACGTTCGTCCGTCTGGCCGGAGGCGCTATCGCCGCAGGGGGCGTGGGGTGGCTGACCGATGTCGGACCACATGGGTCGCCGCCTTCCGTTTCGGCCGCGGCCGCCCGTGGCACGGTCACCCGCTATCCACTCTTTATTCCGCCGATTGTCTCGCCCGCGGGGCTTACGCTGACCGCGCAGCCGTCAACGATCGACCTAGGCGGCGGCACTTCGAATGCGTGGACCTACAACGGCTCGATGCCGGGGCCGACGATCATGGCGCACAGCGGCGATCTCGCGACGATCCAGCTGGTGAATGGACTCCCGGAAGAAACCATCACGCACTGGCACGGGATGCTGGTCGATGAATTCAACGACGGCCACCCGCGATTCGCTATCGTGCCCGGTGGCACGTACACATATCAGTTTCCGGTGCAGCAACGCGCGGCCCTGAACTGGTATCACCCGCATCCGCACATGCTGACGGGCGAACAGGTGAATCTCGGTCTCGCCGGTGCGTTCGTCGTGCGCGACGACGAGGAAGCGGCGCTCGGATTGCCGACGGGGCCTTACGAAGTTCCACTCGTCGTGCGAGACGCCACGCTGAACAGGAGCGGCAACCTGCAATACAAGCCGACGAGCGGCGGCTTCGACGGCAAGCTTCCATTGGTCAATGGCATTCGCAATCCATTTCTAAGCGTCGACACCACGCTGTACCGCTTCCGCATTCTGAACGGATCCAACGCGCGCATTTATCGATTGACGATCGGCAATGCCTTCCCGATGATGCTGCTCGGAAACGACGGCGGTCTCCTCGAAACGCCCATCATGGTGACGCAGATCGATGTCGCCCCCGCGGAGCGTCTGGACGTCATCGTCGACTTCAGCGGACTGACGGTTGGCGACCGCGTGATGCTGCGCGATCTGCGCGCGGGTTGGGATCTGCTGGAGTTCAGAGTCGCCACCAGCGTGACCACAGCCGGAACCGTTCCGGCGAGCTTGTCCACGATCACCAAGCTGTTGATGGCGGACGTGGCCACGACGCGCGACTTCAGCTTCGACGGCATGAGCAAGATCAACGGTCAGTCCTACGACATGAACCGCATCGACTTCAGCGTGCCATTCGATCAGACGGAATTATGGCGGTTCCACACGAACGGCAACGCGCCGCACCCGGTTCATGTGCATGGGGCGTCGTTCCAGGTCCAGTCGAGACGCGGCGGTCGCGGGATGCTGTTTCCATGGGAAGCGGGATGGAAGGATACCGTGCTCCTCGAAGACGGTGAATCAGTCGAAGTGCTGATTCGGTTCAGCGCGTATCGGGGGCAGTATCTCCTGCACTGCCACAAGCTGGAGCACGAGGACATGGGCATGATGGCGAATTTCGAGGTGATTTGAAGCGGCGACGGATCCTGTCCAGCGGTCTGGAAATCGCCAATTCGCCAATTCACTGATTGCGGTCGGGGACGGCGTGTCAACCGAAGCTCCGGCGGCGAGGCGCACCTTCGCGCCTCGCTTGGCGCTACGGCGGCCATCGAAACCGTCGGCGTGCCCCGACACGGTCAGATTCTAGCTAGAGCTTGCCAAAAAAGCCCCGTTCAACTTGAAAACACGAGATTGGCGGAGAGAGAGGGATTCTTTCCGCCAGATTCAAGAAACCACAATAAACACGGGCTCTTTTCACGTAAGCCTCACAACCCCAACGATTTGGCGTTTTCGGATTCTGTCGTCGGCTTTCGTCCGTTTGCTTCCGTTTTCGGGTTTTGCCAGCGCAATGACACTCGAAATGACACTCGACGAGATTGCCTTCGGGGATCGTTTTCGAGGATCTACCGCGCCGAGTACAATTCGAGATCATCCCCGACCGCGAGCCGCAGGAAATCTCGGAGCGACGTCTGCAGTCTCCCGTTTCGCAGGCTAACGCCGTTGCGGGTCGCTCAGGGCTGTTCCGGATCGCCCCGTCAGGCGTCCATATTGTGCAGCAGTTCTCGCAGTAATGTTCGCCGGAGTCGGTTCGCGGTAGCGCCCGCCAGCTGTGAACGCCGCACTTCATCCAAACATTCCAACGGTCGTCACCGAGGACGTGCGCCGCTTTCTCGGCCTCGTCGCGGGTTCTCATGAAGTCCTTTCGTGCGCGAGACCAGTCTAGCGCCTGAGCGGAGACCACCCGTTCAGCGGTTCGTCGAACGCCTACCGGGTTCGCGGACTGAAGCCGAGAATCCGACCGCGTGCGAAGCGTGGGTGGCCCAATGGGTATAGAGTGGATGAACTGATGGCCACTCGGTCCGGAAGAATCCTGCTCGGCGCCTTGGATCGGATGGTCAACAGCTCTGCCAATTACTGGGTGGTGATGCTGAGCGACCTGGCCGCGGCGCTGGCATTTCTGGCCCTCGGGCTCAAACGATTCTCCGGCCCGTGGGTCGTGGCCGGCGGCGTCGCTATCGTGGGGTTCATGTCCTGTGGATTGCTCGAGTACGTCGTGCATCGGTGGGTCCTGCACGGCCCACCCTCTCTGGCGAGGCGCGGTCACGCGCAACACCACGCAGAGCCCAGAGCGCTCATCAGCACGCCACTCTTCGTCATGATGACCGGGGCGCTGGCCATCTGGGGACTGCTCGGGCTCGTGCTTCCGGCCGGGCTCGCCGCCCTTCTGGTCTTCGGGCTGTATGCCGGCTACAACTATTTCGCCCTCGTGCACCACTGGCAACACCATCGCGGCAACGCTCGCGGGCGTCGCCTACTTGAGACGTCTCGAGCGACTCCATCACCTCCATCACCATCGACAGGTCGTGAACTTCGGTATCAGCACCACGATCTGGGACCGCCTGTTCGGCACGTTCCAGCCGACGCATGAGCCAGCGACGAACTACGTCTTCTGGAGCACGATCAGATCGTACTGGATGAAGTTGACCTGCAAGCCGAGCGCGACGAGCTGAGAATAGAACGCCATCTTCAGCCACTCGTGGCGTTCGGCGGCGCTCACGCGCGAGAAGGGTGCGGTCTTGAGGATTTGCCAGACGGTCATCTGGGCGCCGGCCCGAGTGTGCTCATTGATGCGGCGCACGGATCGGGTGCGGAAATGCCTCTCCCACGCGGTACGGTTCGACGATTGGGTGCCGACCCGTCGCAGGTCCTCAGCGCGTCGCGTCAGGAACGCGGCACGATCGGCGAAGGCGATGTCGGCCAGAACCACCAGGCCTCCCGGCTTCAGGACCTGCGCCGCGCGCTCGTAGAAGCGCGGCCGGTCGAAGTAGAACGCGCACTCGATCGCCAGAACTCGGTCCACCGATGATCCCTCGACACCGGAAAGACGCTCGGCCTCTCCCAGGCGGAACGACAGCTTGTGTGCCAAGTTTTCGCGTATCGCCCGCTCGTTGGCGTAGCGAACCTGTCGTTCGGAGATGTTGAAGCCAATCAGGCGCCTGAACCCGCACGCATTCGACAGGAGGAAGTCCTGTTCTCCGCTCCCGAAGCCGACGTCGATGAGGACGTCGTCTTTGCCGATCTCGGCCGCCTGAAACACCTCGAGGCAGAGCCGCTGCTGGCGCGCGTCGAAGGTCTCCGTGCCCGAGACCGTGTACCCGTAGTTCAAGAACTTGCGGTCCTTCTGGAGCAATTCCAAGGAGGCCTGGAACAGGTCGTACTGTCGCGCGACGGTCCGCGTGAGAGAGGAGGCGACGTCAGTCATGGGAGATTCAACACGGTCGGCACTCCGCTTATCTCGGCTTCGTCGCAGCCGACCGGTGGTCTGTGTGTACGGTCTTGTGAGCCGCCGCCCGTCGTCGCTCCAGAACCTCTAATACCGTCTGCACGGCCTCATTCTCCTTGTTTCGGAGGTCGCGCTGAATGCCGGGCGTGAGATACCAGGCTTTCAACGCCGTGTGCATGTCGTTCTCTTGGGCCTGAAGTTCTGAGGTGGTTTTCTTCTTGAAGGCCATCAACGTGATCCCTGCTTCGCTGTGCACCCGCGCCGTCCAGAGTGAGACACGTGCTCTCCAGCTGTGATTGAACGTCTCAGTACATGCCTGCGCCCATGCCGCCGCCCGGCATCGCCGCGTCCCGGTTCTTTTCCGGAATCTGCGTGATGACCGCTTCGGTCGTGAGCAGCAACGACGCGATCGATGCCGCGTTCTGCAGTGCCGAGCGGACCACCTTGGTCGGATCGATCACCCCCGCCTGCACAAGGTTCTCGTACGTCTCGGTCTGCGCGTTGAAGCCCTCCTGGTCTTTCATGTCTTGCACCTTCTGAACGACGATCGAACCCTCGTGGCCGGCGTTGGTCGCGATCCAGCGCATCGGCTCCTCGATCGCTCTGATGATGATGTTGACGCCGAGTTGCTCTTCGCCTCCGAGCTTCAGCTTCTGGAGCACCTTGGACGCCCGCAGCAGTGCCACACCGCCGCCCGACACGATGCCTTCTTCGACGGCGGCCTTTGTCGCGTGCATCGCATCCTCGACGCGCGCCTTTTTTTCCTTCATCTCGGTCTCGGTCGCCGCCCCGACCTTGATGATCGCCACGCCGCCCACCAGCTTGGCGAGTCGCTCCTGCAGTTTCTCACGGTCGTAGTCGGACGTCGTGTCCTCGACCTGCGCGCGCAGTTGTTTGACACGACCTTCGATCGCCGCTGAATTCCCAGCCCCCTCGATGATTGTCGTATTGTCCTTGTCGATGGTGACCTTCTTCGCCTGGCCGAGGTCGTCCATCTTGATGGATTCGAGCTTGATCCCGAGGTCCTCTGTCACGGCCCGGCCATTGGTCAGAATGGCGACGTCTTCGAGCATCGCTTTCCGACGATCACCGTAGCCGGGTGCCTTCACCGCGGCCACGTGAAGCGTGCCCCGCAGCTTGTTGACCACGATCGTCGCCAGCGCCTCGCCTTCGATGTCCTCCGCGATGATCAGCAGCGGACGGCTCGCGCGGGCGACGAGTTCCAGCACCGGCAGGAGGTCGTTCATCGAACTGATCTTCTTCTCGTGGATGAGAATCACCGGATTCTCGAGGACCACTTCCATGCGCTCGGGGTCCGTCACGAAATACGCCGAGAGGTAGCCCCGATCGAACTGCATCCCCTCGACGACCTCGAGTGAGGTCTCGAGCGTTTTCGCCTCCTCGACGGTGATGACGCCATCCTTGCCGACCTTCTCCATCGCGTCGGCGATGATCCGGCCGATGGTCTCATCGTGGTTCGCCGAGATCGTGCCGACCTGGGCGATCATCGGGCCGGTCACGGGCTTCGATTGCGCCTTCAGGGACGCCACGATCGCGTCGACGGCTTTTTCAATGCCGCGCTTGATCGCCATCGGGTTCGCGCCAGCGGTGACGTTCTTCGCACCTTCGCGATAGATCGCTTGAGCCAACACCGTCGCCGTGGTGGTGCCGTCACCGGCGACGTCCGACGTCTTGCTGGCCACCTCGCGCACCATCTGCGCGCCCATATTTTCGAGTGGGTCCTTCAACTCGATTTCCTTGGCCACTGTGACGCCGTCCTTCGTGATCGTGGGCGACCCGAATTTCTTGTCGAGGATGACGTTGCGCCCCTTGGGACCAAGGGTGACCTTGACCGCGTCGGCCAACTGATTGATGCCGCGCAGGATGGCCTGGCGCGCCTGGTCACCGTACACAATCTGCTTTGCCATGACGTTCGTCTCCCATACTGTTCAGCCGCCAACGCGGTTACTTCTTTTTCTTGGCCTTGCCTGTGATGGCGGCGCGCTTCTTCGTAGTCTGGCCTTTGATGACGGCCAGCACGTCATCCTCTTTCATGATGAAGTACTCCTCGCCAGCCAGCCTGATCTCCTGGCCCGCATACTTGCCAAACAGGATCCGGTCGCCCACTATGACATCGAGGGGGACGCGCTTGCCGTCGTCGTTCACCTTGCCCTTGCCGACTGCGAGGACCGTGCCCTGTTGCGGCTTCTCTTTGGCCGTGTCCGGAATGATGATCCCGCCGATTTTCTGCTCGCCCTCTTCAAGGCGCCGAACAATGAGCCGATCGTGTAGCGGTCTGATGTCCATGAATCTCGACTCCAAGCGACGGCGTGAATGGGTGGATCAGGCTCGGACGTGTCAGGAAGTCACAGCCGGGGGTCACTTTTGCGCTCGTTCAAACACAACGGTGTGGGCCTGCAGGTTCGGCGTGGCTGTCCTGCTGGCCAATGTCCACGATCGCGAATGAGGCTGTGAGGTGTCGTTGGGGCCGTGGTTCGCCCACCACGCGTGATCGACGCGAGCCGAGTCAGGCAGCGTGAAGCCGAGGAGGTCTTCGATTTGAGCGAACGTCAGGACCACCGTGTTCGCGTATCGATTCTCCAAGTACTCATAGAGCCCCTTATATTTGCCCGGCATTACTGGTCCTTCCGGTCGAATCGGTGGCCCACCGCTCACACACCCCTCTCATCAGGCAGACACGGCGGGTTCCACGGCACTCCGTCGGCACTAAAGGCGGTCCAGCATCTCGCACAATACCTCGGCCGCTTCCTCCGCCCGTCTCGGTTCTCGGAAGCGAATCAAGTTGGTGCGGTCCACACGCGGTCCATAACGTCCACCGCTCGGCTCGATTCATCTGGCCAGCCCGGTTGAGCACTGCTTCGAGCGTCATGGTGCTGATCCGCTCTTTCTCGCCGTGTTTCGCGCCTGTTCTCCATGCACCCTTACGGGACGGCCAGGAGCGGCTTCTTGACGACGTCGTCGAACGCGTCAGGTTCGACATCGCCGACGATTCGCGCGACCTTCCCTCTCTGGCAATACGTCCGCAGGATCGTGTTCATGTCGACATCCGCCACGCGGCACCAAAACTTCAGGTTTGAGTTCGAGACGGTCAAGAACGCCCGCGCAGACGCTCCCGCCCGCACGGACTCTCCTCCCGCCCGTGTCGGCTTCTCCAAGTCCCGGACGGCCGACACGATCACGGCCGCCCCCAGACGTCGATAGCCACGCTCCTGCGGCGGTTCTCGGTGACTTCGCTCGCCCACCGCGCGCACGTCACGTCGCATCGTCACCATGTCAGGACGTCACCGCATCGACGATCGCCCGTGGCGCGCGCCCTCGTGAAACCGTGGCGTCGGCCCAGTTCGCGCAAGGGAAAGTGTCGAGCGGCTCTTCGAGAATGTCGACGGGCGATGGATATGTGAGTGGCATGCGCGGCATCTGCGCTCCGATAACGCGGCCAAAGTTGGACCGGTCGGCGCGCACCCGCTATGGAGGGGCACTACTCGAACGCTGGCTGGCTCAGTTCTGGAATGAGGTTCGAGTATAGACCCTTTACGGGTTCTTCGCCGACTTGAGTACAATGATCTAAAATACTCGTGACGTTCACGTTACGGTCAGACCGCCTCCAGCCTGGTGTGGCCAATCCGTCACGAAGCCAGACTGGACAGCTCCCGCGGTTTAGTCGCGTGACCGGACAATCCGGGCGAGGCGTGCCGCGTTGATGACCCTCCCGAGCTTCGCGTAGTACCGGAGGAACACGTCCTGTTTCCGGCGGGTCGAGGCGCACGCTGCCCTCTACTTGGTGTCGGCTCTCTCGCGAAGGACCCAGCTAATCAATTACATGTCGTCAGTCGGAGTCTTGGCAAAGAGTGGGAGGTTCACCGTTGGCCGTAGCGTTCGAGGTGCCGCTGCTGCACGCCTCGTTCGTATTCGTTCTGTCGGTTGCGTACCTGATCTGCTCGCCGCACCTGCACGGGGGCCAGTCGATTCCGCGAGGCATTCTCATTGCCGCCGTGCTCCATGCGGGCGCGGTGCTACTCAGCGTCGCCTTCGCTCACGACCTGCGCGCCGGCGCCATGTGGGGCGCAGCAGGAGTCGCAACGGCCGTGCCTTTCGTGGCCTTGGTTCGCAGCTTCACACTTGCCGGACGCCTGGTGATTGCCGGTCATCTGCAGCTGTGCGCGATCGGCATGGCGTGGACCATCGCCTATATCGTCGCGCTCCAGGTCAGCCTGCCGACCCGCGTGCTGATGCTGGCGGGGCTCCTGCTGATGCTTGCGACCCTGCCGATCGGGCAGATTCTCGAACAACTTGAAGTTGTGTGCCGCCTGACGTGGCGCTGCCCGCGGCGACCGCTGCCGGTCGCTCCGCGCGTGCGCTACCCGAAGGTGTCGCTGCATGTGGCCATCTGCTCCGAACCGCCGGACGTCGTGGTCGAGACGCTGGAGGCGCTCTCGCGCCTCGACTATCCCAACTTCGAGGTGCTCGTCATCGACAACAACACGAAGGAGCGGCGCCTCTGGAAACCGGTGCAGCGGTGGTGCCTCCGCGACGCGCGGTTTCGTTTCTTTCACCTGGAGAGCTGTCCCGGGGCGAAGGCGGGGGCGCTCAATTTCGCGTTGCGCCAGACGGCCCCTGATGCGACATTGATCAGTCTGGTCGACAGCGATTACCAGGCCAGGCCCGACTTCCTCGCAGCCCTCGTCGGCTTCTTCGACGATCCGCAGATCGGCTTCGTGCAAACCCCGCACGACTACCGCGGCTGGCAACACAGCCTGTACCAGCGCATGTGCTACTGGGAGTACCGCGTCTTCTTCTCGACGATGATGGTGAGCTGGAACGAGCGGAACGCGGCGATCACCGTCGGAACAATGTGCGTCATCCGCCGAGAGGCGCTGCGGCGCGCGGGCGGATGGTCCGAATGGTGCCTGACCGAGGATTCCGAGCTCGCGCCCCGCATTCACGCCCTCGGCTACTCCTCGGTCTTCGTGCAGGAGACTTTCGGGCGCGGATTGATCCCGGAGACGTTCTGCGGGTATGCGCAGCAGCGCCGCCGCTGGACCTATGGGCCGACTCAGGAGCTGAAGCGGCATTTGCCGATGTTCCTGCCCTGCCGTGTGGCAGCGCCGAGCGCGCTCTTGTTCGCGCAGAAGGTGCACCACCTCCGTCACGATTTGGGTCCGCTGCTGCAGGGCGTCGGGTTCCTGTTGATGCCGCTCGGCCTCGCCGTGATCGGCTCGATGCTGCTGCACGGCGAGCAGCCCGCACTGCCGGGCGTGGTGTGGGCCGCCGCCATCATGAACGGAGTCGCCAGCCAGGTACTCGCCTGGTGCGTCCAGTGGCGGGCGATGCGCTGCTCGTTTGTCGATGTGCTCGGCGCCAGCTTTGCGAGCCACGCGCTGGCGTACTCGACCGCGTCTGCATCAGTGCGCGCGCTCGTCGGGCTCCCGATGACGTGGCAGCGAACCAACAGGTTCAATCCGCCGCTCGAAGGGGTGCGCCGGGCGATCCGCAGTGCGCGGGTCGAGCTGATGCTCGCCCTGGCGCTAATTGCCGCCGGCGCCGCCGGGCTGGTCCAGCAGCCGCGCGGGCTGCTGCTCCTGTTGTTCCTCGGGCTCAGCCTGCACGGCGTTGGTTACCTGGCCGCACCGATCCTCGCACTGATCGGCGAGTGGGATCTGGCGCGCGGCGCCGATCGTGAAGCCGCGGCGGACCTGCCGTTCGAACAGAAGAACAAATCGGCCTTCACCGATTTGTGTCCATGGGTTGAAGGCTCAGAAAGCGCGCCAAGTCTCGAGACGATCGGATCGGATGCGCCGTGGCCCACTTCAGTTTGAGGAGCAGCATCGCGTCATCGCGCATGCCACAGTCTGACATCGCTGTACTCAAATCGACGAAGAGCCCCTTTACGGCAACTTCAGATCCGAAAAATCACCCGCAGGTTATCGAGGTGCTCCTGACTGAACTCGGCCAGCTCGGCCTAGGCTTGCTTGGCGCGCCGCGCAGGCGCACGCGCCTCCGCCATCGAGGCGAGGTCGCGACCGGTTGGCGCTGCCTGGGCTGCGGTCGCCATGGGAGCTTACGTGGTAACGGGGTCTTCGCCGCCCTGGGGAAGAATCTTTTCGATCTCGGTGTGCGGGCGGGGAATGACGTGTACTGACACGAGCTCGCCGACGCG
>WNFV01000738.1_pt1 | contig 115093 bp, 109 predicted proteins | sample 5400101 | NCBI WGS metagenome assembly WNFV01 (sample SAMN13153361, study PRJNA577476) | soil metagenome | isolation source: 115 cm soil or saprolite under grassland replicate 1 | place: USA:California | collected 2016-06-15
GGCGGCCAGCTCCGGGGGCCCGGCGCCCGAGGTCGTGGGCGGCTGGCGGGCCGGCGACGTGCGGCACGTGGTCGCGTCGCCGGCGCTGGCGGCCGAGCGGCTCGGCTTCCGGGCCGAGGTCTCCTTCGCCGCCGGGATGGCCGAGCTGGCGACCGCGCCGCTGCGCGCCCCCGCCGCCACGGCCGCGGCCGCGCACCAGCGCTAGCTCCCGTTACCAGCGGGTCGCGAACAGCACCTGCACCGCAAGGGTCTGCGCCAGCAGGAGCGCGCCCACCACCGGCGCGCGCACACGCCAGGCGAGCAGCTGGCGTGTCACCGGGACCAGCGCCAGCGGCACCAGGAACTGGAAGATGCGCTCCACCTCGCCCCTGCTGAACCCCCAGCTCGCCGCGGCCAGCAGGGTCGCGATGGCGGCGGCGTCCAGCGACGCCCAGGCACGCTCGCGGACCACCGCGAACGCCCGCGCCGCCAGCGCACCGAGCAGGGGGACGCCGAGCATGCCGCCGAAGGCGAGCAGGTCGCCGGGGACCCAGGGCAGCGCCGGCCGCCTCGCCGACCCGGGCGCCGCCTGGTAGGCGCGGTGCGCCGCCCGCGCGGCGGCCAGGGGGTCGTAGCCGGTGCCGAGGCGCAGCGCCAGCGCCGCGCCGATGACGACAACGGCGGTGCCGGCCGCCCAGCGCGCCACCCATCGAGGCTCTGGCCGCAGGCGCCCGATGGCCCTGATCAGCAGGAACACCACCAGCAGCACAGCGGAGTACGTCAGCATCGAGCCGGCCCACAGCAGCACGCCGCCGGCCACGGTCCAGCCCCACGAGCGGCGCAGCAGGCCACGGTGGGCGGCCAGCGCGGCGAGCCCGAGCACGGTGGCGAACACCGCGTCGGCCGAGGTCGCCACGTACAGCACGACCCCCGGGCTGAGGCACCACAGCGCCACGGCCAGACGGCCGGCGCGCTCACCGAGCTCGTCGCGGCTGAGCGCGCCGGTGGCGGCCACGCCGAGCGCGCCGGCGGCGACGGTCGCGACGGCGGCGGCCGGCACGCCGGGACGGACCCTCGCGACCAGGCCGTAGAAGACCATCGCCCCGGCCGGGTGGCCCTGGGCGTGGGATGGCAGCTCCGGCAGCAGCGTGGCGAAGCGGCGCAGGAACAGCGGGATCGCGCCGACCAGGTGCGCGCCGGCGGGATATTCGCCGTCGTAGTCGAACGGCGCCCACCAGGCGCGCGGGCCGCCACCGAGCGCCGCCACCGCCAGCGCGAGGACGAACAGCGCGACGGCCGAGCAGGCCAGCCGCAGCGGCCAGCGGACCGGCGCGGCGGCCATGGCGATCACTCCGGCGGCCACCGCCAGCGCGACCGGCAGCGCCACCGCCGCCCAGGCCCACGCGACCACCGGGTGCGGGAAGACGTAGAACGGGAAGCAGTGGTACCAGGGCTGGCTCGGCACGCTGAACGGGACCCGCCCCCAGTGGCGCAGCCACAGCCAGCCGAGCGCGCCGCCGACCACCACCACGCCGCAGGCAAGCCACGTCGCCCGCGCGAAGCGCGTCGCGGCGGCCGCCGCGGGCTCCTGTTGAGTGGCGATCCCGGTCTTTGTCCGCACGGGCCGAACCGTATGGCACCCTTGGGGGCCTACGGGCCGACCGTAGCAGGTTCGTAAGAACCGCGTCGCAAGTCCGTCAGGATCGGGGGGGAGCCTGGCCGGCATGCACAGCGACCTTGATCTGCGCGCGGTGACCGTGGTGCTGCCCGCGCTCGACGAGGCGGCGGCACTGCCGGCCGCGCTCGCGTCGTTTCCCGCCGGCATCGACCTGGTGGTGGTGGACAACGGCTCGACCGACGGCACGGCCGCGGTCGCCGCCGCGCTCGGCGCGCGGGTGGTGCCCGAGCCCCGGCGCGGTTTCGGCGCGGCCTGCTGGGCCGGTGTGCAGGCATCCCCCCACGCGCGGGTGATCGCCTTCGTCGACGCCGACGGCTCGTTCGACGGCGCCGACCTGGCGGTGGTCGCCGGGCCGGTGCTTCGGGACGAGGCCGACCTGGTGGTCGGCTCCAGGATCCGGGGGCGTCGTGACGCTGGGGCGCTGTCGGCCCTGGCGGTGGTGGAGAACGTCGTGCTGGGGCTGGCGTGCGGACTGCTGTTCGGCGTGCGCCTGTCCGATCTGGGCCCGTTCCGCGCCATTCGCCGTGACCTGCTGGTGGACCTCGGGATCGCCGACCGGGGGCAGGGCTGGCCGCTGGAGATGGTCGGCCGCGCCGCCCTCGCTGGCCTGCGCGTGGTCGAGGTGCCGGTGCGGTGCCACCGGCGCGCGGCCGGCTCCAGCAAGGTCGGCGGTTCGCTGGTTGGCAGCGTCCGCGCGGCCGCGCACATGACCGGCGTGGCTGCCCGGCTACTGATCGAGCGGGCGGCGGGCCGGTTGCCCGACCCGATGACGGGCCGCTCGCCGGGCGACCTGGAGGCCAGATGAGACGGCCCGCACTGGCGCTGATCGCCAAGGAGCCGGTCGCCGGGCTGGCCAAGACCCGCCTGTCGCCGGCGCTCGGCGACCACGGCGCGGCAGAGGTGGCGGCGGCGCTGCTCGCCGACACGGTCGCGTTGCTCACCACCGTCGAGGCCGAGCCCTGGCTGTGCTTCGCGCCCGCCGCCGCGCGGGAGCGGATGGCGGCGCTGGCACCCGGGTTCAGGCTGCTGCCGCAGGTGGACGGTGACCTCGGCGACCGCCTCGCCGCCTGCGCCACGGCGCTGCAGGCGGCGGCCGCCACGCGCCTGGCGATCGTCGGCGCCGACACCCCGCACCTGCCGGCCCACTGGTGCGGAGCCGCGTTCGAGCTGCTGGAGCGGGTGGACGTGGTGCTCGGCCCCGCGCTGGACGGCGGCTACTACCTGATCGCCATCGACGGCGCCGCCGGCCCGCCACCGGCGGAGCTGTTCACCGGCGTGCCGATGGGTAGCGATCGGGTGCTCGAGGAGACCCTGCGCCGGGCATGGCGGCTCGGTCTGCGCACCGGCCTGCTGCCGCCGCTGCGCGACCTGGACCGGGTCGCCGACCTCCAGGCGGCGCTGGACGGCGGCGAGCTGGCTTCGAGCCCGCGCTCGCTGGAGGTCGTCGGCAGGCTCCTGTCGGAGCGGAGCAGCTGGAGCGCGTGATGCCACCGGTGTCCAGGATCAGTTTCTCCAGCCGGGCGCGTCACGAGCGTCCCGCGACCATCCTGGGGATCGCCCTGGGCGTGGCGTTCACGGTCTGCTTCGTGACCGGGCTGCTCTCCCACGCGGCCCAGACGCCCATCCCGTGGTTCCCCTGGCCGGCCGGACCCGCCTGGCTGTACCGGCTCACCCAGGGCGTGCACGTGTTCACCGGCCTGGCGACCATCCCGCTGCTGCTCGGCAAGCTGTGGGCCGTCTACCCGCGCCTGTGGCGCTGGCCGCCGGTGAGCGGCGTCGCCCACGCCGTCGAGCGGGCCGCGCTGGTCCCGCTGGTGGGCGGCTCGGTCTTCCTGCTGGTCACCGGCGTCACCAACATCGACTACTGGTTTCCCTACCAGTTCTTCTTCAGGATCGCGCACTTCTGGGCCGCCTGGATCACGGTCGGCGCGCTGGTCGTCCACGTCGGCGCCACCTTCACCGTGGCGAGCGGCGCGCTGCGCGACCGGGCCGCCACCGCTCCGGCGACCCCGGAGGGGCTGGATCGCCGCCGCTTCCTGCTCGCCATCGCCGCCGCCGCAGGCGCGGTCGTGCTCACCACCGTCGGATCGGCGGTCACACCCCTGCGTCGGCTCGCGGTGCTGGCTCCCCGCCTGCCCGACATCGGGCCCCAGGGCCTGCCCGTCAACCACCAGGCCCGCGACGTCGGCGTCACGGACGTGAGCGGGGACCCCGGCTACCGGCTCCGGGTCGATGGGCGTGTCGCCCGACCTCTGGAGCTGTCGCTCGGCGAGGTCCGCGCCCGCCGGACCCGCGAGGTCCGGCTGCCGATCTCCTGCGTCGAGGGCTGGAGCTACAGCGCGCGCTGGCGCGGCATCCCGCTCCGCGACCTGCTGGAGGAGGCCGGCGCCGACCGGCGGGCCGCCGTGGTGGTCCGCTCCCTCCAGACCCGCGGGCCCTATTCCGGGGCACGGATCGACGGCGCCCATGCCTGGCACCCCGACACGCTGCTGGCGCTGGAGGTCAACGGCGAGCCCTTGCAGCTGGACCATGGCTTCCCGCTGCGGTTGATCGCTCCCAACAACCCCGGGGTCCTGCAGACCAAGTGGGTCACGGAGGTGCAGGTGCTGTGACCGGCCCGCCGGCGCAGCCGCCACGGTATGGGCGTCTGTTCTGGGCGCTGCTGCCCGTCGGCGGCCTGCTCATGGCCTGGGGGCTGGTCGGGCTGTTCCGCGACGCCGCATTGACCGTGCCGGCGAGCTGGCTGCGCTGGTTCCTCGGCGGGCTGCTCGTGCACGACCTGCTGCTGGTCCCGGCGGTGCTCGCCGTCGGGCTGGCGGTGCGGCGCCTGCCCCCGGCGCTGCAACCGCCCGTTCGCGCGGCCCTGATCGTGTCGGGCACGCTGGCGTTGATGAGCCTGCCGCTGCTGCTCGGCTACGGCCGGGCGACCCAGCCGGGCAACGCCTCGCTGTTGCCCGGCGACTATCCCAGGAGCCTGGCGATCACCGTGGGCGCGGTCTGGGCCGCCGCCGCGGCGTGGGCGCTGCTATGCCTGCTCGGCCGCCGCGGGCGTTGACGCGGAAGGGCGGCGGTGGGACCGCCGCCCTTCCCGAGCGAACCGAGCGTTACTGCCAGCCAGTGATGTCGAGGATCGTCCCCGTGCCACTGACGTTGTGCTGGACGCTGACGTAGAAGTGCTTGCCGCTGGCGTCGAAGATGCCGCCGGTCCACTCCGCCGTCAGGTCGTTCAGGGTGGCCAGGCGGACGCACCCGTCGGACTGGAGGTCGGGGTCCGCGCCGTCGGGCAGGCAGTCCCACAGGTCGTTGTCGTGAGGGCCTTGCAGCGCGGTGTTGGTGGAGGCGTCCTCGTGGATGATCCAGTTGCCCCGGTCGGGCTGGTAGGCGGCGTTGTCCGGCATTGCGATCGCGGGGCTGCCCTGGACGAACCGCCGCACCTCCGGCACGGCGGTGTTGGCCGCCGACTGCTGCAGGCTGCCGTCACTGATGCAGACCGTCTCGCCCCAGAGCCGCTCGCCCTCGTTGCCGGTGTTGTTGCCGCAGAAGCGCACCAGTGAGTTCGCCTCGGCGCCGCGGTCGACGTCGATGTCCTCTGGCCGGTAGTACCCGGTCAGGTGCAGCGCCGCGGCCTGCGCACGGAGGTCGGGGTCAGGCGCGGCGGGGATCGGGACCCAGGAGCCCTGGCCGAGCTCGGTGCCCTGCCCGAAGTCGCTGCCGCCGACGCGCAGGCCGAAGAGCTTGCCGGGGGTGGCGTAGGGCGACTGGTCGAGGCTGGTGACCGGGCCGGCGCCCGGGTCGCGCAGGCTGGCGGGGATGAACTTGAAGTACGCGCCACCGGCCACACCGCCGGCCGGGCGGTTCTCGTCGCCGAAGAAGGTGACGCCGCTGGCGTAGACCGCGAAGCCCTCGAACGAATTCCGGCCGAGCGCGGGCCGGGCCACCAGGTTGCCGGCGCCGGTGCCGCCGCTGAAGGTCCCTGTGGCGCGGTCGAGGGTGACTCCGGTGGTGTTCAGCGGGTCGATCAGCTCGTACACGCGCCCCCCGTTGGGGCCGCCGCCGGCCTCCTCAGCGAACATGATCGTGCCCCATGGAGTGGCGCGAACCGGGTCACACGAGTCGGTGCCGGTGACGATGGTGGTCGAGGCGCCCGTGGCGACTTGGTGGACGAAGCCGGCAGCGGGCCGCTGACGCCGAAGAGGTTGCTCGACTGGTCCGCGAGCTGGCGCTGCACGAACTGGCCGAAGTCGACGCCAGCCGCCGCGACGCCGGCCACCAGCGCGATCGTGCAGAAGGCCGCGGCGAGGACCGCGAGTCGCTTCTTCATCTTTCCCATTCCTCCTCTGGCACCGGGGGATCGGGTACCGAGGAGACGCTGTCTCATGCAGATGACAGACTGGTGAACGCGGCCAGCGTCGGGGGATGAACTCTCGCCCATCGCGCGGCCATCGCCCAGGGGCGTGCGCTGTGGCAGACCGGAAGCTCAGGCGGGGTGCCGGGCGACGTAGACGCCGTGCGACGGCGAGCCGACGATCTCCCCGTCCCGCATGACCACCTCGCCGCGGACGATGGTGGCCACCGGCCAGCCCTTGAGATCCCACCCGTCGTACAGGCCCCAGTCGGCCGCCGACCGCATGTACTCGGGCGTGACCACCCGCTCCCGCTCGAGGTCGACGAGGGCGAAGTCGGCGTCGGAGCCCACCCGGATGGCGCCCTTGCGCGGGTAGATGCCATAGACCTGCGCGTTGTTGCGGCACAGCACCCCGGCGAGCTGCTCAAGGGAGATGCGGCCCTGGTGGTAGCCCTCGCTCAGCATGATCGGCAGCAGCATGCCCATCCCGGGGAAGCCGGGGACGGCGTCCCAGATCGAGCTGTTGAGCTTGTCGGCCTTGGGCACCACCGTCGAGTGGTCCGAGCCGAGGCAGGTCACCGTGCCGTCGCGCAGCCCCTCCCACAGCAGTCGCTGGCTCTGCTCGTCGCGCAGCGGCGGGTTGACCTTGCCGAGGCTGCCGACCCTGTGGTTGTCGTACTTGGTGAGCACCAGGTAGTGCGGGCAGGTCTCGGCGATCACGTCGACCCCCTCGGCCCGCGCGTCGCGCACCCACTGCACGCCACGGCCGATGGTCATGTGGACGACGTAGAGCCGCGAGCCCGTCTCCTTGCAGTACCAGATCGCCCGGCGGGTCGCCTCCTCCTCGGCCAGGTCGGGCCGCGCGTCCGTCCACGCCTGCAGGTCGTCGCGGCCGGCCTCGATGTAGCGCGCCTTGAGGTTGTGGATGATCGACATGTTCTCGGCGTGCACCATCGCCATGGCCGGCCGGCCGATCTCGCGGACCGTGCGCAGCCCGTCCAGGAACTGGGCGTCGTCGACCGCCAGGATGCCGAAGACGGCGGCCTCGTCCTTGGTGTAGGCCATGTAGAACTTGTAGGAGCAGATGCCGCACTCGCGCGCCATCCGCGGCAGCTCCTCGATCTGCTTGCTGGTGCCGATCACCGCGCCGAAGGCGGCATCGATCAGCGAGCGCTCCTCGACCGCCCGCCTGGCCCATGGGAAGTAGTCGAGGAACGAGACCGAGGCGTCCTCGCGGTTGAGCAGCGTGGGGATCATGGTGGTGACGCCGCCGATGGCGGCGTTGCGGGTCTCGGTCTCGACATTGACGTCGAACGGGTCCTGGAAGGTCTGGAGGTGCACGTGCGGGTCGATGATCCCGGGGAACACGTGCAGCCCGTCCGCCTCGATCACGCGGTCGGCGCCGCCGATGGACCCGGGCGCGCCGATGGCCGCGATCCTGCCGCCGCCGGTCCATATAGGGGGAGCTCGCTCCCCCCACGGCCCCCCAAGAGCGCCTGTGCCATGGAGCAGCAGCGCAACCGTCAGGCGGCCTCGCTGACCTCGTCCAGTGCCTTGCGGAGCCCATCGGCCAGCTCACCGAGCTCGTCGCTGGTGATCACCAGCGGCGGCGAGACGTGGATGGCGCCGGTGGCCAGCGACCGGGTCATCACCCCGCCGGGTCGATCTGCACGGCGGCGAGCACGCCCTCGGCCACCCGGACCTCGGTGACGAGGTCGTGGGACTCCAGCGGCCGCAGCGCGGCGGCCAGCTCCAGCTCCAGCGACCTGGACCGCTCGAGGAGACCCTCGCGCTCGATGATGTCGAGGTTGGCCAGGGCGGCGGCGGCCACGGTGGCGTGCCCTGAATAGGTGTAGCCGTGGCGCCACATGCCCACGGTCCCGTCGAAGAACGGCTCGGCCACCCGGCCAGCGGCGATCACCGCGCCGAGCGGGAGATAGCCGGAGGTGATGCCCTTGGCGCAGACGATCAGGTCGGGGTCCAGGGCGAAGCGCTCGCTGGCGAACCACGAGCCCACCCGGCCGAAGCCGGTCACCACCTCGTCGGCCACGAACAGCACGCCGGCTTCCCGGCAGATGTCGCGGACCTTGGAGAGGTAGCCCGGCGGCGCGTGGAAGACCCCGCCGGCGCCGATCACCGGCTCGCAGAAGAAGGCGGCCACGCGCTCGGGGCCGACCCGGGCGATCAGCTCGCCCAGGGCCTCCGCCGAGTCCCACGGGACCGAGTCCACGCCCTGCATCAGCGCGCCGTAGCCGGCCCGGTTCGCCTCGATGCCCGCCAGGCTGGTGCCGGCCAGGTGCATGCCGTGGTAGCTGCCGGTCCTGGAGACCACCAGGGTGCGGTCGCGCTCGCCCCTGGCCTGCCAGTAGCGGCGGGCGAGCTTGACGGCGGTGTCGATCGAGTCGGAGCCGCCGCTGGTGAGGAACACCCGGGGCTCGTCGACCGGCGCGCAGCCGGCCACCCGCTCGGCCAGGTCCAGGACCGGCGGGTTGGCGACGTCGCCGAAGGTCGAGTACGCCTCCAGGCGGCGCATCTGCTCGGCGGCGGCGTCGGCGATCTCGCGCCGGCCGTGGCCGACGTTGCAGTACCAGAGGCTGGCGGTGGCGTCGACGTAGCGGCGTCCGGCGGTGTCGAAGACGTGGGCTCCCTCGCCCCGATCGATGACCAGCTCGCCGCCCTCCACGACCGCTCGCATGTCCGCGAAGGGATGCCAGAAGCGCTGTTCGCTCATGCCCCGATCCTGAGAACTTCTCTCACCAGCGTCAATAGGGTTTCATGATGTGGAAGCGATGATCACATGCTGCTAGGCTCCTGCCACCAGCATCGAAAGGACCCGCGTGACTCCTCTGACGGCCGAAGCCGGCAGCTTCTCAAGCCGCTTCTGCGGCTTGAAGGGCAAGCCCTGCCCTGAGAACGTTGGTCGCGCCCACCACGTCGGCGTGGCCGGCGTGCGAGCAAGCGACGCAGCGGAAGCCGGCTTGGCTGACGCGATTGGCCGCTACACAGTGCCCGCACTTGGGGCAGGTTCGGGAGGTATTGCGAGGGTCGACTGCCACGATAACGCGACCGGCGCTTTCAGCCTTGCTCGCGAGCACGGACAGGAACACCCCCCAAGCCGCATCAAGGATAGCTCGGTTCAGCCCGGACTTGGCCCCCACCCGTTGCCCTTGGACCTGGACTGTCCCGGCAGACGAGCGGGTCATGTTAGCGATGCGCAGGTCCTCGCAGACGATCAAGTCATAGCGGCGCACCAGCCCGACGGCGACCTTATGGGCGTGGTCGAGCCGTTGGCATCGAACCTTTCGGTGGAGAGTCGCAACGCGCCGGCGTGCCTTGCGGCGACGGTTGCTGCCGCGATTCTTGCGGATAAGGTCTCGCTGGGCCTGAGCAATCTTATTTGCCGACTCCGCGAGGTGACGGGGATTGGCGATGTGCTCGCCGTCGGAGGTTGTCACCAGGTTCGTTATGCCCATGTCGAGCCCTACAGCCGCACCGGTCGCAGGGAAAGGGTGCGAGGGAACATCGTCGCAGGCCAGGATCAGATACCAGCGGCACCCGTCACCGTCAGATGGCCACGTCACCGAGTCGAACCAACCAGAGCCCTTGAATCTGGGATAGCCGGGCGCACCGCCGTCGCGAAGGCGGCGGAAGAACGCGGCCATCGCCTTGTCCAACCGGCGCAAGGTAGCCTGCTGGGAGGAGAACGACCAGCGGCCCTGCCCGGCCGGATCCCCGCGGCGGATGTCCTTCAACTCGGCGGACTGCTGGCAGTACCTGATGATGACCCCGCGCATCCGGTAGGCGGTGCGTCGATGCTCAAGCGTCGCGTTGTAGAGCTGCCGGTGGTCTTCCACGCACGCAGCCAGCGCGGCGGCCTGCTGTCCAGTGGGTCGCAAGAGAAATTTGTACGCTCGCCTCACAGCACATCCTCAATGGGCCAGAACCAAAGGGTGGCCGCTACCGCTCCGAGCAGGATGGCCCCTCGACACTTCCGGCGCCACCCAATTTTCTTCTCGATGGTGCGCAAAGCGCCTGACGTTAGGCCGTCCTCGCTCAGCGATCCCACGCCGTCATTATCCAGCAGCCGTGAATCTGATCAGTGGCGACACTGCTGCTCGCGACTCACCGTGCCAGCCAGGAGGACCCGCATGGAATTCAAGCGCAATGCCCGGATCCAGGCTCCCTTGTCCGATGTGTGGGCGCTGGTCGACGACGTCCCGACCGTGGCCGGCTGCATCCCCGGCGTGCACGACCTCGACATGCGGGGCGAGCGCGAGTTCGACTGTGTGGTCAGCCAGCGCGTCGGCTCGGTGAAGTCCAACTTCGCGCTGCACACCGTGGTCGGCGACATCGAGCCGCGCAGCCGCCTCACGCTCCAGAGCCAGGGCCAGGACCGCGCGCTCGGCTCCAGCGTCAAGGCGAACCTCCAGTTCGGGCTCTCGGAGAAAGACGAAGAGACCGAGGTCGACATCGTGGCCGACTTCCAGGTGACCGGCCGCATCGCCACCTTCGGGCACCGGATCATCTCGGCCAAGGCCGAGCAGGTCGTCATGGAGGCCATCCGCAACGTGGACAAGCTGCTCGGCGAGCGGCGCGCCACCTCGACAGAGGGCTGACCGCCGCCGGAGATCGCGGCCGCACCCGGAGGAGCGCGATGACACAGGTGATCCCCAACTCGACCTCGGCCTCCAGCGACTTCACCCACGTGGGGGCCAGCTACGCGGGCCTGACCAACGTGGAGTTGGCCCTCGGCAAGGGGACCTTCGTCAGCGACGTCGAGCTCCCTGGCATGGCGCACGTGGCGATCCTGCGGAGCCCGCACGCGCACGCGCGCATAACCTCGATCGACACCTCGGCCGCCGAGGCGCTCGAGGGTGTGCTCTACGTGATGACCGGCGAGGAGGCGCGCTCGGCCATGCGGCCGATCCCGGAGGCGTGGAACACCAGGGAGATCGGCGCCAAGGGCGTGCGCTGGTATGCGCTCACCCCGGATCGGGTCCGCTACGTCGGCGAGGCGATCGCCGCGGTGGTCGCCGAGGACAAGTACACGGCCACCCGGGCCCGCGACCTCATCGATGTCTCCTACGAGGTCCTGCCGGCGGTCACCGATCCCGAGCGGGCGCTGGAGCCGGGCTCGCCGCTGGTCGAGCCCGACTGGGGCGACAACCTGCTGATCAGCCGCGACTGGCGCGCCGGCGACGTGGAGGCGGCGCTGGCGGGCGCCAAGCGGGTCGCCAGCGGTGTGGCCCGCTCGCAGCGCATCACCGGCGTCCCGCTGGAGGCGCGCGGCGTGCTCGCCTCCTGGGACCACTTCCATCAGCAGCTCACCTACTGGGAGTCGACCCAGAACCCGCACCCGCTGCGGACCTTCCTCGCGGAGACGCTGGGCCTGTCCGAGAACAGCATCCGCGTGATCCAGCCGCGCGTCGGCGGCGCCTTCGGCCTCAAACAGCCGCCCTTCCAGGAGGAGCCGCTGGTCGCCTACCTGTCGATGAAGCTGCGCCGGCCGGTCAAATGGATCGAGGAGCGGGACGAGAACTTCCAGGCGACCGGGCACTCGCGCGACGTGAAGTTGTCCTACCAGGTGGCCTTCGACGACGACGGCGTGGTGGACGCCATCGACATCCGGGTGATCGCCGACGTGGGCGCGCCCACCGCCCTGCTCGGCTGGGGCCAGTCGTTCGTCACCGGCTACTGCCTGCCGACCTGCTACAAGATCCCCAACGCGCGGATCCAGCTCTCTGTGGTGGTCACCAACAAGTGCCCGTGGAACGCCTACCGGGGCTTCGGCAAGGACTCGGCCTCCTTCGTGATGGACCGGGTCATGGACAGGGTCGCGCGCGAGACCGGCGTGGACCGCACCGAGGTGCGGTTGCGGAACTTCATCCCGCCCGACGAGTTCCCCTACCCGCAGCCGACCGGCGCGGTCCTGGACAGCGGCAACTACCACGGCACCATGCGCAAGGTGCTGGAGATGGTGGACTACGCGGGCTTTCCCGAGCTCCAGGCCGAGGCCAGGGCCCAGGGGCGCCGGATCGGGCTCGGCATCGGCCAGGAGCTGACGCCGGAGGGCTGCGCCATGCCTGGCGCGGTGATGATCTCCGCCTACGACGGCGCCACCGTGCGCGTTGCCCCCTCCGGCGAGGTCACCGTGCTGACCGGCATCACCTCGCCGGGCTGCGGCAACGAGACAACCATGGCGCAGATCGCCGCCGAGTACCTCGGCTGCGAGTTCGAGCGCGTGAAGGTGATCCAGGGCGACACCGACGTCTGCCCCTATGGGCTCGGCAACTACAGCTCCCGCGGGACCATGTACGGCGGCTCGGCCACCCAGAAGGCCTCCGTCGAGCTGCGGGAGAAGCTGTTCCGGGTGGCCAGCAAGATACTGGAGGCCGACGTCCAGGACATCGACGCCCGCGACGGCCGGATCTTCGTCAAGGGCGCCCCCAGCACCTCGGTCTCCTTCGACGAGGTGGTGAACCAGATCTACCGGTTCCCGTTCGGCGAGTTCGCCGAGGACGAGGAGCCGGGGCTCGAATCCACCCGCTACTTCCGGATGGGCAACGTCTACCACCAGCCGGAGAAGCAGGGGCGCTTCAGCAACTACCCGGCCTGGCCCAACGGCTCTGCGGCCTGCGTGGTCGAGGTCGACGAGGAGACCGGCTACGTCAAGGTCCTGCGCTACTGCCTGGTCGACGACGCCGGGCGGCAGATCAACCCGAGGCTGGTGGCCGCCAACCTGCACGGCGCCATCACCCAGGGCATCGGCGGCGCGATGTTCGAGCAGATCGCCTACGGCCAGGACGGGCAGCTCCACACCGCCACGCTGATGGACTACACCATCCCGACCGCGGTGGAGATGCCCATGTTCGAGCTGGGCCACCAGGAGACCCCGTCGCCGTTCACCCCGCTCGGGATGAAGGGCGTCGGCGAGTCGGGTGTCGGCGCCACCCTCGGCGCGCTGTGCGGCGCGATCGAGAACGCCTTCCCCGAACTGGACCTGCAACTGGACGAGCTGGTGCTGACGCCGAGCCGGGTGTGGAGAGCGCTGCGGGACGCGCGGGCCGCGGAGGGGTCCGGGGAACTCCGAGGGGGTGCCCCGGTGGATCGGAAGGCCGAGGTGACGCCATGATTTCCAACGAAATCGAGTTCCACGCGCCGGGCTCCCTTGCCGAGGCGCTGGACCTGCTGGCTGGCGACGGCGACGACCTGACCGTCCTGGCCGGCGGCATGAGCCTGCTGCCGATGATGAACCTCGGGATCGTGCGGCCCACCAAGGTGCTGTCCCTCAACCGGGTCCCCGAGCTGACCCAGGTCATCGAGCGCGACGGCGAGATCGTCATCGGCGCGATGGTGCGGCACCACCGGGTCGCCGGCGACCCGCTGATCCAGCGCCACGCTCCCCTGCTGGCCGCCGCGGCCCGGGTGGTCGGCGACGTCCAGGTGCGCAACCGCGGGACCATCGGCGGCAGCGTCGCCCACGCCGACCCGGCCGCCGACTACCTGCCGGCGCTGGCGGCCGCCGGCGCCACCATCACCCTGGCCAGCGCCTGGCGCCAGCGCACGCTGACGCCCGACGAGTTCTTCATCGACCTGATGTTCACCAGCCGCGAGCCCGAGGAGATCGTCGCCGCCGTCACCGTCCCCAAGCTGGCGGACGGCTGGCGCACCGCCTACCAGCGGCTGGCGCGGGTCGAGGGCAGCTTCGCGATCGTCAACGCCGCCGCCGTGGTGGCCGGCGACCGCTCCGTGGCCACGGTCGCCCTCGGCGGCGTCGGGCCCAAGCCGGTGGTGGTCGACGCCACCGAGGAGCTCCGCGACGGCGTCGACGAGCAGTCCCTTGGCCGGGTCGGCGAGGCCGTTCACGAGGCCGCCCGGGACGCGACCGGCGACCTCATGTCGGACGCGACCTACCGCCGCGAGATGGCCTCGGTGTTCGCCAAGCGCGCCCTGCGCGAGGCGGCCGGTCCTGTCGCTGCCAGCTCCTCGAACGCGGAGGCCCGATCGTGAAGACCACCATCCACGTCCGCGTCAACGGTGTCGATCAGCAGGTCGAGATCGACACCCGGATGATCGTCGCCGACATGCTCCGCGAGCGGCTGCGCCTCACAGGGGTGCACATCGGCTGCGCTACCGGCAACTGCGGCGCCTGCACGGTGTTCCTGGACGGCAGGACCGTCAAGTCGTGCTGCCTGCTCGCCGCCGACGTCGACGGCGCCGAGATCACCACCATCGAGGCGCTCAGCTCCGGGCCCGACGACCTGCACCCCATCCAGCAGGCCTTCGTCGAGAACCAGGGCCTGCAGTGCGGCTTCTGCACCCCCGGCATGATCCTGGCCACCAAGGCTCTCCTGGAGTCCAACCCCAACCCCACCGAGGACGAGATCCGCCACGGCATCGCCGGCAACCTCTGCCGCTGTACCGGCTATCACTTCATCGTCAAATCCATCCAGGACGCCGCCCAGCGCCTCAACGGCAGCGCAGCCACGGACTGACGGCAGTCGAGACCCCGGCGGCTAACGCTGTGCGGGTCAGGCCCAGTCCTCCCAACGCAGCCCGGCCACGCGAGAGAACTCCGACACGTTGGCGGTGACCAGGGTCAGCCCGCGTCGCAGCGCCTGGCCGGCAATCAGCAGATCGTAGGCGCCGATCGGCCTCCCCGCTGCCTCCAGCGTCGCTCGGATCTCGCCAGCGGCGCGGGCGTCGTCGTCATCGAAGGACAGGAGCTCCAGCGGACCGGCAAAGAATGTCTCCAGCCGCTGCTCGTTGGCGTCGCGGCGGGCGCTCTTGGCGGCTCCGTACCACAGCTCGAATGCCACAACCGTGGAGACGGCGACCGCTTCACCCTGTTTGATCACCTGCTCCAGGCGAGGCCGGACGGTTGCCGGACTGTGGTTGATGAGCGCGATGCAGACGTTGGTATCCAGCAGGTAGCTCACTGGAAGACCACGCGGGCTGGGGTGACGGGCTGATTGCGACCCTCGGGCATGAACGGCTCGCTGTCATAGCGGTCGAGCTCCGAGAACCACTCGGCCACGTCGGTCACAAGCGGCTCCAGCAGGATCCCACGTCCCAGGCGGCGAATACGGACGCGGTCCCCGGCGAAGCGGAACTGCTGGGGCAGGCGGACAGCCTGGCTCCTGCCGTTGCGGAACAGTTTGGCGATGGCGGTCTCTGCCATGGGAGTCCTCCCGCGACGCGATCAATAAGCTCCCCACCTCGATATAGACTCCTAGTCTATACCATCATCCTTGGTCAGGTGCTGACCGTAACGTAGCGACCTGGGCCAGGTGCGCGCCGGGGGCGCCGGCTGCTTGCCGGGCCGGCGATCCTGGGCCCGCTCGGCGGCACGCCGCTCGGCCCGCGCGTAGCTCGGCGATGACCGCGGCCTGGACCGCCACGGTGGCTTCCAGATCAGAATCGGGGAACCGATCGCGGCCTCCTGGGCAACCAACGGTCACGCCCGCTTGCCATGGGTCAGCGTGCACAGCTACACCAGCGGTCGTCCCAGCGTCGACCCGGCCGCGGCGCGGCGACCGGACCCCATCAAGAACCCCGGCCAGGCTGATTGCCCATGGACACAAGGCGTGGGCCCTGCGACCGCCGTCACGGCGTGGCCATGAACACCACAAACGTCAGGCTGGTGCGCCCGACCCTGCCGGTGACCTGCCAGCAACCCTCGGTTGGGAAGTAGATCCCGCTGGACCAGAAGCGGCCGCCAGGGACCTCGGCGAAGGGGGTTTCGGGCACCCCGCTGTTGATCCGCGCTCGCAGCGGCGCCGCCGAGGCGTCCACCCGCCGGCCCTGGATGGTGAGCTCGCCCGTGGTGCCCACCGTCCACCACGGGTACTTCTGGCTGGTCGAGCCGTCGGGCTCCGGGGTGCCTCCTTTGTCAATGCCGTCAGGCGGGAGCACGGTCCACAGCGCGCCGTTGCCGTGATGTTGGGGGCTGGGCCGCTCGCCGGGTGGCCCGTTGCCGTTGGCGATGGTCACCGGACACCGCTTGGGGTCTGCTGCCGGGGCGGCGACGGGTTGCGAGGTGGACGCTGGCGTCGGGGTGGCCTGCGGTTGCCGCGAGCAGCCCACGACCACCACGGCAAGCGCCGCCGCGAGCGCCACCGTCCGCGTGCCGGTGCGGGCTGCCATGTGCTGCTCCTCCACCCAGCCGACGTCCACTGTCACTGCTACACGCCAAGGCCGTCGCTGGTTCCCATGGCCGTGCTTCGGCGGCTATTCGAGGACGACCCTCGGCAGCCAGCTCTCGCCCGGTCCTGAACAGTTACAAAACTCTCAACTCAAGCAATTTTCTAAGTGAGGGTATCTACATTCATCTGCCCATCAAACTCTAGGATATTCTTATCAGCTCTAATCGCCCTAAAGTTGCAAGCAGCGGGTTAAACTGGGCACGGACGAAGGGAACGGCCACGAGCATCGGGGTGGGCAGTCGGTGGCCAGGGTTTCGTGGCTCGGTGAGCCGGTACATCGGACCATTCTCGCGCTCGATATCGAGGGGTACACCCGGCCTGACCGGCGTGACAGCGATCGGCTCCACATGCGGTCGGCGCTCTACCACCAGCTCGAGCGGGCACTCGGCCGTGCGGGAATCGCACCTGGCGAATATCTGTGCACCGACCAGGGGGATGGTGTCCTGGTCCTGCTGGGCGCCGAGATACCCAAGACCCGCGTGCTTCCGTGGCTGATCCTCCGGCTGGCTGGCGGCCTGAACCGGCACAACCGTACCGTGGCGCCGAGATTGCGGCTTCGGCTGCGGGTCGTCCTGCACGCGGGCGAGGTCGCCAGCGACACGCACGGCCACGCGAGCAAGGATCTCAACGTGGCCTTTCGGCTGCTCGATTCCGATGCGCTCCGCGGCCCGTTGGCGCACGGCACCACCAGCCTGGTCCTGCTGGTGTCGCAGTCGATCTATGACGACATCGTCCGCCGTTACTGCCGGCCAGCCCGACCTGCGCGGCGATCGTCACCAGCCGCCGACTGATGACCACCCTGGACGGGGCGCACCAGTTCCACCTCGACGTGCTCCCTCCAGCGCAGGCGATCAGACTGCTCGGCAAGCTGTCCGGTAACGCTCGGCTCGACTCCGAGCCCGGCGCGACCGAGGATCTGGCGCGGCAATGCGACTATCTGCCGCTGGCCCTACGGATCGCGGGCGCACGGCTTGCCGCCCGGCTGTTCCGCCTGCTCGGGCTGCACCGGGGGACCGACGTGGGGGGTCTGGACGGCGGCGGCACTCCTGGACAGCTCGTCGGCGATCGCCGAAGCGGCCCTCGAGCAACTGGTGGACGCACAGCTGCTGGAGACACCGACGAGGCGCCGCTACCGCATGCACAGCCTCCTGCTGCTGTTCGCCCGTGAGCAGGCCGACAGGGACGAGCCGGAGGCAGGGCGGAAGGCCGCCATACGGCGGATGCTCGACTGCTACCTGGCGACCAGGATCTTCGCCGAACTGGAGGACGACCTCTGGGAGTACGTCTCGATCGGTGTCCTGGGCGCCGCACTTCGAGAGCAGGGCCGACTCGACCGTGCGATCGGGTGCCTGGAGCGCAGCCGATGGCATTTTCATCGGATTCACAATCCGGCCGGCGAGTCAGCCGCACTCAATAACCTGGGGCTCACCTACTCCGATCAAGGGCACTTCGCCGCCGCGATCGATTGCCTGGACCAGAGCTTGAGGATTTGCCGTGAGAGCGGGAACCTCTTCGGCGAGGCCGTGGCGATCAGCAATCTGGGAGAGGCTCATTACCGGGCAGGCGCACCCGGTGCGGCGATCAAATTCTACGAGCGGAGCCTGGTGATCCACCGGGAGATGCGTGACAGGTGCCGCGAAGCGGAGACCCTATGGCGACTGGGCTGGGTCAGAGACGCACTTGGGCAACCAGCACAGGCGCGCTCCTGCTGGAACGCCGCCAAGGCGATCTTCAAAGAGTTGGGCATGCCACCTCCAACCGAGAAGGAACTTCAGCGGACGGCGTGGTGGTGAGGATTCAGGCGGCACGCGGAGCGCGTTCCGCGCCGCCCTCTCGGGGAGCGGCGCGGAACGGTGGGGGGGGACCCGGGAGGCTGGCGCCGGGAGGATCAGGGACTGAGGCCGGTGAGGAAGGCGGGGTTGGCCTTGGTCATCTTCTCGAGGTAGTCGGAGGGGACGCCCTCGTCGAGCAGTGAGTACAGCAGCATCCGGATGCCCTCGGGGTGCGGCGGGCCGGAACCCTGCCCGAGGTCGGAGCTGAGAATGATATGGTCACCCTTTGTTTCCATGATCCAGCCGGCAAGCTCGTGCGGTGTCTGCTCGTAGAACGTCGCCGAAACGCAACTGATGGCGACGTACTCCAGGTAGGCGCCCTTGCCGATCAGCTCGCGCTGGAGGTCCAGGTCCTTCTTGCAGAGGGCCCAGTTCACGTGGGTGACGAGAAATTTCTGGACGCCGGCATCGATGGCGGCGTCCTGCAGCAGCCGGACCTCGTCCAGGTCGAGGTGGCCGGTGCACAGGCACGCTCCGGCCTCGGCGACGAGGTCCAGGATGGTGCGGACCTCGGCCTTGAGCTTGCCGTCGTCGTCGAGCACGGTGACGCCGGGCCCGGGGAGCTGCGGCCTGGTGCGGCCGAGCTGCGGGTAGTCCGGCATCCCGAAGTACTCGGCGTGGTGCTTGGCGTGGTTGCTCGGCATCCACACGACCTTGGCGCCGTATTGCAGGGCGGCCTGGACGACGGCCGGGTCGAGGCCGCCGACGGAACGGTTGAGCACGATGGCGCCGATCGGCTCCAGCCCGGGGAACTGCCGTTTGAGATAGAAGGCGCGGTGGAAGGTGGCACTATCGTGGTCCTTCAGGACGAATCCCCGCATCCGGTAGTCGAGGGCGACCTTGGCCAGGTCGGTGTCGTAGATCGGCCGCGGGAACAGCGCCGGCGCGGTGTGCGCGTGCATGTCGATGGCGCCCTCGAGAAGCTTGAGATCCGGTCGAGTCACCTGGCCGTCCTTTCGCCTTCGCGCATCTGCTTTCACAATGCGAAAGTCGATGTCGCAGAACGAGTCAACTATCAGCGCCGGTCCGATGGATGTCAAGGGAGCCGCACCATGGGAGGCTCACGCGGGAAGTTTCACGATTTGGTGAGAGCTTTCGCTACGTGGTCAGATGTCGGTAGACTTCGAGCATCGATCACGATGGGAAGTTGAACCGTGGACACCCAGACCCAACGCAGCGACGCCAAGGGCCAGCGCGGGAACCGCAAGGTCGACGCCAGCTCGCCGCAGCTCCTGGAACGCACCTTCGCCGTGCTCGCCCTGTTCACTTCCGAGCGCCAGGAGTGGACCACGACGCAGATCGGCCGCGAGTGCGACCTGCCGGTGCCGACCACCTACCGGATCCTGGCCGCGCTGGAGCGCCACCGCTTCGTGGTCCGCGACGAGATCACCAAGCGCTTCCGGCTCGGCCCGGCCGCGCTGGCGCTGGGGCGCAACGCCAAGGCCTCCACCGACCTGCGCACCGTGAGCATGCCGGTGCTCCAGCGGCTGTGCGGCCAGACGGGTGAGACGACCCTGCTGGTGGTGCCGAGCGAGAACCGCCTGCGGGCGATCTGCCTGGAACGCGTCGAGAGCCCGCAGTCGCTGCGGCTGTCGGTCGAGCCCGGCCGCCACCTGCCGCTGCACGCGGGCGCGCAGCAGAAGGCGCTGCTGGCCTTTCTCCCGCCAGCGGAGATCGAGCGGGTGCTCTCCAGTCCGCTCGAGAAGCTCTGCAAGGCGACCATCGACGACCCGGACCAGCTCCGCAAGGAGCTGGAGACGATCCGGCGCAAGGGCTGGGCACGGTCGTTCGAGGAGACCAACATCGGCGTCTGGGGCGTCGCCATGACGCTGCTGGACGAGCAGGGTTACGCGGTGGCGTCGGTCGGCATCGCCGGGCCGCGCGCCCGCCTGGAGCGCTCCACCCTGCCGAAGTGGCTGAAGCTGCTGCACGCCGGCGTCGAGGAGATCGCCGCGCAGATGAGCCTGGAGTGCTCCTGCCAGAGCGGCGCCCGGCGCCGTGGCGACTGGCCCGACCGCCCGGGCAAGGCCTCGCAGAGCGCCTAACCGCCGCTCAGGTACTCGCCGAGGTCGATCTCGTCGCTGCCGCGGCAGCGTGCCTCCTCGAAGGACGCCCGCTGCTCGTCGCTCAGGTCGCTGCGCAGCGTGCAGTCGACCAGCAGCTTGGCGTTGGGGTACTCGCGGTGGAAGCTGGACGGGTCGTAGCTGGCGCCCTTCAGGTTCGGCAGCACCAGCAGGCGCCGCTCCCCGGTGACCGGGTCGACCGCCTGGAAGCGCCGGGCCAGCGCGCCGATCACCGCGGTGTCGTCGTAGATGTCGACGTCGTCGTCGACCACGACGGCGAGCTTGATCTGCGGCACCGCCCCGACCGCCGCCAGCATGGCGTTGCGGTGCTCCCCCCGCTCGCGCCCCTCGACCGTGGGGACCTTGCGCACGGCCAGGTAGCAGTGGAAGCCGTAGCCGCTGGCAGGCACGTGCACGCCGGTGACGCACGAGGTGGACTGCTGCACCGCGCGCCAGATCGCCACCTCGTGGCAGACGGCGGCCATGTTGGTGGCGTCGGGGTGGCCGGAGAAGGCGAGCTGGAGGATCGGGTCGCTGCGGTGGGTGATGGCGCGCACCTGGACCAGCGGCCCGCGCTTCTGGCGGCTGTAGGAGCGGGACATGTCCGCGAACGGCGCCTCGGCGTGCCGCTCCCCCGGCAGGATGCGCGCCTCGATGACCAGCTCGGCCCGCGCCGGCACCTCGACATCGATGGTCCTGGCGCGCACCAGCTCCAGCGGCTCGCCCGCCAGCGCGCCGGCCAGGGCGACCTCGTCGGTCCCCAGCGGCGCCTTGTAGCTGGCGGCCAGCCCCAGCAGCGGGCTCACGCCGGGGACGATGGCGACGTCCAGGGGCCGGCCCTTGGCCTCCTGGCGGGCGAAGATGTCGGCGATGTTGGAGATCGAGGTGAGCGACGGCACCAGCTCGCGCGGTCCGCGCTGCATGAACCGGTAGATGCCGACGTTGCGGGCGCCGCTCTCCGGATCGGTGCAGATCGCCACCCCGTACGAGAGGTAGGGGCCGGCGTCGCGCTCGTGGTGGGTGGGGATCGGCAGCGCGTCGAGGGTGGCGTCGTCGCCCTCCAGGACGTGCTCGGCCACCGGCCCGTCCGGGACCACCACCGGGTCGATCGGCCGCTCCAGCCGCTGAGCGATCTCCTGGGTGAGGCGGTCGGATGGCACGTCCAGCAGCGCCGCGATCGCCTCGCGGCTGGCGAACAGGTTGCCGGCGATCGACCAATCGGCAAAGCCCCGTATCGACCGGAACAGCACCGCCGGGAAGCGGTGCTCGCGCTCCAGGCGGTCGAGGACGGCGGTGACCTCCCACGAGCGGTCGACCTCGCGGTCGACCACCGACAGCCTGCCGACCTCGTCCAGTCGGCGCAGCGCGTCCCGAAGGTCTCGCACCGGCACGCTCAGCCGTCCCTGCCCGGCTCGGCCAGCAGGCCGTACAGCTCCGGCCGGCGGTCCCTGTACATGGTCTGCCTGCTCCGGGCCAGCGCGATCGCGTCCAGGTCGATGCTGGCGGCGGCGAGCTGGTCGGGCTCGGCCTCCCCCGCGGCGGCCAGCAGCTCGCCGCGCGGGCCGACGATGCACGAGAGACCGTAGTAGCGCGCCTTGCGGCCCTCGACCTCCTCCTCGCCGGCGCGGTTGGTGGCGACCACGTAGAGCAGGTTCTGGGCGGCGCAGGTCCGCATCGACGGCACGAACAGCTCCGAGACGTCGCCGAGCGAGGCGTTGGGCACGCAGACGATCTCGGCGCCCTGGAGCGCCAGCATCCGCCACGCCTCCGGGAACCAGCGGTCATAGCAGATCAGCACCCCGAGCCGTCCGGCCTCGGTCTCGAACACCGGGAAGCCGTCGCCGGGCCGGAAGTAGAACTTCTCGTCGTTGACCTGCTGGTCCCAGCGGAACGACGAGATCGCGTGCTTGCGGTAGGTGCGCGCGGTGCGGCCGGAGGGCAGCCGGCCGGGCACGAGCTCCCCGGTCCGGTCGATCACCGCCGCGCTGTTGTAGTACTCGCCGGCGATGGCTCCGCGCTCGAAGAACGGGGCCACGACCACCGTGCCGAGCTCGCGCGCCAGCGCCCGCATGGCGGTCACGACCGGGCCGTCCAGCCCCTCCGCCCAGGCGAGGTAGCCCGGGTCGCCGAGCCCGACGCACCAGAACGGGTTGGCGAACAGCTCCGGCAGCACCACCAGCTCCGGCCACGGACGGGCGGACGTGACCAGCCGGCGCACGCCGTCGAGGTTGGCGGCGACGTCCGAGGAGGCCGGCCCCGTCTGGACGGCCAGCGCGCGGACCATCCGGTCGCCGCTCAAATCCGCCAGCCCGCGTCGACGACGATGTCCTGGCCGGTGATGTTGCGGGCGCCCTCGGAGACCAGGAAGCTCACCGCGCTGGCGATGTCCGATTCGTCGATGAAGCGGCCCAGCGCGGTCTGGCTGGCGAAGTCGGCGTAGACCTCCTCAGGGGTCACGCCCAGCTTGCGGGCCTTCTCGCGCATGATCTTGTCCATCCGGTCGCCGTGGGTGACGTTGGGGCAGACCGCGTTGACGGTGATCCCGTAGGGCCCCAACTCCAGCGCCAGCGTACGGGTCATGCCGCGCACGGCCCACTTCGAGGACGAGTAGCCGACGCGGTTCTTGTAGCCGCGCAGCCCCGAGGTGCCGGCGATGTTGACGATCCGGCCGCTGCCCTGGCGGATCAGGTGCGGGATGGCGGCTTTGCACGGCAGGAAGGTCCCGAGCACGTTCAGCTCGAGGATCTCGCGGAAGCCCTCCAGCGAGACCTCCTGGGCGGGCGTCTCGATCGGCCCGGTCCCGCCGGCGGTGTTGACCAGGATGTCGATCCGGCCGAAGCGGTCGACGGTGGACTGGACCATGGCCTGGACGGCCAGCTCGTCCAGGACGTCGCACGTCACCACCAGGCTCTCGCGGTCGCCGTAGGCGGCGTCGACCTTGGCGCCGTGGGCCCGCAGCGCCTCCTCGTCGCGGCCGAGCAGCGTCAGGTGCGCGCCCTGCGCGGCGAAGGACTCGCTGATGGAGGCGCCGAGGCCCTTGGCCGCACCGGTGACGATCGCCACCTGGCCGAGCAGCGGACGCTCGACGCTCCTCACGTCCAGTTCACTCGCCTGACCTGTCATGTCAGCGGCTCCTTCTCTGCCTCTGCTTTGGGGCTGGCCGGGGCCTCGTGGGCCTGGTCGCTGGGCCTCAAGCGAGTACGTTACCCGCCGTGATTATGCAGCGAAAGCATATTTCGTGTAATGAAATTACACTCCCAGCCAGGCCAGGACAGGTTTCGGAGAGCCCGCGGGCCGCCTACATGGTGGCCAGGATGCGGCGTGACCGCCGCGCGCACTCGGCGACGACCTCCCCTTCTTCCATCGTCTGGAAGCGCCGGTCACGCAAGACCGTCCGGCCGTCGACGATCACGTCGCGCACGTCCTTTCCCACCGCCGCGAACACCAGCAGCGGCACGAGGTTGCGGTGCCGCTCGCCGGTCAGCACCGGCGCCATCGACGGCGAGGCCAGGTCGACCACGATCACGTCGGCCCTGGCTCCGGCCTGGAGCCGTCCGATCTGCCCTTCGAGGCCGAGCGCCCGAGCGCCCCCGCCGGTCGCCAGGCCGAGCGCCTCGTCGGCCGTCAGGGCCAGCGGGTCCCGAGCGGTGGCTCTGGCGAGGAAGGCGGCCAGGCGCGCCTCTTCGAAGATATCGCACGAGAACGTCGAATCGGGCCCATCGGTGCCGAGCCCGACCACCACACCGGCGTCCAGCAGCCGGCGCAGCGGCGCGACGCCGTTGCCGTAGCGCGAGTTGCTCTTGGGATTGTGGGAGACCGAGACGCCGCTTGCCGCCAGCAGGGCGATGTCGGCCTCGGACAGGTGCACGCAGTGCGCCAGGCTGAGTCCCTGGCGCAGCAGGCCCGCGTCGCCCAGGCGGCCCAGCTCGCCGGGGGCGAACTCGGCGAAATGCGTGTGGACGCCGGCACCGAGGCGCTGGCTGGCCTCGGCGACCAGGCGCAACGTGGGCTCGTCGACGATCTCGGGGACCTCCAGGCCGAGCCAGGTGCGGACCCGGTCGGCCCCGGCGGCGGCCTCGGCCTCGATCCGCTCGATGGTCGCCTCCACGCCCTCGCGCCTGGCGACGTGCGGGATCAGCCGGGCGCGGATGCCAGTGTCGCCGGCGGCGCCGACCTCGCTGTCCTCCACCACCGAGATGCTGGTCATCACCTGCACGGTGGTGATGCCGTTGCGCAGCATCTCCAGGAAGGTGTTGGCCGCGCCCCAGTAGGCGTCCGCCGGCGTCATGCCGGCCGAGAACTGGTGCACGAACTGGTCGTGCCAAGCCATCATCCCGAGCCCGTCGCCGAGCCGTTCTCGATGACGATCGTGTCCCCAGCGCTGGTCCGCATGGCCGCCCGCTCCCTCCCGCCGCCCCCGATCTCGCCTGAACTTTCGCATGGTAGAACACACTTTCAAAATTCTGCGGCTTCGCCTACGATCCTCCGGCAAGCCACCGGCCCCCTCCCAGCGAGGCGAGGCGATGATCCGAGAAGGCGAACCCGCGCGTGAGGTGGCTCCGGCGCTGGAGCTGCGAGGGGTCTCCAAATGGTTCGGCAGGGGCGGTGGCCGCACGGTCGCCCTGCGGGGCGTCGACCTCGACATGCGCGCCGGCGAGTTCCTGTCGATCGTCGGCCCCTCGGGGTGCGGCAAGTCCACCCTGCTGCGCATCGTCGCCGACCTCGTCGAGCCGTCGGAGGGCAGCGTCAAGGTCAAGGGCCGCAGCGCCCGCCAGGCCAGGGAGAACCGGGACCTCGGCGTGGTCTTCCAGACCCCGGTGCTGTACGAGTGGCGGTCGGTCGCCCGCAACGTCCAGCTCCCCCTGGAGGTGATGGGCTTCGATGCCGCCGAGCGCAGGCGGCGCGTGCGGCAGATGCTGGAGCTGGTCGGCCTGCAGGGGTTCGAGAAGCACGCGGTGTGGCAGCTCTCCGGCGGTATGCAGCAGCGGGTCTCGATCGCCAGGGCGCTGTCGTTCGACCCCTCGCTGCTGCTCATGGACGAGCCGTTCGGGGCGCTGGACGAGATCACCCGCGACCGGATGAACATGGAGCTCCAGCGCATCTGGATGGAGACCGACACCAGCGTCCTGTTCATCACGCACTCGATCGCCGAGGCGGTGTTCCTCTCCGATCGGGTGCTGGTGATGAGCTCGCGTCCCGGCTCGATCGACTACCGCTGCGACATCCCCCTGCCGAGGCCTCGCACCGAGGCCACCCGCGAGCAGGACGACTTCTTCCACCTGACCGGAGAGATCCGTGGCCATCTGCGCAGCCCCGACGGGGTGCGCGTGTGAACGGCGAGTCGAGAGGAGGGCGGCCTCAGATGCGGGCACCCTTTGCACGAGCGCGGGCGCTGTGGACGGCCGGCGCGGTATTCGTGGTCCTGGCCCTGGTGGCCACGGCATGCGGCTCCGACAACGGTGGCGGTGGCGCTGGCGGCCAGCCCAGCGCGCCCGCAAAGATCCGGGTGCAGCTCTCCTGGATCCCGGATGGGCAGTTCGCCGGCTACCTGATGGCGCGCGACAAGGGCTTCTACAAGGCCGAGAACCTCGACGTCACGCTGCTGCCCGGCGGCCCCAACGTGAACGCGGTCCAGCAGGTCGTCACCGGCGCGGCGGAGATGACCATCAACAAGGTCTCGGAGCTGTACGCCGCCAGGGACAAGCACCTCCCGGTGATCTCGATCGCGCAGTTCGACCAGCGGTCCAGCTTCCCGCTGGTCGCCTTCAAGAGCACCGGGATCAACGGCCCCAAGGACTTCAAGGGCAAGAAGGTCGGGATCTGGTACGGCGGCGACGAGTACGAGTTCTTCGCCCTCATGCGGAAGGTGGGCCTGGACCCCAAGAAGGACGTGCAACTCTTCGAGCAGGGCTTCACCATGGACTCGTTCCTCAAGCACGAGTACCAGGTGGCGATGGTGACCACCTTCAACGAGCTGAACGTCATCCGCCTGAGCGGTGTCAAAGACGACCAGCTCACCATCGTCAACCCGTCCGACTACGGCATCTCGATCCCGCACGGCGCGCTGATCGCCAACCAGCGGTGGCTGGACCGTGACGGCGACAAGCACGCGGCCGCCCGCTTCGTGCGCGCCACGTTGAAGGGCTGGGACTATGCCTTCGACCACGTCGACGAGGCGGCGGGCGTGGCGGCCAAGTCGGCCCTGGCGGCCGGCGGCGACGCGGCCACCAAGGACCTGACACAGCTCCAGACGATGAGCATCAACGCCATCAAGGAACTGCAGTACCCGGCGGGCTTCCCCAGGGACCAGCACGGCAAGATCGACCCCGCGCTGTACCAGAACGTGGCCAACATCGTGAAGGAGTTCGGCTACGTCAAGAAGGACCTGGACGTCACGGCCGCCTACGACCCGAGCATCTGGCAGGCCGCCACGTCGGGAGCCAAGTAGCCACGATGGCGATCGCGCGGGAGCGGCAGGCGGCCGCCAGGCCGTCGCTCGGCACGCAGGTGCGGGCGGCGGTCCGGCGGCACGCCGCCCTGGCGGCGGCGCTCGGCCTGCTGGCCGCCTGGGAGGTGGCCGCCGCGGCGCTCCATGCCACCGGCACGCCGCTGGCCACCTCCAAACTCCCCTACCCGCACGCGGTGGTGGCGCGCATGGTCCAGGAGGCGCCACTGCTGGCGGACGCGCTCTGGGTCACCGCGCGGGGGGCGCTGATCGGCCTGCTGGTCGGGACCGTCCTGGGGGTTGCGATCTCGCTGCTGCTCGCCCAGTCCCGGGCGTTGGAAGCGGCCTTCTACCCCTACGTGGTCGGCAGCCAGATGGTGCCGGTCATCGCGCTGGCGCCCATCCTGCTGGCCGCCCTTCAGAACGCCACCCTGACGCGCATCCTGGTGGCCACCTACATCACCGCCTTCGCGATCACCATCGGCACGCTCAAGGGCCTGAAGAGCGTGCCACCGGAGTCCACTGAGCTGCTGCGGACCTACAACGTCAACCGCTGGCAGCTCTACGCCAAGCTCAAGCTCCCGGTGGCGCTGCCGTTCCTGTTCGCCGGCATGAAGGTGGCCGCGCCGCTCGCGGTGGTCGGCGAGATCGTGGTCGAGCTGACCGGGTCCACCAGCGGGCTCGGCTATCTCATCCTCTCCACCCAGTACTACGGCCCGCAGTACGCGACCCTCTTCTGGGCGTCCATGCTGATCACCCTCGCCCTTGGGTACGCCTTCTACCGGGCCGTGGCCGTCGTCGAGCGATTCGCGAGCCCGTGGCAGCATGAGTTCCGCACACGCTGAGCCGACCGGCCGGGACCGGGCCGCGGGCGCCGGCCGCGCGCGGGGCGTCGCCGACCGCCGCCGCGGCGGCCGGGTGGCGCGGGTGGTGCTGCCGGCGATCACCCTGGCGGTGGTGCTCGCCATCTGGCAGGCCGGCCTGATCCACCGCGCCTTCGGGCTGGAGGCCTACACGCTGGCGTATCCCTCGGACATCGTCGACACCCTCCGGACGGACTCCGGCACGCTGCTGCCGGCCACCGTGACCACCCTGCTGGAGGCGGTGGCGGGGTTCGGGCTCGGCTCGGCCAGCGGGTTCCTGCTGGCCGTCCTGCTCTGCGAGTTCGGCGTGCTGCGCCGCACCCTGCTGCCGATGCTCAGCGGCCTGGTGTCGATGCCGATCATCGCGCTGGCGCCGCTGATGGTGCTCTACTTCGGGCTCGGCATCTCCTCGAAGATCGCGGTCGCGGCCATCATGACCGCCGCGCCCATGGCGGTGACGGCCCACAAGGGTCTCGGCAGCTACGACAGCGACTCGGCCGACCTGCTCCGCTCCTACGCGGCCAGCCGCCGGCGCTTCTGGCGGTCGCTGCGGCTGCCCGTCTCCATGCCGCTGGTCTTCACCGCGCTCAAGCTGAACGTCAATCTGAGCCTGATCGGCGTGATCATCGCGGAGTTCTTCGGCGGCCGGCACGGGCTCGGGCGTGAGATGAAGTACGCCATCGACAGCTTCGACATGCCCGTCGCCTGGACCACCATCGTGATCGCCGCGGTCGTCGGCATCCTCTGGTACCAGCTCGTCGGCCTCGTCGAGCGCCTCGCCGTCCCCTGGGACCCCACCTTCCGCCAGCACGCCGAGTGAGCCTCGCCCTCGCCGTCCCACAACCGTTGGCGACTCGCCGCGGCTGAATCGTGGCTCCGCGCCCGCGGGTCCGCGTTGCATGCATGGCGCATGCTAGACTGCCGTCATGGGAAAGCCGCTGCAGATCCGTGATGTGCCCGACGACGTGCTCGCCGCGCTCAAGGCCAAGGCAGACAGGCACGGGCTGCCCTTGAGCGCGTACGCCTTGCGGGTGCTTGCCCGTGACGCCGAGCTGCCCACCATCGCTGACGTGCTCTCCTGGCCGCAGGAGCGAGTCACTCTCACCGGCCAGCAGCTTGCCGATCTCATCCACGACGAGCGCCCGGCATGATCAAGGTGGCCGACGCCTCCACGATCGTGACCGCCCTGGTGTCAGAACATGGTGGCACGGCTCGCGCGCGCTTGGCCGCTGAACCCGAGCTGCACGTGCCGCACCTTGCCGACTTGGAGGTGCTGTCGGCGCTGCGCACGATGCACCGCAACGGCTCGCTCAGCGAGCGCGGGGTTCGCCAGGCGCGGCACAAGCTCGGGCTGCTGCCGATGCGGCGCTACCCGCACGCGCCGTTCGGGTCGCGGATCTGGGAGCTGCGCGACAATCTGACGGTCTATGACGCGGTCTACGTCGCGCTCGCCGAAGCGCTCGGTGCGCGCCTGCTGACCTCCGACGCACGGCTGGCTCGCGCCCCAGGAGCGCGCTGCGAGATCGAGGTTCTGGACGGGACGTAGCTCACCCTCCTCCTCGCGGGCCCGGCGCCTGGACCAGCCTGCCTGCAGCCCCGGGCGACCATGGTGGAGCGTGCTTCTCACCTCTCGAAAGATACTTTCGCAACATGACCCGGCGGCACTAGGATGGCCGAGGCGCTGCGCAAGCGTGTCTCCAGGGAGGGGTTCGAGGGATGTCGGAGTCCACCATCCAGGTCACGCCGCTGCACGTCGCCGGGGAGGCGGTGGCTGGCGGGGAGACCCTCGAGGTCCGGTCGCCCTTCGACCAGCAGCACGTCGGCACGGTGCCGGTGGTCGGGGCGGACGCGGCCCGCGCGGCGGTGGACGCCGCCGCGGCGGCGATGGCGGCGGGCCTGCCCTCCCACGAGCGCGCGGCGATCCTTGACCGGGCGGCGGCGATCATGCGCGACCGGCGCCAGGAGCTGGCGCGCACGCTGGCGCTGGAGGCGGGCAAACCGATCACCCAGGCGCTGGTCGAGGTGGACCGGGCGGTGCAGACGGTCACCTTCTCGGCGGTGGAGGCGCGCACGCTGGCCGGCCGCGGCGTGGTGGTGGACGCCCACCCGGCGGGGGTGGGCCGCCGCGGCTGGACGATCCGCGTCCCGATCGGCGTGGTGGGCGCGATCACGCCGTTCAATTTCCCGCTCAACCTGGCCGCCCACAAGGTCGCGCCGGCGATCGCGGCCGGCTGCGGCGTGGTGCTCAAGCCACCACGGCAGACCCCGCTGACGGGCATCCAGCTCGCCGAGGTCCTCTACCAGGCGGGCCTGCCCCAGCCGTGGCTGTCGGTGATCGTCGGCCCGGCCGCCGAGCTGGTGGACGTGCTGGTCGCCGACCCCCGCGTGGCGATGCTGACCTTCACCGGGTCCAGCGAGGTCGGCTGGGGCCTGGCCGCCCGCGCGCCGCGCAAGCACGTGGCCCTGGAGCTGGGCAACTCCACCCCCCTGATCGTCTGCGCCGACGCCGACCTGGACGCGGCCGCGCAGACGACCGCGGCCAGCGCGTTCAACTTCGCCGGCCAGTCGTGCATCTCGGTGCAGCGGGTGATCGTCCACGCCAGCGTCCACGACGCCTTCCTCGACGAGCTGGCCGCGGCCACCCGCTCCAAGCGGGTCGGCGACCCGCTGGAGGCCGACACCTCGGTGGGGCCGCTGATCGACGCGGCGGCGCTGCGGCGGGTGGCCGAATGGGTCGACGAGGCGACCGCCGCTGGCTCCCGCCGGGTGATCGGCGACGGCGTGCGGGGGAGCTGCCTGGCCCCGGTGGTGCTGGACGAGGTCGGCACCACCGCCAAGGTCTGGCGCGACGAGGTCTTCGGCCCGGTCGTCTCGGTGCGCTCGTTCGAGGACGTCGACGAGGCGTTCGATCTGGCCAACGACACCGAGTACGGCCTCCAGGCCGGCATCTACACCCGTGACCTGCGGGTCGCGCTGACCGCCGCCGAGCGCTTGCGCTTCGGCGGCGTGACCATCAACGAGACCCCCACCTTCAGGGTCGACCAGATGCCCTACGGCGGCACCAAGGAGTCCGGGAACACCCGCGAGGGACCCCATTTCACGGTCCGGGAGATGACCGAGGAGCGGATGGTCGTCGTGGGCGGCTGAGCCGCGGACGCGAGCTGACAACGGAGCCGTGCGATGAAGGCTGTGATGACCTCGGTCGGCCGCGGCCTGCCCGGGCGCGCCAACGCGCGGCTGGCGCGGGGTCGCGGCCGTTTCGTCGACGACCTGCGGCCGCACGGCACCTGCCACGTCGCGATCGTGCGCAGCCCCCACGCCAACGCCCTCGTCCTCGGTGTCGACCTGAAGCGGGCGCTGGCGCTGCCCGGGGTGGTCGCCGCGGTGGACGGGGAGGAGATCCGGCGGCGCACCAACCCGATCCCCGAGGGCTGGGACACCTCGGTGATCGAGGCCAGGCGGGTCGACTGGTACGCGCTGGCCGCGGAGCGGGTCCGCTACGTCGGCGAGGCCGTGGCGGCGGTGGTCGCCGCCGACCGGCCCACCGCCGTGGCGGCCGCCGAGCTGGTCGAGGTCGATTACCAGCCGCTGCCGGCGGTGACCGACGCCCACCAGGCCCTGCGCCCCGGCGCCCCGCTGGTGGAGCCGGCCTGGGGCGACAACCTGCTGCTCACCCAGGAGTTCGCCGCCGGTGACGTCGAGGACGCCATGACGCGCGCCTTCCAGGTGGTGAGCGGGCAGGTCAGCTCGCAGCGGATCACCGGCGTGCCGATCGAGCCCCGCGGGATCCTGGCCAGCTACGACCGGAACCAGGGCAGGCTGACCTTCTGGGAGTCCACCCAGCAGCCCCACCAGGTGCGCAGTTACCTGGCGCAGGCGCTGGGGATGCCGGAGGCCGGCATCCGCGTGATCCAGCCCCATGTCGGCGGGGCCTTCGGGCTCAAGCAGCCGACCTCGCAGGAGGAGGTGCTCCTCGCCTTTCTCGCCGTGCGGCTCGGGCGGCCGCTCAAGTGGATCGAGGAACGGTCCGAGAGCCTGGCCGCCGGCGGCCATGCGCGCGAGACGAGCTGCCGGTACCAGGCGGCGGTCGGCCCCGACGGGCTGGTCACCGCCATGCGCGTCGAGATCGTCGCCGACGTCGGCGCGCCGACGGCGTTCCTCGGCTGGGGCATGTCGCTGGTCACGATGCTGTGCGTCCCGACCGTCTACCGGGTTCCCGCCATCAGCGTGCGGCTGCGCTCGGTGGTCACCAACAAGTGCCCGTGGACTCCCTACCGGGGCTTCGGCAAGGACGTGGCCACGCTGCTGATGGAGCGCGTCATGGACCACGTGGCCGACCGGCTCGGCGCCGACCGTGTGGACCTGCGCCTGCGCCACCTGATCGGCCCGGACGAGTTCCCCTACCGGCGGCCCTCCGGCGCCGTGCTCGACAGCGGCGACTACCCGCGGGCGCTGCGCCGCGTGGTGGAGCGCGCCGGCGCCGCCAGCCTTCCGGCGATGCGCTCCAGCGCCCGCGCGCGCGGGCGCCGCCTCGGGCTCGGCATCGCCATGGAGCTGACCCCCGAGGGCGTGGCCGTGCACGGGTCGCTCATGAACAACGGCTACGACGGCGCGACCGTCCGCATCTCGCCGACCGGCGAGGTCACCGTGCTGGCCGGCGTGACCAGCCCGGGGACCGGCAACGAGACCGCCCTGGCCCAGATCGCCGCCGACGCGCTGGGCTGCGCGGTCGAGCGGGTGCGCGTCGTCCAGGGCGACACCGACGCCTGCCCCTGGGGGCTCGGCAACTACAGCTCGCGGAGCATCATCATCGGCGGCTCGGCGGTCGAGCTGGCCGCCGCCGACCTGCGGGCCAAGCTGGTGGCGGTGGCCGCCAGCATGCTCGGCGCCGCGGCGGACGAGGTGGTCGGCGAGCACGAGCGCTTCTCGGCCCGCTCGCGACCCGGACGGGCGGTCGGCTGGCTCGAGGTCATCCGGGAGGTCTACTGGCACGCGTTCGAGGCCCACGCCGAGGGGGTCGACCCGGCGCTGGAGACCACCCGCTACTACCGGATCGCCAACGTCGACCACCAGCCGGGCCCCGGCGAGCGCCCCAGCATGTACCCGACCTGGGCCAGCGGCGCGGTCGCCTGCCTCGTCGAGGTCGACGCGGACACCGGCGTGGTCGAGTTGGTCGGCTACCACGCGGTGGAGGACGCCGGCAGGATCGTGAACCCGCTGCTGGCCGAGGCCAACCTGCACGGGGCCATCGCCCAGGCGGTCGGCGGCGCGCTCTACGAGCGGCTCGCCTACGACGCCGGCGGGCAGTTCCTGACCGGCACCCTGATGGACTACACCATCCCGACCGCCGTGGAGCTGCCCCTACTGGACGTCGAGCACCAGCAGACGCCGTCGCCGTTCACGCCGCTGGGCACCAAGGGGGTCGGCGAGTCCGGCATGGGCGGGACCCTGGCGGCGATCTGCGCGGCGGTCGAGAACGCCTTCCCGGAGCTGGAGCTGCGGCTCGGCGAGCTGCCGCTGACCCCGGCCCGGGTCTGGAGCGCCATCCGGGAAGCGGAGCGAGCGAAGGAGGGTCGGACGTGCCGGACGGCTACATCGGCCAGCGCCACCCGGGGCTGAGGAACCGCCCGCTCACCCAGGGCCGCGGCACCTACGTCGCCGACATCGAGCTGGACGGCATGCTGCACATGGCCGTCCTGCGAAGCCCCCACGCCTCCGCCCGGATCGTCTCCGTCGACACCACCGCCGCGCTCGCGCTGCCAGGGGTCCGCTACGTGGTCACCGGCGCCGAGATCCGGCGGCACACCCGGCCGATCCCGGAGGGCTGGGACACCTCGACCATCAACGCCCGAGGGGTGGTCTGGTACGCCCTCTGCGTCGACCGGGTCCGCTACGTGGGCGAGGCCGTGGCCGCGGTGGTGGCCACCGACCGCTTCCAGGCCGAGCGCGCGCTGGCCGAGATCGAGGTCGTCTACGAGGTGCAGGCGGCGGTGACCGATCCGGAGGCCGCGCTGGAGCCCGGCGCCCCGCTGGTGGAGCCGGACTGGGGCACCAACGTCCGCGTCGCCCGCGAGCTGCGGATCGGCGACGTCGAGGCGGCCAGGCTGGCGGCGGACGGCGTGGTGGAGGGCTCCCTGCGGGTGCATCGCACCACCGGCGTGCCGATCGAGCCCCGCGGCATCGTGGCCTCCTGGGACGAGGACGCCGAGCTGCTCACCTTCTGGGACTCCACCCAGAACCCGCATCCGCTGCGCCTGTACCTCTCGCAGACCATCGGGCTTGCGGAATCGAAGATCCGGGTGATCCAGCCGCAGGTCGGCGGGGCCTTCGGCCTGAAGCAGCCGACCTTCCAGGAGGAGCCGCTGATCGCCTACCTGGCGTTGCGGCTCGGCAGGCCGATCCGCTGGATCGAGCAGCGCGACGAGAACTTCCTGTGCACCGGCCACGCCCGCGACATGCGGGTCGGCTACCGGGCCTCCTACCTGGAGGACGGCACGGTGACGGGCCTGGAGCTGGAGATCCTGGCCGACGTGGGCGCGCCGACCTCGCTGGTGGGCTGGGGCATGAGCATCTCGGCCAGCGGCATCGTCCCCGGGCCCTACCGGATCCCCAACACGCTCGTGCGCCTGCGCTCGGTGGTCACCAACAAGGGGCCCTGGAACTCCTACCGCGGCTTCGGCCGCGACGCCGCCAACTGGTGGCTGGAGCGGGTCCTCGACGAGGTCGCCGGCAAGCTGGGACTGGACAGGGCGGCCGTGCGCTTCAGGAACTTCATCGGGCCCGACGAGTTCCCCTTCTCGCGCGAGGGTGGCGGGATCATCGACAGCGGCGACTACCCGGCTTCGCTGCGCCACGCCCTCGACCTGATCGGCTACCAGGACTTCGAGCGGGAGCGGGGGCGTGCCCGCGCGCAGGGGCGCTTCATCGGCATCGGGATCGGCAACGAGCTCGGCTCCGAGGGCTGCGCCATGCCGGGGTCGGCGATGATCTCGGCCTTCGACGGCGCGACCGTGCGGATGAGCCCGAGCGGCGAGGTGACGGTCCTGTCCGGGGTCACCTCGCCGGGCAGCGGCAACGAGACCGGCCTGGCGCAGATCGTCGCCGACACCGTCGGCTGCGAGCTGGAGCGGGTCACGGTCGTGCAGGGCGACACCGAGGTGTGCCCGTGGGGGCTCGGCAACTACAGCTCCCGCAGCATCATCATCGGCGGCTCCGCCGCGGAGCTGGCAGCCGTCGACCTGCGCGACAAGCTGCTCACCGTGGCCGGCAACATGCTGGAGGCCAGCACCGAGGACCTGGAGATCGCCCGAGGGCGCGTGGCCGTGCGGGGCGCGCCCCGGCGCTCCGTCTCCCTGGCCGAGGTGGCGATGGAGATCTACACCCGTCCCTACGGTCCCAACGCCGGCGGCGTCGAGCCGGGGCTGGAGGCGACCCGCTACTTCCGGGCGCCCAACATCTACCACCAGCCGGCCACTCAGGGCCGCTTCAACGCCTATCCCACCTGGCCGAGCGCGACCGCCGCCTGCGTGGTCGAGGTCGACCCGGAGACCGGCATGGTCCGGATCCTGCGCCACTGCCTGGTCGACGACTCGGGGACGGTGGTCAACCCCACCCTGGTGGAGGCCAACCTGCACGGCGCCACCGCCCAGGCGATCGGTGGGGGCCTGTTCGAGCAGATCGCCTACGACGACGCCGGGCAGCTCCAGACGGCCACCCTGATGGACTACACCATCCCGACCGCGGTGGAGCTGCCGATGATCACGGTGGAGCACGAGCACAGTCCCTCGCCGTTCACGCCGCTCGGCACCAAGGGGGCGGGCGAGTCCGGCATGGGCTCGGCCCTTGGCGCGCTGACCAGCGCGATCGAGGACGCGTTGCCGCACCTCCCGCTGCGGCTGACCGAGCTGCCGCTGACGCCGAGCCGGGTGTGGCAGGCCATCCAGCGGGCCAGGGCGCAAGCCAGCACCCCGGCGCTGACCTGACGCCGAGACTCCAAGGAGGCACCGACATGGCGATCGAGGACCTGCGGTCGTTCCTCGCCCACCTCGACGAGCGTGGCGAGCTGGCCATCGTGGACGAGCCGGTGGACCGCAGGTACGAGATCGCCGCCTACATCCGGCGCAGCTCCGACGTGCAGGGACCGGCGTTCCTGTTCAACCACGTCAAGGGCTCGCCGATGCGCGCGGCCGGCGGGCTGTTCTGCACGCGCGGCAAGGCCCTGCTCGCGCTGGAGGTCGAGCGGCACGAGGACGCCGTGGAGCGCTTCGTGGACGCGATCGCCAACCCGATCGAGCCGCTGGTGGTGCCCGACGGCCCCTGCAAGGAGGTGGTGCTGACCGGCGACGACGTCGACCTCGGCGAGCTGCCGATCCCCATCTACTCCGAGCAGGACCCCGGCGCCTTCATCACCGTGGGCGTGCAGGTCACCAAGGACCCCGACAGCGGCGCGCGCAACGCCGGCATCTACCGTATGCAGCTCCACGGCAGGCGGGAGCTGGGACTGGCCGCCAGCCCCTACGCCGATTTCGACGCAATGCACAAGCGGGCGGAGGCGGCCGGGCGGCGGCTGGAGCTGGCGGTGGCGATCGGCGTCGACCCGGTGACGCAGCTCGCCACCCAGGCGCGGGTTCCCTACGGGTTCGACGAGCTGACCGTGGCCGGTGCCCTGCACGGCCGCCCGCTGGAGCTGGTCCGCTGCGAGACGGTCGACCTGGAGGTGCCGGCGACCGCCGAGATCGTCCTCGAGGGCTTCTTCGAGCCCGGCGAGCGGCGGCCGGAGGGCCCGTTCGGCGAGTTCACCGGCTACGTCGGCCCGGGCGGGATGGAACCGGTCTTCCACTGCACCGCGATCACCACGCGGCGCGACCCGATCTTCCAGGCCGGCCTGACCGGCATCCCGATCACCGAGAACCACGTCATGAAGCTGCTGCCGATGGAGGCCAACCTGCTGGCCACCCTGCGGCAGGGCTACCCGGACGTGCAGGCCGTCCACTTCGCGCCGGAGGGCGGCGCCGAGTTCCTGGCGGTGGTGTCGCTGCGCCAGCGCTATCTCAACCAGGCCAAGAACCTGCTGCTGAGCGCGCTCGGCAGCAGCGGCCATCCGAAGCTGGCGATCGTCGTGGACGACGACATCGACGTCTACGACCCGGTCAAGGTGTGGTGGGCCGTGCTGACGCGCGCGCAGCCGTCCGACGACGTGATCATCGTCCCCAAGGCGGCCGGGGGGCAGCTCGACCCGTCGGCGCCGAGCCACTTCGCCAGCTCGCTGATGGGCATCGACGCCACCAGGCCGTTCGGCGAGCCCTTCGCGGAGGTCGTCCGCGTGCCCGGGGTCGAGGCGGTCCCGGACTGGGGCAACCTGCTCCACCGCTACCCGCGCTGAGCGGCCGCCCGCTCCAGCGCCTGGCGGACGGCCCTGCGGAAGAACACCGCGACCATCTCGCGGCGGTAGCCGGCGCTGGCGGTCGCGTCGGAACTGGGGTTGACGGCGGCGGCGGCCAGCGCGGCGGCCTCGTCGACGGCGGCGGGGCCGGCCGCCAGCAGCGCCGACTCGGCGTCGCGGGGACGGACAGGGGTGGCGTCGACGCCGAACAGGGCGACGCGGGCCTCGGCGATGGCGCCGGTCTGGTCGAGGCTGACCTGGGCGGCGACGCCGACCACGGCGTAGTCGCCGCTGCGGTAGGCCAGCTCCCGCACGCTGGCACCGGTTCGCGGCGGGGCCGCGGGAAGGCGGACCTCCACCGCCAGCTCGACCGGCTCGACGTCGGACTCCAGCGGCCCGAGGAACAGCTCGCAGGCCCGCACCCACCGCTCACCGCCGCTGCGCACCAGCAGGATGCTGGCGCCGGTGGCCAGCGCGACGGCGGGCCACTCGGCGCTGGGGTCGGCGTGGACCAGGCTGCCGACGAAGGTCCCCCGGTTGCGGACTGCCTCGTGGGAGATCCAGGGCGCGGCCGCCGGCAGCAGCGGGGCGGCCGCGGCCAGGCCGGCGCCGGCGTGCTCCAGGTCGGCGTGGCGCACCAGCGCGCCGATCCGGACGGTGCCGTCCTCGACGGCGACGCCATACAGACCTGGGAGGTGGTTGAGGTCCACAAGATGCCCGGGCGCAAGGAAGCCGGCGCTCATCATCGGGATCAGGCTCTGGCCGCCGGCGAGCGCCTTGGCGTCCGAGCCGTGCCGGTCGAGCAGGGCCAGTGCCTCCTCCAGCCCCTCGGGCCGGTGGTAGCGCGTGGCGGCCGCCGTCATGCCGCGGGCTTTCCAGTGGCGCGGGCGTGGGCGAGCCGCAGGGCCCGCTCGGTGACGGCCACCACCACCCGACGCTTGTAGGCGGCCGGGCCGCGCAGGTCGTCGGCGAGGTCGAGGGCCTGTGCGGCGGCCACGCCGGCGGCCCGGGCGTCCCGCTCCGTCAGCGGGCGGCCGGTCACGATCTCCTCGGCCCGCTCGACCCGCACCGGCGTCGAGCCCACGTTGGTGTAGACCAGCCGCGCGCCGGTGACCGCGCCGCCGGTGACCGTGACGCGGGCCGCCGCCGCGGCGATGGCGAAGTCGCCGGCCTGCCGCTCGAACTTGACGTAGGCGGCGCCGCTGCCAGGAGGCTGGTCGGGGACGCGGATCTCGGTGAGGATCTCGGTCGGCTCCAGGGCGGTCTCGAACAGGTCCAGGAAGAACTCCGCGGCCGGGATGCCGCGCTCTCCCCCCGAGCCTCTGGCCAGGATCGAGGCCTCCAGCGCGACCATCACCGCCGGATGGTCGTTGGCCGGGTCGCCGTGGGCGAGGTTGCCGCCGACCGTGGCCAGGTTGCGCACCACCGGGTCGGCGATCACCCGGGTGGCGTCGTGCAGGATCGGGAAGGCGCGCCGCACCGCCGGGTCGGCCTCCAGCTCGGCCTCGCGGGTGAGCGCGCCGATGCGCAGCCCGCCCGCCTCCAACCGCAGGAACCGCAGCGCCTCGACGCGGTTGATGTCGACCAGGTAGTCCGGCCTGGCGAAGCGCAGCCGCATCAGCGGGATCAGGCTCTGCCCTCCCGCCAGCACCTTCACGTCGGCGCCGGCATGCGCCTCCAGGCACGCCACGGCCTCCTCGACGCTGGCCGCAGCGGCGTAGTCGAACCTGCCTGGAAACACGCCGGATGCCCTCCGTCAGCGCTGGCTCCGCCTCGCTCAGCCCGGGTCGCCCCAAGCCTAGCAGCGACAGCCGTTTGATGAAATCAGCTTCCACATCGCGGATGCTCGCCCTTGCGCTCGCGGCGGCCGCAATGCAAGATAAGCCGTTCAGTGAAATACACTGTCTCATCATGAAAGGCTTCGAGCCAGTGCGCTACCAGGGCCTGCGTGGGTTCATGGCGTTGCTCGAGGAGGAAGGCGAGCTGCGGCGTGTGCGCCGCCACGTCTCGACCAGGTTCGAGATCGCGGCCGGCATCCGCAGGATGGGCGACAGCGGCGGACCCGCGCTGCTCTTCGAGGACGTGCTGGAGCACGACATCCCGGTGGTCGGCGGCCTGTTCAGCACGCGCCGCCGGGCGCTGCTGGCGATGGGCGCCGCCAACCACGACGAGGGCAACGCCAGGTTCCTGCGCGGCCTGCACGACCCGATCACCCCGGTCACCACCACCGACGCGCCCTGCCAGGAGGTCGTGCACGCCGGTGACGAGGTCGACCTGGACCGGCTGCCCCTGCCCGTCTACAGCGAGAAGGACGGCGGCGCCTACGTGACGGTCGGGCTGACGATCAGCAACGACCCGGTGGACGGGCGCAGGAACGCCTCGGTCTACCGCCAGATGCGGGTGGACCGGCGGCGGCTGGCGGTCATGTCCCACGTGTTCCAGGGCCTGGGGACCCAGATCGCCAGGGCGGCCGAGCTGGGCGTGCCGCTGGACGTGGCGATCGCCAACGGCGTCCACCCGGTGCTGCTGTACGCCTCGCAGGCCAAGGTGCCGCACGGCGTGGACGAGCTGGCGATCGCGGGCGGGATCCTCGGGGAGCCGGTCCGCACGGCCCGCTGCCGCACCGTGGACCTGGAGGTGCCCGCCGACGCGGAGATCGTGATCGAGGGCCGCATCCTGCCGGGCGAGTCGGTGCTGGAGGGACCCTTCGGCGAGTTCACCGGCTACTACGGACCGGCCGAGCGCAACCCGGTGATCCAGGTGACCGCGATCACCCACCGCCGCGACCCGATCTTCCTCGCCGGGCTCACCGGGGTGCCGACCACCGACAACCACGTGCTCAAGGTGTTCGCCTACGAGAGCAACCTGTTGCAGAACCTGCGCGGCGCCTTCCCGGAGGTCACCGCCGTCTGCTTCCCTGACTGGGGCGGCGTGCAGTACGTCGCCGTGGTCGCGCTCAAGCAGCGCTACAAGGGCCAGGCGCGCCACCTGATCCTGACCGCGCTGGGCGATCCGGCGCGGATCAAGTGGGTGGTGGTGGTCGACGACGACATCGACGTCTTCGACACCGAGCAGGTCAACTGGGCGATCGCCACGCGCAGCCAGCCGGCCGAGGACCTGGTGGTGGTCCCCAGGGTGGCCGGCGGCCCGCTCGACCCCTCGGCCCCCGAGAAGGAGGTCATCTCCGTCTGGGGGCTGGACGCGACCCGCCCGTTCGGCAGCGACTTCCCCGAGGTCGTGCGGGTCCCTGGGGCTGACAGCTTCGAGATCGAGGAGCCGGGTGGCGGTGGCGCGCCCGCCACGGCCGACGGCGCGGGCGGGCCCGGCGCATGAGCGCGCGGCTGTTCGGGCAGCCGGTGCGGCGGGTCGAGGACCCGGCTATGCTGCGCGGCGCCGCCCGCTTCCTCGACGACCTGCCCGCCGGCGAGGCGCTCCACCTGGCGGTGGTCCGCAGCACGGTGGCGCATGGCCGCGTCGACACGCTGGACGCGGGCGAGGCGCTGGCGCTGCCGGGGGTGGTGGCGGTGGCGACCGCCGCCGACCTCGGTCCGCGCAACGGGCCCTTCCCCCATCCGACCTGGTTCCCGCCGAGCGACCGGCTGCGCGCCGCGGTCGACCCGCTGCTGCTGCGCCCGGAGCTCCTGCGGGTGCTGGCCGGCGAGCGGGTCCGCTACGCCGGCGAGCCGATCGCCGCCGTGCTGGCCGGCGACCCCTACACGGCCGCCGACGCGACTGAGCTGGTGGAGGTCGACCTGGACCCGCTGCCGGCGGTTGCCGGCATGGACGCGGCGCTGGACCCGGACGCCCCGCTCCTGAACCCCGAGTGGGGCGACAACCTCTCCGCGCACTTCACGGTCCGCAAGGGCGACGCTGGGCGGGCGCTGCGCGAGGCCGCCGTGGTGGTCCGCGACGTGTTCACCTTCGCCAGGCAGACCGGCGCCCCGCTGGAGCCGCGCGGCGCCCTGGCGATCCCCGACCCGGAGTCGGGCCGGCTGACCGTCTGGTCGTCCACCCAGGCGCCGCACTGGCTGCGCAAGGCGCTGGCGACCTTCACCGGGATGGAGGCGGAGCGCATCCGCGTGGTCGCCCCGGACGTGGGCGGCGGCTTCGGCATCAAGTCGATGGTCTATCCCGAGGAGCTGCTGGTCGCGCTGCTGGCGCTGCGCCTCGAGCGGCCCGTCAAGTGGGTCGAGACCCGCAGCGAGCACTTCCTCGGCGCGGTCCACTCGCGTGACCAGCGCCACCAGGTGGAGCTGGCGCTGGACCCGGACGGCCGCATCGCCGGGCTGCGGGACCGGTACCTGGTCGACGTCGGCGCCAGCAACGTCGAGGGGCTGGTGGTGCCCTACAACACCGCCGCGCACCTCCAGGGCGCCTACCGGGTCCCCGCGCTGGAGATCGACTGCCGGTGCGTGGTCACCAACAAGACGCCCCTGTCGGCCTACCGCGGCGCCGGGCGGCCGGAGGCGGTCTTCGCGATGGAGCGGATCCTGGACCGCGCCGCGCGCGAGCTGGGGATCGACCCGGTCGAGCTGCGGCGCCGCAACCTGCTGGGGGCCGGCGAGATGCCCTACGACGCGGGCATCCCCTACCGGGACGGCAGTGCCCTGGTGCTGGACGCCGGCGACGTGGCCGGCGGCCTGGACCTGGCCGTCCGGGAGGGCGGCTACGACGGCTGGCGGCGCCGGCAGGCGGAGCTGCGCGAGGTCGGCCGCCACCTCGGCATCGGGGTCGCCACCTACGTCGAGGGCACCGGCATCGGCCCCGGCGAGCTGGCGGAGGCGCGGGTCGAGCCCAGCGGCCAGGTCAGGATCACGGTCGCGCTGCCCTCCCAGGGCCAGGGGCACGCCACCACCCTGGCCCAGATCTGCGCGGACGAGCTGTCGGTCGGGCTGGAGGACGTCAGGCTCGTCCAGGGCGACACGCAGGCCATGGCGACCGGCGGTGGCACGATCGCCAGCCGGACCGCCGTGGTGGTCGGCAACGCGGTCGGCGCCGCCTCCCGCGGCCTCCGCGAGGCGCTGCTGCGCGCGGGCGCCGAGGCGCTGGAGGCGGCCCCTGACGACCTGGAGCTGCGCGACGGGCGCGTGCGGGTGCGGGGGGCGCCGAGCCGCTCGCTGAGCCTGGCCGACGCCGCGGCCGCCGCCGCGGCCGGGGACGGCGACGGCCTGGCGGCGGCCGGGGGCTTCACCCCGCCGGGGGTCACCTTCGCCAGCGGCGCGCACTTCGCCGTGGTGGAGGTGGACCCGTGGACCGGCTCGGTGCGGGTGCTGCGGTACCTGGTCGTCCACGACTGCGGCCGGGTGATCAACCCGATGATCGTGGAGGCCCAGGTCGCCGGCGGGGTCGCGCAGGGGATCGGCGGCGCGCTGCTGGAGGAGCTGGTCTACGACGAGGACGGCCAGCTCCTCACCGGCAGCTTCATGGACTACCTGCTGCCGCGCTCGACCGGGCTGCCGGCCATCGAGGTGCTCCACCTGGAGACGCCCTCGCTGCGCAACCCGCTGGGGATCAAGGGCGTGGGCGAGGCGGGCACGATCGGTCCGCCGGCGGCGATCGCCGGCGCCATCGAGGACGCGCTGGCCCCCTTCGGCGCCAGGGTGACGCGCTGCCCGCTGCCACCGCACGTGGTCGCCGGTCTCGTCCCCGACCACGCCCTCGCCTGCTGCACAAGCCCATACCTCTCCGGGACTTGACGAACACGCTGGACTCGGACGTCCCAGGTGGGCGCATTGGCGATGGCGGAAACGGTGGCGGCGATGTCGCTGGGCACGAGTCAGCTATCGGCCGGTTCGTAGCCGGTCGGGCAGGACGTCAGTGTAATGGCGATCGAGCTCGGCCATGATCCAGCGCCGCCCGAGCCGCTCGGCGGCGAGTGCCGTCGTGCAGGTGCCGGCGAACGGGTCGAGCACGATTTGACCGGGCATGGTGAGCAGCTTGGTGAAGAAGGTTGGCAACTCGATCGGGAACCGGGCTGGATGGCTGGTGGGGTTCGGCCCGAATTCGGGCTCGAAGTGCAGGAGGGTTGACGGGCGAACCATGTCGGGGCCGGCGTTGACGCGGTGCCGACCATGACCAGACGGCTCGTTGACGCGGACGAAGTTCTGCGGAAGGCGCTTGCGACTCTCGCGGTCCTTGGCGTCCCACCGTGCCGGCGTGAGGCAGTTGTCAGGGTAGAATTGCCAATCCGGGGTCTTTGCAAATTGGAAGCAATATTCGACGGCATCTTTCACAAAGCGGTTGAAGCGCCCGGGCGGCGGCGATGGCTTGCCCCAGATGAAGTCTTCGCAGAACAGGAATCCTTGATCGCGGAGCCAGAACACCAGCTCGTATTGAAGTGTGCCCCGTTCGCTGCCGTGCCGCTTGGATCGGTAGTTGAGAACGAAACTGCCCCGAGGCTGGAGCACTCGAAGTATTTCGCCGGTGACTTTGAGAAAGGTGTCCTCGTACCACTGGCGAACATATCGTTCGCCATCGCGGTACTTGCCCTGGCGGTCGTATGGCGGCGAGGTGATCACCAGATCAATGCTGTCGTCAGGGATCTGTCGAAGCACGTCGAGGCAGTTCCCGATGATCGAGACCCCAAGAGCCGTCGTGAAGTCGCCTTCACGAGCTAGCTGCTGGGGGTGGAAGGTTGGGCCGGTCACCTCGTGCCGGACTATACCGCGCCGCGGGCTGGCCGCCACCCTGAGCACCTGGTCCGCACGGCATCCCCGGCGGTCAGCCCGACCCGGCGATGGCCCGGTGGACGACCTCCGGGGTCATCGGCAGGCGCGTCACGGCCGCGCCGGTGGCGTGGCGGATCGCGTTGGCGACCGCCGGGGCGGTGACGATGATGCTCGGCTCGCCGGCGCCCTTGGCGCCGAACGGCCCGGTGGAATCGGGGTGCTCCACCACGATCGCCTCGATGGGTGGACCGTCGGCGACCGTGAGCAGCCGGTAGTCCATGAAGCTGCCGGTGAGGGTCGCGCCGGTCGAGGGGTCGACCACCAGCGCCTCGGACAGCGCGTAGCCGAGCCCCTGGTGCGCCGCGCCCTGGATCTGGCCCTCGACGATCGTCGGGTTGATGGCGCGGCCCACGTCCTGGACCGCCACCAGCCGGACCACCCGGACCTGGCCGGTCTCGGTGTCGACCTCGACCTCAGCGAACTGCGCCGCCGAGGTGGGCGCCGCGGTCGGCGGCGTCTGGCCGTGGCCGTGCAGGTCGCGGCCGTCGAACAGCCCCTGGAGCAGCAGCTTGCGCAGCTCGATGCCCTTGCGCGGGGCGCCGCGGACGGCCACGCGCCCGCCGGCCAGCTCCAGGTCGGCGGGCGCGGCCTCCAGCAGCTCGCCGGCATAGGCGAGGATCTTGCCCCTGGCCTGCGCCGCCGCCCGCTGGACGGCCTGGCCGTTGCGGTACAGGGAGCGGCTGGCGAAGGCGCCGGAGTCGAACGGCGTGGTGGCGGTGTCGGGCGCCGAGACCCGGACTGCCTCCAGCGGCACGCCGAGCTCCTCGGCGGCGATCTGGGCGAGCGTGGTGGTCACCCCGGTCCCCAGGTCGCAGGCCGCGCTCAGCACGTCGAAGCTGCCGTCGTCGTTGACCAGCACGCTGGCGGCGCTCTGGTCGAGCGCGCCCGCCTTGTCGGCGACACCGCTCTTCCAGGTGACCACCGCCATGCCGAGGCCGCGCCGCAGCCCGCCGGGACCATCGCGCCGGCGCGCCGCGTCCCAGCCGATCGCGTCCCTGCCCCGCCGGATGCACTCGAGCAGGCCGGCGCGCGAGCCCGGCCGGTCGCGCTCGATCGCCTCCAGCATCGTCACCCTGGCGTCCGCGGGGTCGACGCCGGCGGCCTCGGCGCCGAGGTCGACGACCTGCTCCAGCGGGAAGGCGGCCTGGGGGCCGCCGTAGCCCCGGAAGGCCCCGCTCACCGGGGTGTTGGTGAACACCACGTCGACCTCGACGTCCACGTTGGCGACCGCGTAGGGCGCCACGAGCTGCTTGGCCAGGATGGCGGCGATGCGGGGGCTGTGGCTGCGGTAGGCGCCGGCGTCCAGCAGCGCCCGCGCCCGCAGCGCCAGGACGGCGCCGTCGGGCCCGAAGCCGGCGGTGATCCGCACGGTCGCCGGATGGCGCGACTCGGTGCCGACGAAGTCCTCGGTGCGCGTGAACCGCAGCTTCACCGGACGGCGGGTCCGCAGCGCCAGCGCGACCGCGTAGGGCTCCGCGGTGAGCGCGTCGCCCTTGCCGAAGGCGCCCCCGATCGCCGGGGCGACCACCCTGACCTGGCTCTGCCTCAGCCCGAACAGGTGGGCCAGGGTGTGCCTGGCGCGGTGCGGGCTCTGCGCCGGCGACCAGACGGTCACGCCCCCGTCGGGCGTCGGGTCGGCGATGCAGCAGGTCGGCTCGAGCTGCGCCTGCTTCTGCTTGGAGGTCTCCAGGCGGCGCTCGACCACCGTGGCCGCCGACCGCAGCGCGCCGTCCACGTCGCCGGAGCGCAGCTCCACCCGCGCGGCGAGGTTGCCCGGCGCGTCGGCGTGCAGCACGGCGGCGCCCTCGTCCCTGGCCCGCTCCACGTCGAACACCGCCGGCAGGCTCCGGTAGGAGACCTCCAGCAGGCCGGCGGCGCGGCTGGCGGCGGCGTCGCCCGTGGCGGCGACCACCGCGACCGGCTCGCCGACGTAGCGGACCACGCCGCCGAACAGGCGCGCGTCCCCCGGCTCCGGGCTGAACGGCGCGGCCCGCTCGAAGTCGTGGCAGGCGGGGTCGTAGGAGGGCAGCGGCCCCACCAGGGAGGCCAGGTTGTCGCTGGACAGCACCGCCACCGTCTCCGGCAGCGCCAGCGCCGCCGCGGCGTCGACGCCCACCACCTCGGCGTGCGCCTCGGTGCTGCGCACCAGCCGCGCGTACAGCATCCCAGGCAGGACCAGGTCGTCGACGTAGCGACTGGTGCCGGTGACCTTGGCGGGCGCGTCGACCTTGGGCACCCGCCGTCCCACCACGCCCAGCGCGGCCGGGCCGTCCTCCACGGCGGTCACCCGGCCAGCTCCTGCGGCCCGTCGGCCGCAGCCCGCACGGCGGCGACGATCTTGGTGTAGCCGGTGCAGCGGCAGAGGTTGCCGGCCAGCGCCTGGACGACCTGCTCCTCAGAGGGCCGGGGGGTGCGCCGCAGCAGGGCGGTGGCGCTGACCAGCAGCCCGGCGGTGCAGAAGCCGCACTGGACGGCGCCGTGGTCGACGAAGGCGCGTTGCAGGGCCGACAGCCGCCCGCCGCCGGCGGCCAGGCCCTCCACCGTGGTCACCTCGCGGCCGGAGACCTGCACCGCCAGCAGCAGGCAGGACCGCACCGGCGCTCCGTCGAGCAGGACCGTGCAGCTCCCGCAGATCCCCTCCCGGCAGCCGACGCGCGTGCCGATGCGCCCGAGCCGCTCCCGCAGGCAGTCGCAGAGCAGCTCGTCGTCGGCGACCTCGGTGGCGACGGCGCGCCCGTTCAGGGTGAAGCCGACGCTCCAGGTCACCCGTGGCTCCTCAGCGCCACCAGATGACCTTCTTCTCCAGGAACGCCACCAGGCCGTACAGGGCGATCCCCAGGGCTCCGACCACCAGCACGGTGGCGAACATCATGTCCTGCCGCAGCGCGAAGCTGAACTGGGTGAGCAGCCTGCCCAGCCCCGACCGCGCAGTGATGAACTCGCCGACGAGCGCGCCGATCAGCGACAGGGTCGCGGCGGTCTTGAAGGCCGCGAACACGTACGGCAGCGCGGTCGGTAGGGTCAGCTTGAAGAACATCTGCCGTCGCGAGGCGCACATCGACCGCATCAGCAGGCGCGAGTTCTCCGGCACCGACGCCAGGCCCGACAGGGTGTTGACCAGGATGACGAAGAAGGCGGTCGACACCGCCACCACGATCTTGGAGGAGATGCCGAACCCGAACCAGACGATGAAGATCGGCGCCAGCACCACCGACGGCATCACCTGCAGCACCACCACGTACGGGTAGCCGACCCGCCGGATCAGCCGGATCTGGTCCATCAGCACGGCCACCGCCACCGCCAGCAGCGCCGCGATCAGGAAGCCGCTGATCGTCTCCAGCACGGTCGTCCACAGGTTGCCCGGGAACCACGGAGCGGTGAGCAGCACCCGCAGCGCGCGCGCCACCGCCTGGGGGCTCGGCAGCAGCACGGGCGCGACCAGCCCCGTCCGGGTCACCACGTCCCACAGGTAGACCAGCAGGACCAGCGCCAGCGGCGCGAGCACCAGCTCCGGCCGGTCGCGGACCACGTACCGCAGCGCCCGCGCCCACCACGGCGAGGCCGCCGCGCGCCGCTCCTGCCCGACCTCCCGCTCACCGGGGCCCTCGACAGCCGCCACCTGGTCACGCACCTCCCTGTTCACAGCCCCAGCATCCCTCTGACCTCGAAGACGCAGTCGGTGAACGCCGGCTCGCGCATCATCTGCTGGGTCCGCGGCCGGCCGCGGCCGAGCGGCACGTCGACCACCTCCAGGACCCGGCCGGGGCTGGTCCCCATCACCACCACCCGGTCCGACAGGAAGACCGCCTCGTTGATGTTGTGGGTGACGAACACGATCGTCTTGCGCGCGTCCTCCCAGATGCGCAGCAGCTCGACGTTGAGCCGCTCGCGGGCGAACTCGTCCAGCGCGCCGAACGGCTCGTCCATCAGCACCACGCTCGGGTCGGACACCAGCACGCGGCACAGCGCCACACGCTGCTGCATCCCGCCGGACAGCTCCCGCGGCAGGGCGGACTGGAAGCCCTCCAGCCCGACCATCTCCAGCAGCTCCAGCGCGCGTTTGCGATGGAACTCGCGCTCGTGCCGGAAGATCTCGATCGGCAGCAGCACGTTCTTCAGCACCGTCCGCCACGGGAACAGCTCCGGCGTCTGGAACATCATCCCGACCGACCGGCGGGGCTGCTCGACCGGCACACCGTCGACGGCGATCCGGCCGGAGCTGGGCTCCAGCAGGCCGGCGATCATCTTCAGCAGCGTCGACTTGCCGCAGCCGCTGGGACCGACCAGCGACACGAACTCGCCCGGGCGGACGTCGAGCGAGATCGAGCGCAGCGCCTCGATCGCCACGCTCCCGCGCCGCGGGGTGAAGACCTTGTCGACCTCCTGGAGGTCGATCCGCCCGGTCGCCGCCTCGGTCCCCCCGGCGCTCTCGGTGGTCATGATGCTCCGCGCCATCTCACCGGTCCCTCGGGCTCAGGTGGTGGTGTCCGGCCAGGCGCGGACCTGCTCGCGGAGCGCCTCGAAGCTGCGCATCAGGCCGCTGTGCTGGCCGCTCGCCGAGGTGACGTCGCGCGCCTCCAGGGTGCCGACGTACTTGGCGATGCGCTCGGCGAGGTCGCTGGCCCCCGCGCGCAGCTCCGCGGGCCAGGGAGTGAGCTCCGTGGTCCGCCGCGCCTCCTGGTAGCAGGGGATGGCCACGTCCAGTCCGACGCCCGGGCTGCCCCAGCGCAGCTTGTAGACGCTGCCCTTGTAGAGCTGGAGGTCGATGTCGAGCACGGCTCCCCACAGCCGGTTGTGGATCACCTGCTGCTCCAGGCTGGTCATCGCCAGCCCTCGATGTACTCGGAGAGGTCCATGGGTTCCCAGACCTCGCGGGGCACGTCGGCGCGCTCCTCGAAGGGAGCCTCGACCGGCTTGGTCGCGTCGATCGCCCATTTGGTGTTCATGGTGTCCTTCTCCCACCGGCTCCAGATCGAGTACGAGGCCGGGTCCAGCCGTGAGGTGGCCGACTCGGGGACGAAGAAGGTGTCGCGGTCGGGCTGGGTCCTGGTGGCGATGGCCCACAGCACCTCGGCGTCGTCGTGGATGTCGACGTCCTCGTCGACCACCACCGCCAGCTTCACGAACGGGTCGGAGGCCAGCGCCGCCAGGGCGGCGATCTTGCCGGCGCCGTCGTACTCCTTCCTGATCTGCACGTAGGCGTGGAACCGGCAGATGCCCGACATCGGCATGTGCACGTCCTTGACGCCCGGCATGGCCGCCCGGACCCGCTTGTAGAGCACCGCCTCGCGGCCCAGCCGCCCGGTGAGGTTGTGCTCGGGGTGCGCCGCGAACAGGTGGTGGTAGATGGCGTCGCGCCGGTGGGTGATGGCGGTGACCTCCATCACCGGGCTCGGCCGCTCCAGCCCGTAGTACCAGGTGAACTCCCCGTAGGGGCCCTCGGGGAGCCGCTCGCCCGGCAGGATCCTGCCCTCGAAGACCACCTCCGCCGACGCCGGCACCATCACGTCCACGGTCTTTGCCCTGACCACCTCCAGCGGCTCCTGGAGCAGGCCGCCCATGACCTCGTACTCGTCCTCGCCGTAGGGGATCTTGGACTGGCAGCCGAGCAGCGTGGCCGGGTGGTGACCGACCCAGATGGCGCAGTCGACGGGCTCGCCACGCGCCTCGGCGGCGCGGTGCACCGTGCCGATGTGGGTGTGCTTCTCGTAGCTCATCCCGAGCCGGTTGCGCGAGTGGATCTGGGCGCGGTAGATGCCGGAGTTGTGGTTGCCGGCCTCGGGCACCCGCACGGTGGTGACCCCGGCGCTGATGAACTGGCCGGAGTCCTTGCCGCAGTTCACCACGATCGGCATCTCGTGGAGGTCGACGTCGGCGCCGGTGATCACCACCTCCTGGACGGGGGCGTCCGAGACCTCCTTGACCGCCATGCGGGCGTCCTCGCGCTCGATGTAGGTCCGCGTCAGCTCCTCCGGCGTCGTCTCCAGCGCCTCGGCCAGCAGGCGCGTGTTGCCCAGCAGGTTGCTGACGACCCGCAGCTTCTTGTCCTGGATCCGCTCGAAGATCACCGCCGGGTAGCGCTGCTCGGACTGGAGCTTTCGCAGCACGCCGGTCAGCTCCAGGTCCACGCTGACCGGCCGCCGCACCCGCAGCAGTTCGTCAGGCGCCCGTTCCTCGAGCCGTCGCAGGAACGTCCGCAGGTCCTTTGCCATCCGCTGGGTCCTCCGTCAGGTCTTGGCGTTCTTGGCGTCCTGGACGACCGCGTCGTGGTCGAACTGGTTATAGGCGGGGACCAGGTCGTTGTCCACGAAGGCGCCGAGGTCGATCTTGGCCGTCAGCCCGGCCGGGATGCCCGGCGTCAGCAGCAGGTCCATGGAGCGCTGGTAGACGGCGGGGTCCTGCCAGCCGTACTGGTTGTTGGGCTGCCGCGGCTTCATGATCTCCACCGCCTTGGTGAAGTAGACCTTGGCGAACTCGGCGTTGACCTGCTCCTCGGGGTTGACCTTCTTCATGATCGCCAGCGCGGCCTGGGGGTTGGTGGCGCCGAACAGCGTCCCCTGGGCGATCGCGCGGCCCAGCTTGGTGACCGCGTCCTTGTACTTGGCCAGGAAGTCGTTGTTGACGATCACCGACTCGGCGGCGGCCGTCTCGGTCTCGGTGCAGGTGACGCAGCGGAGCTGCAGGCCCTGCTCCTTGAGGGCCTGCTGCACGCCGACCAGGCTGTTCCAGGAGATCTCCAGGGCGGCGACCTTCTTGGTCGCCAGCAGGTTGGCCGCGATCGAGGTGTTCTCGCCGAACTGCTGGTACTGGACGTCGGCCCCCGGCTTGAGGCCGGCCTTCTCGAGCTGGACGTTCAGCCGCGGGATCTCGCCGCCGGCCTGTTCCTTGATGGCGATGGACGACCCCTTGGGGAGGTCGCCGATCTTCTGGACCGGGCTCGAGTCCAGCACCCACAGGTCGAAGGCGTTGCCGGTCAGGAAGTCATAGACCGACCTGAAGTCGGCGTTCTGCTCGTAGCCGAGCATCGCCGGCTCGGTCACGGCGATGCCCACCTGCGCCTTGCCGGCCGCGATCTGCTGCACCACGAAGGAGCTGCCGTCGGTCTCCTCCGAAGTGACGTCCAGGCCGGCGGCTTTGAAATAGCCCTGCTCCTCGGCGATGTGGACCGGCCAGAAGGCGATCGACCGCTGGAACGGCAGCAGGATGGTGATCTTGCCCGGGTTGCCTCCGCCGCTGGAGGAGGCCTGCTGGGAGCCGTTGCCGCCGCCGCACGCCGCGACGGCCAGGGCCAGGGGGAGGGCCAGCGCGACCAGCTTCGCCCACCGGCGGCTGCGCCCGAATCGGATAGAGGCCATGGCGGTGCGCCTTCCTCTCTTCGAGATGCGCTCGCGTCGCAGGCGGCCAAGGCCGTGGCATCGATGCGGCACGGCCCGGTCGCCTCGCGGAGACGCCAGGTGAAGGTTCAACTCGGAGCAGCTCTGAGGCACGGCATGCCGGCGAAGTATCTCATCGAAGGACGCGTGGCGAAAGCACTTTTCATATCGTGGACTGCCGCCGATCGATGGGGCATGGTGTCGCCATGCGCGCACGTGGGGTCCGGCAGCGGTGAGCCAGCGCGCTGGACCGTGCCTGCGGCGAGCTGCGCGAGCGGCTCCTACGGGTCGCCGCCAACGCGCTGGAGGCCGACGCCGAGGACCTGGCGGTCGAGCCGGGGTGGATCGTCGTCCGGGGGACCGGGCGGGGCATCGAGCCGGCCACGGTCGCCGCGATGGTCCACGAGGACCGCAAGTCGCTGCCGCCCGGCATGGAGGCCAGCGCGCTGGTCGCGACCGCCAGCTACGACACCCCCTCCGAGGTGCCGGACGCCAACGGCTACGGGAACTTCGCCGCCAACTACACCTGCTCGGCGACCATCGCGGTGGTCGAGGTCGACCCGGCCACCGGCAAGATCCGCGTGCTGGACTGGTCGTCGGCGGAGGACGCCGGCCGCACGCTCCATCCGGACCTGCTCAAGGGGCAGATCCAGGGCGGCATCGCCCAGGGCATCGGCTACGCGCTCGGCGAGGACCTGCTGTTCGACTCCTCCGGCACGATGCTGAACCCGAGCATGGTCGACTACCAGGTCCCGACCGCGCCCGAGGTGCCGCCCTCCCCCTCACCCCCGAGAAGGTCCTGGAGGCGATCGACCGGGCTCGGCGAATGCAATAGATTGCACTCCAAGTGCAAGCCTGATGCTATGATCTGGAAACAAGGAGGTGGGGAAACCATGGGAAGCAGAACCATTGGCTTCGCTGTCGCCGACGAGGATCGTGCAGAGCTCGATGAGCTAGTGGAGTACTTCGGCCATGGGAACCGCTCCGCCTACCTCCGGGCCACGATCAGGGTGATGAAGTCCGTGAAGCTCGCCGAGGAGCTTCGGGACCTCCAGGCCTACGGGCAGGGCAAGCTGGCCGAGCACGGCCTGACCCTGGACGACATCCCGAGGCTCACTCGCCAGATCCTCAAGGGACAGGAGTGAGCCATCAACACCATGGTCCCGCTCGTCTACGACGTGAACGTCCTGGTGGGTGCGGCAGCCGGTGGCAACAGTCCGTTCCGGTCGTGGCCCTCGCCTCCACCGACTTCAGGTAACCCATACGCGGACTGCCTCGGCGTCGTCGTGGACGCCGCCGAGTTCGCTCTGTGGCTCTCGCCGCACCTGCTGGACAACACCGCGCGCGTGCTGGGCGAAGGTCTCGGCTGGAAACCCGACTTGATCGAGCAGTACTTGTCGGTCCTGGCACGAGTCGCTGATCACAGCGGCGGTGGCGTGGCGGATCCGCCGGCCACGGTGTTCGACTGTGCCGATCACGAGGACAACCGCGTGCTCGACCTGGCGTCGGAGGTTGGAGCGCTCCTGATCGTCTCAGAGGATGCCGACTTGACGAGCATGTCCCCTTGGCGCGGCACCCCGATCCTCCGTCCGCGTGAGTTCGTCGCCAAGGTCGACGGGATGCGCAGGCACCGACGGCGCTGAGCGCCGCGCGGAGGCGGGTGGGGCGGGCGCCGCCGCCGGGGTCGAGGACCGGGTGCCGCGGCCGGACCCGCGCCGCGGGGATCGAGCGCGCTCAGGCGCTGTAGTCGGCGCCGAGGCCGAGGCCGGCGAGCTGGCGGCGGTAGGCGATGGTCATGCGGTCGGACTGCACGTGCAGCTCGGCGGACAGGTCGAGCGGCAGCTCCTCGGGGCGCTGGCCCTCGACGATCGCCTTGTCCTCGTTCATCACCTTGCCCTCCCAGTCCATGATCTCGTGGGCGGGCACGTCGAAGTCGAAGTTGCGGCAGACGAAGAAGAACGCGCGCACCTTGCGGGCCGAGACCGGCGAGGCCACGTTGAAGACGACGTGGTAGGAGGTCTCCCACACCAGCGTGTCGGCGCCGTCCATGGGCGAGGCGTCAGGGTTGTTGGCGTTGAAGTTGTAGTCGTAGGTGAGCCCGTACTCGGTGGTGTGGACCGGGATCTCGGGGATCTCGGGCTCGGCCGCGTTGCCGAAGGTCTCCCGGTGCACGAACGGGAAGTGGCTGACGTCGAGGAAGTTGTCGACCTGGCGCGCCGCCGAGGTGTTCCAGTCCAACGGCGGCAGGGTCAGCCAGCGGTAGCCCGGGTCCTCGGCCTTCGGGAAGTCGGGCAGGCCGCGGCGGGGCTGGCCGGACAGGCAGGTCCACACCAGCCCGTAGCGCTCGCGGACGGGATAGGTGAGCAGCCGGATGTTCGGCGAGATGTGACGGCTCGCCGGCTGCGCCGGGATCCGGGTGCACTGGCCGTCTGGCCCGTAGCGCCAGCGTCGGTCGACTGGCGCCGGGTGGTCGTCACGGTGTCCGCTCCTCTCCGCGACCACGACCCCGGAACGGCTCGCTCGGCCTGCGGTCCGACTCCGATGATCCGGTCGTCGGCGACCGCAACGTAGCCGGGCGACAGGACGCGGCGGTCGGCGTCCATGGTCACCACCCGCGCGTCGCGCACGAGCAGCGAGGGAGTCACCGTCCGCTCGGTCCTCGGCACCTGCCGGCGCAGGAGGTCAGCCTGCTGATGCTGCTGGAGACGGTGCTCGGCCCGCTGTGGGCGTGGCTGATCCTCGGGCCTGACAACGGCAATCGGGAGATAGGCCGGCGGCGAGCGAGAGGGGGGCAGCTCGCTCGCCGCCGCGCCCGCCCAGGCCGGGCTGCAAGCGGTTCATGGCCCGTCAAGCCGGCATGCGGCCCGGCCGGGCAAGCGGCCATGGTGGCGCAATCCCTTCCCGAACGCCTCCCGCAGTGACCGTAGACCGCTACGCAGACTGTCGTAGGGATCGATCCAAAAGCTCGCCGGAATGGGCCAGGCCCCTCAGCCGGCGGCGGCGGCCAGGCGTGAAAGGACGCCTTCGGCTCCCAGCCCATGGCCGGCGCGGTTACCCTGGCACCGGTGGATGTCGCGAGCGCGGCGGACTCATCGCCGCAGACCAGGACCATCACCGGCCACTTCGACGTGGGCGTGCCGGACTTCGTGTACCTGCCGGTCCAGGTCCCGAGCGGGGTACGGCAGCTCGACGTCAGCTACGGCTACGACCGCCCCGCCGTGCCGCCGGGCGTGCCGGGCAACGCCCTGGACATCGGGATCTTCGACCAGCGTGGCCACGAGCTCGGTGACCACTCGGGCTTCCGCGGCTGGTCGGGCGGCTTCCGCGACAGTTTCAGCATCAGCAATTCGCAGGCCACCCCCGGCTACCTGCCCGGCCCGATCGAGCCGGGGACCTGGAACGTGGTGCTCGGGCCCTACACGGTCGCGCCGGCCGGGTTGAACTGGACGGTCCAGATCACCCTGACGTTCGGGGAGCGGGGGCCGGCGTTCGTCCCCGACTTCCCACCGACCCGCGCCAAGGGTCGCGGGCGCGCCTGGTATCGCGGGGACTGCCACCTGCACACGGTCTATTCCGACGGCAGGCGCCTGCCCGCCGAGGTCGCCGCCGGTGCCCGCGCCCGCAAGCTGGACTTCATCGTCTCCACGGACCACAACACCTCGGCCTCGCACGGGGCCTGGGGCCAGCTCGCCGGCGACGACCTGCTGATCGTCAGCGGCGAGGAGATCACCAGCCGCAACGGCCACTTCGTGGCGGCCGGCCTGCCGCCCGGGACCTGGATCGACTGGCGCTACCGTGCCCAGGACGGCGAGCTGCCCCGCTTCCTGCGCGACCTCCACCACGGCGGCGCGATCGCCGTGGCCGCCCACCCGTTCGCGCCCTGCCTGGCGTGCGCGTGGAAGTTCGGCTATGCGGGCATGGACGCCGTCGAGGTCTGGAACGGTCCCTGGACGCTGGACGACGAGGTCGCCGTCCAGCTGTGGAACGGCATGCTGGTGGAGGCCGCCCATGGCGGGCCCTGGCTGCCGGCCATGGGCAACAGCGACGCGCACACCCAGCCGCAGGTGATCGGCCTGCCCCACAACGTGGTCCTGGCCGACGACCTCACCCGCGACGACGTCCTGGACGGGCTCCGGGCCGGGCGCACCTGGATCGCCGAGTCCGCCGACGTCGACCTGACCCTCAGTGTCAGCGGCGGCGGCCGCTCGGCGGGCATCGGCGAGCGGCTCCCGGTCGCCTCGAACGTGGCGGCCACCGCCACGCTGAAGGTCGGCGGCGTGCCGAACGGCACCGTGCTGTTCATCAGCGACGAAGGCCAGACCCACGCGGAGGCGCTCCCCGCCGGCGGGACCGGGACCGTCCGCTGGCAGACCACGCCTGCCGTCGCGGCCTACGTCCGCGCCGAGGTCCGCCATCCTTCCAGCGACCCCTCCGGGGTCATCCCGGGCCCGATGGCCGCGCTCACCAACCCCATCTTCCTCGGACAGCGCTAGCGCTCGTCCCCCGACGATCCCCGGGAACCGACCGCCGTCGCGCGCCAAGCCACATCGGGCCCCGGCCGCGGCTCAGAGCCAGGCGCGGAGCTTCTTGCGGTCCAGGTTCGCCCAGGCGGCCTCCCACCCGCCGCGGGTGCGCGCGGCGGTGTCGCGCTCGACGGCGATCAGCAGGCCGGCGGCCAGGGCGCCGCGGGCGGGAGCGCGCTCGGCGGCCTTCCGCAGCCAGTCCTGGGCGACCACGGCGTCGTGGTGGTCGCCGAGGACCTCCTGGATCGCCTCGACCGCGGCGGCGAAGCGCACCGCCGGCTTCCCCACGACCGGGGCGACCGCCTCGGCCGCGTAGCGGCAGCGCTTGGCGCGGATCCGGATGCGGTGGAGCTGCGCGTCCGAGGGCTCCGGGCCGGCCTGGCGCACCTCGTTGCGCAGCTCGCGCCAGGTCTTGGCCACCTGCGGCACCAGCGGCTCGGCGGCGGGCCGGCCGCCGTCCAGCACCATCGGCCTGTTGGCCGCGGCGATCAGGTCGTCCAGCAATTTGACGTAGGCGCTCTCGCGCATCGCCGCCAGCAGCGCGGACCGCGCGGTGTCGCGCTCGCGGCCCATTCGCTCCAGCAGCCAGCCGCCGGCCTGGGCGTCAGGCTCCCCGAGCCGCTCCAGGTGCCCGCGCAGCCGCTCGATCAGCACGTCCGCGTCCCTGGCGGCGCCGAGCCGGTCGGCCAGCCATTTGGCCTGCTCCCGCAGGCCGATGGTCCAGCCCTCCTCCAGCACGGGCCGGAAGCTCCGCAGCGACGAGCGGAACCGGCGGGTCGCCACCCGGGCCTGGTGCACCCCTTCCGGGTCGGTGCCGATCCGCACGACCGGGTCATGGCGGAACAGCCGCAGGACGGCCGCGCCCAGGTCGTGGCGCACCAGCTCCTCGACCGTGGCGTGCCCGTCGAGGTCCTTCAGCAGCACCTCGGCCGGGCCGGGGTCGGAGTTCCCGAGGGCCTGCAGGTACTTGGAGGGGACCTCGACCGGCTCGGCGCCCGCCGCGCGCAGCCGCCCGATCACGCCGTCGAGCGCCCCGTCGGGAGCCTCGGCGCCGAGCTCGCTCTCGATCTCGCGAAAGCGCCGGCTGACCTGGCGGCCGTCCAGCACCGCCACGCGGTCGTCGGTCACCTCACCGAGCCGCCGGCCGTCCGCGTCGCGCAGCTCGATCGGGCGGCGGCTGGTCCGCAACCGCGCCACCGGGCCGAGCGTGGAGTCCCGCACGAACGCTCTGACCAGGTCGGTCGCCTCCCAGGGCGGCTGGTTCGCCGGCCCATCGAAGACCAGCTCCTCCCGCACCAGCATGGGCCCGTGGCCCTCGCCGGCCAGCTTGACGGTCCAGCCCTCGCCGGTCCGGTAGCGCATGCTGAGGCCCCAGCGGGCCAGCCGCAGGTCGGGGGTGTCGTAATAGGTGGTCCTGAGCTGCCTGGTCTCCAGCGGCTCGGCCACCAGGCCCCCGTCGGGATCGGCCAGATCGGGAAGCTGGAAGCCGGGCGGTGCCTCCAGCTTCGCCTCACGTTCCTGCATTGGGACCCTCCTTCCCGGCGCGGACCGGCCGCCCCGTCGATCCAGCCTAACCGCGCAACCTCCGGCGCCTACCACTCGACCAGCTTCCAGATCGCCGGCTGGAGGCGGTCGGGCTCACCGACCTCGGCGAAGATCGCGACCGCCTGCTTCAGGTGGGTCATCGCCTGGTCGCGGCGGCCGTCGGCATGCAGCAGGTCGGCGAGGTTGTTGTGCAGTGCGGCCTGGCGGTGCCGGTCGCCCTGGGCGGCGCACAGGTCGAGCGCGGCGGCGGTCAGCTCCAGCGCCAGGTCGAGGCGGCCGGTGGCGCGGTGGACCAGCGCGAGGTTGTTGAGCGCGGCCACCCGCGCGCCGGGATCCCGCAGCTTGCCGGCGTGGGCGAGGCTCTGCTCCAGGTGCTCCAGGGCCCGCTGGTGGTCGCCGGCGCTGGTGGCGAGCATGCCGACCAGGTTGTGGCACTGCGCCAGCGCCGCCTCCTCGCCGGCGACCACCGCCAGGTCGAGCGCCTGGGCGGCGAGCTCCTCGGCCTGGCCCTCGCGCCCGCGGCGGTGCGCGACCAGGCTGCGGTCGGCGACCAGTCGCGCCCGCTGCGCGTCGGCGCCCTCGCTGGGCAGCGCGGCCAGGGCGGCCTCCAGGTGCGCCTCGGCTGCCTCCCAGTCGCCGCGGCGGTGGTGGAGGCTGCCGATCCGGTGCTCGACGATGGGCAGGTCGTCCGGGTCGCAGTGGGCGGCGGCCGCCTCGTAGGCGGCCAGGGCATCGCCGTAGGCGCCGAGCAGCGTGTGCAGGTCGCCGAGGGCGAGCTGCAGGCGTGCCGCCTCGGGATGGCCCAGTGCCAGCGCGGCCTGGTAGTGGGCGACCGCTTCCCGGTTGGCGTACAGGGCGGCGGCGCGGCCGCCGGCCCGCGCGAACCACTCGGCCGCCTCGGCGTCCCGCCCGGCGAGCTGGAAATGGTGCGAGATCGAGGCCGCCTGGGAGGCCGTGGCCTCACCGCGGACCCTGCCGGTCAGCGCCTGGGCCACGCGCCGGTGCAGCAGGCGGCGGCGGGCCAGGCCGGCCTGCTCGTAGACCAGCAGGCGGACCTGCTCGTGGCTGAAGTCGTAGCTGGTGGCCAGGCCGGCCACCTCATGGATCAGGCCGAGCCGCACCAACTCCTCGATCGCGCCGATCGCCTCGTCGTCGCTGCGGCCGCTGGCCTCGCGGACGGTGTCGACGTCGAAGGACCTGCCGATCACCGCCGCGGTGGTGAGCAGCTGCCAGGCCGGCGGCGAGACCCGCTCCAGCCTGGCCTGGAGCAGCTCCCGGGCGCCGCTGGGCAGCGCCGGCAGCGGGCCGTCCTCGCCGTCGAGGGCGGCCAGGTACTCGACCACCAGCAACGGCAGGCCCTCGGTCCGCTGGTACAGCTCGTCGGCGGCCGACGCGCGGCCAGGAGCCACCGCCCGCACCAGCTCGGCGACGGACGAGCGGTCGAGGCGCGCCAGGGCGATGCTGGACGCGGTGCCGGCGCGCTGCGTCTCGGCGACCAGGCGGCGCAGGCGGTGCCCGCGCGGCACGTGCTCGCCGCGCCAGGCGGCCAGCACCAGGACCGGCGCCCGGTCCAGCCGGCGGGCCAGGTAGCCGATGGCGTCCAGGGTGGCGTCGTCGGCCCATTGCAGGTCGTCGAGCACCAGCAGCCCCGGTTGGCCGCCGCGCACCGAGGCCAGTAGCGCGCGGTAGAGGCCCTCCAGGAAGCGGCCCTGCGCTCCGGGGCCATCGGGCGCCGTGGGGATGAAAGTGGGAGGCACCAGCGGGCTCAGCTCCGGCAGCAGCCGGGCGGCCTCGGCGAGCCAGTGCGCCTCCAGCTCCTTGGCCCAGCCCTCGCCGTCGGGGCCGGCCATGGCGGCGCGGAGGCCGTCGGCCAGCGGCCCGTAGGCCACGCGCTCGCCCTCGTAGCAGCGGCAGAGCAGCGCCTTCCCGCGAGCCCCCCGGACGTGAGCCGCGAACTCCTCGGCGAGCCTGGTCTTGCCGATGCCGGCCTCGCCGGTGAGCGCGACCAGCCGGCCCCGGTTGGGGGGCGGCCGCACGCCGGCCCAGGCCTCCAGCAGCACCGCCCACTGCTGCTGGCGCCCGACCAGCGGGACCGGCGCGGGGCCCTCCGGCACGCGGCCCCGCTCCTGGAGCGCCTCCGTGGCCGTCGATGGCCCTGCGGCTGCCGCTGGCGCTCCAGCGGCGGCGGCCGGCGGCGCGGCGGCGGCCGGCGGGGGCTCGACGTGGCCCTCGATGACGGCCTGGTACAGCGCGGTGGTCTCCTCGAGGGGAGGCACGCCGAGCTCCTGGTCGAGCACGCGCACGCAGGCGCGGTACTGGCGCATGGCGGCGCCGCGCTGGCCGCTCCACGCGTACAGCCGCATGAGCTGGCGGTGGGCCGGCTCGTGGAGCGAGTCGAGCGCCAGCCACCGCTCCGCGCCGGCGATCGCCGCCTGCCAGCGACCCTGGACGGCGTACGCCTCGACCAGCCGCTGGAGCGCGCCCGCCTGTTCCCTGCGGAGCGCCTCGACCTCGGCGAGCTGCCAGTCCTCGAACTCGGGCGCGTCGCGCAGCGAGAAGCCGGCCAGGAAGTCGCCGCGGTGCAGCGCCACCGCGGCTCGCAGCGGCTCGGCGCAGGCGGCGCAGGCCCGCTCGGGGCCGTGGTCGTGGGAGTCACAGGATGCCACCAGCTCGCGGAAGCGGCGCACGTCCAGGTCCATCCCCGGCGCGATCAGCTCCAGCCCGGCGCGGTCCCCGCCCACCCGGGCGGCGCTGCCGAGCGCGTGGTTGAGTGCCGACAGGGTCCGCCGCAGGGCGGCGCGGGCGTGGGCGTCGTCGGCGTCGGGCCACAGCAGCACGGCGAGCTGGTCGCGCCCGTGGCGGCGGCCGCTGCACGCCAGGTAGGCGAGCAGCGCGACCGCCTTGCGGGTGTCGACCCGCAGCGGCATTCCCGCCACCTCGATGCGTGGCGAGCCCAGCAGCGCAACCCGCAGTCCAGTCATTGCCCCTGGATATCGCGCCTGCCATGCTGCGCGCAACACCAAACCGGACCAAGCCATTCGCCGTAACGCCGAACCGTAACGTTGCCGGAACGATCCTCCGCTACAACGGGGCCGGAGGTTGCGATGTCAAGACGGACGAAGAGGAACAGGTGGTGGGGGGCGCCCCAGCCGGAGCCGACCGACCGGGGGGCGGCCGGCTCCCTGGCGCGCCCGCCCGCCAGCATGGCCGAACCGGAGATCGCTCCGAACGACCCGCTGCTGGCCTACTTCTCCGGCGCCCACTCCACGGTCGACCTTGACACGCTCGACCTGGACTCCCCGGCGCTGGAAGCGCTGCGCGCGGAGGGCACGCGCCTGGTGGTTCCGCTGGTCAGCCAGGGTGAGCTGATCGGCCTGCTGCGTCTCGGGCCGCGCCGGAGCGAGCAGGAGTACTCCCACGACGACCGCAAGCTGCTGGACGACCTGGCCGCCCACGCGGCCCCGGCCGTGCGGGTCGCGCAGCTCGTCCGCCAGCAGCAGGCCGAGATCCGCGACCGGGAGCGGATCGAGCAGGAGCTCAAGGTCGCCCAGCTCATCCAGCAGCAGTTCCTGCCGCGCGAGCTGCCCGACCTGCCCGGCTGGCACGTTGCCGCCTACTATCGCCCGGCCCGGGCGGTCGGTGGCGACTTCTACGACTTCATCGACCTGCCCGACGGCAAGGTCGGGATCGTGGTCGGCGACGTCACCGACAAGGGCGTGCCGGCGGCGCTGGTGATGGCGACCACCCACACGGTGCTGCGGGGCGAGGCGCTGCGGCTGGTCGCCCCCGGCGAGGTGCTCAAGCGCGCCAACGAGCTGCTACTCGACGAGATGCCCCCGAACATGTTCGTCACCTGCCTGTACGCGGTCCTCGACCCGGCCGCCGGCATGCTCCGCTTTGCCAACGCCGGACACAACCTGCCGAACCTGCGCAGCCAGGACGGCGTCACCGAGCTGCGCGCCGCCGGCATGCCGCTGGGGCTGCTGCCCGACATGGACTACGAGGAGCACGAGGCAACGCTCGGGCCGGGCGACAGCCTGCTGCTGCACTCCGACGGGCTGGCCGAGGCCCACTCGCCGGACGGCGAGATGTTCGGCTTCCCGCGGCTGGCCAAGCTGTGCGGCGAGCGCGACGGCGGTGAGGCCCTGATCGACCTGCTGCTCGCCGAGCTGGCCGCGTTCACCGGCCAGGGCTGGGAGCAGGAGGACGACATCACCCTGGTCACCCTCCAACGCCGGGCCGGCGGCGCCGTCGCCGAAGCCGCCGGCGCGGAAGCGGCCGCCGCGGCCGACGATCGGGTCCTCGACGAGTTCGAGGTGCCGAGCGAGATCGGCAGCGAGCGTGCCCCCGCCGAGCGGGTGGCGCGCGCCGTGGCCCCGCTGGACCTGCCGGCCTCCCGGATGGAGCAGCTCAAGACCGCCGTCGCGGAGACGATCATGAACGCCGTCGAGCACGGCAACAGCGGCCGCCCGGAGCTGCCGGTGGCGATCCGCGTGACCGCGTCCGAGACCGACCTGGAGGTGGCCATCACCGACCAGGGCGGGGACCGCCCGATCGCGGAGTCGGTCGATCCCGACCTGGAGGCCAAGCTCACCGGCGAGCAGGGGCCCAGGGGCTGGGGGCTGTTCCTGATCCGAAACATGGTGGACGACCTGCGCATCTCGAGCGACCGGCTGCACCACACGGTCCACCTGGTCATGCACCTGCATGACGGTAACGCCAGAAGGAAGGTGGCAGATGACAGCGAATGAGCCGAAGGTGGCGGTCCGCCGCCGCGGCGACGTCGCGGTCCTCGACATCGTCGGCGACATCGACCGTACCGCCGATACGCCGCTGCAACAGGCGTACGACCAGGCGGTCACGGACGGCGGCCAGGCCGTGCTGCTGAACTTCGGCGAGGTCGGCTACATCAACTCGACCGGCATCGCGGTGATCGTCAGCCTGCTCGCTCGCGCCCGCAAGGAGCGCCGCGTGATCAGCGCCTACGGACTGACCGAGCACTACCGGCACATCTTCAGTATCACCCGACTGTCCGACTTCATCGGCATCTACCAGGACGAGGACACCGCGATGGGCTCCGCCGGCGCCAACGGGGCGCCCGCGGCGAGAGGGGGGGCGCAGTGAACCAGAGGATCCAGAAGAACGCGACCATGGACGTTCGCCAAGTGAACGGCGCGGTCAGCGTGGTGGACATCCGGGGCGACGTCACCGCCGCCAGCGAGACGGCGCTGGGCGAGGCCTACGCCGCGGCCAGCACCCCGACCACCGCGGCCGTCGTCCTCAACTTCAGCGGGCTCGAGTACATGAACAGTGGTGGCATCGGGATGCTGGTGACCCTGCTGGTCCGGGCCAACCGCCAGCGCCAGCGCCTGCTGGCCTACGGCCTCAACCAGCACTACCGGCAGATCTTCGAGCTGACCCGCCTGGACGAGGCGATCGGCATCCACGACAGCGAGGACGCGGCGGTGGCCGCCGTCGACGCGCGCTGATCCGAGAGGAGCTCCAGATGACCACCCAACCGGCGCAGCCGGGCAACGGTGAGCAGGCCGACCTGAGCCCACGCGACGCCGCCAACTGGGCCAAGCACGTGGCCACCCTGCGGCTCGGCGAGGTGCCCGCCGAGGCCATCAACCTGAACGTCACCGGCAAGCGGGTGGTCGGACCGATCCAGGGCTTCGGCAAGCTCTGGCAGAAGACCTACCGGGTCGAGCTGACCGGCCTCCAGACCAACCCCACCGAGGTGATCGCCACCTGGAAGCAGGCGTTCGGCAGCTTCTGGCCGAAGTCGGGCCGCTTCTACGGGCCGCTCACCAGCATCGCCCCCGGCGACGTGGCGCTGCTGAACCTCGACGTGGGGGCCGGCGCCAAGCTGTCCACCGGGATCCTGGTCCTGTACGCCGACGACGAGTCGTTCACCTTCATGACCCCGCAGGGGCACATCTTCGCCGGCTGGATCACCTTCAGCGCGGCACAGAGCGAGCCGGACGGGGTCACCGCCGCGCAGGTGCAGCTCCTGCTGCGCGCCAACGACCCCATCTACGAGCTGGGCATGCCGATCGCGATCTCACGCAAGGAAGACCGCTTCTGGCAGCAGACGCTCACCAACCTGGCGCACCATCTCGGCGTGGCCGACCCGGTGGTGACCACCGTGGCGGTCTGCGTCGACCGCAAGCGCCAGTGGGGCAACGCGCGCAACGTGTGGCACAACGCGGGCGTCCGCACCGCGTTGTACATGGCCGGCGCGCCCCTGCGGGCCTTCCGCCGGTCCCCGGGCGGCGGGCAGGACGAGGCGCGTGAGCGGCAATGACCTCGACGCGGTGGTCGTCGGCGCCGGCCCCAACGGGCTGGCGGCCGCGATCACCCTGGCCGGCGCCGGGCGCTCGGTGCTGGTGCTGGAGGCAGGCGCCACCCCGGGAGGGGGCTCCCGCACCGCCGAGCTGACCCTGGCGGGATTCCATCACGACGTCTGCTCGGCGGTGCACCCGCTGGCATTGGCCTCGCCGTTCCTGCGCGGGCTGCCACTGGAGCGCCACGGCCTGGAGATGGTGCAGCCGCCGGCCGCGCTGGCCCACCCGCTGGACGACGGCTCCGCCGCGGTGCTGGAGCGCTCGCTGGAGGCGACGGCCGGCTCGCTCGGCGAGGACGGCGCCGCCTGGCAGCGGCTGCTCGGCCCGCTCGCCCGCGACGGGCTCGACCTGGCCGAGGCCGTCCTCGACCCGCTGCGGCTGCCGCGGCACCCCCTGGAGCTGGCCAACTTCGGCCGTAACGCCATCCGCGCGGCCGCGCCGCTGGCCAGGGCGCGCTTCCGCGGCCAGCGGGCGCGCGGGCTGCTGGCCGGGGTCGCCGCGCACGCGATGCTGCCACTGGAGCGGCTGACCACCGCGGGGTACGGGTTGCTGATCGCCGCGCTCGGCCACATCGTCGGCTGGCCGCTGCCGCGTGGCGGCTCGCAGGCGATCATCGACGCGCTGGTCGCCCACCTCCGCGAGCTCGGCGGCGAGGTGGTCTGCGGCCAGGAGGTCCGGACCCTGGCGGAGCTGCCGCCCGCCCGGACGGTCCTGCTGGACGTGACCCCGCGCCAGCTCCTGCGCATCGCGGGCGAGCAGCTTCCCGCCCGCTACCGGCGGCGCCTGGAGCGCTACCGCTACGGGCCCGGCGTGGTCAAGGTCGACTGGGCGCTGGACGCGCCGATCCCCTGGAAGGCCTCGGGCTGCGACCAGGCCGGCACCGTGCACCTCGGCGGCACCCTGCCGGAGGTCGCCGCCGCCGAGGCGGCGGTCGCGCGCGGCGAGCACCCCGAGCGACCGTTCGTGCTGCTGGCGCAGCCGAGCCGCTTCGACCCCACCAGGGCACCGGAGGGGCGGCACACCGCCTGGGCCTACTGCCACGTGCCGCACGGCTCCACCCTCGACGCCGAGATCACCGCCGGCCGAATCGAGGCCCAGGTCGAGCGCTTCGCGCCCGGGTTCCGCGAGCGGGTGCTCGCGCGGCACGTCCTCGGCCCCGCCGCGCTGGAGCGCTACAACGCCAACTACGTCGGCGGCGACATCAACGGCGGCCTCCAGGACCTGCGCCAGCTCGTGACCCGCCCGGTCGCCAGCCTGGATCCCTGGGCCACCCCGCTGGACGGCGTGTACCTGTGCTCCTCGTCCACCCCGCCCGGCGGCGGCGTCCACGGCATGTGTGGCCACCTGGCCGCCCGAGCCGCGCTGCGACGATGGCCGCGCTGAGTGCCCGCCCGGTGCGGCTGGCCTGGTCGCTGTGCGGTCTCGCCGTCGGGCTGGCGGTCGCCAGCATGGCGCTTGCCGGTGTCAACGGCGAGTCCCCGAGAGGTGGCGAGCTGGCTGGGCTCCTGGACCAACGTGCCGGGGATCGTGCTGGCGACCGTCTTCCTGCCGTTGCTGTTCCCCGACGGCCATCTCGCGACGCGCCGCTGGCTGCCGGTCGCCTGGCTCGGCGCCGCGATCGCGGTCGTCCCCACCGCCATCCTCGCCATCGCGTACTGGCCGGACCGCGGAACGGCGCTGGTCACCGAGACGGGTGACCAGTCGGCGCTGGTGAGCAGCATGTTCGCGGTCGCGGTCGGGGGCGCGCTCCTGCTGACCGCCGCCGCCGCTACGACGCCGCCAAGACCATCGACGCCTTCGCCGCCCGGCTGCGCCAGCAGATCGACCTGCAGGCGCTGACCACCGAGCTGCTGGCGGTGGTCGACCACACCATGCAACCCGCCAGCGTGTCGCTGTGGCTGCGCCCACAGGACTCGCCCGGCAACCGCCGGCCGCCTCCAGCCTGAGTGTTCGGCTACCGTGGAGGGCCACCGCAGGCTCGAAACGCTTGGAGTCGGTCATGGACTACTGGACCCCAGGGAGCGCGCTGGTCGTCGTGGCGCACCCCGATGACATCGAGTTCAGCTGCGCCGGGACGGTGGCGCGCTGGGCCCACGAGGGCGCCAAGGTGACCTACGCGCTGCTGACCAACGGGGCGGCCGGGTCCACCGACCCGGAGATGACCCGCGGTCGGCTGACGTCCCTCCGCGAGGCCGAGCAGCGCGCGGCCGCCAAGGTCGTCGGCGTGGAGCGGGTCGAGTTCCTCGGCTACGAGGACGGGCTGCTGGAGCCCACCCTGGAGGTCCGCGAGCAGATCGTCCGGCTGATCCGCCGGGTCCGCCCCGAGGTGGTGGTCACCACCGACCCGACCACCCGCTACTTCGCCGAGCAGTACATCAACCATCCCGATCACCGGGCGGCCGGCGAGGCGACCCTGGCGGCGGTGATCCCGGGGTCCGACACCCGGCTCGCCTATCCGGAGCTGCTGGACGAGGGCCTGGAGCCGGTCAAGCTGACCGGCGTCTGGCTGATGATGAACGCCGACCCCAACCTGATCGTGGACGTCAGCGACTTCATGGACAAGAAGGTCGAGAGCCTGCGCTGCCACGTGAGCCAGATCGACGACCACCCGTCCAGCGAGGACATCGGCTGGGTGTACGGGATGGCCGAGTTCCAGGCCAGTGACCAGCCGTTCCGCTACGGCGAGGCCTTCAGGGTCTTCCGCTTCGACCAGCCGTGGGAGCCGGCGGCGCAGTGAGCCGGGTGCCGACGAACTCGGTGGCCACCGTCTCGGACTGGGACCGGCCCGCGCGAGGGTGCGGGGGCTATTGGCGGCCGTCGTCGTCGCGTTCGACGTGGAGGCCGGGCTCCGGCTCGGGCGGGGGCTCGTCGACGTCCTCGTCGCCGGCGTGCTGCTCCTCCGGGGTGATGTCGGCGTCGTCGAGCACCTCGTAGGGGTGGCCGGCGGGGCCCAGCGCCTCGCCCTCGTCCCCCAGGTCGAACTCGCCGGCCTCGACCGCGGCCGCCTCCTCCACGGTGAGCTCGCTCAGCGGGTCTGCCTCCAGCCGCTCGTCGGGGATCGGCCGGCCGCTGCGGACCGAGCGGCCGTACTCTCCCGCGTCCAGGCGCGCCTCCGCTCGCCGCAGAGCCGCCCAGCGGTCGCGCACGAGCTGGTCGACGGCCAGGCCGGTCTCGTCGACGTTACGCCGGTCCGCGTCGTCGACGTCGTCGCCGACGCCGTCCTCTGGGTAGCCCGCCTCCTGCTCCTCCGCCCCGGCCGCCAGCAGCCGCCGGAGCCGGGCCCGCTCCTCGTCGAGCAGCGCCCGTGCACGCGCCTGGTCCATGCTCGCCTCCCTGACTCTCCAAGCCCGGAGCCGCCCGCGGGCATGCGCCACCGGCGGCTCTCTGCTCCATTGTCGTCACTTTCGCGGGCCGCTTCACAGCCCGCGACCGGCAGGAGCCAGGCAGTTACTGCCGCGCCGCCGGCTGGGGGGCGGTCGCCGGGGCCTGCTCGGCCTCCGCGGCGGGAGCCGGCTGCGCCTGCCGCCGCGGCTGCGGTTGCTGCGGCTGCTGCGCGGCGTCGGGCTGGCGGGAGGACAGCATGCGCAGGATCAGCGTACGTCACGCGGTCTGGGCGCTCGACGCCGAGGTGAGGTCGTAGACGGTGGTCCCGCCCACGGTGGTGGCGGTGAAGTTCTGCTCGACCCAGCTGGAGATCTCGCTGGCCGTGCTGGACCCTCCGCCACCGCCGAACCCGCCGCCGCCGAAGCCGCCGCGGCCCAGCCCGCCGTCGGCGATGAAGTAGTGGATCTTGCCCTCGCTGACGTACTGCTGGAACTGCTGGAGCGTTGGCGCGGGATCGGTGCCGTTGAACCCGCCGATGGACATCACCGGGTCGCCGGTGGCGAGCTGGATCCCCGCCGCGGAGTTCGACCGGACCGCCGCCGCGACCCAGGTGTAGTCCTGGCTGTTCCGCTGGAGCAGGGCGACCAGCTCGGCGCTGGGCGTGCCGGCGTTGAGCAGCCCGCCGACGCCGCCGGCGCCACCACCCCCGAGCCCGCCCTGGCCGCCAAAGCCGCCCTGGCCACCCAAGCCGCCCTGGCTGCCCTGTCCGCCCAAGCCGCCCTGTCCGCCGAAGCCGCCGAACGGGGTCCCGCCGCCCCCGCCGAAGGCGCCGCCGCGCCCGCCGCCCCTGGGGCCGAAGCCGACCGCGACGGTGGGCCCGGCCGAGGGAATCGCGCCGCTGTGCGGGGTCGCGGCGGTGTCGATCGCGTAGGCGGCCGGGCCGAGCAGCGCCACCAGCAGGCCGGCCGCCACCACGGCGGCCACCTCGGCACGCCGCAGGGCCGGCAGCGCGACCAGCAGCGCCGCCACGCCGAGCCCAGCGATCAGCACCAGCGGCCCGATCCACGGGTAGAAGTCGGGGCTGCGCTGCAGCAGCGCGAACGACCACACGCCGGTGAGCGCCACGGCCCCGGCCAGGACGAGCCGCGCCCAGATCTGCTGGCGGTAGCGCCAGAGGGTCGCGGCGCCCATGCCGACCAGCGCGCCGATCGCCGGCGCCAGCGCCACCGTGTAGTAGGGGTGGAAGATGCCCTTCATGAAGCTGAAGACCAGGCCGGTCACCAGCAGCCATCCGCCCCAGAGCAGGAAGGCCGCCCGGGTCCGGTCGGTACGGTGCGCCCGCCTGGTGATCCACAGCCCGACCCCCAGCAGCAGCAGCGCGGCCGGCAGCAGCCATGCGACCTGGCCGCCGATATCGCTCTCGAACATCCTGGTCCAGCCGGTGACGCCCCAGCCGTTGCCGCCGCCGACGCTGCCGGTCTCGTTGCCGGTGATGCGGCCGAACCCGTTGTAGCCGAAGATCAGGTTCAGCACGCTGTTGTTCTGCGATCCGCCGATGTAGGGCCGGTCGGCGGCGGGGATCAGCTGGACGATCGCCACCCACCAGCCCGCCGACACCACCAGGGCGACCCCGGCCGCAAGCAGCTGGCCCAGGCGGCGCCGCAGCGAGGTCGGCGCCGCCAGCAGGTAGACAAGCCCGAACGCCGGCACCACCAGCAGCGCCTGGAGCATCTTGGTGAGGAAGCCGAAGCCGACGAACGTGCCGGCCGCCACCAGCCAGCCGGTGCGGCCGCGCTCCAGCGCCCGCACGGTGGCGTACGCGCCCAGCGCCAGCAGCAGCGTCAGCAGCGCGTCCGGGTTGTTGAACCGGAACATCAGCGTGGCGACCGGGGTGAGCGCCAGCACCGCGCCGGCCAGCAGCGCGGCCGCCGGCGAGAACCAGCGCCGCACGGTCGCGTAGAGCACCCCGACCGTGGCCACACCGGCCAGCGCCTGCGGCACCAGCAGAGTCCAGGCGTTCACCCCGAAGACGCGGGCCGCCAGCACCGACGGCCACAGCGCGAGCGGCGGCTTGTCGACGGTGATGAAGTTCGACGCGTCGGAGGAGCCGAAGAACATCGCCTTCCAGCTCTTGGTCCCCGCCTGGACCGCCGCCGAGTAGAAGGAATTGGCGTAGCCGGAGGCGCCCAGGCCCCACAGGTAGAGCAGCGCGGTCGCCGCCAGCAGCGCCAGCAGCGCGGGCCGCACCCAGACGGGGTCGGCTTCCCTGCCGCGCAGCAGGCGCCGCCAGCGTTCGGACGCCATCGTCGAGCTGCGCCCGCGCTGCCAGACGCGCTCGATCGGGTTGGGGATCGGGCGCGACGGGTGGAACACCCAGTCGCGCAGCAGTAGGAAGCGCAGGAAGGCCGCGACGAGGTTGGCCGCGACCAGCACGGCGACCTCGAGCGCCCGGGATGCGCGGGGCGCCGCGGCGTGCATCGCGTCCAGGGCGCCCGCCGTCAGGGCGAGCGCGAACGCGAACACGGCCAGCCCCTGGAGCTGGTGGCGGAGCGCGCCCACCGCGCCGCGGACCGAGAAGGTCCAGCGGCGGTTGGCCGCGGTGTTGGCGACCGCGGTCGCCAGCAGCGCCGCGCCGTTGGCGCCCTGCGCGCCCAGCGGCGCGCGCAGCGCCAGGTACAGCACCAGGTAGGCGAGCGTGCTGGCGACGCCGACGAGCGCGAAGCGCACCAGGTCGCGGCCGAGCCGGGCGATGCCGCGCAGGTCGGCGACGGCGGTGGCCAGAAGGTCGACCCGCGAGTCGGGGTCGTCGACCCAGTCGACCGGCACCTCGTGGATGCGCAGGCCGGACCGTTCGGCGAGCACCAGCAGCTCGGTGTCGAAGAACCAGCCGTCATCGCGGACCCTGGGCAGCAGCCTTCGGGCCGCGTCGGCGCGGATGGCCTTGAACCCGCACTGGGCGTCCGAGAAGCGGCTGCCGAGCGTGGCGTGCAGCAGCAGGTTGTAGCAGCGCGAGATGAGCTCCCGCTTGGGACCGCGGACCACCCGGGCGCCACGCGAGAGGCGGCTGCCGATCGCCAGGTCGCTGTGGCCGCTGACCAGCGGGGCGACCAGCGGCAGCAGCGCCTCCAGCCCGGTGGACAGGTCGACGTCCATGTAGGCCAGGACCGCGGCCGGGCTGGCGCCCCAGACCGTGCGCAGCGCGCGGCCGCGGCCCTTCTGGTCCAGGTGCACTGCCCGGACGTGCTCCAGCTCGCCGGCCAGCCGCTGCGCCAGCGGCCAGGTGCCGTCGGTGCTGGCGTTGTCGGCGATGGTGACCTGGTAGTCGAACGGGAACGAGCTGCACAGGTAGGCGTGGAGCCGGCGGACGCACCGCTCGAGATCCTGCTCCTCGTTGTAGACCGGCACCACCACCTCGACGGTTGGCCGGTCACCGTCCAGCATCATGACTCCCTCTCCGTGCAAGGCTGTCGTCGATTCGTCCGGGCTCAGGTGGTCGACCCACTCCGGAGCTGCTGCACCACCGTCATGGCCTTGTCGATCGGGATGGCGAAGTCGATGTTCTGGGCGGTGGTGTTCTGGGTCGACGCCGCCGCGGCGGAGTTGATGCCGATCACCTGGCCGGCCGCGTTGACCAGCGGACCGCCGGAGTTCCCGGAGCTGATCGCCGCGTCGGTCTGGATCAGGCCGGTCATCTGGCCGCTGTCGGTGTCGATGGAACGGTTGAGCGCCGAGACGATCCCGCTGGTGACGGTCGGGCCGCCCTGCAGCGCCAGCGCGTTGCCGATGGCCACGACGTCGTCACCGACGGCCATCTCCGAGGACTTGCCGATGGTCACGGTGGGAAGGCCGCTCGCGCCGGTGATCTTGAGCAGCGCCAGGTCGGCGCTGGTATCGATGCCGACCAGCGTGGCCGTCCTCGACTGCGACTCGCCGTTGAGCGTGACCTTGATCGAGCTGGCGCCGTTGACGACGTGCGCGTTGGTGAGCACCTCGCCGTCAGAGGTCAGGATGATGCCGCTGCCGGCCGCGGTGCTCGCGAACGGGCCCTGGTTGGTGGACGCCTGGATGCTGACGACCGCGGGCTCGACCTTGGCGACCACCTGGGCGACGTCCAGCGAGTCGCCGGCGAGCTGCGAGGACGAGGCCGTCTGCACCACCGTCGTGCTCGAGGTCGGGGACGGCTCCAGCTCCCGCGTCACGACCCCTCCGGCCGAACCGGCGACCAGGGCGACCCCGAGGAACGCCGCCGCGATCCGCCACGGCCTGCGCCGCCGCGGGGGCGGTGGTGGGGTGGTCTGCTCCGGTGGGGTCCAGGCCGGCGGTGGGCCGGGCGCCCAGGGTTCGGCTTCCGGCGCCGGTGGGTCGAGTACGGCTGACTGTTCGAGGGTTGGCATGGCGTGCCTCCGATTCTTGGTCTCCCCTGTCACGAGCCATGCTCGCGACCTGGGGTAAGGCCGCCTCATGAGCCGTTCGAGAAGCAGTCAAGAATCGGCGGGCGGAGGCTCCGCGTGCCGGGATTCCGCCGGCGGGAGCTCGACGGTGAAGACCGCGCCGCCGTCGGGATGGTTGGCCGCGCTGACGCTGCCGCCGGCGTCCTCGACGATCTGCCGTACGATCGCCAGGCCGAGGCCGGAGCCGGGCAGGCTCCGCGCCTCCACCGCCCGGTGGAAGCGGTCGAAGACGCGCGGGAGCTCCTCGGGGCCGATCCCCGGCCCGTGGTCGCGGACCTGGAGCCCGCCCGGACCGACGGTCACCTCGATGGGGCTGCCGTCGGGGCTGAACTTGACCGCATTGTCGAGCAGGTTGCCGACCGCGCGCAGGAGCTGCTGCGGCCTGGCCAGCACCGTCGCCGGCCGCGCGTCGACCAGGATGGTCCGCCCGCTGCGGTGCCGCGCCCGGTCGACGGCGCGCTCCACGAGCTGGTCCAGCGCGAGCGTCTGCTCCGGCTCGTCGTCGTGGCGGTCGACGGCCAGCGCCACCAGCTCCTCGACCAGCGAGGACAGCTCCCGCAGCTCGCTGTCGAGGTCCGCCAGCACCTGGCCGCGGGGCCCCGCGGCCAGGTCGGGATGACGTCGCAGCGTGTCGATGTTGGCGCGCACGCTGGTCAGTGGCGTGCGCAGCTCGTGGCCGGCGTCCTGGACGAGGCGCTGCTGCTGGTCCCTCGAGCGGGTCAGCGCCGCCAGCATGGAGGCGAACGCCCTGGACAGCCTGCCGACCTCGTCGCGCCCGCCCGGCGGGACCTCGATGTCCAGCCGGCCGCTCGCGGCGATGGTGTCGGCGGCCGCGCTGAGCTTGGTCACCGACTGGGTCGTGCGCCTGGCGATGAGCACGCCCGCCGCGGCGGCCAAGGCGATGATGACCAGGCCGACCAGGATCGAGCGGTCGCGGACGGAGTCCAGGACGCGGTTGGTCTCGGCCAGGCTGCGCCCGAGGATGATCTGGCCCCCGGGACGCGGCAGGGCCACGACACGGTAGGGCTGGCCACCGAACGTCTCGGTCCACGGGCGGGAGACCTCGTGGGGGCCGTGGGGACCTCGTTCGGCGCCGAGGTCGACCGGCGTGGCGGGGCGAGGGGTGACGTCGACGCCCGGCTGGTTCAGGGGCAGGTTGGACGGTCCCGCTGAGACGATCACCTGCCCGCTGGAATCGAGGCACTGGACGATCAGGCCGGCGAGCGGGCCGCCGAGCATGCGGATCGCGTCCTCCCCGCCCTGGGCCAGAGACTCGCAGATATCGTCGCCGGGGGGAGCCTTCCGCGCCGAGTCGAGCAGGCTCGCGTCGACCTGGTTGCGAAGGCCCTGGTCGGTGGCCGCGTAGCTGATCACCGCCACGGCGACCACAGACAGCGCCGCCAGCACCGCCAAGGCGATGGCAAGGCGGGCCCGGAGCGTCATGGCGCCCGCAACGTGTAGCCGACGCCGCGGACGGTGTGCAGCAGTCGCGCCTCGCCGGCGGCCTCGGTCTTGCGGCGCAGGTAGCCGACGTAGACCGACAGTGCCTTGGACTCGGGGCCGAAGTCGTAGTTCCAGATGCGCTCGTAGATGGTGGAGTGGCTGAGCACGATCCCGGCGTTGCGCACCAGCAGCTGCAACAGGTCGAACTCGGTCTTGGTCAGCTCCAGCTCGCGCTCGCCGCGCCAGGCCCGCCGGGCGGCCTCGTCCATGCGCAGGTCGGCCACGCGCAGCACCTGCTCCGGCTCGTCGTAGCTGGCCCGCCGCAGCAGCGCCCGCACACGCGCGAGCAGCTCGTCGAGCGCGAACGGCTTGGGCAGGTAGTCGTCGGCGCCGGCGTCCAGGCCGGCGACGCGGTCCGACACCTCGGTGCGGGCGGTCACGATCAGGATCGGAGTCCGGTCCTTGCGCGCCCGCAGTCGCTGGCACACGGTGAGCCCGCCCACGTGGGGCATCATCAGGTCGAGCACCAGCACGTCGGCCGGCTCCTCGGCGATCGCGTCGAACACGCCCGACCCGTCGGCGACGGCGCGGACCTGGTAGCCCTCCAGCTCCAGCGCGCGCGTCAGCGCCTCGCGCGTGGCGCGGTCGTCTTCGGCGAGCAGGACGCGACTGGGCATGGCACCCACAGTATCGGGCGGCGCCGTTATCGGAACGGCCAGCTCATGCATGCGAGAACACCAGCAGGAACTCGATCTGGCCGTGGTCGTCGGTGCTGACCGGGCCGAAGCTCGGGTTGGGGATGTTCCAGTCGGCGAAGGTGACCGGGATCTGGCCGCTGACCCGGATGGTGTCGCGGCTGCGCTGCGCGGTCAGGTTCACCGTGACCGTCCGGGTGGTCCCGTGCAGCGTCAACCGGCCCGTTGCCTTCACGGTGAGGTTGGTGCCCTCGGCGGGGATGGACGGCAGCTCGATCGGGGAGGAGAGCGTGAAGGTCGCGGTCGGATGGGTGGAGGTCTGCATGATCCGCTGCCGGAACTGGTTGTCCCGCTGGGACTGGTCGCTCTGGACGCTGGTCAGGTCGACCGAGAAGCTCGCGCTGGTGACCGTGGTGCCCTGGATGGCCATCTGACCGGTCACCTGGGAGGTGCGGCCGACGGCCTCGTGGTCCTGCCCGAAGAGCACCTCGTTGACGCGGTAGCCGGCCTGCGAGCCGCTGGTCACCTTCCAGTCGCCGCTGACGGTGCCGCTGGCCGACCCGGTCGAGCCGGTCGTGCCGGTCGGCTGCGTGCTGGACGGGCTGGCGGCCACGACGAACGGCCGCGGGGCCTGGCCCTCCACGAAATTGATGTAGACGAACGGGCCGGCCACGGCCAGCACCACCACAACGGCCCCACCGGCCGCCAGCCAGCGCCAGCGGCGCGGTCCAGCGAATGCGCTCATCGGTCTCCTCCTCCTCGGATGCGGGCAGATCGTGCGCCGCGGAGGTGAGGAAAAGGTAAGAACCGTCCGAGAGTCGTTCGAGAACCGCGAAGCCAGGCGCCCGACGGGGTCGCGGCCGGAGGCGCCGCCGACCCGCGTCAGGCGCGCTCGGGGGAGCCCCGGCCGGCCTGGATCAGGCGCTTGGCCAGCGCGGTGCCGAGCCGGTCGGCGGCGGCGCGGTCGAGCAGGTTGCCGGCGGCGTCGGTGACGTGGAACAGGTCGACGGCCTGGCCCCCCTCGCCGCCGACGCGGGCCAGCCGCACGTCGATGCGCTGGCTGGCCAGTTCCAGCAGCAGCTCGTAGAGCAGCCCGGGCCGGTCGGGCGCCTGCACGTGGACCGCGCTGTGCCAGGGCGAGGCGTCCGCGTCCACCCGCACCAGCACCGGCCCGTCCGGCGGGGGGCCCGCGCGGCTCCAGGCCGCCAGCACGGCGTCCCGGTCCGGCGCCGCCACCAGCGACTGGCGCACGGCGCGCTCGATCCGCTCGCGCTGGGACGGCCCGGGCGAGCCGGTCACGTGGAAGACGTCGACCACCAGCCCGTCCGGCCAGGTCGAGGCCTCCGCCCGCACGATGTCCAGGCCGCAGCCCGACAGCTCCCCGGCGAGCCGGGCGAGCAGCCCCAGCCAGTCGCGGGCGACCACGTCGACCCGCCAGCGGCCGGTGTCCTCGCCTCCCTCGCCGGTGACGGCCACGCGCAGCTCGTGCCTGCCGGGTGGCGGTTGCGCCAGCTCCAGGTGGGCAGCGATCACCTCCGGCGGGTGCGCCAGCAGGTACCGGCGCGGAGCGCTGGCCAGCCAGCCGGCGCCGCGCGGGCGGAGCCGGGCGTTGGTCGCCCGCTCCGCGTCCGCGCGGCGCCGGCGGAGCAGGTTCTCCGCCACCCGGTCGGTCAGGCCCGGCTCGGCCATGGCGGCCAGCACCACCCGCAGCAGCTCGTCCAGCAGCGCCCGGCGCCAGTCCTCCCACTGGCCGGCCTCGCCCTGCTCGGCCAGGGCCAGCAGGTAGGCGGCGCGCGCCCGCTCGGGGCTGCCCAGGCGGGCGGCCAGCTTCAGCACCTGCTCCTCGTCCTGCGGGTCGACGTGCACCGCCGCCAGCGCCAGGTCCGAGTCCTCGCCGACCAGGCCGGCGACCGCCTGCTCGTCGCCGGCGCCGAGCCCGAGCCGCGCGGCGGTCCGCCGGGCGAGCGCCACGGTGGCGGCGCTCCCCCCGCGCTGTGGCTGCCCGACCGCCCGCACCAGGCCGGCCAGCAGCAGGTTGTCGGGCCGCTCCAGCGCAAGCCACACCGAGGCGGCGGCCGGGTCGTGCCTGGGCTCGGCCAGCCGCGCCAGCGCGGCCACCTGCTGCCAGGGCAGCTCCGACCTGCCGTCGCCTCGCCGCTGGCGCGCGTCGGCCAGCTCCGGAAGGTAGCGGCGCAGCAGCCCGGTCTGCTCCAGGAAGCTCCAGGAGCCGTGCGTCCCCGCCCGCATCAGCGCCCGCAGCTCCGCCAGCAGCGCCGGGGACCAGGCGACCGCCGTGCCGTCGCCGGTCCCCAGCCATGCCAGCAGGCGCTGGCCAGGCGGGGCGGCCCCGGCCAGCCGGGCGGCGCGCAGCCCCAGCAGGGCGCGCGACCCCGCCGGCGGCTCCCCGGTGAGGTCCACCACGCCCGCGCGGACGGTCAGCTCACCGGCCGGGCCGAGTGGCGCGGCGGGGACGGGAGCGGGCGCCGCCCGGCGGTGGCGGGCGACCCGCCAGCGCAGCAGCGGCGGGGTCGCGAAGGTGGTGATCAGGACCACCAGCAGCAGCGCGGCGTAGGAGCTCTGGTCGATCACGCCGACGCGCAGGCCGATGCTCGCGAAGATCAGCCCGACCTCGCCACGGGGCAGCATGCCGAGCCCGATCAGCGTCATGTCCATGCCGCTGCCGGCGGCGGCCAGTCCGGCGAGGACCTTGCCGACCACCGCGATCACCAGCAGCAGCCCGCTGAGCGCCAGCACGCGCGGCTTCAGCAGCGCCGCGGGGTCCGCCTCGATGCCGATCTGGAGGAAGAACACCGGCACGAACACGTGCGCGATCGGGGCCAGGCTGGTGCCGATCGACGCGCGGGTGCGCGAGCGGGCCAGGACCACCCCGGCGACGAAAGCGCCCACGATCGGCGCCAGCTCGACCAGGTCGGCGAGGCGCGCGAAGCCGAGCGTGAAGGCCAGCGCCAGCGCGATCAGCGTGCCCTCCGAGCGCGCCAGCCGCTCGATCTGATGGAACAGCGGCGGCGCCAGCCGGACGCCGGCGGCGACCCCGACCACCAGGAAGCCGATCGCCGCGCCGACCACCGACAGCAGCTCGAACGGTCCCACCGAGCCGCCTTCGACCAGCCGCACCATGACCGTCAGGATGACCAGGCCGATGACGTCGTCGGCGACCGCCGCGCCGAGCACGGTGCGCGCCTCGGCGCGGGACAGGGCGCCGAGGTCGCCGAACACGCGGGCGGTGATCCCGACGCTGGTGGCGGTGAGTGCGGCGGCGACGAACAGCTCGACGTGGTGGCCGTCGCCGGCCAGCCCGGTCAGGCGCAGCGCCAGCCAGCCGAACGCGAACGGCAGCGCCACCCCGACCATCGCCACCGACAGCGCCGAGCGCCCGACCCGCAGCAGGTCGGTCAGCTCGGTCTCCAGGCCGACCTGGAGCAGCAGGAGCAGCACGCCCAGCTCGGCGAGCACCGCGAGCACGTCGTCGGTGCCCACCAGCCCGAGGACCGACGGGCCGATCAGCACGCCGAGGACCAGCTCGCCGAGCACGGCCGGCTGGTGGAGCCGCTCAGAGACCTCGGCACCGACCTTGGCTGCCACCAGCACGACCAGCACGTGCAGCAGGACGGTGCCGACGTCCAACGGCGGGTCCTCCTCGTGGCTGGTGGGCACCGAGCCAGGGTCGGTGACGGGTCAGGATCGCGGGGTCAGCACGTAGCCCTTGCCGGGCACGTTGTGGATCTCCAGTCCGAGCGGAGCGATGCGCCGGCGCAGGCGCAGGATGTGGACCGCCGGGAGGCGGATCCAGTCCTGCAGGCAGTCGCCGTCCTCCGGCGGTGACGCGTCGGGTGCGACCAGCAGCAGGCGGGGGGTGCCAGCCGTTACCAGGCGCGGGAGCTGCGGTGCTTCGTCGGGCCAGAGCACGAGGACGACGTCCACAAGCCCTCGATTGCTTCGCTATTGACGGCTGCTGAGCAGCAGGAGCAGGAGCAGCAGTGCGGGGATGAGCAGGAAGCGGAACCCGCCGCCCCGCAGCAGCTCGCCGAACGGCGGTGCCGGTCGGAGCCCGGCGCGCGCACGCTCGGTGCGCGCGCCGAGCATCCCGGCCAGCAGCACGCCGCCGCAGAGGGCCAGGGCCAGCAGGAAGGCCCACTGCGGCGCGCCCGCGAGTGCGAGCGCGCCGACCGATGCCACGAACAGGAGGGGGGTGCCGATTCGCAGCGCCAGTGCCCCTGTGTAGCGGCGGTGCGCCGACCACAGGTGACCGAGGCGGGTGGAGGTTGCCTCCGGCAGGACCGTGCCGCACAGCTCGCACGTGTCCGCGGCTGGCGCCGCCGCGCGCTTGCGCTTGGCGTTCTTCGTGCTGGTCTTTGCGGTCATCGGTCCTTCGTCCCCCTTGGTCAGGTGGTGGCGGGCGATGGCGCCCGGCTGCCATCGCCGTATGCGGGTGCGGGGGTTTCGTCGACGTCGGTGTAGGCGGGGATGCCCATCTCCGGCAGGTCGAGGCCGGCCAGCTCGTCCTCGGGCTTGGAGCGGATGCCCTGGAGCTTGTCCTGGGCCTTGAAGAACAGGTAGCCGCCGCCCCAGGCCCACACGAGGATGGTCGCGCAGCCGATCAGCTCGGCCACGAGCTGTTTGGGGTCGCCGTAGAACAGGCCCTTGACGGTGCCGTCGACGCCGTTCCAGCCGGCGCCGTAGGTGCCGTCGGCGAACAGCCCCAGGCCGATCAGGCCCCACAGGCCGCAGGTCCCGTGCACGGAGATGGCCCCGACCGGGTCGTCGACGTGGCGCTTGTCGATGAACAGCACCGACTCGATCACCAGGGCTCCGGCCACCGCCCCGATCAGCAGCGCGGCCCACGGCGCAACGAACCCCGATGGCGCGGTGATGGCGACCAGCCCGGCGAGCATGCCGTTGACCGCCATCCCTGGATCGGGCTTCCTGTAGGGTGCCCGGTTCCAGGCCCAGAGCATCGCCGCGAACGCGCCCGACGCCGACGCCAGCATGGTGTTGACCGCCACCACCGAGATGCGCAGGTCGGTGGCTGCCAGGGTCGAGCCCGGGTTGAACCCGAACCAGCCGAACGCCAGGATGAAGCAGCCCAGGATCGCCATGGGCAGGCTGTGCGGCAGGATCGTGTTCGAGGTGCCGTCGCGGTTGTATTTGCCGAGTCTCGGCCCGATCACCATCGCTCCGGCGAGGCCCGTGAAGCCGCCGATGGCGTGCACCACCCCCGATCCGGCGAAGTCCACGTAGCCGTGCCCGAGGCCCGACTTCGAGCCGAGCTGCGCCAGCCAGCCGCCGCCCCAGGCCCAGTTGCCGAAGAGCGGGTAGATCACCATGGAGATCCAGAAGCCGTAGACGACGAACGCCGAGAATTTCCAGCGCTCGGCCATGGCGCCGGTGACGATGGTGGCCGCGGTGTCCATGAACACCAGGTTGAACAGGAAGTGGGCCATCACCCCGACGTCGTAGATGCCGTTGAAGCCGAAGCCCTTGGTGCCGAACAGCCCCCACCCGCCAGCGTGGAGCTCGCTGGTGAGGGGGTTGGTGCCGCCGAGGTTGGCGATGTGGCCGACGCCGCCGAACATGAACGCGTAGCCCACGGCCCAGAACCCGAGGATGCCGATCGCGTAGATCATGAAATTGGTCATCATCACGTGGGCGGCGTTCTTCCTGCGGCAGAAGCCGGTCTCCACCAGGGCGAAGCCGGCCTGCATGAACATCACCAGGAACCCGGTGACCAGGGTCCAGGCGAAGTTGATGGCGATCTTGTTCTTGCCGACGGCGTCGGTGACCGCGTTCGCCTGGCCCTGCTCGACGCCGATGTCGGCCGAGCTACCGGTGACGTCGCCGCAGGGATCTCCGGCAGCGGAGCTCGACGCGACCTTGCCACCACAGGGAGGTGGGGCCTCCTGGGCTTGGGCGGCCTGCGCCCAGAGGCCCAGTAACGCAACCACCACGACGATGAGCAGCGCAGCGCCACGCATGCGTGGGAGCACGACGTTCCTCCTGGAGTCGAAGGGGGGAGCGAGGTGGCCTGCTCCTCAGTGAGGGCCGTGAATACCCTACGTAGCGCCTATTTCGCCTGGATGTGCGCGATGTTACGGCTCCACGTCCCTGGGTTTCATGCGCGTTTCCGCAAGATGAGAAGGAGCGCGGGAACACCCACGATGAACGACAGGACCCCAAGCAACGCCAGCAGCTCCCGGGTCGCGCCGGCCTCAGCTTCCCGCCCGGCCGGCACGCCGCCGGGTGACGTAGCCGCCGGGCCAGCGGTGCCCGAACGCGTCGGGCCGGAGCTGCCGCTCGAGCTGCATCAGGCTCCAGACCTTGATGCCGTCCGCGCGGACGTAGGGCTCGACGTTGGCGGCCACGCGACGAATGGTGGCCAGGTCGACGCCGAGGATCTCCGCGCACCGGTCGAGGGGGGCGGCGATCGGCCGGTAGCGATCGGGGTCGTTGCGTTCCCAGGTTCGCATCGCTCTAGCCTAGTCGAACGTGTGTTCGATTTCGAATGCCGCCGGGAACTGCCTCAGCGATGGCGCCCTTCGCCCGGATCCTCTACCTCCAGCGTCGCTGACCTGCCCGCCGCCTTACTCCTTCATCTGGAGGATGCAGAGCGCGTTCTTGCCCGGGTCGATGATCCACGCCGCCCAGGCAAACCCGATGTCGGCGATGCCGTCCTCGGTCTTCAAGCCCGGCAGGTCGTAGTCCTCCACCTTGACGCCGCGTGACCGGAGCTCGGCGACCTCGGCACGCAGGTCCTTGACGAGCCACGACACCTGGGTCTGCGTGTCCGCGGTCCCCGTGGTGCTCTTGGTCACGTCCAGTTGTGTCCCGCCGCCACACCGGAACACGATCGCGGCATCGTTCTCGTTCAGGATCTCGAGGCCAACCTTGCTGTGGTAGAAGTCCCGCGCCGCGGCAAGATCGGTCGCCAGCAGCACCGGGTGGATCGGATGCTCTCCGAGCATGGGGGTCCCTCCTTGGGTGCGAGGTTGAGAACCAGTGCGGTTGTAGCGCTCGACCGCTCCGGCATCGTTACCGCGGATGTTACGGCCAGCAGACCGGCGGCGAGCAGCGGCGCCGCAACCGGTCGACTTCGGCCATTCCCCTACTCGTCGGGGAACAGGCGCGCCGTCCCGATCCGCTCCCACGCCGAACGCTGGTAGCGCATCAGCCAGACCAGCGCGATGACGGCGACCAGGACCCCAGCCACCAGCGCCGCGACCAACGACTGGCCCGAGACGACGGCCGCCAGCAGCCCGGCGGCCGAGCCGGCCAGCACAGCCGTGACCACGCCGACCATCCCCGCCACCGTCAGGAACCCCTGCCAGCCCCCACCCCGCAGCCCCTGCACCCGCAGCCGCTCCGCCGGCGGGACGCTGAGCAGGTGGTCGACCAGCTCGGGCGCGTACTGGAAGTAGTAGCCGCGCAGCCGCGCGATCCGCCGCGCGTAGCCGTGGTCCTCGATCCCGGACTGCAACACCCGGTCGAAGGTCACCAGGCCGACGAAGGCCAGTGTGGGCAGCAGGATGAGCCCGAAGGCGTAGAACGCCGCGCCGACGCCCCCGGCGGTGGCGATCAGTCCGAGGGCGACCAGCCCGCCGGAGACCGCGCCGAGGAACATGGTCGCCCGGCCGGTGGCCTCGGCGATCGTGGCCGAGCGGGCGCCCTGGAGGGTGAAGTGCTCGGTGGTCACGAAGGTGACCGCCGCTGGGCGCGGGTCGGTGCCAGGCTGATCGATGTCGTTGCGTTGCTCACGGTCCGTCATGGTGATGCCGCCCCCAATCGCGGGACAGGGTCTTGACAACCTGCGGTTACTCCAGCGTTCTGTTCTGTACATCGATGGAATGATCGAGCTACTGAGTATGGGGTGGGCGCTTCTTGAACGGGACCGAGGACCCGGCGCGTCGGCCACGCGTCGTCCTCGCTCTGGAGATCTCGGAGATCGCGGAGTCGGTGGCGGCACGCCTCCCCGAGCTCGTCGACCGGGTCGTCGAGCGCATCCGGTCGGACCTCGGGTTCTACAGCGACCTCGATGTCGTGAGCCTGGAGGAACTTCGGTCCTCGGTCCACGACAACATCGAGTCCATGGTTCGCCAGCTCACCACGGACCAACCGCCGGACCTCTCCGCGCCGCGCGCGACCGGCCGGCAGCGCGCCCAGCAGGGCGCACCGCTGGCGGACATCCTGCATGCGTACCGGATCGGCTTCACCGAGTTCTGGGCCGCGATCGTCGAGGAGGCTCGTCGCAGCCCGCACACGCCGTGGGAGCTGCTGGTGGACGCGGCCAGCGGCGTGTGGTGGCTCATCGGCGACTACACCCAGGAGCTCACCGTCGCCTACCGCGAAACCGCCGCGGAACTGCTGCTCGCCGGGGCACGGGAGCGCTCCGCACTGGTGGAGGCCCTGTTCACCGGGGGCATCCCCGACCGGGACACGCTCTGGGAGGCGGCGAAGCTGCTCCGCTTGCCCTGGGAAGGTGTCTTCGTGGTGGTGGTCGTCGAGGCGCCGGGGCTTGCCCAAGAGGGGCTGCCGGACGCGGAGGCACTGCTGGCCGGGCGTGGGATCGGGTCGGCCTGGCTGCTGCACCCAGAGTCCCAGACGGGAGTGGTCTCGCTGCGGCACCCCGACACGGCCGCCCTCCTGCTCGAGTTGCTCGGCCGCTCCGTGCGCGCCCGGGCCGGCGTCAGCCCGATCTATCACGCGCTGGGTGACACCCCCCGCGCGCTGCACTACGCGCGACTGGTCCAGAGCAGCCTGCCGCCGGGGACCCGGGCTGTCGGCCAGTTCGAGGAGACGCCGCTGCGGGTGCTCGCGGCCGCCGCCCCGGACGCGGCCGGGGAGCTTGCGCGCGCGGTGCTGGGACCGGTCCTGGACCTGCCTGCCCAGGACCGCTCGACGCTGCTGACCACCTTGCGGGCGTGGTTCGACGCCGGCGGGTCCGCGAGCGAGACGGGCAGGCGGATCTATTGTCATCCGAACACGGTGCGGTACCGGCTGCGTCGCTTGCAGGAGCACACCGGCCGGTCCCTTGACGACCCGAGGGCCGCGGCCGAGCTGCTCGCGGCCCTCGAGGCGCTGCGACTGGGGCAGCCGGCCTCCGCACCCCCACAGCGGTTGTAACAGCGAACACTTCTCCCGAGCATTCCTTGTCCCGCCGGCTATTGTCTTCGCGGGTCGCCAGTCGGACGCTTGCTGGCAGCAGCCGACGCCTGGAGGGCGGCGATGACGAACCTGGCAGTCAACCTGACCGAAGCAACGGCCATGTACCCGGACAGGGCGGCGGTCCGGCTGGACGGTCTTGCCCTGACCTACCGCGAGTTGGACGAACGATCCGCGCGGGTTGCGGGCCTTTTGGCGGCACGAGGTGTAGAGCCCGGCGACCGGGTCGGACTGATGCTCCCGAACGTCGCGGAGTTCCCGATGCTCTACTACGGGGTGCTGCGTGCGGGGGCGGTGGTCGTGCCGATGAACCCGCTGCTCAAGGCGCGCGAGGTGGAGTACTACCTGGGCGACTCCGCCGCCAGGCTGATCTTCGCCTGGCAGGCGGTCGCCACCGAGGCCGCCAAGGGCGCCGAGGCAGCCGGGACCGCGTTCGTCGGTGTCGCACCGGCGGAGCTCGACCGGATGCTGCGCGACCATGCTCCGGTGACGGCGGTGACCAGCCGCGCCGACGATGACACCGCGGTGATCCTGTACACGTCCGGAACGACCGGCACACCGAAGGGCGCCGAGCTCACGCACGCCAACCTGAGCCGGAACGCGGCGGTGTCGGCGACCACCCTGTTCCGCCTCGAACCCGATGACGTGGTGATGGGCTGCCTGCCCCTGTTCCACTCCTTTGGCCAGACCTGCGGGTTGAACGCCGCCGTCGCAAGCGGCGCCTGCCTCACGCTGCTGCCGCGATTCGATCCTGGCAAGGCGCTGGAGTTGATCCAGCGGGACCGGGTCACCGTCTTCGAGGGCGTCCCGACGATGTACGTCGCGATGCTCAACCATCCGCGCCGAGGCGAAGAGGACACGAGCTCGCTGCGCGTGTGCGTGTCCGGAGGCGCCGCGTTGCCGGTGGAGGTCCTCCGTGGCTTCGAGGAGCGGATGGGCTGCATCATCCTGGAGGGCTACGGCCTCTCGGAGACCTCGCCGGTCGCCTCCTTCAACCACCCCGAGCGGCAACGCAAACCCGGCTCGATCGGCACCCCGATCGACGGCGTCCAGATGCGGGTGGTCGACGCCCTTGGCAACGACGTGCCGGCGGGTGCGGTCGGCGAGATCGCGATCCGCGGGCACAACGTCATGAAGGGCTACTGGCGGCACGAGCAGGCCACTCGGGAGGCGATTCCCGACGGGTGGTTTCGCACCGGCGACCTGGCCCGCCAGGACGAGGACGGCTATTTCTTCATCGTGGACCGCAAGAAGGACCTGATCATCCGGGGCGGCTACAACGTCTATCCGCGGGAGGTCGAGGAGGTGCTGTACGAGCACTCGGCGGTCGCCGAAGCGGCCGTGGTGGGCATCCCCCACCCGACCCATGGGGAGGAGGTCGGGGCTGCCGTGGTGCTCAAGCCGGGCGCCGAGGCCACCCCGGCCGAGGTGCAGGCCTTCGTCAAGGAGCGGGTCGCGGCGTACAAGTACCCCAGGCATGTCTGGTTCGAAGCGGCGCTGCCCAAGACGGCGACCGGGAAGCTCCTGCGCCGCGAGGTGCGGCCACCCGAGGAGCTGTCGCCGTGACCACCGGCCCCGCGGGGACCCAGGCGTCGGCCACCGCACCCGCTGACGCCGCCACGGCACTGGATCTGCTGCTGGCGGCCGCGGCACTCGGGCCGGTGCGCCGCGCCATGCCGGGTGGCGCTTGGGTCCGGCTCGCCGCCAGGCTCGCCCGCCGGCCGGACAGGCTCGCCCACAGGGCGACCTGGCTCATCGATGAGCTGGTCCGCGTCGGGCTCGGCAAGTCCACCTTGGCGCCCGCGCCCCGGGACCGCCGCTTCACCGAGCCGGCGTGGACGTCGAACCCGGTGCTGCGCCGGCTCGTTCAGGCCTACCTGGCCGCCGGGGAGACCGCCGAGCGGCTGGTCGCTGACGCGGAGCTGGAGTGGCGGGACGCCGAGCGGATGACGTTCGTGGTTGACAACCTGGTGCAGGCGCTCGCCCCGAGCAACAACCCGATCGTCAGCCCGGTCTTCTGGAAGGCCCTCGTCGACTCGGGGGGTGGCAGCGTCGTCCGCGGCGCCCGGCACCTGGCCGCCGACCTGGCCACCCCGCCACGCGTGCCGTCCATGGTGGAGCCCGACGCGTTCGAGGTGGGCTCCGACCTGGCGACGACCCCCGGTGCGGTGGTGCTGCGCACGCCGATGTTCGAGCTGCTCCAGTACCAGCCGCAAACGCCGAAGGTGCGTCGCGTCCCCCTGCTGATCGTGCCGCCGACGATCAACAAGTACTACATCCTGGACCTCGCCCCCGGGCGCAGCCTGGTGGAGTACCTGGTCTCCAGCGGCCAGCAGGTCTTCGTCATCGCTTGGCGCAACCCCGACGCCCGACACCGCGACTGGGGCGCCGACGCCTACGGGCAGGCGATCCTGGAGGCGCAGGACGCCACCCGGCGGATCTGCCGCGCCGACCGCTCGCTGGTGTTGGGACTGTGCTCCGGTGGCATCCTCGCGGCGATGGTGCTGGCTCACCAGGCAGCCACCGGGCAGCGGGACAAGGTCGCCGGGTTCAGCCTGGCGGTGACGGTGCTCGATCAGGCGCGGGCCGGGATGGCCGGTGCCGTCCTCGACGAGGCGACCGCACGGGCGGCCACCGCCGCCTCCGCGGCACGCGGGTTCCTGGACGGCCGCTCCCTGGCGGAGGTCTTCGCCTGGCTGCGCCCCGGCGACCTGATCTGGAACTACTGGGTCAACAACTACCTGCAAGGGCGCACGCCGCCGCCGTTCGACATCCTGTATTGGAATGCCGACACCACGCGCATGCCCGCAAGCCTGCACCGCGACTTCGTCAGGCTCGCGGTCGACAACGCTCTCGCCCGCCCCGGCGCGGCCACCATGCTCGGCTCGCCGGTGGACCTGGCCAAGCTCGATGCGGACGCCTACGTCGTCGCGGGCGTCGCCGACCATCTCTGCCCTTGGCAGTCGTGCTACCGGAGCACGCAGTTGCTTGGCGGCCGCTCGCGGTTCGTGCTGTCCACCAGTGGCCACATCGCTTCGATCGTCAACCCACCCGGGAACCAGAAGGCAACCTTCCAGACCGCCCCGGACACCCCGCCAGATCCCGCCGAGTGGCTGGGCCGGGCAACCACCGAGCACGGCTCGTGGTGGCCCGACTACGTCCGCTGGCTCGAAGCGCATGGCGGCGGCGAGAAGGCCCGACCTCGCCGGCTCGGCGCCGCCGGGTTCCGCCCGATGGACCCTGCCCCCGGCACCTACGTCCTGGACCGCTGAGGCCAGCCATGCCAAGGTCCGTGCGCATGGTCGGGGTAGGGGGCCAGCACCTGCGGGTGGCCGTGCGCCCCGGTGACGGGACCCGCACCCCGCTGGTCCTCGCGAACGGCATCGGGGCCAGCCTGGAGCTGCTGCAACCGTTCGTCGACGCCCTCGACCCCTCGATCGAGGTGCTCCGCTTCGACGTGCCCGGCGTCGGCGGCTCCCCGCTGCCAAGGGCTCCCTACCGCCTGCCAGGGCTCGCGCGCCTGGTCGCCCGCCTCCTCGACCAGCTCGGCTACCCGACCGTCGACCTGCTGGGCATCTCCTGGGGTGGTGGCCTGGCGCAGCAGTTCGCGCTCTCCCAGGGCGGCCGCTGCCGGCGGCTGGTGCTGGTCGCCACCGGCACCGGCATGCTGATGGTGCCCGGCCGGCCGAGGGTCCTCGCGCACATGGCGACGCCCCGCCGCTACCTGGACCCCGACCACGCCGCGCGGATCGCCGCCGACCTCTACGGAGGATCGATACGATCCGACCCGGCGCGCGCCCGAGAGCTCCTCCACGGCCGGACTCGCGTCGGCCCACGGCGTGGCTACCTCTACCAGCTCGCCGCCGGTGCCGGCTGGAGCAGCATGCCGTTGCTGCCCTGGATCCGGCAGCCAACGCTGCTGCTCGCCGGCGACGACGACCCCATCATCCCGCTGATCAACGCCCGCATCATGCGGCGCCTTCTGCCCAACGCCGAGCTGCACGTCTACCACGGCGGCCACCTCGGACTGCTCACCGAGGCAGCCGAGCTCGCGCCCATCGTGGACCGGTTCCTGCGCCGTGCCACCCAGACCGCCAGAACGCCCGCCTGAGCGTGACGCCGAGGAGGTGCCAAATGCCCGCTCCCGCCGACTTCTACGCCCTGGAGCTGCTCCTCGACGACGAGGACCGAACCGTGCTGCACGGGGTCCGGAGTTTCATGGAGAAGGAGGTCCAGCCCCTCGTCAACCGCTACTGGACCAGAGCGAAGTTCCCGCACGAGATCCTTCCCGGCCTGGCCGAGCTCGGCATCGCCGGGCTTCCCTACGCCGGCTTCGGCTGCCCCGGGAAGACCCCACTGCTGGACGGGATGGTCGCGATGGAGCTCGCCCGCACGGACGCATCGATCGCCACCTTCAACGGTGTCCACAGCGGCCTGGCGATGGGCTCCATCTACCTGTGCGGCTCAGACGAGCAGAAGCGTCGGTGGCTGCCGGCCATGGCCCGCCTGGAGAAGATCGGCGCGTTCGGGCTCACCGAACCCGACGTCGGCTCGGGAGCCTCACGCGGCCTGGCCACCACCGCCCGCCGCGTCGGCGACGCCTGGGTGCTCGACGGGACCAAGAAATGGATCGGCAACGCCAGCTTCGCCGACCTCACCGTCATCTGGGCCAAGGACGTCGACGACGGCCAGGTCAAGGGCTTCGTCGTCGAGGCGGGCACGCCCGGGTTCGCCACCGAGGACCTGCAGGACAAGATCGCGCTGCGGATCGTGCAGAACGCCCGCATCACGCTGGACGGCGTCCGGGTCTCGGAGGCCAACCGGCTCCAGCGGGCCAGCTCCTTCCGCGACACCGCCGAAGTGCTGCGGATCACCAGGGCCGGCGTCGCCTGGATGGCCGTTGGGTGCGCGCGCGGCGCCTACGAGCACGCGCTGGAGTACGCCCGCCAGCGAGAGCAGTTCGGCCGACCCATCGGAGGGTTCCAGCTCGTCCAGGACCTGCTCGTCAAGATGCTGGGCAACATCACCGCGTCGGCCACCTTGTGCGCCCGGCTGTCGCAGCTTCAGGCCGCCGGCCTGGCCAGGGACGAGCACTCCTCGCTGGCCAAGGCGTTCTGTACCGTGCGCATGCGCGAGACGGTCGGCTACGCTCGTGAGCTGCTCGGCGGCAACGGCATCCTGCTGGAGCACCAGGTCGGCCGCTTCGTGGCCGACGCCGAGGCCATCTACTCCTACGAGGGCACCCGCGAGATGAACACGCTGATCGTCGGCCGCGCCATCACCGGCCTCAGCGCCTTCGTCTAACTCTAACGGGCCCAGGAAGCTGCGCCACGCCGGCTGACCGGTGCCGGGTCATCGGGGACTGGCGTCGTTGGACTCTGCCGCGGCCAGCAGGTCGGCCATGTCGAACGAGCCGGGCCGGGTGGCGGGCAGGGTCGGTCGCCAGTCCGGCTGGACGGCGCGGTAGGACTCGGGGTCGCGGTCGATGATGCCGAGCAGGACTTCGGCGACGATGCGGCCGCCGAGCGGACCGAGTTGGTCGCCGCCGCTGCGGACCTCCGCCTCCTTGAGCAGGTAGTACCAAAGCGGCGTCTCACCTCTCCAGCCCCAGGCTCGGAGTCCGATGTCGTCAGTGCCGAGCGGCTCGATCCCCAGCCCGTGTGAGAGTGCCTCCCCGGACGGCAGCCCGTAGGCCTGGCCGCGTTGCAGGTCGCGCACTGCCAAGGAGTGGTAGGCCTCGACCTCGACCGTGCCGGTGATCGCCGCGGGCAGTTCGATCAGGGAGCGCGCCAGGCGGCCGTCGATCTTCTTGCTCAGCTGTGGGGCGGGCCGGCCGGGGAATGCGAACAGCTGCGACCAGTCGACCCGGCGGTTGGCGGGCACCGGCTGGAAGCCGAGCAGGTCGGGGAACACCGGCAGCTCCGGGCCATCGGCCTGGAGGCGGTAGCTGCGGCGGATCTGGCTGTGACCGTAGCGGTAGGCGGCGTCGGCGAACTCCAACGGGATGTAGGACGGTCCCTCCGGCTTGTAGTAGCGCGGCCCCTCCGCGAGCAGCTCGTCCATCAGCGTCTGGCCGACCAGCTTCGGCAGGAAGTCGTTCACGATGATCCACTGGTAGTGCCAGGTGATCGCGCGTCGGGCGGCATCGAACACCTCAAGCTCGCCGTCCTCGCGCAGCCGGTCGACCAGCAGGTTGTGCACCTTGAGCATGGCCAGATGGAGCTGCGAGACGAAAAGGTGCACATCGTTTCGCGGGTCGCCGATGAGCGCCATCCCCTGGGCATTGCGCGGCAGGTCGCCGGGGGCACCCTGGTCGTTGCTGCCGATCAGCAGCTTCGCGGGATCGCCACGGTCGTACAGGAAGGGGTTGCCGACCGGGCCGTCGCCGTACAGGCACTCCAGCCGTCGTCGGCGAACAGGCCGCCGTCGCAGGGGCCCTCGCTTCCGCCGAGGTGGATCAGAAACTCCTCGTCGGCCGTGAACGGTGCCACCCCAGGGAACAGGCGCCCGTACTTGCTGCTGGTCCCCTGCTGGGGCGCGTCGATGCCGCGCGCGGGCGCAAGACAGTAGTCCCGGGCAATGGTCGGGTGCGGGACGGGAGCGACCATGGCCGATCCTCCTTTGACTACTGGGTCCCGGCAGACCTTATACACGTAGGTTGCAAGCTGCAAGTAACCTCTGACGTTGGCTCCCCAGCGCACCCCACCAGGCAACCCCGCAGCCTCTGTGAACGCCGTCATTCAGTGGCGCGAGGGGACCACGACGGCCGTCAGGTGAGACCGTCGGACCCCGCCAGGAAGCGGCCGGGATACTCGGGCTCGAGCCGGCTGGGTCTGGCCAGCGGCGATGGGTGGGTACCAGTTGCCCATGAAGCTGCTCGACCAACCGCATCCTGATGTCGCCAACCCGCTCCCTGACCGGGCGACCAGCCTCATGGCCTTCGCCTACCGCGGCGAGGAGGCGCTTGCCGAGGATCTCCTCGCACGCGGAGCCGAGCCCGATGCGCGCGATGCCGACGGCTACACCGCCCTCATGTACGCGGCCAACCAGGGACACCACGGCTGCGTACGCAGCCTTCTTGCCCACGGCGCCAGCCCCAACGCCGCTGACGAGCAGGGCAGCACGCCGCTGATGTTTGCCGCCCAGCACGGGCACACGAGGATTGCGAAGCGACTCCTGGACGCAGGTGTCAACCCCGAAGCGACCCGCCGAGCGGCATCGGAAACCCGGGCTCCTCGGGCTGGCGCTGCCCGTCAAGGGTCCGGCGTTCCCGTCGACCCACACCTTGCCGCGAATGGTGCCGGCTGCGATGAGGTTGGTGCTGGCTTGGCCGGTGTTGTTGTCGGTGGAGAGCTCGCGGGTGGTGGTGGTCGCCTGGGCGGTGACGGTCAGCACGTCCCAGGGCGTGCCGCCGACGACTCCGGCGGTGAGGTGCAGTGTGTCCGAGACCTCCCCGGGGGCAAGGGGCCCGTGCAGGCAGGTCCAGCTCGGCGTCCTGAAGACACGTTCCCATTGCTCGCCGGGCGCATTGAAGGACCGGCTCTCCAGGCTTGCCGGCAGCGTGACGATCACAGTCAAGCCGCCGGACGCAGCGGTGCCCTGGTTGATGAGGTCGATGCTGAGGAACACGGAGTCGCCGGAGATGACCTCGGCGGGGTCGGCGGTCATGTTCGCGAAGGTGATGTCGGCCCGGCGGGGTTTCGCCACTGCGGGACCGTCCGGGGTCAGCGCCTGCCCTGGCCAGCTCCTCACCTGCAAGGACAAGTTCAACGCCGATCTGATGTCATCAGAGCCTGAGCATCCTTGTCCCTCAAGCCTTGCGGGAAACAGCCTCTGCAGGCTCGGTCCGTGGCAATTCGTGATGGCTTCTCCGTTGCGACGCATTCATGCCGTATATTCTTGCCCTGCTCATCGAGGAGGAGCCTGGCATGACGGCACGGACAAGAAGCCATGTCGTAGCGATCGGGACCGTGCTGGCCGGCCTGGTACTCGTCGGCTGCGCGAACCCCGAGAGGCTCGACCGCACCACCACACCGGAGGACTCCCTGGCCCGCGTCCAGGGCGCCGCCGCCAAGGTCACCGAGGCCCGCAGTGCCAGGCTCTCGATGACCATGCGGACCACCTTCGCCGGCGAGCAGGTCGCGGCCAGCACGGCAACCACCGAGGGCGTCTACGACTACGCCGCGCACAAGGGGCAGATGGACACCACCATCAAGACGGCGGGCATACCGTTCCGGTTCACCGTGCGCACACTGGTGATCGGCTCGACGGTCTACATCAAGACGCCGGACATGCCCCACGGGCAAGAGACGCCGGCTGGCGTCCCGCTAATCCCGGAGGAGCACCACAAGCCGTGGGCCAAGCTGGACCTCCCCAAGGAACTCGCCGGCCAGAACCCGCTCAGCCCAGGCCTTGGCCCGATCCCCGATGACACCGGCGGCGACCCGACCCAGGCCCTGTCGTACCTGAAGTCCGCCACGAGCAAGGTCGAACGGGTCGGCTCCGAACAGGTCCGCGGCACCCCGACTACCCGCTACGCAGTCACGTTCGACGCCGCCAAGGTGGCCGCCCAGAGCCCGGAGCGGCTCCAGGGATTCGTCGAGGACGCAGGGCTGGCCTTCCCCAAGCCGGCCGACGTCTGGATCGACGAACAGGGCCGCCTGCGCAAGATCCACTACGCGGTGACCCTCAAGGTCCCCGAGGGCATGGAGGCGACCGCCACCCAGATGACCATCGAGACGACCCAGGAGCTGTTCGACTTCGGCGTCACCGTGAAGGTGACCCCACCCCCTGCCAACCAGGTCGAGGTGGTCAAGCCGGATCAGCCGACGCCATAGCCTGGTCGGGACATAAAGCAGCTCTGAGCACCTTGTAGTAGGTCACCGCGCGTTCCTGGCGCAGGCACAGGCCCATGAGCTGCGCTGGCGGCTCGACGCATTCCCACGAAAGCTCCCCCGGATCGGAGGAGGGCGTTCTCGTGACTCAGCGCGTTCCGCTCCTGGTTCCTCTCGCAGTCCGACTTGCGCATCGAGATCGCCTGCCTTCAAGGATGGGCACTTGCACTGCGGCGGAACACCAGCAGGTAGCGCCAGAGCAGCTGGCGGCGGACGACACACCCCGGCAGTAGCGCCGCCGCCTCTTTCCTGATCTGGCCGAGCGTCATTTGCGCCGGCCTGACCGGCGCCTGTACCGATTGCTGCGCACGCGCGTGGCCACGGCAGATTGCTGCGGCCTGTTCCCACGCCGCGACCGCCACCCTGGCCGCCGCGTTCACCGGTGCGGCAGCCAGGCTGACCGCATAATCGGTCGGCGTGCTCTGCCGGTAGACCCCCAGGATCACCAGGACACCGCCGGGAGCCAGCGCCTGGCGCAGCGCGGCGACCGTGTCGAACGGCATGTGGTGGATGCTCGCCAGGCAGCAGAGATAGTCGTAGCGGCCGTTGGGCAGCTCCACCGTGGTGACGTCGGCTTGGCGGTAGCGGACGCTGCCGGGGCCGGCAGCTTGCGCACAGACGGCGCGGGCCGCCTGGATGGCCGCTGGTGATCGATCGATGGCGTCGACCTGGATGCCGCGCTGCGCGAGGCGGCGCGCGAACCGGCCGGTGCCGCAGCCGACGTCCAATGCCCTGCGACAGCCCGGCGGGAGCTGCCGCAGCAGCAGCCGATGGTAGTGGTCGTTGTGGTTGAACGGCATCGCCCGAGGATGGCACGCCGGGACCGACCGACAGCTACCAGGTCGAACACCGTGTGCTGCAAGCCATCCACCGCCGGCTGCCGATCCCCACCCCAGGGGTGGAGCACGCCGGCGAGTTGGAGGGCTGGGGCTACCTGCTCATGGAGCGCCTGCACGGCCAACCGCTGACCACCGCCTGGCCCCACGTCCCGGCGGCGCAGCGCCACCGGCTCGCCAGCCAACTCGGGGAGGCACTGGCGGCGCTGCACGCCATCACCGCACCGGAACTGGACGCTCTTGGGCCGCCCGACTGGGACCTGTTCCTGGCCCAGCAGCGCGCCGGCTGTGTCGACCACCAGCGCGCAGCCGGCCTCCACGGCGCCTGGCTGGAGCAGATCCCGGCGTTCCTCGACAGCGCGACCCTCGACCCAGTACCGCGCCCGGTCCTGCTGCACACCGAGGTCATGCGCGAGCACCTGCTGGTGACCCCGCACCCCGACGGCTGGTCGCTGTCGGGCCTGTTGGACTTCGAACCCGCGATGCGCGGCGCCAGGGAGTACGAGTTCGCCGCCGTCGGCCTGTTCGTCTCACGCGGCGACACCGCCTTCCTGCGCCGCCTGCTGCGCGCCTACGGCTACCGCCCCCACCAGCTCGACGACGCGCTGGCACGGCGGCTGCTGGCGTATGCGCTGCTGCACCGCTACAGCGATCTGCGCTGGTACCTTGAGCAGCTGCCAGCGCCGCCGGTGCCCACCCTGGATGCACTGGCCGCCAACTGGTGGCGCCGCCGGTGAGCTGACCGCAGGGCCGCTCTTGGACTGATCCACCGCCGCCGGCTCGCAACTCGATCACGTTATGTGCGCCAGAACCCGCAACCGCCCTGCTGCTGGCCGGGACCCCGGACTGGGTGGTGTCACGCAGGCTCGGCCACGCCCACGTCCAGACCACCCTCGACCTCTACGGCTGGGTCCAGGAAGACGAGGCTCTGCGGGCAGCGGCGACCTGGACGACCTATGTCTCCTCGTGGCGGGTACCGTCATGACCGGCGAACGGCCACGTCTGCTGCACCCCGCTGAGCAGCTCGATCCGGTCGAGCGGCTCTGGCGGGAACTCCCCGAGCTCTGGCGCGGCCCCATCATCGGTCCCGGCATCGAGGGCTGGAGGAAGATCTCCGAGAACGGCGAGCGGAGACTGGATCTGACCGGGCTGCCCGACCCGTTCCCCAAGGAACTGGCCTGGATGGCGCACTGGCAGGCCGCGGACGGCACCCGCTCATCGGTGCTGGCGATGAACCAGCTGGCCAACATCCTGCGCCGGGCGATCCGGGAGGGCCACCCGGTCCCGGCCTCCATGCTCGACATGGACTGGGACACCGCATCAGCGCTGCAGGGCTGGTTCTATGCCACCCGGTGGGGCCGGCTTGCACCCCACGGCAGCCGCGCCCGCCTCCGCGTGGTGTTCCGCTTCGCCCGCCTGGCCCTGCTCGCCCGCTGCTCGGACAGCCCGTGGTGGACTTTGGACTACTGGCACCCCCGCTGCGACCCGCGGATCCCGCTGAGCACCCGCGAACCGCTGGCGCAGTACGGCTGCTCACCCGGTGACATCGACGTCCGGTGGCTGCGTGAAGGGGGCAAGTGGTATCTGGGCACGATGCTGGAGGCCGGCACGCTGCGGTGGACCACCGTCAGCCAGGAACGCATGAAGTGCCTGCACCGCTTCGACCGCTGGCTGACCACCACGCTCGACGACCCCGCCGAGATCCTCGGCGATCCCGCAACCGCCGCCGAGCACGCCGCGGCGTTCGGCCGGTGGGTCGCCGACCCAGCCAACCGCTCCGACCTCAAGCGCCGCCGAGCCATAGTCATCCACCCCCGCCTGATCAACGACGACCTGCGGGCCGTCGCCGAGCTGATGGCGTTCATCGCGGCCAACCCCGCCGAATCCCGACGGATCCTGGGCCCCTCACCCTGGGAACGGGTGACCGACATGCACGCGGCCAACTGGTCCCGCCACGTCTCCCGGATCCCGCAGCAACCGACCCGCACCGACCAGCACTACGTCGATGACCACGCCCTGCAGCAGATCACGACGGCGTTGCCGCTGCTGGGCATGCCCCGCCACGAACAGATGACCATCACCCCCAGCCCCGACGGAGCCCCGGGTGCTCGCCAGCGGGTTCGACGACCCCCAGGCGATGCGCATGATCCTGCTGCAGATCCTCACCGGCCGTCGCGCCAGCGAAATCCGCACCTGCGACTTCGACTGCCTGTCCACGGTCCCCGGCCCCTCCGCCGACACCGACGGTGAACAGATCGCCCGGTTCACCTACGCCCAGAGCAAGATCGACGTCGCACCGGACAGCATCCTGGTCGACCAGGACGTCATCGCGGTGATCGAGGAACAGCAGGCATGGGTCCGTACACACTTCCCCGACACCGACCCGCAGTTCCTGTTCCTCAGACGCACCGGGAACCGCCGCGGCGACAGACCGTATGCCTCCGGCACCTACAACTGGATGCTGCGCGAGTTCAGCGACCTGCTGCAGATCACCGACGGCAAGGGCCGACCGGTCCGGCTCAGCCATACCCACCGATTCCGGCACACCAAGCTGACCCGTCTTGCCGAACTCGGGCTGCCGGTCCACGTCCTGCAACGCTATGCCGGACACGCCACCCCGACCATGTCCATGCACTACATCGCCGAACGCCAAGAGCACGCCGAGCAGGCGTTCCTGGCCACCGTCAAGCTCAAGGCCGACGGCACCCGGGTGAGCTTCTCCCGCGAAGACCACGACAGCCTGCACCTGTTCGACCGCGCCGACCGGTTCCTTCCCCACGGCTGGTGCCTGCTGCCGCCCCTGCAGACCTGCAACAAGGGCAACGCCTGCCTGACCTGCTCGGTCTTCGTCACCGACCAGACCCACCAGGACGCCCTCGCCCGGCAACTGGCCGACACCCAGGCACTGATCGAACGCACCACCACCGCCTTCCAGGAACGCCATGGCCGGCCCATGCCCGCCGACAACGTCTGGCTCGCACAACGCCGAGCCGAACACGACGCCCTGACCCGACTCCTGGCCGCTCTGCAGGCCGCTCCCGGCCGGGCGGTGCAGGGCGCCGGATGCGGCACCACCGCCACCGGGCCCGTCCCCCTCACCCTCGACCTCAACCACCACCGAAAGCGCCAGCCATGACCGCCCGCGACCGGCGCGTCGCCACCCTGAAGGCCGCCGCCCAAGCCAAGTCCCAGGCCAAGACCCAGGCCGCCGACCAAGCGATCCGAGCGCTGATCAAACGCGGCGAGCCGATCACCTTCCAAGCCGTCCAACGCGAAGCCGGCGTCTCCCACGCCTTCCTCTACGGCCACCCCGACCTACGCGGCCGCATCGAGAACCTACGCGCCCGAACCCGACCAGCCCAAGCCCAGCACACCACCGTCGACGCCAACAACACGGTGATCATGGCCCTGACCAGCCAGATCACCCAACTCAAGAAGCAACACCGCCAAGAAGTCCAAGCACTACGGACCGCGCTCGAACAAGCCCACGGCGAGAACCTCACCCTCCGCCGCGAACTCACCCGACGGGGCTGGACCGGGCCGCCGCCCGCAGCGGCGCGCACCGCTGACCGGTGACGGCCCCACGGCAAACAAGGACCCCTGCGGAAGAGCTCCCCAAACCCCCGGAGGACTCCTGCCCTTCGCCACCACCACCCGATTCAGAACAGGTCGATCCGCCAGTGGTTGCAGCGAAGACCCCGCCCGGCGAACTCGACCTCGCACTCTCCCAGGTTCGTGAAGCCGTTCTTCTCACAGATCTTGTTGGAAGGGCCGTTCGTGACCGCGGGAAAGGCGTGGATCTGCCCGAACATCCGCACCCCCCGCGCCTTCTCCAGAACCTCCCGCACGGCCTGGCTGGCAATCCCCCGGTTCTGGAACTCGGGCAGGATCATCCACCCGATCTCATAGATCGCCTCATCTTCATGAGACGACTCAAAGACATCGACCCCGCCGGCCGAGGACGATCCTCCGTCCGGGATTATCTTGAGCGGCCAGCACCTTCCCTCGGCGGCCAGAGCCAGCGACTTCGCATGCGCCCGCTCGATGGCTTCCCGCGGCCGGGGGCCACCCAGCTCGGCCATCATCTGAGGGTCGGTCTCCAGTCGCACCCGGAGCTCGACATCCTCCTCGGCCATCATCTCCAGCTTCATCGAGGTCATGTTAACGCCTACGGCCGACAACCCCGCCGACCCGCACGATGCAACGACGGCTGGTCGCTCGTTACAGAGATCGCAGGAACCTAATGACCTGCAAGACAACGGCCACTCGAAGATCAAACCGTGGATAACCAGCGGCGTCGGCAAGACCCACCTCGCCCAGGCACTCGGCCACGCCGACGGCACCTGGGAGGCGAGAATGCGCCGGCTGGTCCGGGTCGACCTGCTGATCCTCGACGACTTCGGCCTCCGCGAGTTCACCCCCCAGGCCGGCGACGACTTCTTCGAGCTGGTCAGCGAACGCCACAAGACCGGCTCCATGATCCTGACCAGCAACCGCGCACCCACCGACTGGCATGGACTGTTCCCCAACCCCGTCGTCGCCGAAGGCGTGCTCGACCGACTGGTCAACTGCGCCCATCACCTGCTCATGCAGGGCAAGAGCTACCGGCCCAACAAGCGCCCCGGCACCAGCCGGGCCTCGACACAAGGAGACACGTCAGACTAGAACAGCGTCAGTCGGGGTGTCGGATTCTCTGATCGACCCCCTGGTGAATTCCCTGATCGTCCACATGGGGTAGCAGTCCGGCAGCGCCCGCCACGGCAGACGGGAGCGGCGGTCATGAGCAGTCCTCGCGGAGCGTGTGGCACGGCAGGCCGATCGTTGGGGTGGGATGCTACGACCATGTCCTCAATTGACGACTTCGACGCGCTGCTCGGCCACCCGCCTCGCCAGCCCAACGCCGCCGCCAGCAGGCCAGCCAGGCCCGCTTCGACCATGCGCTGGGGTTGATTGAGCAGGCCGCCAAGGCGGCCAGCGCCGGCGACTGGCTCGGCGGGGTCAATCGGCAGCCCCGGGACCGGTTGCTCCGCGAGGGTGTCCAGGCGTTGGTCTGGCTACGGGCCTTCACCTGGTAAACCAAGGTATTCGCACAGTTCTTAGCCAGCGCATGTCGTTGGCGAACTCGAACAGCGCCACGCCAGGCCAGACGAAGCAGTGCCGGCGCTAACCGCGGTCTTCTATGACTCGCTCGAGAGACTGGTGGGCGGCCGGAGGGTTAGCCGCTCGAGCCGCCCTTGCCCTGCTTGAGGATCTCGGCGAAGTCGGCGACCTGGCCGGCCGGCGGAGTTTCGACCTTCGCGGTCGTGCCGAAGTCGAACAGCTCCATGGTGGTGTTTACCGTGACGCTGCCCTGCTGGCCTGTGGCCTTGGGCCGCATCTTCAGCGTGTACTGCATCTTGCGCAGCCGGCCCTGGTCATCCACCCAGACGTCCGCCGGGAGCGACTGCACCTGCGCCTGCTCGAGGAGCCGCTCCAGCTGCTGCCTGGCTTCGGGGCTCTGCTGCCCAGCGGCCTTGCGTAGGTCGATGGTCGCCTTGTAGTGGGTGGTGTCGGTGCTGCGGACCTGCTCCGTGCCGACCTCCCTGACATCAGTGGAGGCGCCCTTCAGGAGGGCGAGCGCCTGGCTCGGGTCGTTGCCGGCGCCCTGTGTGAGGTTGCCGAGGTCTTTGCCCGAGACCTTGCTCAAGGCCGCCAGGTCCAGCTTGAGCCAGGACTTGCCGGCACAGGCTGCTCGCCCAGGACCCGCAGGTACATGTTGGTGCCGTCCATGACCACCTCGACCTGCTGGGCGCCGGCGTTCGTGGTCATCTGGATCTTCTTCGAGGCGAAGTCGGCGACGCCCGCGCCGCTGACGGTCGCGGCTTGGCCGCTGGTGCCGCTGGTTATGACGGTGAACGCCAGCTTGGCGGTCTTGGCGTCACTGGTCTTGGCGGAAGCCAGCGTGAGCGCCTCCATCGGAGACCGCCGCCCGGCTTCGGAGCCAGGCGATCCGCCCTTGCCGGCAGTGCCGCAGGCGGCCAGCAGGACGCCGGCCAGCAGCGCGATCGTCGTCGCGCGGAGTCGGGAGTGACAACGCATATCCCGCTTCTCCTCGTCGGGATCGGGTCAATGGGGGCCATCGAGGGTCGCCATGGCCCTCGATCCAGGATCCTTCCCCTATCAGCCTTGGTTCGTAGGAAGCCCCTCAAACGGGGGATTCATCGTCACTTCGCCACCCCTGAGCCGTTGCGGTCGACCGTGCACCGTTGGCCGCGGACGGGCTACAGCGCCGGCGGATCGGTAGCCCACCGCTTGCGTGGTAAAGCAAGTGAAGGGAGTCGGGATCTAGGGCAAGGCGAGGGCCTCGGCGAGAGAGCCGAGACGGTGGGCCGACACCGTCCATCCCGCATGCCCGATCTTCACGGAACCTGCGCGCCTGCCGGAGTCCGTGACATCGCGCGTCGGCTCGGCCCTGACAGCCGTACGCTCCGCCGATGGGTCGCTGGTCACCTGGTACCCGAGCCACGAAGCGGCACGGCGGCCGACGGCAAGCGCCTGCGCGGCCAGCTCGTGCAGGTCGCACCGGTGACCCTTTGGACGCCGCCCGCAGCGGCGGCAGGTCAGCTGATACCTAGGCGTGGCGTGACACCACAGCTAGCGGGCGAGTGTCCCCGCGGGCCCGATCGCCCGTCGTAGCGTCACCCGGGTGCCGAGCCTGACCCGCTCAAGCCGCACCTCATCCACCAGCCGGCACAGCAGCCACAGGCCCCGCCCGCCGACGCGCAGCTCGTCAGTGTCGGCAGCTGCTGGGAACCCGGCCGGCGGCGCCGGGCCACGATCCAAGACCGACGCCTCAACCCAGTCGTCGTTGACCTGGACGACCACCTGGATCGGCTGGTCCCCGCTTGAGCCATACAGCACCGCGTTGGTTGCCGCCTCGTCGAGGGCCAGGACGACGTCGTCGGCGACCTCCTCCGCCACCCCGCGCAGATAGACCCGCGCGGCTCGCCGGAGCCCGGCAAGCCGGGACGGGGAGGCAGGAATGGAAAGCTCCATAGCGCACCCCTTCCGGGTACAGCATGGCTGTCTACCCATCTACCGGGTGCCTCCTAACGTAAGGAAGCCCCTGCGACGCTTTACGCGATTGGGCGGAGTGCCACTGTGACGGTCCGACCGACCTTGGATGCACGCGGGCACCAGCCGTGAGGTTGGTCACCGCGACGACTGGGTAAAGCGCATGGGAGCGAGGCGGGACGAGGAGTGGGCGCCGCCGGTGAGACTCCGACGATGGGGGTCGTCGTAGAGTCCCGGACAGACACCCACTCGACCTCCCGCCTCGCTCTGGTCGCAAGACTGTGACGCCCCGTCTGGCACGGCCGCGGAGGAGGGGGCCCGGGGGAGGACGTGTCCTCCCCCGGGATACTGGCCAACAGCCTCCCGCTCAAGGCGGAGCCGAACGAGGAGTAAGCCCCTTGTCGCTCAGCTCGGCTTACTTTCGACTTGCGGCCTGCTGTAACGATCCGTCCATTCGACCGTCACTTGAGTTGAGGGGAAGCCCCGGCTGAGCGGGGCTTCCTCCCATGCTGTCTTGGCCCTTTGGCCCTGTGCTCCTAGGTGACAGGAACGGTGATCGTGTCCGAGACCGTTGAATCCTCGAGGAGCGTGATGGTGGCCGTCGTGAATTGCACGTCAGTGACGGTCGCCGTCCACATCGGATTCGGACATGAGCCAGGCGGCGCAGTTGGTGCGGTCGTCGTCACATCGAACTGGTACTGGCCATTCCTTGGCGTGGGGACGGGCCCAGTGGTTCCGGTCACCGTGGTGGTGAAGGTCTGACCCGGCGCGACATTTCCGCCGGGGTTGGTACATTCGACGATCGCGGTGCCCGGCGCCGAAACATTGATCGTGAACGTCGTTTCTCCAAGGCCGGCGACCTTGCCGGTGCACTGCACCTGCGTGCCGATGTCGGTGCAGGTCGGTGTGCCGACGAAGTGCCCGGCCTGCGCGAGCGCGGCGCCCGCGAAGGTTGTCACCAGCGTGAGCGCGGCGACGACGGCTACGACAAGACCAAGGACAGAGCGCCTCGTGCGCATGTTTCCTCCCCCCTATTTAGTGGTCCTGGCCGGCTGGGCGGCGGTGACCGGGCCGCTGGGGGAACCCCTCTTGTCGGTCGCGGGCGCAGCGGCCATAAAAGACCACTCAGGGCAGGTTGCTGCGCAGGTTGTTGCATGGCCCCCCTTGGCGAACGCGGACTACGGTGTCGGGCGCTCGCTCAAGACGCGCGATTCTCTCGTCCGTCCCGGGGAGGGCGTCAAGACATGTAGAGAAAAGACCAGTGAAATTGCTGCGTACAGGTACCAGAGCCGTCGCGGTCAGTGTGACTAACCCTGAATGGGCAGAGACGAATCGCTTAAAGCCATCGGCCAGATGTAAAATATTTTGCCGTATTAACCACTATTGTGAGTAACTGTTCGCTCCCCGGCCTGGCCCCCTCCGGTGACCGGCTTGACCACGTGACCGACAGCGCGCTGAGACTCTCCTCACAATGGGCCACCGACAGATCTGACAGTTGGTCCGAATCCCTCACGGCATGCCACGGAGCCCGAGGACAACTCGATCCAGGCCTGTGACGAGGTCGCTATGTGCTGTCAAGCCGGCTGGCAGGCTGGGATGGGCACCAGCCGATGTGGCTTTGTCGGTGGGAGGTGGCATGGCGGTTGAGTCCGTTTTCGCGCCCACTCGTTGACGACCTGTGATGAGGCTGATGGCCCCCACGGGGCTGGTTGGACGCCAAATCGCTGCAGCGCCGCGTGCAGCGGCCTTCGGGTCAGCCTCTGGGTGGGACGAGGCGCAGGTGATCGGCCAACACGATGGCCACCCGCTGGTTGACGTCGCTCCAGCGGCTGGCGTCGCTCCAGCGGCTGGCGTCACTCCAGTCCAACACACTGACGACCACGACCGTGCCCTGCTGGGACCAGCGCAGCAGCACACTGCCACCAAAGGCCGACCGTTGCGGGTCGTCGGAGCAGGCCGCCAGCACCCCCCGGGTCCCGTGCATAGTTGGCGTGGCAATCTGGCGCTCGTCCTGGCACTGCAGGGCAAGCCCGCCGGTCGCGTCACGGGTCGGCGTCGCGACGATCGAAAGGGCGCCGTAGCCGCCCGGAGCGCCGACGTAGCCGGGTGGGACCACGAACCCACCCCGGAGGAACCGCAGCACCTGCCCGCGCCGGCAGGTGGCCGGCTCGTCGCACAGCCGCGGTGGCGGCGAACCGGGCGCTGCGGTGGGCAGCAGCCCCGGGCAGGGAACCGCGAAGCCAAGCCGGTCGGCAACCTGGTGGCAGCGCGCCCGGAACCCCCGGCTGGTCCGGGCCAGGTAGACGCCGCCGATCTCCAGCGCGCCGGCCGGCAGCGGCGCCGGGGCGTACCCGGCGCTGGCCGCCCGAGCGGTGGTCTGGTAGCAGGCGACCGGCGTCGCGCTCGGTGGCGGCCGGGTGGGATGGCCGGCCGGGTAGCTGGTGTGGTTGGACATGGCCAGCACTGGCCACAGCAGCGGGCAGTCGACCTTGCCGCCGATCCGGTAAGGCGCCTGGCTGTCGGCGGGGCCGCTGCCCGCCGGTGGCAGCGATCGCCCAGGTCCGGCGCCGCTGTTCAGCCAGCGGCCGGTGATGAGCAGGGCGATGATCAGCACGGCGGCCGTCGCCACCCCGAGCATCTTCGGGCTGCTGGCCAGGCCCACGCGCCATCGTCGTGCCATACAGGCTCTCCACGAGGATCGGCACCATGCTACGTCCCCACCGCCAGGCGGTAGGTGCCGTCCTCTACCGGCCAGCACCGCCCCAACCGGCCGCCGTGGCCGCCCACGCCGCAAGGGCGACCGGCTGCCGGAGCTGATCGTGCTGGCCGCCATGACCCGCTACCGGTGGACCCCGTCCAGGTGCGCTGCTACGCCACCACGCTGGAGCGGGAGGTGCTGGCCATCCGCTGCCTGCCTCACAGTGGTACGGTACGGCGCGCTCAAGGACCAACCCGTCCAGGTCGTGCTGTCTCGCCCAGTCGGCGCGCCCGACGGCTACCAGCTGGCCCTGGTCACCACCGACCTGGCCGCCATCCCTCGGCGATCATCGAACGCTACGCCGACCGCTGGTCCCAAGAGCAGAATTACCGCGAACTCAAGGGGGGCCTTGGGCTGGACCACTTCGAAGGGCGCGGCTGGGTGGGCTGGCACCACCACGTGACCCTGGTCTCGGTCGCGCACGGCTTTCTTACCCTGCAGCGGCTGCGACGCCCAAAACCGGCGGCGTCGGCCTGAGCTTGTGGCAGCTGCTGGGTGGGCTGCAGGTCCTGCTCGCCTGTTGGGCCGGCGCCTGTCCGGTGTGCAAGCGTCCCGCGCCACGGTGGCTCCGCCGAACGGGGCGACCACACGTCCCGACCTGACAGAGTCCTAGTAACCGCTCGTACTGATCTCGGCGTTGGGACCTAAATTTGGGACCTAAATAGGGTCCGGCGCGGCCAGGAATGCGGCGACGTCGGCGGCGAACTCGGCGTGATGCTGGAACAGGAACCCGTGCGCCGCGTCGGGGTAGAGCTTCACCCGGGCTTGCGGGAGCAGGCCCGCGAGCAGGTACGAATAGCGAGGCAGGATCATCGGGTCGCTGGCGCCGTTGGCCACGAACACCGGCATGTCGATGGCACTCAGCCGCTGCAGCAGCGCATGATCGGAGATTCCCCAGGTGCAGACCGCGTCATACTGCGCCTCGCGTGTCGCCCACGTCGTTGCCTTGTCCCGGTCCTCGGTCCTGGCGTAGATGCGCTGCAGTGCTTCCTTGCCAGCTTGCCGGCTTGCGGCTGACCGGGCGAAGAACACGTCGCGGTAGGCCTCCGGGCTGGTTTCCGGCGTGCCGATCGCGCCGATGACCTCGGGCGCCCAACCATGCATGCCGGCCGCGCCCTGTGGCGCTGAGGAGGCGAGCACGAGCCTGCGGACGATGGCCGGCCTGGTCAGCGCGATCTGCTGGGCGATGAAGCTGCCGATGGAGAAGCCGAGGAGGTCAACCTGGTTGAACTCCATGGCGGCCAGGAAGGCGATGGCATCGCGGGCCATCTGCTCGATGGTGTCCGGGGTGGTTCCGGTGGAGCCGCCGACGCCGGCGTTGTCGAAGGTCACGACTCGCCGCGTCGAGGCGAGCGCGTCGATCAGGGCCGGGTCCCAGTTGTCGAGATTGCCGCGGAAGTGCTGCAGCAGGACCAGCGGCACCGTGCTCTGGCCCACGTCGCGATAGGCGTAGTCGATGCCGTTGCCGGCCCCGACAACCTTGTTGGGAAGGCTCGAGTAGGTCTGGGTGTCGGCGCCGCTCTCCGTTCCAACCGTGCCATGGGACATGGCTCCTCCTGCCCGTCGGCCCAATGCATGTCTTTCGATGTTCTGGAGCCGGAACATGCTCAGCGCGCAACGCGCTCAGGCTCGGCCGCGATCCGTTCGGGACTCCGCTTGTTCCAGCCGTGGAACGGCGAGAGGTCGCCGGCGTCCCAGGCCTGGCGAAGTCCGGGTGTGCTCAGGTCCCAGTCCGGGCGGATCTCGCGCGTCACGGCGCGCAGGTCCTGGCGGAGGTCCTCGGTCGACGGGCGGCCCCAGAACCAGTAGCCGTTGTAGATGCGGTGGATGACGAGCCCCGGCTTGAGCACGAGGGTGTGCGGGATCATCGGGTCGTGCTCGGGGTCGGTGTACTCCTGGATGTCGAGGTCCTGCTGAACCGTGCGCTCCTTTGCGTCGATTTCCGTGAAGAATCGCCCGACGCGTCATGTCGTCGCGCCCGTAGAAGTCCCTGGTCGGTCCCCGGGTCTGCGCTAGGCGCTGGCGACTAGCCCGCCGGCATCGGTCAGCGCGGCCCGAAGCTGCCGGCGAGAGCCGATGCGGAGGGTCAGCAACTCGCCATCAGCAACCAGGGAGGTCAGGCACCGACCAGGGTCTTCCCCTGGCCGACCAGGGTCTTCCACTGGCGCGACGGGTCGCCCGAACCGCGACTGTGAACAGCTGGCAGAGACCTTTCACCTTACCCCCAAAGCAAGGAGGACGCATGTCCACGCTCCACCTCCACCAGACGACCACCGCGACGCCCGAGCAGTTCGTCGCGGGGCTCACCGACTTCGGGCCGGGCCGCTCGAAGCTCTTCGGCAACAGCGCCGACGAGTACCTCAAGGTGCATGACCAGGGCCCCGGTCAGGCCGACGTCACCGAGGGCTCGGGCGGCATCTGGGAACGCCTGCACTACGACTGGTCCGATCCCAACCGCGTCGTCCTCACGACCACCGACTCCAACGTGTGGGGAGGCGACTCGGGCCACACCTACACCTTCACGCGGCAGCCCAACGGGACCATCGACGTGGACGTCGTCGTGGTACGCGAGGGCAAGAACCTCAAGGGACGGGTGCTCGCGATCGTGCTCGGGACCATCGGCAAGCGCGCCCTGGGAAAGGCGCTGGCAAAGACCGTCAAGGCCATCGAAGCCCGGAGCGACGGGGCGAGAGCGGCGGAACTCCCTCCCCGACCAAAGGAGTCGAGATGATCGTGCACCCACCCACTGGCGGCGCGCCCGGCTGGCCGCCGCCTGCTGCGCGGCGCTCGCCGCGCTGACCATCGCGGCGACCGGCACCACCGTTGCCAAGGCCGACGTCGCGGCGGCGCCTGCTGCGGACTCCGACGCCCCGCTCGTGACCACCAACGGCGGCGTCGTCGGCGGCGCGGCCGTGCCCGGGCGAACCATGACCAGCGGCCTCCCTGGGCTTACGTCGGCGGTGTGATGGACCTGCTCGAGCGCGCTCCGGTGCTGGATGAGCTGGACGGCGTGCTCGCCAAGGCCACGACGGGCGGTCGGGTCGTCCTGCTGGCGGGCGAGGCCGGCCTTGAAGGCGAGCAGTTCGGCGTCCCGGGGGAGCGTCTGGAGGGCTGTCCAGCAGTTCTCGTACGGTCATGCATCGCTGCGTAGCACTGGCCGTCCACCTGATGATCAACACGGCGGTCACCGGCGCGACCTTCGACATCGACGGCGGCCAGCAGCTCGTCGAGGGATGAGGAAGGAGGAGTCAGGAACTTCCTGGTCGAGTTCGGAGCGCGCAGCGCGAGGCCACGCTGCGTGGAAACCGGTTCGCGCGGCGATGATTCCCGAGATACAGGGCGACGGCGAGCGGGTGAATAGCATGCTGCTGGCCACCAGCAGCTGCGTCGAGCAGGTACTCGCGGAGCGTGCAGGCGACGACTGCCGTCGCGGTGGCTCCGATGCCCGCGCCCGCCCCGTGGCGGCGGGCGTCGGCTGGCTGGCGGCGGTCCCCCAGATCTCGAAGCCTTCCGGCTCAGGTGGATGCCGTCTGGACCGCCATAACCCATCTCGATCACCTCCTGCTCGGGTCTATCGCGAGCCCGGCGTGGTGAGGCCGCGCGTCGTCAGAAGCCTTCTTCGGGGTCGATGCCGAATGGGCCTTCGGCGCGCGCCCAGTTGACGAACTGCTCCTCGCCCTCGCCGATTTGGTCGTCAATGAAGGCGGACGCCAGCTCATCGATGCGTTCGTCGCTGAAGCCCTCGGCCCCCAGGGTCGGACGCGTCTGGTCGGCAAGCCGGCGGGCGAGGTCGTCTGGGCTCTGCATGAAGGGCTCCTTCCTCTCCTTCGGACAGATTCGCACAACTACCAGGCTGTCGGTGGCGGCGTCCGAGGCGGCCGTGCCAGCGACCCAGTTGCAGCCGGCCCAGGTCCGCCGTCAGCGGAGCATTGTGAGGATCGTCGCCCCGGGCGTCGAGCAGGCCGCGCGATGGCCGGCCGGTCGCCTCAAGGTGGTGAAGGTCAAGCCGCCGCAGGACGTCTGGCCATCGGGGTCGGTGCCAGCGCGCTTCGCTACGTAGGTGCCGCCCGCCCTCCCGGAACTCACCTGATGCAGGGGATGCGCCTCACCCTGGGATAGCCGACGCTCAAGCTGTCAGCGAGGTTGACGGGCCGAGCGGCCGGTCTGCATTGGGCTGGCGGGCCCCGTGCGAGTCTGTTGGCGGGGGGCAGATCAGGTCGCTTGCTGCGGACATGCCCGCCGTCGTCTTACAGTCTGCCCATGGCCGATGAGGAATCCGCGCGGGCGCGCGGCGATGCGATGGTGCCAGGTGGTCACCTGCGTGCCACGCATGACGACCGCAACCGCGTGGTCGAGCTGCTGCGAGTTGCCGCCGGTGATGGCCGGCTGACCCTGGAGGAGCTCGACGAGCGAGTGGGTGCTGCCTTGACGGCACGCACCTACGGCGAGCTGGCGGCGCTGGTTTCGGACATGCCGGGCGCACCGGCATCGCCGGCGGGCGCGTCTGAGGTAAAGCCGAAGGACGAGGTACGCATCGACTGCCACAGCGCCAGCACGCGGCGTGATGGCCCGTGGATGGTGCCCCGGCGCATGGAGGTACAGGTCACCGGCGGCAGCGTGACGCTGGACTTCACCCAGGCGGTCACCTGGTGGCCGTCGCTGCAGCTCGACGTGGCGGTCCGCGCTGGGAGCCTGCGGCTGGTGACCAAGCCGGGCATCCTAGTGAGCACCGATGACCTGGCGGTCCAGGCCAGCAGCGTGAAGGTGCGTGCGCCATGGGGTCCCGGTGTGCCGGTCAGGTTCCGGATCGATGTGGCCGGCACCGTCGCCAGCAGCAGTTTCAAGGCGCGCCCGCCACGCCGGACGTTGTGGCAGTGGTTGCGGCGGCGCCCTCTCCCCGCTGCCCTCCCGCCGGGCCACGCCTGACACAGCCGACCGCGGCTGGGGTTGCCCCGCTTTGACGGCTGATGACTTGGTCAGGCTACCTTCTTGATCTTGTTGTCTTGCTCGAACTCGGCGGGGCTGCGGTAGCCGAGGGTCTCGGCCGCCGCCGTCTGGGTTCCCGCATCGCAACTCCTCGCTGTCGAGGTGTTGCGACGACCATTGAATCCACCCTGGCAGCCCCGGTCAGAATCGAAGATCACTCCTGGGCCAGGGTTGCGGCCGGCGATCGCGTCGGCCAGCGCATCGGCGACCAGCTCGGTGCGCAGATGATCGGCGATCGCGTAGCCAACGATGCGGCGGGAGGCGATGTCGATCACGGTGGCAAGATACAACCACCCTCCCATGTGCCGATGTCAGTGATGTCCCCTGTAGGTGATGTCCCCGCACCAGCGAGAGTTGATCTTGGCGGCGTCGGCAGTGAAGTCCCGCCGGACTTGATCCGCTCTTGCGGTGGCGGCCGGGTCGAGGATTGTGGTCTTGCGCCACCGCTTTGCCGCCCGGCCGCGGATCCCGCAGCCCGCAGCAGCCGGGCGATCCGCTTGCGGCCGCATCGCACGCCACGGCGGCGCAGCTCGGCATGGACCCACGGAGCGCCGTAGCGGCCCTTGGACCGCTCATGCACGGCCCTGATCTCGCCCATGATCTCGGTGTCCTCCCGGTCCCCCTTCGAGGGGTCAGCCAAGTGCTGGTAGAAGGCGGCGCGGGAGACCTTCAGCAGGACGCACGCCCCAGCGACGTTGCGCCCGCCGACCCCCTCCGCCTCGATGAACGGGTAGACGTTCACCGGTCCCCACGCTGGCACAGCTCAACGATCTCGGCCTTGAACTCCGCAGTGAACGAGCGGCGCGGCCGGGGCTTCTTCCTCCCCATGCTCTCCATAGTCGGACATCCTTCCTGGAGAGAACCCCCGATGATGGATGTCCGTCAAAGCGGGTCAGGTCCACTCCGCGACCACATCACGACGGTGGGCGCGGGGGGTCGACGATCCGTGCGACGCCTATGCGCTAGGTGAGCGATGCGCTCGTCCTCCGCGGCTGACGCGTCAGGCGGCGCCGTCCCACCAGTTGAGCACACGGAGCGCGCGGAGGGTGTTCCAGCGGCTCGGCGTCCCCACGCCGCCCTCGAAGTCGAAGTGGACGCGACCCGGGTGGATGCGGTCGAGCAGCCACCGGCCGTCGGGCTGCCGCTTGGATCGCACGACCTCCACGGCCTCCGCCATCCGGGGATCCGGGTCCGCGCCCGACCCGCGGAAGTAGTCGAGCGCGCGCAGCACGTCGTAGCGCCAGTAGTAGGGGAACGCGAACTCGAGATATGCCGGGTCGACGACCTCGCCGGTGCTCTTGCGGCGGAACAGGCCGCGCTCGAGCAGGTACTCCTCACCGCCGCGCCGGGCCGCGCGCACCTCCGCGGACCCGCCGGTCGCTCGCTCGAACTCCAGCAGCCCATCGAGCACGTTGATCGTGGTGTCGAAGGAGGAGCGCACGGAACCGTTCTCGACCTCGCAGTTCCAGCCGCCGTCGTCCAGCCGCTCGCCGAGGATCCGCGCGACGATCGCCGCGACATCCACCCCGAAGTACGCCCCGGTCTCGATCGTCCGGCCGTTGATGCACGGCTCGACCTCGCCGTCGAAGTAGCGCTGCCCGGCGTGTTCCCAGCGCCCGTTCTCCGCGACGAGCGCGATCGCCCGGCGGGCGGACTCCGACGCCGGGTCGAGCCCGAAGAGCTGCAGTGTCTGCAGCGTGTGCATCGTCGGCGTCCAGGGCTGCCCCGGTTCACCGCCGGTGTAGGACGCCGGGAAGCAGGCGCCGCCCTCCCAGAGCCCATCGGGACCCCCGAGCGCGAGGAGGCGCGCGCCCCAACCATCGTGCTCGACCCGGGCCCGCTCGGCCGCGACGTCGTCGGGGGACGCGTTCCCGAGGTCGCGCAGCACCTGCCAGCGGATGGCGGGGTCGCCGTCGAGCAGCCAGTCGATCACGCTCATCGCCGCAGGGTACTACGGGCCGCCGACGGGGCCGGTGGGATGATCGACCGTGCTGTTGTCGCCGAAGCGGCTGCGCGAGCGGGGCCGGGATCTTCGCGGCGCCGCTCGGCGTCGTGGGGCTCGTCGGCGGCGTGACGATCGGCGTGCTCGGGCTGATCTCCGGCGCCTGCTCGCCAAACTGGCGATCAACGCCGTCCATACCCTCGACCACTGGCTGGACTGGTCTGATTGGCGACGCCAACACCAGGCACGCGCCAAGACCAGCCACTACAAACGCCGAGGTCACCTCGAACATCGACCGGTGCCTACATAACGAACCCGGGCTGTCGGACTAGATGCGGTTCGACCCGGTCGTCCCGGCAGAGACGCTCCGTCTGCTGCTCTGCGACCTCACCTCCAAGCTGGCCGCCGACAACCAGGCCCAGTCCGGGCCGGGTCGGCCGCGGCTGCGGGGGGCGCGGCGGTCAGCTTCTGATGCCTGCTCGCCCTGCAAGCGAGCCCGAGTTTCCGAACCCGCACGATGCGCAAAGTCGGAGGTGGCCTCTGAGCTGCCAGGTCGCTCAGGCAGGCGAGGCCGTGTGACGCCTGCGCTGAGGGCTTGGAGCCTTGTGCAGTCGAGCCCGAATCGCACCCCGCCCTACGCGCCACGGTCCATATGGAGCGGTCGACTGCCCTCACCGTGCCGGAGGCCGAGTGGCTCGCGTTCCCGCACGGTGGTCCCGCTCTGACGGCGGTGGTGGCCGACGACGCCGATGCCCCAGCCGAGCATCGGCCAGATCGGCCAGGGGTAGCCGGCACCGGTGACCAGCCAGACCAGCCACAGCAGGGCGATGACGGCCAGATAGGTCGTCGCGTGGGGGTCGAGCCGCCGGCGGGTGGCGGTGGTCGCCGGTCGTGACAACCCAGGTTGGGCCGGTAGGTCCTGGACCAGGACGTCGAGGTCGGCGCCGGTGCGGGCGGTCCATGCCGACGCCATCCGGTCCTCGAACTCCTCCAGGGTGAGCCGGCCGGCAGCATGGTGGTCGGCGAGCTGGTCGACCACCCGGCCGCGCTCGGCGTCGCCGATGCGCAGCCCCGGGTTAGAGGTCCCGGCGAGCGCCTGGGTCGGGTGGTTGCTGTCCATGGCGTCTCTCCTCTCAGGAGGCCGCGGTCGGGGCGGGGCGGGCGGCCAGGGCGCTGCCGAGCAGGGCGCCGACCTCGCCGGCGATCTCGTCGAAGGGGCGTTGCGCGCGCTGCAGGGAGCCGCCGAGCCACAGCGCGGCCAGCCCGTGCACCACCGACCACGCCAGGTAGGCCACGGTGTGCTGGTCAGCGCCTTCGGCCCAGCCCTCCGCCTGGGCGTCGCGGACCCTGCCGAGCAGCAGCGCGAAGGTGGCGTCGCCGGCCGCGGCCAGCTCCGGGTCGTCTTGGTGGAGCAGGTCCCGCTGCCACATCACCTCGAAGTGGGCGCGGTGGCCGACGGCGAAGCTCGTGTAGGCCCGGCCGGCCGCCCCGAACCGCTGGGCGGCGGTCGCGTCCGGGTCGAGTAGCCGGACGGCGTCCTCGATGGCCGCGGAGAGCAGCTTGAAGCCCTCGATGGCGATGGCCGTGAAGAGGGCCGCTTTGTCAGGGAAGTGGTTGCCTGGGGCGGCATGGGAGACGCCGAGCCCGCGGGCCAGCGAGCGCAGACTCACCGTCGACGGACCCTCCCGCGCGATCAGCTCGAGGGCCGTGTCGATGAGCTCACGACGAAGGTCCCCGTCGTAGTAGGTCGGGTTGGCCCGTCTCGTCGCTGCCACTGCCACTCCCTTCAGGTTGACGTTGTCAATCTACCTCCCTAGGTTGCCAGTGTCAACCTAGTGTGCGTTAGTGGCCGTCGAGTGGCTTGTCAACAGGGCAAGCCACCAGACCTTCGCCGCTACCAGGACGCCCTCTCCGCCGCGCAGCGCGCACGAGGCGTGCCACTGGAGAAATCCCCTACCTTGGCGCCGGCCGCCGCCGCTACCGGCCGTAGCGTTGCCGGGCACCACCACCACCATCACGTCCGACCGGTGCCGGGACCGATCCGCACCAGGTCGGCGTCGGATACACGAACGACGCCTACGCCCGCGCGACCGTCCAGTGGTGGGGAGACCTCGGTCAGGCGGACGGTGCGACCAGTTCGTCGCCAGCGAGTCGATTCGTGAGACTGTCCCGTCGACCGAGCTCAGCGCACTCTGACCGCCCGACGGCAAACGCGATGTCGATCGGCTACAGGCCGGCCGTGATCCGGCCAACCCCGTCTACGCCCCAACAGCTACGGCGGCCCCGCGTCCGACCCTGCCCGATTCGGCACCGAGCCGGCGTGGGGTCACCAGCGAGACCGTACGGCTACGGCCATCAGCCGGAACCACCGTTAGCGTCCCACGCCCCCTGCTAGCGAGGCACGGTGCTCCGGTGGGGCAGCACCCAGCCCGGGCGCGGGAAGTGGCACGTGTAGCCGGTCGGGTAGCGCTCCAGGTAGTCCTGGTGCTCCGGCTCGGCCTCCCAGAACGGGCCGGCCGGAGTGACCTCGGTGACGACCTTGCCGGGCCAGAGGCCGGACGCCTCGACGTCGGCGATGGTGTCCTCGGCGACGCGGCGCTGTTCGTCGTTGAGGTAGAAGATCGCCGAGCGGTAGCTCGTGCCGATGTCGTTCCCCTGGCGGTTCAGCGTTGTTGGGTCGTGGATCTGGAAGAAGAACTCGAGCAGCTCGCGGTATGAGGTCACCTCGGGGTCGAAGACGATCTCGATCGCCTCGGCGTGGGTCCCGTGGTTCCGGTAGGTGGCGTTTGCGACGTCGCCCCCCGTGTAGCCCACCCGCGTCGAGACGACCCCCGGGCGCCTCCGGATGAGGTCCTGCATCCCCCAGAAACACCCTCCGGCCAGGACGGCCTTCTCCCTCTTCTCGCTCATCACTCCGCTCCCTCCTTCGTCGCGGCTGCGGCAAAGAGCTTCCGGTACTCCCCGTGCCCCTCGGCCTCCCAGGTCCTTGTGGGCACGAAGCGCCTCGCGGCCGAGTTGATGGCGAGTGGCTCTGCCGTCACGGAAACACCTCCCAACGGGCCAGGCGCTCAGGTCGCGACCGACACGGCCTCGGCGGCCGTCCTGATGAGGTTCACCACCTCATCGGGGTGGGAGACCATCGCCACGTGGTTCGTCGAGACTTCGACGGTGGTCGCGCCCATGCGGTTGGTGAACAGGCGCTCGGCATCGGGCGGGATCGCCTGGTCGCCGTCGGCGACCAGGTACCAGGACGGCAGCGATTCCAGGCTGGGACGCCCATCACGTCCTGGAGGGCGGACCCGGCCAACGGCTGCTGCACCGCGTGCATGACCCTCGCCTTGACCGGATCGACGTCGGCGGCGAAGTGGTCGACGAAGTCGTCCTCCGGCAGCCAGGCGAAGCCCTGCTGGTCAACGTCAAGGTGCGCCAGTGCCGGGGTCGGTGGCCCCTGCGCCAGCAGCTCGCCGATCGATTCGCCCTCGTCAAGTCCGAAGGCCGCGATGTAGACCAGGCCGACGACGTTGGGCGCGTCGGTGCCCAGCGCGGTGATGATCTGGCCGCCGTAGGAATGGCCGGCCACCACGGTTGGGCCGTTCTGGCGGGCCAGCACCTGACGCAGCCGGGCGACGTTATCGGCCAGTGAGGTCAGCGGAAACTGGGGTGCGGTGACCTCATCGGGCCTTACCTCAGCAAAGGCAACGCCCCCGCGTGGCGGCACCGGCTGCAGGAGCGAGGTCGGCGACAGCGGGGACCGGTTGCTGGGCCCGCTGGCCGACCTCGGGTTCTGCTAGTCCGACGGCACCTTCATCGCTAGTCCACATATGGCCCGTTGAACACCGGGGCTTCCCTGTAGGGCTGTCCCGTCATGAGCAGGAACCGGGTGGCGGGGGCGGCGTCGGTGACCGTGAGCTCCTCTCCGGGACCCAGCAGGACCAGCTGGGCTCCGTCTGCTTGTCCTTGCGGGCCAGGTTCACCCAGAACAGCACGCTTCGCCACTCGGAGTCGCCCAGGCCCTCCCCGCGCTCCTCCGCGCCGATCGCCTCGGCGTGCCATGCGCCCCGCCCGGTCCGAAGCGCCAGCAGCGCGCCCTTTGGCAGTCGCGCCCGCTCGATGGCACCGCCCGGCCCCGTGCTGTGGCCGGTGCTGGCCGAGCCCTCCAGGATGTACCAGAGGTTGTCGAATCCTCGGTCGGGATGTTTGGTGTCCATCCCCGACAGCTCGGAGAGACGGAACCGGCTCTCGTGCACCAGGATGAAGGGATCGGACAGCTCGTAGGGCACGCCGGGGCGGGAAGCGCCTCCAGCACCGGCAGCCCCATCATCCGGATGAGCGCCGCGTCCTCCACCAGCACAGCCTCGCGTCCCCTCGTCCCACCTCGGTGGTCATCGTTGCCACTCCTTCCAGAACCGGAGGTGATCCTCCGATTGGCTCGGTCAGCCAGCACAATGCGGAGGCAGCCCTCCGAATTCCCGGTACCCCGGCGGTATGACGAGCGCAGACCGCCCACCACCCGCCAGGCCGCTCACCGCGACGCCCAGCACAACCGCCACGCCATCCTGGTGCAGCCCGGCAGGTGTTCTGCGACCACGGCCTGAAGGCGCCGCTGGAGCAGATCGCCCGCCGTGCCGGGGCGGCACCGGCACCCCGAACAGCCACTTCCCCGGCCGCGTGGCGCTGCTGGATGCGGTCCTGGCCGACACCGTCCAAGCCCACGTCGATGCGGCCGAGCAGGCCCTGGCCACCAACGACTCCGGGGACCGATTCATCTCCTACCTGGAGAGACCCTGCCGCTGCAGGCCGCCGACCGACGTCGGGCGATGCGACGGGCATGCGGTTCCCCGCGCGCAGCCGCCACCGAGGTCGCCAAGGCGCGCCTGTTCGAGCTCATCGGGGAGCTCGTCCGCCTGGATGGTACGCAGGGCGAAGTTCGACCGCAGCGGCCACTTCGCCGTCAAGGAGGCGCCCGACCTGCTGGTCAGCGACGTGCGGACGTTCGTCTGCCGCCTTCGCCAGCGCCGGTTCAGCCGCTCGTCAGGGGCCGCGCTGGTGGCGCTGCCCCAATCCGGACGTGGTCACCGCTTCCCGCTGGGTGAGCCGGGCGCCCACGGTGAAGACCCGGTCGAACCGGTCGGCCCCAGCGCCCGGAGGACCTGGCCCTGCCGACGGCCAGCATGCCGAGCTGCGCTCGGGACAAGGTGGAGGTTGGCGTCCCACAGCACCCGCAGCCTGACCCTGTGCCCTGCCGACGCGCGGCTTGACACGACCGCCGGGCCCAGCGGGATGACCGGGTCGCCCCAGTCACGGAGTCCACCGAGACAGCCCGTGACGAGTCAAAAGGCTCTTCATCCTGAAATGGCAGCACCAGTGGGGCAGCCGGAACCGCCGACTGGTTCCGGCTGGGTTTCTACGGTGCGACGGTGCGTCCAAGGTGCGACCATGATGCCAGTAGCGGCCTACAGGCAGTAACAGGAGCAGAGGAGTTCAGATCGTGGACGGCGCGACTGTGTCTGTGGCGGTCGTTGACAGCCGCACAGAGGCGGAACTGATCGTCGGCCTCTTGCGCAGTCACGGCTTGAGCGCAGTTGTGTCGGCAGACGATGCCGGAGGACAGTACCCGCAGATGCAGCGGTCAACCCAAGACAGCCGCAACCCTTTCGGAAGAGGTCCGCGCGGCGTTCCGGTCGCTTCGCTAGATGAGAGTGTTCGAAGGTCTGCACATGCCCTCGCTCGGCGGGGCGATGTCAAGGCAGCGGCGCGCCCGCCCGATGCCCGATTGTGAGGCAGGACCACTTGTGAAAGGGGGTCCTCATGAGCTCAGCTTCTACCCGCCTGCCCACCCCGGAAGATCCCAGCTCCGTCTAGCACGGCCAGCTCTCCATCGACCACCAAACCACACCAACCAGGGAGACCCGCATGTCTGGCACGACCGAAAACTCAGTGGGCGCCACAGCGATCCGCCCGTTCCGGATCGAGGTCCCGGAGGAGGAGCTCGCTGAGCTGCGCCGCCGCATCGCCGCGACGCGCTGGCCCTCCCGGGAGCTTGTCGCCGATCGGTCGCAGGGTGTGCAGTTGGCGACGATGCAGGAGCTCGCCCGCTACTGGGCGACCGATTACGACTGGCGCGCGTGCGAGGCCAAGCTGAACGCGCTGCCGCAGTTCACGACCGAGATCGACGGGGTGGACATCCACTTCATCCACGTCAAGTCGCCGCACGCGGACGCGTTGCCGC